>Ga0213867_1000269_pt1 | contig 23924 bp, 24 predicted proteins | sample PICome_12_FD_160120 | JGI IMG/M metagenome (GOLD analysis project Ga0213867, IMG submission 160120) | Coastal seawater microbial communities near Pivers Island, North Carolina, United States - PICO540 | ecosystem: Environmental > Aquatic > Marine > Coastal | place: USA: North Carolina... | reverse complement strand
TTACGGTTTTAACCGGATTAAAAGTGAGTATTGGCACCTCGACAAAAACAGTGTTCCATCCTGCCATAGAACCGTTCCACAATCCGGGTAATTCAAGGGCTTTAATCTGAGCCTCACCTAACGACTTCGAACTGATAAACACCTGTTCGTAATCAATATATTCTTTGAGATCAAAAGATATTCCTTTGTGGTTTTTTAATCCACAAAACAAATCGACAGGATTAAAATGTGTCGCCGAATTTAAAATTTGTTGCTGCTCAGGATTCGAATCGTCTATCTGAACAGATTCAATAATTTGCAGTTCTTCTCTTTGATTTTTTGTGCTCACCCAAAAAGGACCTCCTCCGGCTTGACCTTCATTTTTTACCATACCACAAACGCGTAATGGTCGATCTACACTATCCAAAAGTGCAGACTGAAAATCGGACTGCGCATCGATTGAAATAGCTCTTCCTAAGATTTGTTCTACTTCTACTTTTAAATTGGTGAGCTCTGAATGCGACAAGGGCGCAGCTTCTAATTCAGCAGCTATTTCAAATAGAGCCTCTTGTTTTTGCAACAAAACCCCAGCTAATGCTTTTTTATAGGAGACCGACAGATCCAAATCGCGCTCCACTTGAACGTTGTCTATGTTTTTGATAAAAACAACATCAGCATCGATATCGTTCAAATTTTCTATGAGAGCGCCATGTCCACCAGGCCGAAAAAAGAGTTGACCTTCATCGGTTCTAAATGGCTGATTTAACAGATCAACAGCAATTGTATCCGTAAGGCTTTTTTGATAAGAATAACTGATTTCAAGCTTCTCATAAAGAATAGGAAAGCTGTTTTTTACTTTTAATTCTTCTTGTTCAAATAGAGGCAAATGTGCTTCTGAAATGGTAAAGTGAATTCGTGATTTATTTTGCGATGTAGCGTATTCTAAACTCTCCTTAAAATGCTCCACAAAAGGGCTGTGCACTTCGTCTTCATAACGATGAAAAGGAAGTACTCCCTTAGGACGGCTTCCGAAGTTCAATCCATTTTCTGTCAGTAGTGTTCTCACAAAAGACACTAGAAATTCGCTGTCGTTTTCATTCGCAGTAAGCTCAGCCCTCACCTTGTCGTAAAACGGAAATTTCTTTAAGCCCTTTTCAAACACTAGCATAAAATCATCTTTGGCTTCAAGGCAATAGTCGGCTGTAGATTGACCGCTTTTACGGTCTTGCACATAACTGTATAGAGCTTTAAACATTCTTGAGGCTGCTCCTGAGGCAGGAACAAACTTCATGAGTTGCACGCCAGTATCTCTTTGTTCAAAGATGGTTGTATACTGTTCTATCTCTGCCTGGTCTAATTGGATAATACCATCCCCAACAGTGGCAGCTCGAATTAGATTTATGTAGGATACGCCATTTTCAAAATACGACAACTGTTTTTGAAATTCTTCAGCGGAAATTCCTTTTTCTTTTAGGTAATCTAAGTCTTTGGCGTTTAACATAATCAAGGGGTCAAAATCTTATCAATTGCTGAAATGGCTTTAGTCAACCTTTCGGTTTTAGATCCAGCAATCGGAATATAATTCTTTTTATTGAGCTCTAGTGCCTCCTTAAATTTTTGATAATAGGCTGCTCTGTGATGGGGTCGATCTCTGAGGTCGTCTTTTTGCCAAGGCACATCGATATCAGTCAAAAGATATAAGTCGTATGTATTATCTGCTACTGCTTGATTTAAGGCCGCAGGAACCTTATCGAAGTACAACTGCGAATAGACCGCTGTTTCTAATAAGTCTGTGTCACAAATTAAGAGTTGCCCTTGGTTTTCGACAAGTTCAGAAACGGCCTGGTTTTCAGACTGCATTTGGCCTTCGGCAATTGGTATCAAATCTTCATAGGTACAAATCTCGGCTTTCTCATCCCACTTTGTCTGTAAATATGCTCTGGCGTATTCAGGAATCCAAAAGGTTTGATAATGGGATGCCAGTTGCTTGGAAAGGGTTGTTTTACCTGTCGATTCTGGACCGAATAAAACCACTTTTCTTATAGGGCTCTCTAATTGTCTAAGCTTGTTTTCCATTCACGATAAGCCATAACGGCCATGTAAGTAAAGATTAAGTATTGTAAGGAGAGCATCCCCCAAGATCTATAAGCATACAAGGGAACTGTAATGATATCGGCAATGATCCATAAGGTCCAGTTCTCAATTTTTTTGATGGCCATTAACCACATGGCTGTAAAAAACAAGCCTGATGTAAAAATATCGATATAATTAGTCCAATCGAGTGTTACGTTAAAGAAGGTGTATATGATATAAGTTAACAACATCGTCAACAAAATAAGCCCAAAGCCAATGTAATACTGTTTGGTTGACATTCGAGAAATGCGCACTAGTTTTTTTCCGGCCTTCATTCTAGACCACTGCCACCATCCGTAAACACTCATCATAGAGTAATAGGCATTCATGAGCATATCACCAATCAAACGATCGGTCCAGAACAAGTATACCGTGATAGTCGTAGCCAAAAGACCCGTTGGATAAACGCCTATGTGCTCTTTGCGAGCCAAGTGTACGCTCCACAGTCCGAAGATGAAGGCGACCGTCTCTAAAAGAATTAAATCTATAGGACGGTTATCATACATTCCAAGAAAAAAATCACTCCACTCCAAGGCCTAGAATTTATGGGTCAAAACTAAAGAATAGTTATCAATCAATAGGTGTTCAAATGCAAAGGAACCGTTAAGTGTTTTTCCGGCTCCCAAGGAATCCTTTTCTGGAAATGAGAGCACTCTAATTTCTTCCTTAAAGCTGATGCCTTTCTGGTTTAGAATTTTATAAACACACTCTTTAAATCCCCAAATAAGAGTCAAACCCTCTATATCGTCATTGCGTTTCAAAAGAAGCGCTTCCGCTGAATGACAAAATCTAGAAGCGATACGAAGAATTTTTTGCTGATGGCACTCAATATCAACGCCGACCTCAAATTTCGAACTGCTCAGAATACAACAATACTGACCGGAGTGACTTATCGAAATATGTGTGCCATCACTTAAAAAGGGTTTGCCTTGGTCGTCATAATAAAGTGATTTATCCTCATAACCGCTGATTTTAAGTAATCGTCGAATTCCCAAAAACGATTTTCTGTGGGCCTCAGATTTCATTTTCATCAACCTGTTTTCGGACTCCCTTGACAATTGAAGACTATTTCGAAGTTCCGACTCGGTCTCCTCCAACTTCCAAACTAAGAGTTCGGCTTTATTTTCCCATTCTAATCGTTGGTGTAACGGCACAATAATGAATTTGTAATTACCTTTGTAAACTCAAAAAAATAAAGGACAAAAATAAAGGAATATGCCCACACCAACTGGAAATTACGTTCCGTATAAAGTAAAGGACATCAGCCTTGCTGATTGGGGAAGAAAAGAAATTGAACTCGCTGAGGCTGAAATGCCCGGTCTAATGGCCCTACGCACTTTACACAAAGATAAAAAACCCCTTGATGGAGCTCGTATTGCAGGATGTTTGCACATGACCATTCAGACTGCTGTATTGATTGAAACCCTCGTAGAATTGGGAGCAGAAGTGACCTGGAGTTCTTGTAATATTTTTTCTACCCAAGATCATGCCGCTGCAGCCATTGCAGCCAAAGGAATCGCCGTTTACGCCTGGAAAGGAATGAACGAAGAAGAATTTGATTGGTGTATTGAGCAAACCCTTCATTTTGGAGAAGACCGCAAGCCCCTAAATATGATTTTAGACGACGGAGGAGATCTTACCAATATGGTTTTAGATCAATTTCCAGAATTGACTAAAGACATCAAAGGCCTTTCAGAAGAAACCACAACAGGAGTACACCGCCTATACGAAAGGGTTCGAAAAGGAACCTTACCGATGCCTGCGATCAATGTGAATGATTCGGTTACCAAGTCGAAATTTGACAATAAGTACGGATGTAAAGAATCGGCTGTAGACGCGATTAGACGAGCAACTGATACTATGCTTGCAGGAAAAAGAGTAGTTGTAGCCGGTTATGGAGATGTAGGAAAAGGAACAGCCGCATCCTTTAGAGGCGCAGGAGCCATAGTAAGTGTGACCGAGATTGATCCTATTTGTGCATTACAAGCCTGCATGGATGGTTATGAGGTCAAAACCTTAGAAACATTAGTTCCCAAAGCCGATATCATTATCACAGCTACAGGAAACAAAGATATTGTGCGTGATATTCACTTTAAAGCCATGAAAGACAAGGCTATTGTATGCAATATTGGGCATTTTGACAATGAAATCGACATGTCTTGGCTCAACAGCAATTACGGCTCATCAAAAGTGGAAATCAAACCACAGGTAGATAAATACACCCTCGAGGGCAAGGATATCATTGTTTTGGCTGAAGGTCGTTTGGTTAATTTAGGTTGTGCGACAGGACACCCGAGTTTTGTTATGAGTAATTCCTTTACTAATCAAACCTTAGCACAAATTGAATTGTGGAACAATTCTGAAAACTACGAGTCAAAAGTATATATGTTACCTAAGCATTTAGATGAACAAGTAGCAGAACTTCACCTCTCGCGATTAGATGCTGAATTGACCAAACTCAAAGAAGATCAAGCCGAATATATTGGTGTGGAGGTCAAGGGCCCATTTAAACCTGAATACTATCGCTATTAAGTCATCTATTGAAAAAAGCCTTGAGACCTTAGATCAGTTCGTTTCAAAAGCTGATGTGATAAGACCAAGTGTTTCTGCAGCTTCAGTGGGATGGCATATTGAACACGCTTTACTCGTTGCAGAATTTAGTGTTAAAGCCTTACAAACAGACCTGACTACAACTAGTTCTCTGGCTCAGCGCATCAAAAAAAAGCTGTTTTTTCTATTGAAATACATTCCCAGAAAAAGTGCCAAAGCGCCAAAAGTTGTTCGTCCAGCAACCCAAAATCCTGAAATAAATGACCTAAAAATTCATTTAAATGAGGTCCTTGAGCAGCTCCAAAAGGCAACTGACGCTCCAGCGAATTTGTACTTTCACCACCCTCAATTAGGTGTTATCAATACTGAGGAAACACTAGAGTTTATCGTCATTCACAATGAGCACCACCTCAAAATCATCCGTGATATTTTAGCATAAAAAAAACCATGCTACAACGAGCATGGTTCACTATCTTAATTCAGAATGAAATTATAACGGTCTACTAAGCTTCAAAAGCCTCAATAGAGACAAACGATTTTCCTCCTGATTTCTTTTCGAATTTAACAACACCATCCACCTTAGCGTGAAGTGTGTGATCTTTTGAAGCATAAACATTCTCACCTGGATTGTGTTTTGTACCTCTCTGACGTACAATAATGTTTCCGGCAAATGCAGTTTGACCTCCAAATATTTTTACGCCGAGTCGTTTCGATTCTGACTCTCTACCGTTTTTAGAACTACCAACTCCTTTTTTATGTGCCATAATGCTCTAGTGTTTAATTGTTTTGAATTGCTGCAATTAAATCTGCTTTTTTCATGGCAGAAATTCCAGTGATTCCTTTTTCTTTAGCAACTGCTTTCAATTCAGCTACAGTCATAGCGCTATAATCCACTGCTTCTGCTTTTGGAGTTGCTGCTTTCTTTGCTGTCTTTTTAGCTGTTTCTTTTACGGCTGCCGTTTCTTTTTGTGCGGGTTTACTCTCAGCTGCTTTGGCTTTAGCTTTTGGCTTATTACCCGAAGCAGAAATACTTTCAATAACAATTTCTGACAAGTACTGCCTGTGGCCGTTTTTGGTTTTGTAACCCTTTCTTCTTTTCTTTTTAAAGACGATTACCTTATCGCCTTTAAGGTGCTTTAAAATTTTAGCTTGAACAGCTGCACCTTCTATGACTGGGGCGCCAACAGTTACTTTGCCTTCGTTTTCAATGAGAAATACTTTGTCAAAAGTTACCTTTTTTCCTTCGTCCTCACTTAAACGATGTACAAATACTTTTTGGTCTTTTGCAACTTTAAATTGCTGCCCTGCCATCTCTACAATTGCGTACATACGATTAATTTACTTTTAATTTAAGCGGGTGCAAATATAAACAGAAATTTGAAATAAATTCAATTATATAGGGATTTCTACTCCTTTCTACTTTGTATCTTTACGATGATTAATTTTTAATCTTAGTTCATATTTAAATAAACATTAAATGAAATTCACAAAACTTCACATTTTAGGTGTTCTAATGTCACTGATGTTCATTGATTCCAATGCGCAGCAGGTGTCTTATGAAGAATACGATTTAGACAATGGTTTACACGTTATTTTGCATAGAGATAACAGCGCTCCTATTGTGGTCACCTCAGTCATGTATCACGTAGGATCCAAAGATGAAAATCCCGACAAAACAGGATTTGCTCATTTCTTTGAGCATTTGTTATTCGAAGGGACTGAAAATATAGAACGTGGTGATTTCTTTAAAATCGTATCGTCTAATGGAGGTGATAACAATGCAAATACAACTCAAGACAGAACCTATTACTACGAATTATTTCCTTCAAACAATTTAAAGCTCGGGCTTTGGCTTGAAAGTGAGCGCCTATTACACCCAGTGATTAACCAAATTGGTGTGGACACTCAAAAAGAAGTTGTTCAAGAGGAGCGTCGCTTGAGAGTTGACAATTCACCCTACGGACAGCTCGTAGAACAAATGTTTAAAAATCTATTTACCAAACACCCATACAACTGGTCAGTTATTGGTTCATTAGATCACTTAGCTTCGGCCACCTTGGAGGATTTCAAGGCCTTCAATGAAATTTATTACGTGCCGAACAACGCGACACTTGTAGTGGCGGGTGATTTTGAAACCGACGAAGCCAAAGGCTTGATTGAATCGTATTTCGGTCCTATTCCAAGAGGTAAAGATGTAGTTAAAAAGACCTATGAAGAAGACCCGATTACTTCTACCATTCAAACCTCTTTTGAAGATCCAAATATTCAAATCCCTTTAATTCTTTTAGGTTATAGAACTCCAGGTCAAGCCAGCAGAGATGCTTATGCACTAAACATGATTTCCACTTATTTAAGTGACGGTCAAAGTTCTAAACTTCAAAAAAGATTAGTTGACGACAAGCAAATGGCACTCCAAATTTTTGCTTTTAACTACGGATTAGAAGATTACGGAGCCTATCTCTTAGGAGGACTACCTTTAGGAGAAAACACTATGGATGACTTGATCGTAGAAATTGACGATGAAATCGAGAAGTTAAAAACAGACTTAATCAGTGAGAACGACTATCAGAAACTGCTCAACAAATTTGAAAATGATTTTGTGAGCTCTAATAGTTCGGTTCAAGGTATTGCCAATTCTCTGGCGCGCTACAACGTATTATACGGGGATACCGACCTGATCAATACACAATTAGAAATCATCCGAAGCATAAGCAGAGAAGACATTAGAGCAGTCGCTCAAAAATACCTCAACGCCGAGAGTCGAGTTGAATTAAAATACATTCCTAAACAAAACACTGAAGAATAGACATGAAGAAATTAATCCTTATACTTAGTATTTTCGGTTGTTGGGTAAGCACTCAAGCTCAAAACGAAATCGACAGATCAAAACAGCCCGAGCCAGGCCCGGTTCCTACCATCAACTTGAAGGAGGCAGATCGCTATGACCTTAATAACGGCATCAAACTTTTAATTGTTGAAGACCACAAGCTACCTCGAGTTTCCATTCAGCTTGCTATCGACAATCCTCCTTATGCTGAAGGAGATAAAGTGGGCGTAGGTTCACTTCTTTCATCTCTTTTAGGAAAAGGTTCAAAAAACATTTCAAAGGATGAATTCAACGAAGAAATCGACTTTTTAGGAGCTCGGTTAAACTTTGGTTCAGAAGGTGGATTCGCGAGTACATTGTCAAAATACTTTCCTAGAATCCTCGAATTGATGGCCGAAGCAGCCCTTCAGCCTAATTTCACTCAAGAAGAGTTTGACAAGGAAAAAAATATCATTCTCGCTGATTTAGAGTCCAGAGAAAAAGACGTATCGGCTATTGCTAGCTTGGTACAAGGTGCTTTGGCTTACGGTAAGGACCATCCCTATGGTGAATTCATCACAGAAGAAAGCATCAACAAAATCACCTTAGAAGATGTCAAACGCGCATATGCACAGAATTTTAATCCTTCTAATGCTTACATTGTAGTCATAGGTGATGTCAATACCAAAGAGGTCGTTAAAATGGTAAAAAAGAATTTCAAATCTTGGAAAGCCTCATCGGTTTCTGCAATGCCTTTTGAAATTCCTTCTGATGTCGCTCAAACCGAGATCAATTTCGTAGACATGCCAAACGCAGTGCAATCTGAGGTAATGGTGCAAAATATCATTGACCTCAAAATGAAAGATGCCGATTACTTACCTGCACTTTTGACCAATCAGATTTTAGGTGGAGGTGCTGAAGGACGATTATTTCTAAACCTAAGAGAAGATAAAGGATATACCTACGGGTCTTATTCGAATATAGCCAATGACAAATACAGCCCTGTTCGCTTTAGAGCTTTTGCTCAGGTTAGAAATGCCGTAACAGACAGTTCTGTAGTTCAGATCTTAACTGAGATGAAAAACATAACAACTGATCTAGTTACAGACGAAGAACTCGCAAGTGCTAAAGCCAAGTACAAGGGTAGATTCATTCGTTCATTAGAAAGCCCAAATACCATTGCAGGGTTTGCGATCAATACCATTAGCGAAGACCTCAGCGAAGACTTTTATCAAAATTATTTAAAGACAATTGATGAGATCAGCAAAGAAGACGTTTTAGCCACGGCGAAAAAATACTTCAAAACTGATCAAGCCCGGGTAGTCGTTGTTGGTAAGGGTAGTGAAGTTTTGGAAAATTTAGAAAAAATAGATTTTCAAGGTAGAACACTTCAAGTCAATTATTTTGACATCGAGGCCAATCCAACTGCAAAGCCTGAGAACAAAATGGAATTGCCTGCAGACCTCACCGCTAAAAAAGTATTAAATGCTTACATCGAAGCAATTGGAGGAATAGATGCCGTTTCAGCAGTAAATGCCTATGAGGTTCAAGCGGTTGCAGAAATTCAAGGAATGCAACTCGAATTGAAATTAGATAAAGCCGGTGAACGTCAGTTCACTCAAGAACTCAATATGATGGGTTCGACTATGCAAAAAGCAGTAATCGACGGAAACAGCGGCTACCAGCTGAACCAAGGTCAAAGAAAAGACCTCAGTGCTGAAGAAGTTGAAGAAGCCCTTGAGGAATCTGCTTTTGTCAAGGAATTACTCTGGTTAAACAGAGATGAAATCAGCCTAATTGGGATTGAAAACGTCAATGGAGTTGATGCTTATGCACTTCAAGTTTCTGAAAAACGCAAAGCCTTTTACGCTGTAGAAACAGGACTAAAACTACAAGAAACAGTAAGTATCGAAATGCAAGGTCAAAGCTTTGAGCAAAATACAATGTACGACGATTACAGACCCGTCTCAGGAGTATTATACCCCTATAAACTCACTCAGAGTTTAGGCCCACAACTCCTTGATTTCATTGTAGAAAAAGCAGTGATAAAATAAAACAATAAGGCGCCCCTAAAGGGCGCCTTTTACAATTACATCGCTATGAAAAAAACAGCTTTACTCTTGTTTTTAGTACTAAGTGTTATCTCTTGTAACTTTCAGGTCAATACGAACAAAGACTCCGAAGGCTCTGATGAAGTTACTATGAGTACTGTACTTGATATACACGACGAAGTCATGCCTAAAATGAGTGACATCGCCAAATTAAGCGGAGCTCTCAAACCTTTGATTACAGAGGATAGTGTAGCCCAAAAAAAGTTTGACGATTTAGTTCGGGCTCATGAAGAAATGATGAACTGGATGCAGGAATTCGGCACAAAATTCAATTCTGATGAAATCATGAATGGTGCCGCCCTTAGCAAAGAAAAACAAGAACTTCTCATACAAGAGAAAATAGCAATTGATCAGGTCAAAGAGACCATGCTTTCTGCCATTTCCAATGCAGAAAACTTCTTAAAAGAAAAGAATTAATCCGTCCAGCGCAGGGTTTCCATTAGCGTGCGAATATCATTTTGAATGTATACCGCTGAAGGGTAGATTGAATCGTAATTCGGCCTAGCCCTAAAGTAAAGCGAACCTGTCAAAAAGTGCTGAACACTGTCTGTCAAGTAAAATTGGGCTTGAGAGGCCGCATCTCCAATTACCTCGTAGTACATGCCATAAACATCATTTGAAAGATCGATATAGGGCTGCTCTACGATGTTATCAGCCTTTACCATGTGTTCTCTGGAGAGTTTTTGGGCATCGCTAAGAAGAGATTCAATATTTCCATTTACGGTCTTATAGGTCATGTATAGGTCTCCTTTAATGCTTGGGTACTCTAATTTGAGTTGACAATTTTTGCCCACCCTGAGTTCCGAAAGTTGATTCTGATCGAAAGAAAATGAACAATCACTGGGGGATATTTTAGCGTAAGACGCTGCCGGGATGTCTATTCGAATCTCAGCTCTAGGCTTGGGCGTGCTTTGAGTTTGACAAGAAGTCAACCACAGCGCTGAAAGAAGAAAAAGACTAATTCTCATTGGGCAAAGTTACTTTTATTTGCTTTAGTCGTCTATTGTCTAAACTTTCTACGACAAATTTGTAATTGTGAAAACGAATCGTCTCACCGCGTTTAGGAAAACCTTGTGCAATTTCTAAAACAAATCCTGCAATCGTTTCAGATTCTCCTTTGGAAGCCTCAAACAAGCTGAAATCTTCTATGTGTGTGACTCGATAAAAGTCTTTGAGATTGGTTTTACCTTCAAATACAAAGTTGAGATGGTCAATCTTAGAATAAATCAAATCATCATCGTCAAATTCATCGCTTATATCACCTACGATTTCTTCTATAATATCCTCTAAGGTTACGATTCCTGAAGTTCCCCCATACTCGTCAACCACAACTGCTAAGTGCTTTTTTTGTTCTTGAAAGTCTACCAAAAGGTCATCGAGCTTTTTATTTTCAGGCACGAAGTAGGGTTCTCGCAGTAAATCAACCCAATTATAATCTTTATCATTCAAATAAGGCAAAAGATCTTTAACGTATAATACACCTATCACGGTGTCGATATGCTCTTGATAAACCGGAATACGAGAATAACCGTTGTTTTGAATTTCCTTTAATAATTCTTGATAAGAGAGTTCGTTGCTTATAGCGAAAATATCAATCCTTGGTCGCATGACCTGTTTGGTGTCTGTGTTTCCAAAAGTCACAATACCTTCTAAGATTTTTTTCTCTTCTTGAGTTGTGTCTTTTTCAGATGCTAGTTCCAGTGCGTGTGTCAAATGATTAACGCTGATATTCGACTTTTGCTTGGCCAGACGTTCTTCTAAGAACTCCATTATTTTTTGCATGGGTGTAGAAGCAAATCCAAAAAGTAAATCCAGCACCAAAAGAGGTCGACTCATAAATACAGAGAAACTAGCCCTGTTTCTATTAGCGTATATCTTAGGTAAAATCTCTCCGAATAAAAGGATTAAAATTGTAGCAATGGCAATATCCAATAAGGTTCTCACTTTAATAATTCCAAAGAGTTCGGCTGTATTGCCCTCAAACCATATAGAACCCAATTCAGCAAAAAGCAAAACCACAGCAATATTTATGGCATTATTGGCAATTAAAATAGTGGCCAAGAGTTTTTTAGGCTTTTCTAACAACTTGGAAATACGCTTTCCTGCAAATTCAGAAGAAGCTGTGATTTCTTCTACGGCTGTTTTACTCAATCCAAATAGCGCTACCTCGGCACCTGAAATAAGGGCCGACATCATTAGCAATATCATCAAAACTAAAATTTGAATCAGCATCTTTTAGTTGAAATCAACTGAATTGTAATTTAGAAAGGAAGGTCATCTTCTTGATCATCTACAGCTGCTGGCGTATTCTGGGCAGTTGCGTTATGCGTATTAGCCTGTGGAGCTGTTGAATTTGAAGCCATCGGAGATGCACCTGATTGCTCTTTTGGCGTAAGAAAAGTGAAATCAGAGGCGTGAATTTCTGTCGAATAACGATTTTGCCCGTCATCACCTGTCCATTGCCTTGTTTTCAATCGACCTTCGATATAGATCTTATCTCCTTTTTTTAAATACTTCTCGCATATTTCCGCTGCCTTATTTCTCATTACCACATTATGCCATTCGGTTTGAGTTACTTTTTCGCCGCTCTGTCGATTGGTGTAAGACTCATTGGTGGCCAAAGGAAATCTTCCAATACAATTACCACCTTCAAAATAGTGCATTTTAACCTCGTCACCTAAATGACCAATTAACATGACTTTATTTAACGTTCCACTCATAAGATAAAAGTACTAAAATTTAAATCGATTTATAAAATTAGCGATGAGAACTGGTACAGCAAAAGAAGGCAATTCTGACCAGCGCACAGCATCTTTGTGCTCACTTAAATCGCCCTCCACTTCAAGCAGGGTAAAATAAACCCTTAATTCTTGATGTGACAACTTGTGCACCACAGCTTCTTCATTCCAAACCCATTGCTTTGCCAAGCCATAAATGTCATTGTGAGCTAGTAGTTTCGTAATGTCTTTAACGGATGGTTGCTCATCCTGTTCAATAAGGGGAAAGTCGTAGAGGTTTTGCCAAATGCCTTTCTGGATTCTCTTTTGCAAGATGGTTCTTCGCTGAGCATCTATTATGACATAATAGTGTAGGGTGCGTTTTTTGATTTTTAGCTTTTTTTCTTTGACTGGAAATTCTGCAACCACATTTTTTTGATAAGCAAAGCATTTTTTATTGAAAAAACATTCCTCACAAAGCGCAGCTTTAGGCTTGCACTGTTGCGAACCAAATTCCATCATCGCCTGATTGTGTGTGGCAGGTTTTTTACGGTCTAAAAGTTCATTGGCCAGTTGTTGAAATTCTTTTATCCCCAAAGAAGAATTTATAGGGGTATGTATTCCAAATATTCGCGCTAAAACGCGGTAAACATTTCCATCGACTACTGCCTTGGCCTCGTCGTAACAAAAAGAAGCTATCGCTGCAGCCGTGTATGGGCCAACACCTTTTAGCGTAATAAGGCCATCGTATGACTTTGGGAATTCTCCTTTTAAGTCATCTACTATGTATTTCGCTGTCTGATGTAAATTTCGAGCTCTACTGTAATACCCCAGACCCTGCCACAACTTAAGTACCTCTTCTTCTTTTGCCGCAGCCAAATCAAACACAGAAGGATAGGTTTTCGAAAAGGCTTCAAAATAAGGCAACCCCTGCTCTACTCGAGTCTGCTGAAGAATAATTTCACTCAGCCAAACGAGGTAAGGATTTGTTGTGTCTCTCCAAGGCAGACTTCTTTTATTGAGTTCATACCATTGCTTTAGACCTTTTCTAAATGACTCTATCATTAAAATTGTGCTTTATAACACTAAAATGTAGCGTTTTAGAGTTAAACAAAGTTTTAATTTATATATTTGCAAGCCAAAAAAACAAATAAAATGACGAAAGCAGACTTAGTGAGCAATATTTCGGAAAAATTAGGCATCGACAAAGGGGATGTTCAAGCAACAGTAGAATCTTTTATGGGCGAAATCAAAAATTCACTTGAGAGTGGAGATAATGTTTATCTAAGAGGTTTTGGAAGCTTTATCATAAAGACAAGAGCCGAAAAAACAGGAAGAAATATTTCTAAAAACACAACAATTAAGATACCTGCGCACAATATTCCATCATTCAAACCTGCTAAAGTTTTTGTGGAAAGTGTTAAGAGTAACGTTCAAGTAAAATAATTTATTAATCTAACATAAGTGCTATACTATGCCGAGTGGAAAAAAAAGAAAAAGACATAAGGTAGCGACTCACAAGCGCAAAAAGCGCAGAAGAGCTAACCGCCACAAGAAGAAATAATCTTCTGCAAAACACGTTCTTTGACATGATGGTTAATGTGATTTTTATCACAATTGTTTAAATTTTGCGCTTAACGCGCATTCTAAAATATATAACAGTGAATAATGAATTAATTATAAGAACTAGTTCAGACACTGTTGACTTTGCTTTACTTAAAGAAGGTAAACTTATTGAGCTGCACCGCGAAGAAGACGACAGCAGCTTTTCAGTCGGAGATATTTATTTAGCTAAAATCAGGAAATCTGTAACTGGATTGAATGCTGCTTTTGTAGACGTTGGATATGAGAAGGACGCGTTCCTTCACTACCATGATCTAGGGCCACAACTGAGTTCAATGCTAAAATTTATCAAGGGCATAAGAACAAACAAAATTAAGTCTTACAATCTCGAAAAATTCCCTTTCGAAAAAGATATCAACAAAGACGGTAGTATCAATGAAGTTATTAAATCCAATCAGTCCATTCTTGTTCAGATTGTAAAAGAGCCTATATCGACTAAAGGTCCTAGAATAAGCTCAGAACTATCGCTTGCCGGAAGATATGTTGTCATTGTACCTTTTTCAAATCGAGTTTCTGTTTCTCAAAAAATTGAAAGCAGAGAAGAAAAAGATCGACTCAAACGACTTATAACCAGTATTAAACCCAAAGGTTTTGGAGTCATTGTAAGAACTGTAGCTGAAGGAAAAAAAGTTGCAGAATTAGATGCTGATTTGCAAAAATTGGTATCCAAATGGGAAACGATGTGCAAAAAACTGCACAAAGCCTCTCATCCTTCTAAAGTATTAGCCGAACTCAACAGAGCGACTGGATTCTTAAGAGACGTATTTAACGATAGTTTTACCGGCATTCATGTCGATAACGAAGATGTAGCCGATCGAATTAAGGATTACATCGCAGAGATTTCACCCAAACAAGAATCTCTTGTAAAACTTCACAAAGGAAATACGCCCATTTATGAAAAGTTTGGAATAGAACGTCAAATTAAAACCTCTTTTGGCCGTACAGCTTCGATGAGTAAAGGTGCCTACTTGGTAATAGAGCACACCGAAGCACTGCACGTTATAGATGTCAATAGTGGAAATCGTTCGAACAAAGCCAACAATCAAGAAGAAACTGCATTAGAAGTGAATCTTCTTGCCGCCGCTGAAATTGCCCGCCAATTAAGATTAAGAGATATGGGGGGAATTATAGTGGTCGATTTCATAGACATGGGTCGGGCCGAAAACAGAAAAAAATTGTTCGAGTTTCTTAGAGACGAAATGAAAGAAGATCGAGCGAAACATAAAATTCTTCCGCCTAGTAAATTTGGACTCATCCAAATTACTAGACAACGAGTGAGACCTGAAATGAATATCAAAACTTCAGAGGTCAATCCAAATAGCCAAGGTCAAGTGGAAGCCCCAATTGTGCTTATCGATAAAATTAATGCAGAAGTAGAGCGCATCGCAAGCGGAAAAGCTAATGATGTATTTCTAAACATTCATCCTTTTATCGCAGCATACCTGACTAAAGGCTTTTTATTTTGGCCAAAGTCTATTCGTTTACAATGGTTTTTAAAGTACAAAAAATGGATTCGTATACAACCTAGAGATGCATACACCTATTTACAGTACAGATTTAAAAACAAAAAAGGAAAAACGATAAAAACGTGAATTATAAAAGAGCTCCTCTTAAAGGGAGCTCTTTTTTTTTGCTTAATTTTCAGCATGGCCTTTACCCCCAAAAATGATAAAAGCTACACCCTAGAAGAAGCGCGTAAAAAATTAGAGTATTACTGTGCCTATCAAGAGCGTTGTCATCAAGAGGTCACTCGAAAATTAAGGGAGATGAAAATGATTCCCGAAGCAATAGATCAAATCATTGTGCATTTGATTGAAGAGAATTTCTTGAATGAAACTCGTTTTGCACAATCATTTGCAAGAGGAAAATTTAGAATTAAAAAATGGGGAAAGCAGCGAATTTCAAATGAACTAAAAAAGCGAAGCATTTCAAAATTCAACATAAAAATTGGGCTTAAAGAAATTCTTGAAGAAGAATACCAAAGCGTGTTTTTCAATCTCTTAGACCAAAAGAAAGCCGAATATAAACACCTACCCCTGCTTGAACAGAAAAAAAAGATTCAATCTTATTTCGTCTACAGAGGCTGGGAATATGAGCTCATTTCAGAAGGTCTCAATTCGTTGGAGTGATCAATTTTTATTGCGCGCTAATTCGTTGCGTTCAATTTTATGAGAAGGTCTAGTCCACTTTGGTTTTTCATCTAGTGGTTCAAGTTCAGATGCTTCAGCTTCAACCGTTGTCGGTTGTGGTGCTTTTACAAATGGTTTTTGAAAATTCAATCCGAGCGATTTGAACAACTCCATGTCTTCATTGATATCTGGGTTTGGAGTAGTCAATAGCTTATCTCCAGCAAAAATAGAATTTGCACCGGCTAAAAAGCAGAAGGCCTGACCTTCGGCTGACATCTGAGTTCTACCTGCAGAAAGGCGCACTTGCGTATTGGGCATTACGATACGCGTGGTGGCAACCATTCGAACCATTTCCCATATTGAAACAGGTTCATTCGTTTCCATTGGAGTTCCTTCAACCGCAACCAAGGCGTTAATTGGAACCGATTCAGGTTGTGGGTCTAAATGAGCTAAAGCCACTAGCATTCCCACTCTGTCATCGACAGATTCTCCCATTCCAATAATTCCTCCACTACAAACCGTAACATTGGTTTTTCGAACATTTTCAATGGTGTCTAATCGGTCTTGATATGCGCGAGTTGAAATAACTTCTTTATAGTAATCCTCTGAGGTGTCAAGGTTATGGTTATAGGCATAAAGACCCGCCTCTGCCAAACGTTTTGCTTGTTGTTCAGTAATCATTCCAAGGGTGCAACAAACTTCCATGTCAAGTTTGTTGATTGTACGAACCATTTCAAGAACCTGATCGAATTCTGGGCCATCTTTTACATTTCTCCAGGCAGCACCCATGCACACTCTTGAACTTCCACTTGACTTGGCTCTTAAGGCTTGCGCCTTGACCTGCTGTACACTCATCAAATCATTTCCTTCAACATCGGTGTGGTAGCGAGCAGCTTGAGGGCAATATCCACAATCCTCAGGACATCCACCAGTTTTAATTGATAATAAGGTAGAAACTTGAACTTTGTTAGGATCGTGAAACTTTCGATGCACGGTAGCCGCGCGATACACCAACTCCATGATTGGCAATTCGTAGATTTCCTTTATTTCTTCTCTTGTCCAGTCGTGTTTTATAGCACTCATATCAACGTTTTAATTCGTTTAAATGACGTTTAAATTTTTCGTATTAAAAGTGAAACAGCATTTCCTCCAAATCCTGCCGAATTCACCAGTATAGTATTGAGTTGAACATTTTGATTTCCCGAAGATTTATGAGGATTAACCGCATAAAATTCTTGGTGTTCAAGCATGAAAATAGCCATTTCTAAACTCAATAACATTGAAGCTCCAAAAGTATGACCAATTATCCATTTATTGTTTGTCAATAATGGAGTTTCTTTTCCGAACACCTTATGAATAGCTTTCAACTCTGCCAAATCGCCTTGCTTGGTTCCAGGAGCGTGCATTACAATGGCGTCAATCTCGTGATCTCCCTTGGCCATAGTCATCGCCTTTTGAAAACAGCTTCCATTTGAAGACAGTGCAGCAGGATGCGCGATTGCCTCTATGGCATATCCAACACCCGCAATGGCGTACTTTGCATTCTTAGGTTCATTACTTAGCAAGATTAATCCTGCTCCCTCTCCTAAAACCATAGTGTTTTCAAGCTTGTCAAAGTTACCTGCTTGACTCTCTGCTTTACTGTAAATTCCCAATCGATCTAATTGTGCCATGGTAAATGGAGTCAAAGCAGCCTCTGCTCCTCCAGCAACAAATTGTGCGCACATGTCTGAATTTAAGTAGGCTACAGCCGTTAAAATACTCTGGGCTGCAGTAGAGCAAGTCATAGAATTTTCAACATTAGGGCCAAAGGCATTCAAATCCTGAGCTACCCAAGAACTAATATTACCCATGGTTGTCGTGGGTGAAGAAAGCTGCCTGACATCTTCTTTATTTACAAAGGCTTGAAGATCCCCCTCAAGCAGTTCAGTGGCTCCTCGAGAAGAACCAAGACTCACTCCTGTTTGATCCGTAATATTGGTGTTAGATTGACGAATTCTAGCGCTCAAACTCAGTGCTAAGCGCACTGTACGATCTAATTTTGCATGGTACTTAGAATCTGATGGTAATAGGTGTTTATCCGCTACAGCACCTGTAAATCGATTCAGTTCATCATTAAATCGAAGCGCTGTTTGCCCACATAAGTAGCCTTCTCTTTTCTCAGCCTCTTCTATCCCAAGTGCAGAAATAGTGTGAATTTCTTCTATGTAAACGGCCTTCTTCATTACAATTCTATCGCTGCGCTTACCGCATCGTAAATTTTGTTCATTTGTCTGGTGGTACAGGTGTAAGGAGCACTGATATAAATAGTGTTTCCTAAGGGTCTTAAATACACTCCCTGTCTCATAAAAAATTGATAGAGCTCGTTGCGCTTATTACCGTATCTGCTCATTTCCTTGTTAAGTTCAAAGGCCAATATTACACCCTTGCATCTGGCATTTGATACCTTGTCATTAGCATTGAGTTCTTCAACAAATTTTAGATGTTGTTTTTCAATTCGTCGAATCGAATTTTGAATCGATTTTGAATTGAGCAAATCAATAGCAGCAGATGCGACAGCACAGGCCAGAGGGTTTGCGCTGTAGGTGTGGCCGTGAAAAAAACCTTTGGCCAATTCGTCACTCAAAAAGGCCTCGTAAACATCCACTGTGCACGAGGTTAATGCTAAGGGCAACATTCCAGCGCTCAACGCTTTCGATAAACAAATGAAATCGGGTTGATTTGAGAGTTGCTCAGAGGCAAAATGAGTTCCTGTCTTTCCGAATCCTGTCATGACCTCATCTGCAATACAAAGAATCGTATGTTGCTTGCAAAAATCCAAAACACGATCTAAAAGTGCAGCGTCGTGCATTTTCATTCCCGCTGCTCCTTGAATCAAAGGCTCGTAGACAAAGGCGGCAATATCCTGTGTTTCGCTTAAGTGTTGAAGCTTTGAAATGACCTGTTCAATATTATCCTTATTCGGAACAGGAATGCGCTCCACTCGAATAAAAAATTCCTCAAATGGACCGTTGTATACAGATAATCCAGATACAGACATCGCGCCAAAGGTGTCTCCGTGAAAGCCATCTTCAAAAGCGATTAGGGTTTCTTTTTTTACCCCCTTGTTAAAGTGATATTGCAAGGCCATTTTAATGGCTACTTCTACTGAAGTTGATCCGTTGTCTGAAAAAAAGAGTCGCTTTTGATTTTGGGGTAATATCTGCATTAGCTTTTCAGCTAAATCTGTAGCCGCCTGATGCGTAAACCCAGTAAAAACGACTTGGTCTAGCTTTTTAGCTTGTTTTGAAATCGCCTTGGTGAGCTTTGGGTGACAATGACCGTACATCGCAGTATACCAAGAAGCAATTCCGTCTATGTATTTATTGCCATTTGAATCCCACAGGTATACCCCTTTTGCTTTTTTAATAGGTACGGGCGGTAATGCCGTTTGATGTTGGGTTAAAGGATGCCAAAGGTGCTCTTTATCCGTCTGCTCAATATTCCTTCTTTTCTCGCCTTTGAAAAGCATTTTTACGCTTGAATTTCTATCTTGCAAAGATGAGTATTCTTCCAAAGACTTCTAGGGCTTCCTTACGTGTTTTAACAATTCTCATTTTAATCAGCTTTTTTTTAAGAGCTCCGTTTTTTTTCAGGGATTATATTGATAAAGATGAAAGCACTTTTGTCATCATGGGCCAAAGCTGGGTCGATGGTCAGCTGCCCTTTACCTCTTTATGGGATTTAAAACCCCTGTTCGTCTTTGGTTTTTTTGCACTCCTGCTTAAACTATTCGGAAAAAGTCTCCTTCTCATCAGAGCCGCAGGTATGCTTATGGTGGCATTAACAGGATATATATTCTACATCCAAAGCTCGAGTTTTCGCTCAAAAAATCAATCTCTTTTTGCCGCTATCCTCTGCTGTTATTTGCTTTCATTATTTGGGGCCGTACAAGGGGTTATGAGTGAGCATTTAGCCGTTTTTTCTTTGCTTTTGGGATGGTATTTTTACCACGAAAAAAAGTATTATTTCTTAGGGGGATTTATACTTTGCAGCGCTTTATTATTTAAAAGCAATTACGTCTATGCCCTTTTCTTATTCGCGCTTTTAGAACTGTACTTGGCTGTAAAAAATAAATCCTTTTCTCCACTCTACAAGTCCTTTTTAGGCTTGTTGATTCCCATTGGGATTTGCGTTTTCCCCTACTGGCAATCAGATGATCTCAGCACCTTGTATAATGCCATGATTTCAGCGCCTTTGGCCTATGCAGATACCGACATCACAACACAGCTCAAAACCTTGCTTTATCTTCTTCCCTTAGGTGGAATTTACCTCTTTATCCTCCTAAAAAACAAGTATGAACTCAACAGGAGAAATATAGGTTTACTCGCCCTTAATATTGGAGTTCTTTTTTCTTTTATTAAACTGGGTAAAATCAATGATCACTACTTATTGCAATGGTATCCGCTCTTTTTGTTATTCCTGGTGCAATCAAAGCTGAAATGGCCACAGTTTGAAACCAAAAAAAGTGTTCGAGCAGCACTTCTGCTCTTTCTCATACTCCCCGTAGAAAGCTATAAAGAATACAACGCACTTTGGACACATCAAAAGCAAAACGATACGTGGTACAACGGTGAAGGAGTAGCTGTACCCAACTATTTAAAAGAACAAAAACTCAATCAAGAATCTGTGTTTTACTTGGATTTTCACATTGGTTATTGGTTTCAAAACCAAAACCCTCCCACTATGGTAGCAACGCATCCTTCAAACATTGCTCGCAAAGAATTATATCCCTTTATTCCAAGTATTAGAACAAATCCTTCAGAAGAGCTTAAATACCTCTTTGAAGTTGTGCGTCCAAACATTGTAGTGAAGCGAAAAAATAAAATATTAGGAAAGGACTTTGATCGCGAAAACCAGCAAATACAAGATTATTTGAATCGCTTCTACCGCCCAATTCACCGTATTGACAAGGCTGTAATATTGCAGCGTTTAGAGCTGGAGTAAAGACGGTTTCAAGGCCTCTGCCGCTATTTTAATCTGCTGCTTATCGATTTGTTTTAACTCGGGCATTCGGCCCAATAGATGTGCATCTCCCATTTTGAGGATTATAGATTCTGTTTGGGGGTTTTCATCTCCATTAAAAAGAATGTAAGGCTTAATTCCTTTGGAATTCAAATATTGAATGCTGAGTAAACTGTGGTTGATACTGCCCAAATAATGCCTTGAAACTAAAATGACCTGATCACTGGCCTCGATTAAATCAGCGATCGTTTCTTTTTGATTGAGTGGAACTAAAAGTCCTCCAGCCCCTTCAATCACTAAACGATTTGTGGTTTTAGGTCGAATAATTTGTTCAATATCAATTTCAACTCCAGATCGAGCTGCTGCTGCATGTGGACTCATGGGATACTGCAGTTCATATGATGGCGAATGAATCACCGTCTTAGAATTGCTGATTAAATCTCTGATTTTGTCTCGATCACCGTAGTCTAAATCACCAGCTTGTATTGGCTTAAAGTAATCCGCTTCAAGCGCTTCAGTAATTACAGCTGAACAGATTGTTTTTCCAACCTCAGTGGATATTCCAGTAATAAAATAATGCGTGCTCATACTTGTGATTGAAAATAAGAATGAATGGCTTCTAAAAGGCGCTTAATTTCATCCTCAGTATTAAAGGCGTGTAACACGACTCGAATGCGCTCCTCACCCTTGGCTACGGTTGGATATCGAATTGCTGCTAAGGCAAATTTATGTTGTTGTAAGTGATTTTGTAAATCGATGGCTTGAGCATTATCCTTGCATTTTATTCCTTGAATTGCAGAAGTGCTTTCCAATAGATTAGGCATCAAATTCAGTTCTTCTGCGGTCTTCAAAAAATAAGAAATACCATTTGAGAGTTTAGATCGAAGTATAGCTGCCTTCTCCGAACGACCTAATTCAATAGCAGCTTGTATTTTTAAAACACTAAAAGGGTCTAAGGCAGTCGTATAAATAAGAGATCGGCTATGATTGATTAAATACGCTCTTGTATTTTGGCGGCATAATAAACTCGCTCCGTGCACTCCGTAGGATTTTCCAAAGGTCACAATACTCAAAAAATACTGCTTGTAATCGTGTGTATAAATCCCTGAAGAATGAGCACAATCTACAATCATTCTTATCTGATGCGCATCGCAAAAGGATTTCAATTCGTCAAGAGGGGCAAAATCACCATCCACAGAAAAGACAGATTCAGTGATTAGATAAACGTTCTTGTACCCTTTAACTGTTCGTATTTATTTTTTAAATCCGAAAGATTATTGTGCTTGAACTTATACGACTTCGCGGGACTCATTTTTAAACCGTCCCTAATACTCGCGTGACAAAGTGCATCGTATAAGACCAGGTCATTCTTTTGAAGTATGGCAGAGATCCATCCTGTATTGGCCGAAAATCCCGAATTATAAACTAACGCTGCTTCGACCTCAAAGGTTTCACAAAGGGTTTGCTCGAGTTGCTCATAGGCAAGGTGGTTTCCACTAAGCAATCTCGAACCTGTAGAACCATTTCGATTGTTGGAAAAAGATTGGAGTTTTTCGAGGGCTTGATTGTGAATTTCTTCTTCTCTAGCAAAACCCAGATAGTCATTAGAAAAAAAATCCACACCCTCGAAGATTTTTAAACTTCGAAAAGCGTGGTTTTCTTTTTTATGGGCTAAAGACTGAATTAATTCTAATGGTAAATCATCCATGCATTACCGATTAAAATTTAGTCAATCAATACGATAAGTTTGTTGTTTTTAAATTCTACAGTACCGCTCAAAACTTCTAAACAATAGTCTCCGTTTTGATTGGTGCTAAATTTAGATTGGTATTGCTCGTCGATATTGAGATCTCCCTTGATTCTCAATTCACCGTCTTTTAAAAGCGAAACAATCGAGGCGTGATTTTCTAACATTTGAAACTGGCCGTCCACACCTGGGACGCTTACAGACTCAACATCGCCTGAATAAAGTGTAGCTTCTGGAGAAACAATCTCTAAATACATCTCTAAATTTGTTTATTAGGCTTCTGCCAACATTTTTTGTCCTGCTTCAATAGCCTCTTCAATCGTTCCCTTAAGGTTGAATGCTGCTTCTGGAAGGTGATCTAATTCTCCATCCATAATCATATTAAATCCTTTGATCGTGTCTTTAATATCTACTAATACACCTGGGATTCCTGTAAACTGTTCAGCAACGTGGAAAGGCTGAGATAAAAATCGCTGTACCCTTCTTGCTCTTGCTACCGCAAGCTTATCTTCTTCTGAAAGTTCTTCCATACCTAAGATGGCGATGATATCTTGAAGTTCTTTATAGCGCTGTAACAACTCTTTTACACGTTGCGCACATGAATAATGCTCGTCTCCTAAGATATCGGCCGTTAAAATTCTTGAAGTAGAATCTAGCGGATCTACCGCAGGATAAATTCCTAGCTCAGCAATTTTTCTAGAAAGTACTGTTGTTGCATCTAAGTGAGCAAAGGTTGTCGCAGGAGCAGGGTCAGTTAAATCATCCGCAGGTACGTATACCGCCTGCACAGATGTAATCGAACCGTTTTTAGTCGATGTAATACGCTCTTGCATCGCACCCATTTCTGTGGCTAAGGTAGGCTGATACCCTACCGCTGAAGGCATCCTACCAAGTAGGGCAGAAACCTCAGAACCCGCTTGGGTAAATCGGAAGATGTTGTCAACGAAGAATAGAACGTCTTTTCCTTGACCGTCACCAGCTCCATCTCTAAAGTACTCAGCAATTGTTAATCCAGATAAAGCTACTCGCGCACGTGCACCAGGAGGCTCATTCATCTGACCAAATACGAAAGTCGCTTTTGACTCTTTCATAGCGGCTTTGTCCACTTTAGTCAAATCCCATCCA
>Ga0213867_1000268_pt1 | contig 23958 bp, 41 predicted proteins | sample PICome_12_FD_160120 | JGI IMG/M metagenome (GOLD analysis project Ga0213867, IMG submission 160120) | Coastal seawater microbial communities near Pivers Island, North Carolina, United States - PICO540 | ecosystem: Environmental > Aquatic > Marine > Coastal | place: USA: North Carolina... | reverse complement strand
CAGATTTATTATAACTCAACCTCAAACGTACTTAGATATTATGATGGTACGTCTTGGGAAGATTTAGCAGCAGGTAGTGGTGGGGAAACAAACCAAAACGCATTCTCTACTATTGCTGTTGATGGAGAGGATGATGTTGTAGCAGATTCTAAGACAGACACCTTAAACTTTGCAGCAGGTAGTAATGTTACTATTACAACAACAGCTGCATCAGATACTGTAACTATATCAGCTAGTGGTGATGTTGCCTCTGTTAATGGAGCGACAGGAGTAGTGGTTTTAGATGCTGATGATATTGATGACACAAGCACAACAAACAAGTTTGCAACCTCTGCTCAATTAACAAAGGTAGATTTTATCACAATCACTCAAGCAGTAGATTTAGATACTTTAGAGAGTAATGTAGCAACGAACAATGCTAAAGTTTCTAACGTAACTACAAACCTATCTACTACTGCTAATGGAACATCATTAGTTGTTAATTCTTCAGATGGTACAAACGCATCAATTCCTGCAGCGACTACATCTGCTTGGGGTGCTATGACTGATGAGGACAAGACTAAGCTTGATGGTATAGAAGCGAGTGCTGATGTTACAGATTCAGCTAATGTTACAAGTGCTTTAGGTTCTATTTCAGTAACTGCACATAATGACGTAACAAGTGCAGGTTCAGGTGCGATCATCACAAGTGCAGAAAGAACTAAATTAAGTGGTATTGAAGCAAGTGCAGACGTAACTGATTCAGCAAACGTAACTACTGCTTTAGGTAGTATATCTGTTACTGCGCATTCTGATGTTTCTTCAGTTGGTTCAGGTGCTATAATTACTTCTGTTGAGAGAACTAAGTTATCAGGTATCTCAACAAACGCTGATGTAACAGCAACTGCTTTACCTTTAATATCGAGTGATGTGACTATTGGTGATGCATCAGATGTCACAGTCACTACTTCAGGTGGTTTAACTGTTACAGGTGATTTGACTGTTAATGGTACAACAACGACTGTTGATTCTACTAACACAAATATAGCTGATGCGTTAATTGAATTAGGTTCAGGAAACACAGGAGCGAACTCAAATGATTTAGGTCTTATCCTTGAAAGAGGAACCACAGGAAACAATGCATTTATTGGATGGGATGAGAGTGCTGATAAGTTTACTGTTGGTACTACAACTGCGACAGGTGCTTCAACAGGAAGTTTAGCAATTACCACAGGAACATTAGTAGCAAACATTGAGGGAGATGTAACAGGAGATGTAACAGGAAACGCTGATACTGCTACTGCGTTAGCTACTACAAGAAATATTGCTCTTGGCGGTGATTTATCAGGTTCAGCTAACTTTGATGGTTCAGCCAATATCACAATAACAGCTACTGTTGCTGATGATTCTCACAACCATATTATTTCTAATGTTGATGGATTACAGACTGCTTTAGATGCAAAGGTTGAAACTCTTTCAGATTTAAGTATTACTGCAAATGCTACTGAGATAAATTTACTTGATGGTATAACTACTCTTAGCGGTTCAAATACAGGAGATGAGCCAAGTGCCTCTACAACTGTTGCAGGTATTGTAGAATTAGCTACAAACACAGAAACAAATACAGGTACAGATACTGCAAGAGCAACAACTCCTGCAGGTGTTAAATCAGCTATTGATGCAAGAACATACGTAGTAAGCATTGGAGATGGCACAAACACATCGTATACAATCACACATGGCTTAGGCACAAGGGATGTGATTATTCAGTTATATGATGCTAGTTCTTATGATACAGTATTTGCTGATGTGGTTAGAACAAACACAACACAAGCAACAATCAGTTTTGCCTCTGCTCCTACTACAAATGATGTAAGAGTATTGGTAACTAAGGTGGTATAATTTATATTTGTTGAATGGCAACAAACTTTAATACAGTAGTATCTTCTTCTGCAAGTAATTCACAAATTACTACGCAGGGGAATGATGCGTTAATTACAAAGGCATACGCTGATGCTAATTATAGCGGAGGTGGTGGAGGTTCAACTGTTAGTGTGGCTCAATATGGCTCTACAGACACAACCACAGATTTAAATAGCACAGGTTTTACCATTGTACCTTTTAATGTTACTGATTCAATAACTGACACCTCTAATTATTCCCTTTCAAGTGGTAGAGTAACAATTACTGATGCAGGTCAGTATATGGTTTCAGCTATTGTAAATGCAACAGGTTCTATGCAAAGGGGTAGGGTTGGTATTGAAGTTTTTATAAATGCCACATCTACAGGATATAGAGGTTCAGATATGTATTTGCGTTCTTCAGGTTCTTTGGTATTTAGTTCTTCAGGCATAAGTGCTTTAGTTGATTTAAGTGCAGGAGATATTGTAGATATTAGAAGTATCAGGCAAGGAAACACAGGTACTATAACAATGAATAGTGGCGATAGTGTTTTGTCAATAACTAAAATAGCAGGTGTTAGTGAAGCTACAGGTGTTTCATCATCAAGTGATAATACTGCAAATGTTACAAGCATTGATTTATCAAAAGTAGCAGGAACTTACTACACTTCTCAAAGTAATACTACATCTTATAGTGTTGCAACAGGAGCAGTTACAGGTGGGTTTGCTTATATCACAATCAACACATCTTCTGAGCCAACATTTTCTAATGCCACTAAACTTTCAGGCGAACCTTGGACATCAAGCACTACTCTAAAGATGGTTATTTTTAATGATGGCACAGGTAATTTCTTTTACTTTTTGAAGGTATGATTTTACAGCATTGGCATAGGCTTAGGCAAATTCAAATGGGAACAGGATCAGGACCTCTTGATGTTTTTGTTACTAATACAAATAGCGGTGGTTATAATGAACCTTTTGGTGGTAGTGTGACAGTTGATAACTTAGTAGAAGATGATTTAGTTCTTGGTTTTATTGGCGCACATACAGGTAGGGTTACACCACCAACAAGCACAGGTTGGTCAACATTTACTCCTGAAACTTCAAGTATGCAGATGAGGGTGGTTTACAAATATGTTGGTGCTTCAGAAACAAGTGCTACTTTTAGTGTTTCAGCAGGAACAACAGATTTAGATGGCTACATAACCTTAGTTGCTATAAGAAATGCAAGAACTACAAATAGTCAACCTTTTGATGGTACAGGTTTAGTTTATAACAATGCTAACAACGCTTCAAGTTTGACTCCTGATGATATAACCACTAACAATGATGGTTGCTTAATAATTACTTGTATAATTATTGAAAATGATAAAAGATCCTCTCTATCTATACCAACAGGTTACGCTAATGAAATTGAAGCTTATGGAGGAGGGTTCTTTAATGCTTTCCCTTTAACGACGTCAGTAGATTCAAAATTTCAAGCTACTTCAGGAACAGAGTCTCCTGCTTCTTATTCTTGGTCAACTAGTGACCCTTGTAGAGTTGTTACTTTAGCTATTAGACCTGAATAAAAAAAAATATAAAATATGGCAAAGATTAATGAAAACACAGAACTTACTTTAGACATCAAGACAATAGTCTTGGTAGTGTCAGGTGCTATATCTTTAGCGGCTATGTACTTCTCGTTACAGAAAGACATCTCTGAGGCAAAGAGGCTCCCTGAGCCGACAATCAGCCGTACTGAGTTTGACCTAAAGGACGCCTTAATTAGGGAGACAATACTAAATACTCAGCAGAAGGTACAGGAAAACAGTGAGAAACTAGATAGGATCGACGAGAAACTATACGAAATAATAAACAGATGAGAACATTGATTTGCCTTGGATTATTTTTTTTATTACCACACGCTATTAAGGCCCAGCAATTCACGCTAGTACAGATAAACGCTAAATGGAACGAGAAAAACTCGGTAAACATACCCTGTATTGACGGCGTAAAGTATACGTACGCAAGCCTAGAGGAACAAAACAAAAGCCTCCGTGATAAGATAAAGGCCGTGCCTGTTGTTATACTCTACAAGAACAATACCCCCGTTTACCAATGGAACGCAAACCTATCTTTTGAGTTATCCCTAAAGGAAGATGATATTCTCGAACAGATAAACACATGGCGGTAGACGTATCCAAAATACCTAATTCTAAGAACTTTGACACTGTAAGGGAGGCTATAATCGCGCTAGATGATAGTATCTCTGACACGGGTGATTCTATAAATAACACACAAATAACTATTAACCCTGGCACTAATTTAACTGGTGGTGGTGTGTTTACCTTAAACCAGTCTAATGCCCAAACAATAACCTTAGACGCTGACGATCAAACAATGACGGATGCTGAGGTTAAGACGGCCTACGAGAATAATAGTGACACTAACGCCTTTACTGACGCTGAGAAAACTAAGTTAGGCACGGTAGACTCAAACGCAGACGTAACAGCTACAGCAATAACAAGCATAAGCGTTACGGCGCATAATGATGTGACCTCAGCTGGATCAGGTCAGATTATAACTGGCGCAGAGAGAACTAAACTTACTAATATAGAGGATAATGCCACGGCGGACCAAACCGCGGGTGAAATACTAACAGCAATAAAGACCGTAGATGGTGCAAGCTCAGGATTAGACGCGGACCTTTTAGATGGTGAGGAGGGTTCTTATTATTTAAACTATGCTAACTTTTATGGCAACTATACTACAAACTATGATAATAATGGTACTAAGATAGCTAGAGGAATTATTTATTATGTTGGTTCTGAAACTGATGTTGCTAACGTGTCTGCTCCCTCAGCTACTTTTAACTTCGTAGATAATGTTCTTACGTTTACAGCTAATGGTAGTGATTATAGTGAAGCCCCACCTGATAGCGCAAGTACTCAAAATAAAGTGTTTCTTAGGGAGTGGTCTTCTTATAATGCTTATGTAGGCACATCGACAGCGAGACCTGTTAGTTTCACTAGTGCTTTTGAGTCTACTCAGTTTAATGGACCAATAACTTTTACTTCCCTAAAAACAGCAGATGCTACTATTATTAATGGCTCTAACATAACCACAGGTCAAATACAAAGTACAGGATTTACTGCAGGTGCTACTGCTACAGATTTCGCAGTAAGTGGTACAAAGTTATTCTTAACAGGCGTTGGTGATAATGCAGCGGGTGATGTTATATCTCCACAATTTAAGGTGACCTCTGGTAACGCTGAATTTAAAGGTTCTATTACCTCAACATCAGGTTCTATTGGTGGATGGGATATACAGTCTGATGCGATTGTGTCTCCTGATGATAGGATAGAGGTGAATAGTGATAGTGGTTTAGTGATTAAAAACTCAAGTGGCACTCCTAAAGTACAAATTAGGTCAGGATCACTAACAGGACTAACATCTAAAAACTTTACCTTTTCAGGATTAAGCACCTTAGAATTTAACACCTTTAATGATACGCTTACATCCAACTCTGAGGATTTCTTGTATAATGGCACAACAAGTTTAAGTGCATCAGCAAACATCACAAGTACGAACTATGGTGTTTATGTAGAGCAGATTTCAATGAATGCCACACCTGTAGGGCAGACTGTTTATTCTACTTCTTCTGATTTTGTAGGTAGTGTTAATGTTGAGGTTAGGATGGATATTGCTACTGATTCCTCATTCAACAATATACTTAAGACAGTTGTTCTACAAACAGCAGGTACAAGCTCAGAAAGTACAGATGTAGATTTTGTTCAGGTAGACAGAAGTATAGAGATAAACATAAATCAGAATGTTACAACAGCCTACATGAGGGTCTATTATTACAGGAATGTTTTTATTGGAGCTGGTAGCGTTGATTTTGATACAGGATCATCATTAACCTCTTTTGATTTTGGACAAACTAATGGGGTATTTGCTAAGACGATAAACCAAACAGAATTAACAGATGAAGGGTTTCAAGTAATATATGACTCTAACAACTACCTAAAAACATCAACAGTTAGTGCATCCTCTGAGTTTGTAGAAATAGATGGAGGATTAAACCTAGATGGTGTTGCATTAAATGTGCAGAATTATGCATCTAGAACAGCTGCGCATTCTGACACTGTAACTGCTAATTTTTATCAAAGATTGTCAGACACTTGTATAATGCAATGGGGGTATGTAAATGGAACATTAAGTAATCCAACAACAACCTTTCCTTTAACATTCCCAAAGGCTTGTAGGTCTGTACATGTTTCTACAAGAAGAACTAGCTCTAGTGGTAATGGTACGAATTATGTTTATTCTGTTACAGCATCAAGTTTTAGGGCAGTTATAGAGGATTCTAATGGACAGGGTAGGGATTTCTTTTGGATAGCATTTGGTGATTAATATGAGATATTTTGCAACATACGACACAGATGGTAGCTACACAGGGTTTTACTCTGATGAGTGGCATGGAGACGATATTCCAACACCTAATGTAGAACTTACAGAGGCTCAATGGAAACAGGCTAATTCTACAAGATGTAGATACCACAATGGACAGCACGAGGTTTGGGATTACTCCCAACAAGAGTTAGATGACTCTGCAATGGATGGGGTGAGGTCTACGAGGGGATTATTGCTGAAGGAGTCTGACTGGACACAGATGCCTGACTCACCGCTTACAGAAACAAAAAAACAGGAATGGGCTACCTATAGACAACAGCTCAGGGATTTACCAGCTACGGTAGACCTATCAAATATTGTATATCCAACAAAACCAAATTAATTATGGCAAAACCAGGAAAAGTAACAGAAAAATTTAATGACTTTAAAAAATGGTATCAATCAAAGACTATTATCGGTCTAATCGTTTCTTCAATATCGGGAGTAGTGTTTGCACTTACCGAGGGAAAGGTAGACGTACAGGGGGCATCATCAGAAATCCTTTCAGGCGGCGAGGAGCTTGCGATGAATGTGGATCAGGCGATTGCCTCTGCAACTTTTTTACTTGGACAGGCACTAGCAGTGTGGGGACGTATCAAGGCTAAGGTCGGCTTAAAATGAAGATAGTAGTACTATTTATATCTATGGTGGTTGTTACGCAGGCAGCAGATTCGCTGCCTAATGACCCCGCCAAGCGTTATGTTAAGCGTAAGTTTAGGAAAGAGATGCGCCAGCAAAAGAAAGAACTAAGACAATTATTAAAGGAAAAGAAAAGAAACTATAAAATAAATAATATATGACATCACTAGAAAGGCTAGAGAATAGATTAAAAAGGGCTCAAGACTCAAACAATGAGTCGCTAATAAAAGTATTAACTAAACGAATTGAAAAACTAGAAGAAAATGCCAGTAACTAATTTAGACACAACAGCTACGTTAAAAACAACATCTTTTGACCCCTCAAAACCTGAAAAATTTGAATTTACTATACACTCGGGTAGTGTAGGTGGTTTTGGGGTGGTGCCAAACACGGGATATTTATGGGCAAATTGGTCAGCCACATCTCTACAGAAAGACATTAATAATGTTGCAATTAAACCTTCGTGGTTAGAGTTTTCAAGAACCGGAGCAGGTTATACACAGTGGACGGTATCAGAACAGGTAGTATTTAATGATATTAAAGTAACTGAACCAGGGACGTATAGAATACAGGGGGAAATGGTTTTCTCAAGCCCCGACAACGGGACTAACCCTTACGATTTCGACCCTATAATAGCTTGGTATTTTACAGATACCACAGACCCGGATATTAATTTTGGCGGTACAGATGACCCCGACTCTTATTGGGATGGTTTTTATGCTATGAATATCGATGATGTTCCAACGTCTTCGGCGACAGTAATGCACAATGCTCGTTTTAATAATTTATTTACGGTTGACCCAAGACTTGGCGGCTCAATAACGCTTAAAATAGCATCTATATATAACGGGGATACATTGACAAATAATAGCTATTCTAGCTCAGAAACTTATGGGTCTACAACAAGGAGTGATTTTGTTATTGAAAAAATATCTAACAAGGTAGATCCATCATTTGCTAATTATATATTGAGGTAATTGCACTTTAAGTATTTTAAATACGAAGAATTTGACAGCCCTGACGTACAAGGCAGCGGGCAGATGGTAGACGACAGGCTTATTGTGCTGTTAGATGCTGTGCGTGAGGAGTACGGGAGGCCTATTAGGATATCTAGTGGGTTCAGGACTGAGGAGGCAAACCATAGGGCTGGGGGGGTTTCTAACTCCTCCCACCTAAGGGGCCTGGCGGCGGACCTAAAAGTCCGCAACAGCAAGGAGAGGTACGAGCTCCTTTGCATATTATTAAAACACTTTAATCGCATAGGGGTAGGTAAGGGTTTCATACACGTAGACATAGATAGCGCTAAGGCGCCTAATGTTGTGTGGACCTACTAAGGCACTACTATATGTTTACTGAACTATGAAAAAGAAGAAGTTTAAGGACACTAAGGTCGGCGGTTTTTTAATAGGCGAGCGCGGCGTATTAGATGCGCTCGGGGATAGTATACCTGACAAGGGGTTGCTTGGTATTGTAAAGAACTTAGTGAGCTCTAACAAAGAGCTCGACGAGGCCGATAAGGATATTGCTATGCAATTGCTACAGCTTGACCAGGACGAACTCGAAGGCGTTACCCGCCGCTGGGAGGCGGACGCCAACTCAGATGTTAAGCTAACCAAAATAACCAGGCCACTAATAATCATATACCTAACAGTGTGTATGACCCTATACATTGTGCTCGACTCACTTGGGTTGTGCGAAATAGAGGAGCGCTGGATTACGCTCTTAGAGACGATACTAATCTGTACTTATACCGCCTACTTCGGCTCTAGAGGCTTTGAGAAGTACGCACAGATTAAGAATAAAAAATAATACACCCTTGACACATCGTAAAGGAGCGGCGCGTGTGCTTGCTCCTTATTATCTAAGGCGTCCGTTGCTTAAGCGGTAGAACCTTGGGGCGAAGTTACATCTTTTTTTTAACAAAGTCAAGCCCACTTTTTTTGGTATACTCATATTAGTTGTTTATATTTGGTCTTCATTATTTAGGTTTATTCGGGGGGTCAAAGTAACACGGGTGCGACCCCCTGTTTTTTATGGACAACTATAGCGAGATACAGGACACGGAAGGACTCAAGAAATTGAGATGGTCTATGTTTGACAGCCCTGACGCAAAGGGCAGTGGATATAGGTTTATGGAGAGGGAGCCTGTTGTTGCGTTAGATCGTGCCTGCCGGCGCCACGACTACATACCTAAGGTAATACTTGGGTATACCTCTAAGATGGTCGCGGATGATATGGGCCTAGTGTCTACGGACTCACACCGTGTTGGTAAGGCCGTGCGTATCAGGTGCGTAGGGCCAAAGAAAAGATTAAAACTAGTTCGCAGTCTTATGGAGCAAGGCGTCACCAGGTTTGCCCTATCTCGCGACACGGTTTACTACGATACGGACGACCTAAAGTCGCCATCACTATACTTATGGTAGGTTTCTGCGTAAGTGTTTCTTTATTTGTTTAGTCAGTTGCGGGCCCTTCGGGGTCCGTTTTTGTTAAAACTTTGTTAAAAAGATTTGCTGTCTCAATTATTTTATTAACTTAGCGGTATGATTGAATTAATAGAGTTCTTAAAAGAAACATTATCGCGGTCTCAGAAGAAACAGTACGAGTACGCGGAGCGCATTACGCGCCTAACAACCTTAGTGGTAGAGCTGTGCCATAAGGATGTTACTGACGAGTTCAAACAGCTAGTTAAATCAGAAATACTACAGAATGGAAACATTGACTTTTAGACAAAGGCTGTCCAAGGTACAGCTAGAGTTAAAGGCTCCAAAGAGCCAGTACAACAGTTTTGGTAAGTATTATTACCGTAACCAGGAGGACATCCTAGAGGCCGCTAAGCCTATACTTGATAAGTATGGTTTATCCCTCGTAGTGTCCGACGAAATTATCGAGGTCTCAGGGACGTTTATGGTGCGAGCCAAGGCGATCGTATGGGACGACGAGGGTACCAAGGCAGAGGTATATGCCTCAGCCGGTATCGAGATGTCAAAGAAAGGTATGGACATTTCACAGTCCTTTGGTAGTTCATCATCTTATGCGAGAAAGTACGCGTTAAACGGGTTGTTCTTAATCGACGACACCAAGGACGCTGACTTCTCAAATCGGCCAAGCAAGGGCGTTTCAGACCATCAGTTCAAGGACAAGGATAGGTTACCCCGCACTGGCGCGGCACTTGATAAGGTGATAGCTTATCTACAAACAGAGAACGGTTCACTAGACACCGTTAAGTCTAAGTATATCGTCAAAGAGGATGACGAGAAGTTCCTCAAACAACAATTAGTAATTGCAAAAAAGAAGTAACATGGCAGCAATTGTAACATTTAATTTAAACCTAGGTAAGTTAGATACTACCAAGGTATGGACAAACGACAAGGGTGAGAAGTTTTATCCCTTAAAAGTAAAGCTACAGGATGAGGTAAACCAGTGGGGTAAGAACGTAATCGTTACCACTGACCTTAAAAAGGAGGAGTCTGATGCCCTTAAGGCCCAGGACCAGCTACCACCGATCCTGTGTAGTGGGAAGGTAAACTGGACCAACGGCAAGGTGTCGGCGGCGCCTTCACAGAGACAAGAGGAAACGCAACCTGAGGTAGATATTGATTTACCCTTTTAGTCTAACGGGGGCGAAAGCCCCCACTTTTTAATAAACAATATGGAAACAATAAAATACGGAGAAACCAAAAGGTATGACCTATTCGGGTACATACACAACAACAGAAAGATAAGATTTGATAACAAGTTCGAGATGTTATGCGAGCAGATACAGGCCACTAATGGCAACACGGTTCCTATAATAGTAGACACAAACTACTTAGTCATTGACGGCCAACATAGGCTGGAGGCCTGTAAAAAGCTCAACCTACCGATAGCCTACCGAATGGTAAGCGCCGATAGTGAGAGGCTTATGATAACGCTCAACAGGACACAGCGTCCCTGGAGTACTGATGACTTCATCAACAAGTATGTTAAGCAGGGCAACCATCAGTACGAGCAACTGCAGCAGCAGTTAGACTGTGACACCTACGCTAAAATAAACAGGAGCCTAATTTACGAGTTCTTCTCAAGCACCGCAAGGGGCGTGCATAGAGAGATAAAGGACGGTAACTACGAGTTTACCCCCAGGGGTCACGTTTATTTGTCAAGCCTAAAGATGTTATCAGATGTGTTAGGGAAGGATGTGTACAAGAAGTCATTCGCCAGGGCACTAAAGAACATTATCAACAGGAATAGCCATTTCAGTATTGAGGAGTTCGCCCGTAAGTGTGAGACCAATAGGGTTTATTTTTAAGATAAGGTGGCAGATAACGAGGATCAGATTGTTAAGGTTTACAACAAAAGAAGACAGATTAACAAGATATCATGACCGAGCTGGATAAGAGAGAAGAGGAGGACTTGTACTCACAGTATCTCTTAGAGCAAAGCTATATTGATCCTACCGCTGAGGTGGAGTATCCGCCCGTCGCATTGAGTTACGGCGAGTCTGATTACTACACCTCAGATGGTATGGTTACCCACCCAACACCGATTGGTACATACGGGAACTTTAGCTTTATCCAGGGACCTCCGAAACACAAAAAGACTTTTTTAGTTACCTTATTATCAGCGGCATACCTTGGGAAGAATGCTAAGGAGTATGTCAGGGACCTAAAGGGCCACCGGGGTGATAAGTGTTTGTATCATTTTGATACGGAACAGGGCACCTATCACGCACAGAAGGTGTTTAATAGGGCCCTAAGAATATCGGGTGAAGACAAGGTTTGTTATATGACATACGGCCTCAGGTCATTGAGCGTAGAGGAACGAATAAATGTGATAGAGTATTGCTTAAGGGGTGATGATAATATAGGGCTAGTCGTGATTGACGGTATAGCGGATCTAGTGAATGACGTTAATGATATTGAGGAGTCTAACAAGGCGGTTCAGCGCTTAATGACATGGAGTGAGAAATACAATGTACACATACTTACGGTGGTTCACGTTAATCATAATTCAACAAAGCCGACTGGGCACTTGGGTAGTGCGATGGAGAGAAAGGCTGAGACACAGATTGCTCTCGAGAAGAGCGAGATGGATGAGAACATAATAAATGTAAAGTGTAGGAGCTCCAGGGGGCGACCCTTTAAGGACTTTAGTTTTATGGTAAACAACCAGGGGTTACCGTTAGTATTGAGTGATGATATAGAGATATTTAACAAGAATAAAAGCGTACTTGAAAATCTACTTGGAAATACCCATTAAGGCAGTACCGCACCAGTCCGTGCGGGTTACTAAGCGTGGCTTTACCTATCAGCCAAAAAAGATAAAGGACTACAAAAAACTAATTGCGGAACTGGTTAGGGAGCGACTCCCTAGCCATTTTTGCGTTATAGGGGCGGGCACGCCTATTGTGGTTAACAGGTTGCACTACGTTTTCGAGTACCCTAAGAGTATGCCCAAGTATAAACAAAAATTTGGTACCTTTAAGACAACAAAGCCTGACCTACACGATAACCTAAACAAAGCACTATTTGATGCCCTAGAGGGTGTTCTATGGGAGCAGGATCAGAACATCTGTTGGCTCAGGGATGTTAGAAAGATTTACGGTGATACCAATAAAATAGAACTAGAAATAGAATGCTTGAGCGATTAGCAAAGAACCACGATCTGTGGCTAAGGATGACGATAGGGTTTGGGTGTGACAGGCACGTGGCGGAGGATATTGTGCAGTCAATGTACCTCAGGATACATAAGTATGTTAAGGACGAGAAAAGGATAATGTATGATGATGAGGAGGTGAATAGGTTTTTTATTTATGTGACGCTAAAGAATATGTTTATCATGTACAAGAAGTCTAAGTCTAAGTATACATTCTTTGAGGTGAGGGAGTCTGATGCTATTGATGATTCGGTAGTATTTGATGGGGCTATGGAGTCGGCCTTTAGCCGACTGATGACAAAGATAAATAAGGAAATAGATTCCTGGCACAAGTATGACAGGATACTCTCAAATAAATACTTAAGGACTGACTACAGCCTACGAGACATTGCGAGGGGTACCGGCATAAGCCTAACGAGTATACACCACTCTATGAAGCAAAACAAACAAGTACTAAAGGACCTGTTCGCTGAGGATTACGAGGATTTTAAGAATGGGGACTACAATTTGATATGAAGAAGATAATACACGTTAACCAGCATAAGATACGCTCTAACACAAGGACAGGTAAAAGGGAGCCGGTCATTACTTGCAAGACGTATAGGTCTAATGACTATGCCAAAGAGGTTGAGGTATTAGATGGATCAGGTGATGTTGCGTGTAGGATAATATACAGCCCTGATAAGCCACTGTCTTGTGGGGCCAAGGTATGGATAGAAACAAACAACGAAATAAGAATATTATGAGCGAGGTATTATTAGCCGACGGTTTTGAGGAGGCAATTGTTGGGCAGTGCTGTGTGTCACTTAGAATGATTTACAGTGTAGAGAAGATGGTAGAGGTTTTGATGGCCCGTGACAACATAAGCTCTGAGGATGCTATGGATTATATTAGTTATAACTGCATTGGTTCTTACGTCGGTGAGATGACGCCAATATGGCTTAGTGAAAGTATTGAATATTAAAACAGAAATAGATGGACAAAAACTATGAAAAAATGGATAAGCGTACTAAGGAGTACAAGGAGTGGAAAAAGACTCAAGAGTCCGCACCAGCTGGCCTGGGAGATAGCATTGAAAAGATTACTGAGGCTACGGGAATTAAGAAAGCTGTTGAGTTCGTTGCGGGTGAGGATTGCGGATGTGATGAGCGAAAGAAGAAACTAAACAACCTGTTCTCCTACAAAAAGCCTGAGTGCTTTACGGAGGATGAGTATAATTATATGTGGGACCTGGTTAATCAGGATCCATACAAGATAGAGTCAGACCAGCAGAAGAGACTGCTGCAGATTTATAATAGGGTCTTTAAGGTAAATAAAAGATTCTCAACCTGCGCCTCCTGTGTGAGGTCAATGTACAGGGAATTAAAAAGATACCTTGAGGCATACAGTTAATAATTTTTTTATATCTTTAGGCATGGATAAGTTAAAGCTAAAACTATCTAGTCTAAAAAGGAATGACCAGGACAAGTATTACCTGGAGGCAAGCAAGGGAAACAAGAAAATCTCTGCCGTACTAGATAATGAAGATGTTAGAAGTATCATATCCTTTTTTGACAACAAGATTAGATAAACAAATATGATGAAATGTGACGGGGGCGAATGCCCTGTTAAGGAGAGATGCTACCGATACTACGCCGAGGATACCCTTGGCAAAATTAGTGGCATACCTTACAAGGGAGGCCTATGTCAATATTTTACAACAAAAAAACACTATGGAGGATGAACCAATAAGAGGCGTCAAGGTAGAGCCTAAGGACAAGATACCAGTAGAAATTAGCGCGGCTATCTGCTTTGGCGTGATGCTGGGGTATGCATTATTATTTATTGTTTCCCTTTTTATCACCTAACATGCCACTACCTATACCTAACCAAAATGAGAGCCAGCAGGACTTTATGACCAGGTGCACGCTCGATCCCGATATAATAAACGAATTCCCTGAGGAGGGACAAAGAATTTCAGTATGCTACAGAATTTGGAGGGGAGGATGATAACACTCCTTAATGGCGACTCCTTTTACAAGGAGGACATCCTACAGAACATGCAGGACGATGATTATTACTATGGATTCTTAGGGGAGAATGCCCTAAGCAGTTCATCAATTAAAAAGCTACACCGTAGCCCTAAGGCCTACTCAAGAAAGAGTAGTCGAACCTCGGGTGATGCTCAGCCCTTCAGGGATGGTAAGCTTATACACATGCACCTGCTGGAGCGGGAGAAGGTGAAGGACCTTATTGTCGTAGAGGGCACGAAGGCTAGGAAGGACTTTAAGGAGGCCGTAGAGGAGCACGGGCCTGACAAGGTATACACCACCTCTGAGGTAAACAATGCCTACCAAATAGCTAGGGCGGTCCAGGAGAATGATGAGGCTAGTTTCTTATTAGCGGGGTGTGACTACGAGGTCCCTGAGATTGATTATTACAATGGTCTACCCTTCAGGGGTAAGGCCGACGCGATCACTAAGGACCGCAAGCACATTATAGATGTGAAGACAACATCAGCGAACATAGAGGACTTCAAGCACGAGGCCTTTAAATACATGTACCACATACAGGCCGCGCTTTATTTGGACCTCTTCAAGGCGGAGATGTTCACCTTCTTAGTGGTCAACAAGTATGACAAAGAGATAGCTATATATGAATGCACGGAGGAGTTTATACGCCAGGGGCATGATGCCTTGCTGAGCGCTATTGATATATTCAAGGAGTACTACTGCTCTGAGGACTCGGCGGATAAGCTAAAGAACTATGTGGTTAAGGGATATTTATAATAACGCCCCCGTAGATGATGTGGTCCATTATAGCTACGTCACTACATTAATGGTTTGGCTTATTGCTAATGATTTTGACATCTTTGATGATATACTAAAAGAGTTTGAAAGTAAGGAGGATTATCAGGTTTGTCACGGGATTCATTTAGGGATGCGCTTTATTGAGGAGTTAATGGACCAAAAGTTTAAGGAACACTCCGAGGTTACTGAGGAGTCCTCTAAGACTACATACCTCTTTGATGATGCGAGTAAGTACAAGGAAGTAAGTAAGGAGATATTTATAAAAGTAATAGTAGAGATTTATGAGTCACAAGTTGGAGGTTATAAAAAAACTAATTGACAAGGAGGTAGGTTATGACATTGGCGGCAAGCTAAGAAAGAGGGAGGCCGTATACGCCAGGGCTGTTTATTTTAAGATAGGCAGGGAGGTTTATCCTAAGATGTCATTCGCTGAATTAGGCAAGTCCCTTAATAGGGACCACGCGACCGTGCTTCATGCATTAAAAAAAGTAATGCCTCATGCACTAGAGCACGAGCGCTTTAATTTATTAGCGGAGTCGTTACGCTATAGTTTATCACCCAGGAGTGACAAGAAGTCTATCGCGGAGTATATTGTTGAGAACAATAGCTTGTACCAGCAGAACGTGGAGCTCACGCATAAGCTAGCAACAATGATCCAGGAGAATAGGTTCTTAAGGCTGGTCGAACAATTAGATAAGGATGAGCAGGATGAGGTGTACTATAAGCTAGACATCTTCGTTCGCTCAATAAAGAGCAGGGTATACCTATGTGAGAAGGAGAAGGTCTAACTTTTTAATAAACACCTGTAAAACCGAAAACCCTATGAAAGAGATGAGCTGGTGTTTCAAGAGAGGTATCTATGTTTTTATGGAGCCTAATCCGAAACAGCCAACAATGTTCAGGGTGGTGATTAAGCAGGGTGACAACACGAATGAGTCTGACTACAAGTACACGGTAAAAAACATACAAGACATTGTCTTTGATGCGTACCGAGAACTATATAAAAGAAACTATGGCAAGAAAGAAGTCTGATGAAATACGAGACACGGATGGTCGCAAGAACAACAAGCGGCTACCCTCTAAGGTTTCTTTGCACGGCCCAGTAACGAGCAAGCCAGCTCGCATAAATGACGCAAAAAAGAAACAGATACCTCAGTACGCTGAGCGTGCCGCTAAGGAGGTCTTTGGTGGTATAGAGCAGATGCTGGTAGAGTTAGCCCAGCAGGGCAAGGATGGTAACTTTAATGCTTTTAAAGAATTCCTACGATACACAATCGGTAATCCCGATGAGTACCACAAGGAGGAGGGCCCGAAAAAGAAACAGGCACCAATAATAAACTTCATTAACACAAACCCTGAGGAGCCAGTGATTGACATTGAGCACGAGGAGGATGGAACAGATACAACTACACCCTAAATATCAGAACCTTTTTCATAGTAAGTCTAGGTACTTTTTAATTACTGGTGGGCGTGGATCGGGTAAAAGTTTCTCCGTCTCAGTATGGCTACTTTTGTTAACCTACGAGGAGGGCCACAAGGTCCTCTTCACTAGGTATACAATGATGTCAGCGCACACCTCTATTATTCCTGAGTTTATTGAAAAGATAGACCTTATGGATGTGCATAGCGACTTCAGGATAACGAAGGACGAAATCATAAACCTTACAACAAAGAGCAGTATTATCTTTAAGGGTATCAGGACCTCCAGTGGTAATCAGACCGCGGCCCTAAAATCTTTATCAGGGGTAACCACTTTAGTAGTGGAGGAGGCTGAGGAGCTGGTGGATGAGGATACGTTTATGAAGATAGACTTTTCAATAAGGGGTAAGGATAGGCAGAATAGGGTAGTCCTGATCCTGAACCCTGCCTCCAAGGAGCACTGGATATTTAAGCGCTGGTTTCAATCGGAGGGTGTCCCTGAGGGATTCAATGGTGATGCGAACAACGTGACCTATATTCACACGGACTACCGGGACAACAAGGAGAACTTGGCTGACTCTTTTTTAGCGCAGGTGGAGGATATGAAAAGGAAAAGGCCTGACAAGTATTTACATACAATACTAGGCTCCTGGATATCTAAGAGTGAGGGTACCATCTACAAGAACTGGAGGGTGGATGATTTTCAGGAGACCGACATAATGTGTTATGGCCAGGATTTTGGGTTTAGCAAGGACCTGACAACCTTAGTTAAGATATCGGTAGATGCGGACCAAAAAAAAATGTGGGTACAAGAATGCTACGGCAAGGAGGGACTCAGCACTACGGAAATAGGTCGGCGTAACAAACAGTTCTGCGGTCTTGATCTAATTATCTGCGACAACAGTGAGCCTCGTTTATTACAGGAGCTAAAGGACAACCACGACCTCAACATTAGGCCCACCATAAAAAAGAAGGGTAGTATCTTAAGTGGCATTGCCTTAATGCAGGACTATGAAATAATAGTTGACCGAGGTAGCCACGGGATAATTAGGGAGCTTAATAACTACATTTGGCAACAGCGAAATGCTAAGCCACTCGAGAACGGCTACGACCATTACCTCGACGCCTGCCGTTACGCCTTACAGCATTTGGTTCAGGGACGTTCGCTAGGGCGTTATGCTATACTTTAGTTTTTTATTAGGGCCCTTTTTTATTCGGGGATGGTAATATGGTAATATGGTAATATGGCACCTACCCCCTCCCAAAAACTTTGTGATTTCCTTAACATTTTGGTGTGTCTTCTTACCATAGCTTTGTGGTATCAAATTAAAAAAATATGGCAGACACATTTACAAGAGAGATTTTAGAAAAACTAAAAAAACACGCTGAGTCCTCTGAGTTTGGGCGCGGTTTTAAGGACACTGAGAAGGTAGCGGCAACGTATTATAAGACGGGTTATCTAAGGGCTTTAGAGTTCTTTGAGGACACCTTAAATGAGAGGAGACAGCAATGGGAGAAGGGTCCTGACTTTGCGGGCCTTTACTCTAGTGCGGGAGACTTTGTTTGCACGCATAAGTTGGAGGTTGTCGGTGACGTTTTGTTTGGCAAGGGTTGGTATGACAACCCCGACCAAGAGGATACCCAAGCTATATGGGAGATTTGCGACTTTGTTTATCCTCATAGGTATATGGTGCAGTGCTTAGAATTAGGTGAACTAGATATACAAGTAACAGAGATAGGAATATGAGAACATTTGTACAACACGCAATGATTGGGGACCAAACCGTCTTAGAGATGGGGGAGTTCGACGGGGATTTTGAACACATCAACACTAGGTTTGAGTGTAAGTTAGATGGGGCCAAGATAGCTTGGCTCTTTATTGAATGCAACTGCGTTGACTTTGAGGCTATGTCCTCGAGGTGGGGTATCAGTATTACTAAGGTAAGGGAGGCCCTCTCAAAGCAGTTCGGAATACCAGTACATTTTAATTTAACAGACCATTAACACTTTTGCATTAACAGAAAATATACTTTACACTATGGCAAATAATTGTTACAACTATATGGAAATTTCTGTTCAGAACGGGGATGACCGAGAAAAGATTACAGACTTCTTTAAGTCTTACGACAACTTTAATTGTTTCACTTACTGGGGTGACTCTATAAGTGATGACAAGGTTCAAGACTCACTTGCTGAGATGACTTACGATGATTTTTACAAGTATGGCACCAAGTGGTGGGATTTAGAGCTCGAGGTTTATGAAGATATAAATAAGTTGATAGTAAGGGGTGACTCCGCGTGGGCGCCACCAGTTGGTATCGCTGAGGTATTAACCAAGGCTTATGACTGCACTATTAGGCTTGAGTATGACGAGCCTGGTATGGACTTCGCTGGTATAGAGTACTATAAGAATGGCTTAGTCACCGACTGCGTTAGGTACGACAGCTGGAACGAATGGGACTACAAAGAGGGTTGCTCTAGTTTCCACGTCGAGAGGCTCTTAGAGTACATTGATGAGGGCGTCTATGATGATGATGGGCTGGTTCAGTTTATGGATGACCACAAGTATTTAAGCGACGAGCACAAGAAGGAAATAAGAACAGCATACAAAAAGAGACAGCAAACAATATGAGAAAACTATCAAAGAAAAGAGCAGACGGCCTAAGGACTGGTGGTTGCTTACGGGGGTATTCGTACCAGTTTTATTCGGACCTAGAGATTGCATTTGGCAAGCCTACTTACGACTATGGGGAGGAGAATTCTAAGATTAATTATGAGTGGGTTATTGAGCACAAGGGTAACCTCTTTTGGATTTACGACTGGAAGGTCGAGGGTCTTGAGAGTTATGCTGAGCTGTATAGGTGGCACGTAGGTGCGGAAGAAAAAACAAAAGGGGGGGTGCTTGAGCGTTTCCTTACTGATCTAGACAAAAGGGTTCGCCTCAAGATTTTAGAGCGGGACATTAAGTTGATGAAGGAGGCCCTCATAGGGGCCGACCCCATCGATAGGACCAGCACGAAGATGCGCCTTCAAGCCAAGGAGAGTGCCCGTCGAACTATTCTTAAAACTTTAACACACCCTTAACAATTTGGTGTTCAGATAAGGCCTTACTTTGTACTCAACAAATCAGTGTTCCACGTGGAGCACACAAATAAAGAAATATGTCAAAAACAGAAATCAACAAAAGAAACACGTACTGGAACCACAAGGGAAAATACGAGGAGGATTATCACAAGATTTGGGAGAGAATTGAGTTGCGTAACAATGATGAGTCTATAGTCTTAACCGATGGCGAGCAAGCCCTAGGGGATATATCGAGTATCTATTATGACTACTACAACAATGGCTCTTGCAACACCTTTGATGCGGTAAATTATGAGGATGGTTTCTTTGAGAGGGATGACCCCGATAGTTATTACGAGAGGGATTACCTCGGCCTAAGGGATGATTACAAGAAAAGGATTGAGCGTATCGCTGAGTATCTTAAGAGCGATGAAATCGCGTGCCAGCTGGTAGATGCCTTGCTTTTTGAGTACACCGAGCGTAGGGACGACGGGGCTGAGTTCATACTGGAGCTGGTAGTTAATATGGTTATCTCTAAGATACGCAGAAAGACAGAGACAAGGGTCGGGTTTGCTACCCCTAGATGGATAGATGCTGAGGTCGGTGTGTTCAGAGAATTTTAACAGATAAAGATATGAGAAAAAGTTACATCAACAGATTAAACAAGTATTCTGAGAAGTATACTGAATTAGAGTTAGAGGCCGCTGACTTGGAGTGGGAGGCTGATTACGCTCAAAAGCGGGGTAGGGTTGGGAAAGCAGTAAGTCTTAGGTCTAAGGCTAAAAAGTTGTACGAGAGGGCTTGGGCTTGGAATGAAAAGGCTATGGCTCTTGTCGAGAAAATGACAGAGGATGAGTTTTACGCCTCTGAATATCCTAGCCAGCAATGTGTAACTTATGAAGAATGCACGGCACACAATGACGTATAAGGAGATGATAAAAAAGCAGGCCCGAGGCTACGACGAGGCCTACATCAGATACGGCCGGTCGGGTAATTACAGAAAGGCCCAGTGGAATAGAAGGATGGCCATTGAGACGTGGCGGCGCTACTTCGATATGCCCGACTAGATTTTTTATTCGGGGGGTGCGCGCGTGTATGTATAGACCGATCTAGTGTTAAAACGCATTAACATTTTTTTGTGAGTCCTTTAACATTTTGGTATTGATATATTCCCGTGCTTTGTGGTGAACAAATAAAGTAAAAGACATGAGTAGAAATTTATTAGAAAGAGCCCTACACGTAGAGGCAGAACTTTGGAGGTATCACGGCTATATGCATAGCGAAGAGTCTAACGCGGTTTTTGATGACGAGAACGACGCATTGCTTTATCATCTAGAGGGCTTGGCGGAGACTATCGAGGAAATGAGACACGATTTAGAAAATAGCGAAGATTTGTCTAGTTGGGAGGCTCTTGTTAAAGATGATGAGCAGTGCCTTAAGCAAGTCATCGCCTACTACAAGGCGGTGGTCACGACACCTAGGCCGGATTATGTTTACGGATAACGGCACTCTTTAATGAGGGGGGCTCTTTAATAAGGGCCCTTTTTTATTCGGGGGGTGCGCGCGCCTATGCGTATAGGTCAAGTGTTAAAATGCGTTAACAAAACTTTGTGAGTCCTTTAACATTTTGGCGTTGTTTAAATTCCGAGTTTTGGGGTATCAAATTATTTCAATTATGGCAAAAGCAAACCAAGGCCTAACGGCCTACCAAAAGAAAAAAATCAGAAAAAATTTAATCTACTGGTATGAGCGTGCCAGCATAGAACAGCACGACAGCGGCCGAGACTGGTACCAGCGGGCACACGAATTTTGCCAGTCTAGGGCTGAGCACTTCGGGGTCTCTCCTTACCTCGTTGCTGGTGTGGTTTCGGCACTCTCTCCGCGTAACAAGTGGGCGCGCAATTTAGAAGACGCCACCCGCGTCTTAATGGCCCACCGCGACGGCCTACCGCCGAGCTCGGTCAAGGTCTGCACCTTCGACAGCAATAAACAAAAGGCCTTCGATATCTTAGACGGCAAGCCAGTAAACTGGGGGCCTAAAACTGAGTCTTTTGTGCGCAATATTGCCCACCTAAACAGCGCCCGCGTAACGGTCGACGTTTGGCACTGGCGCGCGTGCTTTAATCGAATGAGAGAGCCCAAGAGCCTGACAGAAAAGAGGTACCGAGATATAGAGAAAATTACCATATACACGGCCCAGGAATTTAGGTTAAAAGGCTACGAGTTTCAAGCTATAATTTGGGAGGTAATACGCGAGAGCTGGAAATATTAATTTTACACTGGGGGCCTTTTTTACTCGGGGGCTTTTTTATTCGGGGGGCCCTCTTAAATTTACTGATGATCTAAAAATTACTGTCTTCGTGGAACATTGTGGAACAAATGTTAAAAATGTTAAAGTTCTTGAATATGTGGTTTATTAAATATATACTTGTATTGTCAATGTGAGACACACAGCGACATAACCCGTTCCACGTGGAACACAAAATTAAAGACAATGACAAACAAAAACGAAATGACAACAGCGAGATTCTTAGGAACCATTACAGCGAAGGCCGAGGCTTGGGCCGCGGTAGAGTTTAAAGGGCTCAAAACGACGCTACAAAACAACTACAGCTTCGAGAATATCGAGGAAGAGCTTGAGGCCCTATGGGACACTAAGGCGGTATTGGATGCCTTAGCCGAAAAGATAGGCCACTTCTCTGATTCGGTCGAGAGGGTACATAATAGCCTAGAGCGAGAAAAGGAGTTAAAGGATGAACTTGATACACTAATAAACGGGTAGGAACCGCGCCCCCTTCGGGGGGCTAAATTTAATACTATGACACGTAAACATATACTTAAGCATTTAGAAGGATTCGAGATACTGGCGCCAGCCGTGTTTGATGAGGTAGTAGTAATTCAAGCCGGTAAGGTCTACGGCTCAGGCTATAACTTGCTAGATGGCCGACCCAGTAAGGAGGTATTACTAGAGCTTTATTACGCTTACTGCGAGAGCTGGGGCCTAGCTTATCTTATGGAGGAATTCGAAAAGGAGCTGCGCAATGAGTAGGAGAGAGCTTGAAATCCTAGGGCTTGCCCGCCTCGTCTTGGCGGCGGTTCTAGGGGTCGCGGGTGCATTTGTAATTATATTTTTTGTACTGCTGGCCTTCGGTTGAATTACAGCCCCCTCTCGGGGGCCTTTTTTTACACTGGGCTGAGACTCAGAGAGAGCGAGAGAGTAAGACCGCAACCGCTCGCCTAATTTCACCCCCTCTGATGGGGACGTAAATTCCAGGTCTGGCCGCTACGTAGACCACTGTTATGAATTCAACACCAAATCGATTAGCCCCCCCCAGGGGGGTGGCCTCTTTCCTAAGAACTTAAGGTACCCTCTTAGGGGTGGTAGTAGATACTTGGCCCCTCCAATAGCTTTTAAATTTTAAGTTATGCTCGGCAGGTTGAATAACAGCGGGGCCATCGAAAGCTATAAAGGATAATACTGTTGCAATTACTGCGAAGACTTAAGCTACTCGATCCAAGTGCCGGGGAGACACAAGTTTAGGACCGTCAGCTATCCTCGCTTCATAAAGATAACTAAAAAGTCTGAAACTGTTCGTACCTTACACAACAATTTTATAAAATATAGTTACCCAAGTATGGCTGAGAATATTACGTTATATGTCCCTGAGACGATAGAAGACATAGAGCTACAGAGCTACCAAAAATACCTTAAAATATCTGACAACCTGGGCGAGGGGGATGATGCTGAGGACTTCCTAAAGATGAAGCTGCTCGAAATATTTGCTGGTGCAAGGTACGAGGACATAAAGAACATCCCGAGTGGGGTGGTAGAGTTCTCGGTTTCGCAGATATTAAGCTGCCTAAATGAGCCAACGCCGTTGGAGAAGTTTTTTACTATCCGCGGGACGGACGGTGTAGAAATAACCTTCGGGTTTGAGCCCCAGCTGGACAAAATGAGTTTCGGGGCCTACATTGATTTAGACACCTTTATAGGTAAATGGGAGCACATGCACAAGGCCATGGCCGTAATGTACCGACCCGTGCTGTCGAGGAGGGGTGACTTCTACGAGATAGAGCGGTACCAGGGGGCGGACAAATAT
>Ga0213867_1000267_pt1 | contig 24030 bp, 22 predicted proteins | sample PICome_12_FD_160120 | JGI IMG/M metagenome (GOLD analysis project Ga0213867, IMG submission 160120) | Coastal seawater microbial communities near Pivers Island, North Carolina, United States - PICO540 | ecosystem: Environmental > Aquatic > Marine > Coastal | place: USA: North Carolina... | reverse complement strand
TGCCTTGGCGATAGGCAACAACGACCCCGATGTCCATGACGAGCAAGAAGAACAACAAGCGGCGAACGATGATCCAACGACGTTGCGTTTCTTCAGCGAAAAAATGTTCCAGCATCGCATCATCGGTAGCGGGCATGCCGTTCACCTCGTTCCGCTGGCCAACCGCTCAACGGTCGCGAGGGTCTCTTCCGTCAATTCGGTGGTGGCTTCCCACCCCATCGTCTTCAAGCCGTTGGCAACCCCCGCATCAACGATGGTGTTCATGCGCTCAACGGCGTATTGCAGAAGCATGCTGCACATCAGCAGCGTGGCGAGGGCGAATTCCCAACGAGAGGCGTACGCTACGCCGACGGTCGCCAACAAAATGACACCTCCCGCAAGGAGCACACGAGTTTTCATTTTCTCCTTGGTGGCCAAAGCGTCGAGAACCCGTTGAGCTCCTTCTCGCTTCCCGCCTCTCGCCATGGTCGTTGCAGCGGGGGCCTCATGGTGAAGATGCCGATTGGAGGCGCAACCACTCGTTGATGTCTCGGAGGTGCCGTTGATGGACATCACCCTCTTGACCCCCTTCGGAAACCATCACGCTGTCGTTCATCGTGAAGTGCCCCCGGGGTTGCGAGATCAAGTGTTGAAGCAAATTGCCCATCGCCTCCTGCATTTTTGCCGTTTGTTCAACCTGAACGTTCAACAATCGCTCCATGCTGTTGAAGACCACGTCGTTGCGTTCTTGACGGGCTTCAAGAGCCCTGGATGCGGCCGTCATCGCCTCCTCTTGCCGTTTGAGCAGCTCCCGTGCCGCCGGGCTGCCCACCGCATCACGACGTCGCAATTCGTCAATGGCCTTGTTCAACTCGAGGTGACGTTGCGTGAGGGCTCGTTGTAGGTCCTCAACGTGAAGGTTGGCGGCGCGCAACTGCGTGGACACATCGTTCGCTTGCCGCCGCATCCGTCGCAATTCGCCTCGGTGATGGGTGGATTCAGAGATGAACGCAACGACGATAGCGAATCCTAGAGCCATTTCGGGATGCACCATCATCGAGGTCGCCCCGACCCAAGCCATGCTTCCAAAGAACACCGAACGTACCAATCCCATGTTGAAACAATAGGATGCCGTGACATAAAGTCCCGAGTTGGGAATGCCGTGGGACCCCTAGGACGAGAGCAGAACAAAGCAGTCGTCGTCGACTTCCAACAGCAGGCCGGTGGTGAGCAGATGGTCCAACGCTTCGTCGGTTTCGTCATCTTCGATGTTTGAGGCCCGGGTGTGGCGGAAGATGGCTTCGAGCGTGGCCACGCCTTCGCCTTTGGTCAATTCCTGTTCCACGGCGATGACGATGGTCTGGCAGGCAATGGCCAGCAAGGGGTCGTCGGTGTTGTCGTGAGGGAGGAGGTCGAGGAACACGTTGGAGGGGTGCCGTTCTTCGTCAGCGTCCCGTTCCGGTCGGTCCATCACTCGCTCGCCCAAGCCACGGAGGCCGTGCGGTTCGTTGAGGTCGAAACAATCGAACAAGTTGGTTTGATGGGGATCAGCCTCATCCGACTCGCTCGTCTCAACCTCGAGTCGTCGGCCGAGGTCTTCCAACCGCTGAAGGCGCTGGTCGATGACGATCTTTTCTCGCAGCAAATCCACCGCCAGCAAATCCATCGCAAGGTTGGCTTGCTCAACCATCCAGTCGTGGACGTTCCACTTGGGATTGATGCCGAGCATCGTGTCAGCAAGTTGGCGAACTTCGGCTGGCAAGTCCTCCACGGACACACGGCGTTCCTGCTCGTTTTGCTTCTCGTCCGCCATGCTTGGTTTTGCATCGTGACGGCCTATGAAGCATCCCCTCGCGAAGCGAAAACCTTGCCTCCTTTGTCCGAGCACAGACCGGCAAGATCCGATTCCCATTGTCGTTGGGAAGGGGGTAAAAGAGCCGTTCATGAACGAGGGTTTCGTTCATGTAGAAGATTCCTGTGGGACAGACCATGAGTGACCATCGCATCACGGTTCTGCCCGGCGACGGAACGGGTCGCGAGGTGGCCCTGGAAGCTCAGCGAATCCTTGACACGATCGAGGCGAACACCAACCACGGTTTTGAACAAACCGTCATCGAATGCGGCGGCCAACACTACTCGGCAACCGGTGAAGAGTGGGCTGAAGGCTCCTTTGAGTTCTGCAAGAACGAAACCGATGCCATCTTCCTCGGTGCGATCGGCTATCCCGGCGCCCGTCTTCCAAACGGCGACCTCGCCGGCGGCTCGGTGATTCTCGGTCTGCGAAGCGGCTTGGACCTCTACGCGAACGTTCGCCCCATCAAACTCTACGAAGGCGTGCCTCACAAAATCCACGGTGGCTTCCGGCAAATCTGGCAGCCCGGTATGGTGGACATGACCATTCTGCGAGAGAACACGGAAGGTCTCTACCATGCGTTGCTGCGCCGGAGTGCCGACCGGGCTCAAGGGCGACCGGAATACGAACCCGAGCCCATGACCTTCCCCGGCCTTGACGGCGAGGTGGCCTACGACCCCCGCCCCATTTCTCGTGCCGGTTCCGAACGCTTGATTCGCATGGGCTTTGAAATCGCTCAAACCCGAAACGGCGCACCCGCCGACGGCGTTCGTCGCGTTTCGTGCATTGACAAATCCAACGTGACCCGAGGTTGCCAATTGTTCCGAGCCACCTTCGACGACGTTGCGGCTTCGTACCCCGGCACCGAGGTGGACTACGGCTACATCGATGCGTTCATGCAGTGGATTACCCGCTCTCCTGAACATTACGACACCGTGGTGACGTCCAACATGTTCGGCGACATCTCCACTGATTTGGGAGCCGTTCTGCAGGGCGGGATGGGCATGGCTGCCTCAGGCAACATCGGCGATCACCACGCCTTCTTCGAGCCCGTTCACGGGTCGGCTCCAAAGCACGCCGGACAAAACAAAGTCAACCCCATCGCCACCATCAACTCCATTCAGATGATGATGGATTACCTCGGCCGAAAGAACAACGACGAGGATTTGGTTTCCATCGGCCGGTTGATTGACGAAAGCGTTGCCGACCACCTCAAGGACGGAAAGATGTTGACCTATGATTTGGGCGGTACGGCCTCGTGCTCGGCCGTTGGTGAGAGCATCGCTGCAAAATTGGCTGAAAAATTGAAGCAGCGCTAAGCGTTGTTCAGCCCCTCAAGCATCGCCTTGTGAGCATCGATCAAGGTCGCTTGGTGGTCATAAGTCGGGCGTACATCCTCTTCGTTCCACGAGAGCATGGTCGACAAAGCTCTGGAAAGCTCGTCGACGACGGTGATGCTGGCTTGTTGTGCCGAGCGAGAGAGCGGGTTGAGGTCGATGACGATGACGGTTTTCCCCATTGCCACCAACGCCTTGCATCGGTCCCCGTCTTCAAGCGGCACCAGGATCACGTCGCTGTCGAGAATACCTTCCTTGTGACACGCAGCACGCGGACCTTTGAGGCCGGGGATGGTGGCGTCGGGTGCATCGCCGAGCACGAGGACGTCAAGGTGCAACGCTTTTTTCCGTTCTTCGATGTAACCCAAAAGCGCTGTCATCCGTTCAGGGGTTCGGTAGAAGATGTTGATTTCAACCGGACACGAAAGCCGAGCAGCGAGACGCAACATGTCGTCCGCAGCGAGCGCAGCAACGTTCCCGTTCAAACTCAACACCGGGCGCTTTGCTCGACTCAATCGATGCATGGCCTCGCCTGCAGCGGTCCGAGCACTCGCCGTCGTTCGCTCCCCGAGAAGGTAATCGAAGGCTTCTCCACGACCGTGGGCGATCATCGCACTGTCGGCGAGCATGCCCCGTTTGGCCGCCGCTTCCAAGCGATGGCGCATCAGCAAGGATGCGTAACGCGGGTGGCTTGGGTCGGCCGCAATCTCCTCCATGTGCTCACCTCAAGCGCCCTTCACAAGCATGCTGATGTCCAAAGGAGGAACCCCCCGATTGATGGCGCTTGTCGAGACGACGTCCAGTCCACATTCGTGCCAGGATTTCAACTCGGAGAACACGATGCCGCCGCTCGCTTCGAGGACGACGTGTTCACGAATTCCTTGGTCTTCCATTTGTTCGCTGATGGACTTGCACGTTTCGGGATCCATGTTGTCAAGCATCACGACGAGTCGGTCGAGCCCTTCACCAGCACGTCGCTGTGCCCAGATCATGGCGGCAACGAGTGCCTCTTTCTCATTACGGACCTCGACTTCGAGGAAGGCGCCGGCGTCCTCCATATCAACGGATTGCAAGTAAGCAGCCAGGCGTTGGTCGTGCCCCTCAACGTCGGTGTGCATGGTCGCCAAATCGTTCTCCTTGACCATGGTTGCATCGTCTTTTGACAAACGGTGGGTTAAGCCGCCGCCCATGTGGACGGCCCACTTGTCAAGCATCCCCCAGACGGTTTTCCGAGTGGAGGCGATTTGTTTGGGAGCGATGGCAGACCAGCGTTTGGTTTCGGTGGCGATGCCTGAAAGTTGACCGAGCACGTTCAACACACATCGCTCGATCGCCAAGACGCTCTCCCGGTCGCCGGTGACCACGGCGATCTCGTCCCCAGACGCCACGCGCTTACCGTCGCCTGCAAGCCACGTGATGCGAACGGAAGGCGCCCAGATTTGAAGCAGATAATCCACAACGGCGCCGCCGACGACCAAACCGTCCTGGCGAGCAAAAACGGTGGCTTCAACGGTCGGTGAGGAACTTGAAAGCGGCATGTCAATGCCGTCATCACCCACGAAGGCGGTCACCCAGCGGTCGATGCTCGCCATGAGTTTGCGACTTGCCCCGTCCTCCATGGTCCACAATTCATGGCCACGGTCGTGGGGAAGTCGTGGGGCTTCGGCCATGATGGATGGAGTGTCTGCCTCCACTTCAAAGCACCCCCTCCAACGACCTTTTGACGCAACCCACGCTCCCTCCAACATGGCGCGGGTGACGGTGGTAGGTGCAGGTCTTGCCGGCCTTGCGACCGCTCTATACGCCACAACCGCCGGACACCACGTTGTGGTGCTGGACCGGCGCGACCGTCTGGGGGGTTACGCCACGTCGCAAACGGTGGACGGTGCGCCGTTCGGTCACGGCTTGCACCTGCTGCTTCGGCGAGGCCCGCTGGCGAACGTGGTCAAGAAGATCAGCCGGCTACCCACGGTGCTCTCAGCCCCCCGATTGGATCGGTTGAAAGCGGTCAACATCGGTGTCCTTCGCCCACGGAACAGCGTGCGGAAAGCAGCCGAGCAACGCCGAGCGCTCCGTTCTCGTTTACCCAACGATCCGATCGTTCAGGCCGCTGCTCTGCTCGCAGGTTCAGGCCATCCAAACCTTGAGCATCGATACGAGGCCCTGTTGAAACAACGTCTGACGGTCGTCGGTGAAGGATGGGCAGGCCTCGTTGGAAGGATGGCCTCAGCCCTTGACGAAGTCGGGGTACTGATCGAGGCGAACTGCGAAGTCGTCTCCCTCGATTCCGGACGCGTCACCCTCGCTGACGGACGTTCGTTTGACAGCGACGTGGTTGTTGTTGCGTGCGGCTTCAAGCAAGCCCGACGTTTGTTGAGCGACTCGGGACACGTTCTGTTCGAGGACGTCCATGCGAAGTATGCAAGCACCCTCGATCTCACTCTCTCCTCTCGCCCTCTTGAGATGCTTCACGGCATCATCGATGCCGACGAAGGCGCGTATGCGTTGGATTTGAGCAACATCCAACCGCGATGGGGTCTTTCGGGCGCATACCTCTCGTCGGTCATGATCGAACGGGAAGGCGAAACGGGGGAAGCTCGCTTGGCCCGCCTCGAGACCTTCCTTGACACCCACGCTCCCGGTTGGCGTGCTCATGTCGTGCACCGCCGTCATCAAACGCATGTCGGGGTGCAAACCGTGGGACAGAAACCTGCTTTTGACCGGCTTGCTGACCACGGTATTTTGCTCGCTGGAGAGTGGGTGGAAAGCGAACATGCGTTGGCCGACGCTGCGGTCGAAACGGGACGGTTGTCCGGCCAAAACATCGCACGCGCCATGGCTTGAACGCTTATTCACCGGCTCCAACAGGCAACACCATGCGCTTCGTTTCTTGGAACGTCAACGGGCTGCGTGCCGCCATTCGCAAGGGCATTGACGATTACTTTTCATCGCTTGAAGCGGACGTGACCATGCTCCAAGAAACCCGGACATTGGAAGAACAACTTCCTGCGGGGTGGTCGTGGCCATCGGGTTGGCACGTCACGTTGCATCCAGCCGAAAAGAAGGGGTACTCGGGCGTTGCAACGGCCTCGGTCAAATCCCACAACGTGCTCGGCCGAGGCAAGGGCGGGCGTCTGGACGGGAACGACACGGAGGGGCGGGTGCTCGCTTGCGAAATCAACGGCGTGGTCTGCATCAACACCTACCTCCCCAGTGGCTCAGCCAAAGACGAGCGTCAAGCGTTCAAGGAAGGTTGGATGGACGAATGGCGAGCCTGGCTCAAACCGTTTGCAGAAGATGAGCGCCCGGTGGTGGTGTGCGGCGACCTCAACATCGCTCACACCGAAGACGACATCTGGAATCCAAAAGGAAACGCGAAAAATTCGGGCTTTCTTCCTCACGAGCGGAAATGGTTCACCGAACTGCTTGCCGACGGTTGGACCGATGCGTTCCGGCACCTCGCCGGTGACGGTGTCAAAACCTACTCGTGGTGGTCAAACCGAGGGCAAGCGCGAGCGAAAGACCGGGGATGGCGCATCGACTACTTCTTGCTCAACGAAGCGGCGGCCAATGTGCTCGTTGATTGTTCAATCGTTCGACAGGGCGGCCTCGATGTCTCCGACCACGCTCCGCTGGTGCTCGATCTCGACCTCTAAGCATCGGTTCTGCCGAACTTGTGGCGGAGTTTTGAGACCACCCAGTACACGGCGTCCCGGAGCGGGAGCGGAACGAGCCATGCAAACGGAAACAACGCAGCATAATACCAACGCATGGTTAGCAGCAAACGAACAGCACCTGCAGACCGAACGTGGGCCTTCCCGTTGCGAACCACGTACAACGTGTCAAGGGCTTGCAAGCGTTCAGGGAAGGTGGCGATGAGCGCTTGACCTTCCGGGGATTGAATGCCGTGAATGACGAGTGCGCCTTCGGTTCGTTGCCGGCGACGGAGGAATTTGGCAAGCCCGTTGCACATCACGCAATGGGCATCAATAAGCAGGGTGGTTTCGCTCACAACATCACCCAAGGGCTTCCTCGGCAGCGCTCAACACGACCAAAAGAGCGTCAACTCGGTCCCGCAAGGTTTGGAGGTCGGTGTCGCTGACCGAAATTCGAAGCGTCGTCGTCCCGGAGGAGGTTTCGGCGGCAACGTCCACGCCGTGACCCTCCGCAGCGGCTTTGAGCACCTTGGCGACCTCCGAAGACCCCGACCAGCGGACCTCCATTGCGTGCATTTCGCCCATGAACGGACCTTGAGGTGGGCTGATATGAGTCTAACCGTCCCACGAGGCATGGCGCAGCCCTCCAGCGACCCGTTCACGCTCGCGGGCAGCGGTGGCGTGGTGCTCGGAGAGGCTCGGACCAGCCACGAGGGCCGAAACGCCGTCCTCCTCGTCCGAGGTCAGGCGGACACGCGAGAACTGGAAGATTTGGCAGCAACCATGGGGATTTCCATCGTTGAAACCGTCGTGCAGGCCGGTCGAGAAGACCCCCGCACCTACTTGGGAAAGGGCCGGCTGATGGACATCGCCGACGAACTCCAAAGCCGTGTGCCCGGCCACCCCTGGGCGAAGGTCGACTTGGTGTTGGTCCACACGAATGCGACGGCCCGGCAACTCGTGGGCATCAGTTCTCTCATCGGTCTCGAGATTTGGGATCGGGTTCGCTTGTTGCTATCGTTGTTCACCGCCCATGCGGCATCGGTTGAAGCGCGAACGCAGGTCCGCATTGCTCGGCTTCAGTCGGACCGCACCGTGTTGCGTGAATTGGCGAATCAACAGACCACCGGCGAGCGAGCGGGATACGGCGGTGGCGGTGTGACCGCTCTGCAAAACGTCATCGCCAACCTCAACCGAGAATTGACCAACCTTCGAAAGCGGCAACGCAAGCATCACAATGCCCAACGAGAGCACCGACGGCAACGAGCACGGAGCGGGGCGATGACGGTCGGCTTTGTGGGATACACGAACGCCGGCAAATCGTCGCTGTTTCAACGCTTATCCGGAAAACAGGTACTGGTTCAAGACAAATTGTTCTCGACGTTGGAAACCACCGTGGGCAGGATGGAGAAGAGTCCGAGAATTTTGCTGGTCGACACGATTGGTTTTATTGATAATATACCAAATGCTACTCTTGCAGCATTTAAAGCAACTATTGGTGAGGCAATAGATGCCGATTTAACCCTGCTTTTGGTCGACGCCTCCGACCCGTTCCTCGAAATCCGTCGAAAGGTCGAAACCACTCGGCGCGAAATCACCGAGCGGCAAGGCCTGGACGAGGAAGATTTGGCCGACCGCCTCCCACCATGTTTGGTGTTGACCAAGGCGGACAACGTTTCCCCAACCCACCTCGCAGCGGTGATGGACATCGTTCATGAGTACGGGTTTACCGAGCCGTTGGTCATTTCAACGCACGAAAACACGGGCCTTGACGCCCTGCAACTTCGTGTTCGAGAGCACCTGTTTGGCGCACCGTCCACGGTTCTTGTCAACGCGCCTCAAGCGCCGGACGACGATGCGAGCGAACGCATCGTTGCGGACATCCACGAAGCCGGCATGGTCGAAAATCGCGAGATTTTGAGCGACGGCACCGTACGCTTGGTGGTTTGGGCGGCTGAGGAACAACAAGCTCGGCTCAAACGGCGTTGGGCCGGGCGCATTGACATCAAGTAGGTCGGCCTTCACCCCTTCCCTATGGACGGGGATTCGGACGCTCCCGCCACCTATCTCGATGAGATGGTGGACGAAACTCCGATGTTGTTCGCGACGTCCGATACCGTCCTGACCGTCGAAGATCCACGCATGCACCCCGTTGGAAAAGCCACGGCGATTTTCCTGCTTTTCACCTGCATGCTCGGTTTTCTCAACGGCCTCGATTACGCCTCGCCCAACGACGGGTTGGTCCGCCCGGACGAGTTTGTCTACCGTCTTGCCCAAACGGCGCCCGACGACACGGCCACCTTCCGAGGCACCGTGCAGGACGCGTCGGGAACCCCCCTGGTCAACGCTACGGTCTACGTGTCGTGGTTGGACGATGCAACCCAACTTTGGGTGGCGGAAGAGACCCTAACTGACGACTCCGGCGCCTACCTTTTCGAGGGTCTTGACCCCGGCCTTGTTAGGGTCGACATCATCGTGAGCCGGGACGGGCATCGCGACGTTTACGCCAATCGCGTCCTGTTGTCGCCCCCGGCGTTGATCGAACCCATCGGGTTTACGACGCTGGATTTCACCTTCCCCACAAGCGAGGCTTTCGCTGCTGCTCCTTGCGAATCGGCCAACGAGAGCGGGTGTGAAATTCGGACCATCGACAAAACGCCGTCGCAGATGGACCATCCACTGATGGATCCGAGCGCAGCCACCGGCTACATTCTCGTTGGGTTCGCCTTCATGGGCATCTCGCTGATCTCCGCCGGTTTTGCGGTTTGGTCGCTCAAATCCGGTTCCGTTCTCGTGCTCCGCACCGCCACTGTCCTCGCCTTTTTCACCATGGGGCACTACTATTCGGCGTGCGTGTTCGGCCTCATGGCGTTCCTGCTCACCTTTGCCATCCCCCGCCGTCACGTGCCGTTGACCGGGGCGTGACGTTCACAACCAATTCACGAGGCCCGTGTCCACATCGTACATTGCACCGTGGACGGTGGCGGCCTCATTGAGCAACGGATGCGCCTGGAGTTGCGCAACGTCGCGTGCAAGTTTTTCCAGCGGGTCATCGATGAGCCTTGGTTCAAACGTTGAGAAATCCTTTCCACTGCTCGCCGTCAGGGCCGCTTGCAAACCGTCGAGGGTTTGACTGGCCATGGCGCATCGCGTGTGCGGCATGATGACGATGCACTCGCAATCCAAGACATGACTGGCGAGCACGATGTCGTTGAGAACCTCCGGGTTGAGTTGACCGCCGGCGTTCCGGATGACTTTCATGTCCCCCTCCTTGAGCCCGAACACGGCGTGGGGGACGATTCTCGAATCCATACAGGTGATCAACAACAAGCGTTGACCGGCCCTTCCAGGAACCGATGCTGCGGCGAATTGGTCGACGTAGGCGGCGTTTGCAGCACGCAACTCGGCGAGGAGCTTCGGTTCATTCGTCATGGTTCAAATCCCGAATCGGTAGCATTTGGTTGTTCCTTGGTCAAACGGACCGATTTCGGCGTTAAATCGACGCAAGCAGGCGACCTCCTTATGGGGGTCCAAGCGGTGCAGGGGGCATGGACCTTAACACTGCGACGTGGATGGTTCGCTCCTTGGGCGAAGCCGTCTCCGCCGTGCTCGTTGATGACGAGGCCACCGTGTTCGCCGGGGGTTGGGACGGATGTGTCGCTTGTTGGGATGCCGAAGGCAACAGTCGTTGGACGGTCCAAACCGAAGACCGCATCGGGGCTTTTGCCTTGGGGGAGGAGTTGCTCGTCGCTGCGAGCGGTCTTCATCTCGTGGCGCTTGAACGCACGACGGGCGAGCAGCGCTGGTCGGTTGCGCTCGAAGGCAGTGCGGACGCCGTGACGTGGTGGGAAGGCGACCTGCTCGCGGTTTCTTCGGTGTACGATATTGAACACAACGACTTCATTGAGTCGGCGGTTTGGCGCTTCACGGACGAGGGCAACCCGGTTTGGGTTGAACGCATGGACGAACGCCCATGGGCGCTTCTCGCCAGCGGTGAGCATCTTGTTGCGGGGCTTGGCCGACCGAGATGCGGGATGTTGGATTTGCGGGCCGGCCCCCCGTTCGTCCACACCAAGCCCCCTACTTCTTCGCCGACGACCGCTGGTTCAGCCTCATCGTCCAGCCTGCTGTTTGGCCAAGCCGACGGGACCGTCTATGCGCTTGACGGAGGTGTCTGCTCCACGGAAGCGGGTTCAATTGAACACCTGACGTGCATGGTGAAGGGGTACGTGGCGACTTCCGATGCAGGTCACGCCGTGGGTCGAACCGATGATGGAGTCTTGTGTTGGGAATCAAAGGGGAATCCGGTGTCTGCTCAGATGGAAGCCTTTGCCCGGGACGGTGTTTCCATGTTTTGGATGGCGCGTGACCAAGGACAAAGCAGTCAACTTGAGGTGTGGGGCACCGACCGAAGCGGTCGATTGGCACGCGGAGACATGTCCCGGGTTCTGGCGATGGACGGCACCCCCGAGCGAGCCGTTGTTGGGTGCGAAGACGGCAGCGTGGTCGTTTGGGACCGAGGCATGCTGTTGCGCCGTCTTGAACAAACGCCTTCGGCAGCCGAGCCCGAGACCAACGCTCGTGCCTCGGCGCTTCAAGCCAAGTTGCGTGCGCTGCGTCAAACGTCTTCGGACGATTGACGGGGCCCGGTCATGGTTTCAGGACGAACCCAGCGGTCAAACTCGTCGTTGGTAAGGAAGCCGAGTTCAAGCGCAGATTCCCGCAACGTTGTTCCGTTTTCATGCGCGTTTTTTGCAATCTTCGCCGCCTTATCGTAGCCGATATGGTTGTTCAAAGCCGTCACCAGCATCAAGGAGTTTTCGAGATGGGATTGGATGTTGGCTTCAACTGGCTCAAGCCCTTCAACGCACCGCGCTCGGAAGGTTCGGCAGGCATCCGTAAGCAGGTCCACCGAATGGAGGAAATTGTGGATCATCATGGGTTTGAACACGTTCAACTCGAAGTTCCCTTGGCTTCCACCGATGGTGATGGCGGTGTGATTGCCCATCACTTGACAGCACACCATGGTCATGGCTTCCGATTGGGTAGGGTTGACTTTTCCTGGCATGATGGACGAACCCGGTTCGTTGGCTGGCAGCGCCAATTCTCCGAGACCGCAGCGCGGGCCTGAGCCAAGCCAGCGGATGTCGTTGGCGATTTTCATCAACGATGCAGCCAAGGTGTTCAAGGCCCCCGAAGCCGCCACGATGGCGTCGTGCGCAGCAAGTTGGGCGAATTTGTTCTCGGCGGTGCAAAATGTAAGGCCGGTGATGTTGGCGATTTCGTCGGCCACCATTTGAGCGAACAAGGGGTGGGCGTTGAGCCCCGTGCCCACGGCGGTGCCCCCCAAGGCCAATTCAAACAAATCGTCGAGGGCGAAATCCATCCTGCGCAGATCGGCATCCAATTGCGAAACCCATCCCGAAGCCTCTTGCCCCAAGGTGAGCGGGACGGCGTCCATGAGGTGGGTACGTCCGATTTTGACGATGCTCTGCCACGCCTCCGCTTTTTCCGCCAGAGCGTTTCGAAGGGCTCTGACCGACGGCAACAAACGATGGGTCATGGCTTCGGCCGCAGCGATGTGCATGGCCGTGGGAAAGGTGTCGTTCGAGGATTGGGCTCGGTTCACGTGGTCGTTGGGGTGCACGGGCGATTTCGAACCGAGCACACCGCCTGCCAATTCAATGGCTCGATTGGCGATGACTTCGTTGGTGTTCATGTTGGATTGGGTGCCCGAACCGGTCTGCCAGACACGGAGGGGGAAGTGGTCGTTGAGTTCGCCTTCCAACACCTCTTGAGCTGCGGCGACGATGAGGTCGCCCACCTCAGGATCCAATTGCTTCAATGCCACGTTGGTTTTTGCGGCGGCTTGCTTGAGCACCCCGAACGCTCGGATGACCCCCGTGGGCATGGTGTCTTGAGCGATGTCGAAGTTGAGCAGTGAACGCGCGGTTTGGCACCCGTAGTATCGGTCTGCGGGCACCTCCAGTTCACCCATCGTGTCGCTTTCCACGCGGATTTCGCCTTCGGGCGCATCGGCCTTTCGAGAGCGTGTTGCAGGTGGTGCAGGGCCCGGAGCAGGACTTCCTTCGAGGCCTTGCTGAATCAATTTCGCAATGGTTGCGGAACGGCCTTCGTCCCGCCCTTTCCCGACTTTACGGTCGAGTTGTTTGGCGAGTTCTTCGGGAAGACTGATGCTGATGATTCGGCGGTCGCCGGCGCGATGTTTGGCCATGATTTAGCCTATAATTAGTTATTAATAAAAATAGCGAAAGCAGGGTATTGGGATGGAATGATGAGAGAGGGAGGGGAGAGGAAAAGAGTTTCAAACAAGCCCCAAATTATTCATTCAATCCTTTGAGAATCCGAAGCGTTGCACTTTCCCCTTTCGTCATGTTGGCCATCGCTCGCAAATCGCTCACGGCCGTCCAAGCTTCGGCAAGCGTCCCCTTGGTCCACGCGTCAAGGAACCAGGGATGAATGTACGAGGAACGGCACACCGCCCGCGTGTTGCCCAAATCCGCCGCTACGGTGTCGATGACCGCCAGCATGGCTTTGTTTCGGGCGGTTTCGGTGGTAGGTGGCTCCCAATCGCCTTCCGTCCAGACGGCTTCCATCGATGCGGTTGGGGGGAGGGTGGCGAACCACGCCGCCATTTCCTTCGCATCGTGCGGCAGGGAAAGAAACGCCAAACGTTCAGCACAACGCGAGGTGGCTGCCCATGTTCGGAAGTTCTTGGCGGTGAACCCCTCTCCGCTCGTGGCTCGAATGTATTGGTTGATGTGTTCAGCCTTGAGGTCGACTTCGTTGCCCGCTTCTGAGACGTACATGAACAGGTCAGCGTCTTTCGCTCCCAAGCGGTTGGTTCGAAGGATCAAGTCAACCAGATGATCGTCTTCCACGGTGATGTCCCAATCTTTGCCCGATTTGCCCGTGAACGTAAACACCACGTCGTGCCGACCTTCGGCCTTCTCGCCCTTGATGTGTTTTACGTGCATGGACTTGAGGGTGGTAAGGCCGTAGGATTCGTTGGACCGAGCGTATTCGTCGGAACCGACGCGGATGTTGTAGAGGTCCATCAAACGAACCACCAGCGCAGCGACGGTGTTCAGCGACATCGTGCTGCCCTCGATGTCAACGGCTACTTGGCGTCGCAGCCGGGGCAATTGCGATGCGAAATAGGCAACATCGTCGTATTTCATTTCAGCGGTCATCTCCGTCCACTCCGGATGGTACCGGTACTGAAGACGACCTTTTGCGTCCCTCCCTGTGGCCTGGATGTGGCCCCGTGGGTTGGGGCAAATCCAAACGTCCGTCCATGCAGGCGGCAGGCCCAAAGCGTTCCAACGGTTAATTCGGTCGGCCTCATCGATCGGTTCGCCGTCCGGAGCGGTGTACTGCCAGACGACCTCCTCTTCTCCGGCGGCGATGTTTTCCCTCGTCACGCCCGGAAGCGAAGGGTCGCTGCGAACGAGGGTCGCCCTGCGAAGCGCTTCATCAGCGTCGACCGGCATGGGGGTGCTCCACCGCCAACGCTCAATGAACTTAGGGGGTGGTCGTCAAGCCGTCATGTCCGGACCGATGCCCACCGATACGCCACCGTCTTCAAGGTACAGTCCGCGATACATCAGCATCGTTTGGAACGGAAGCACGACATCTCCGTCTCTCGACACGGCGATGAGCCCGCCTCTTCCTCCCAGCGGTTGGACGTCGTCCAACACCCTTTGGGCGGCCTCTTCAAGCGGCATTGAGCGATGATTGACCGCCACGCTGTGCGCTGCAACGGTGCGGATGAACGCTTCTCCAACGCCCGTGCAGGAAACGGCCACGTCGCCGTCAGCCCATGTTCCCGCTCCGATGAGCGGCGTGTCGCCGACGCGCCCGACCGGTTTTCCGGTCATGCCCCCGGTTGATGTCGCTGCAGCGAGAACACCATCTCGGTCCAAAGCCACGGCCCCAACGGTGCCCCATCCGTCTCGCTCGCCGTCGTGGTCCAACAGAGCGTCGTCTTCGTCGGTCGCACCCGGGCGTAACCGTTGCCCTCGCCATTTGTCCCATTGGGCTTGGCGCAGATCGGTTTTCAACCACGACGGGTCCACCGATTCAACGCCCTGAGCTTCACCGTACGCATCCGCCGCCTCGCCAGCCAGCATGACCGGCCAACCTTGGATGAGCAGGTGATGGGCGATACGAATCGGGTGGCGAGAACGCGAGACGCCGATCACGGCTCCGGCGGCTCTGTCGTGACCCTGCATGATGCTGGCGTCCATACCCACTTCGCCCTCTGCGTCGAGCACCGACCCTCGGCCAGCGTTGAACAACGGCTCGTCTTCCATCGCTTCTACGGCGAGCGTCACGGCCTCGAGGGCCTTCAGCGACCCGTTCGCCAGACGCGCACCGAGTTCATTCAACAGGTTGCGCATGCAGGCCAACCGCTGTGGATCTGCGTCGGTCATTCCGCGCCAAGGACCGTCGCCGCCTGCACCACCGTGCACGGCGAGAACGACCATGTCTCCCCCTCACTCAAGAACGGTGCAGCGGATGATTTGTTGAGGTTCTGCAGGCCGGTCGCCGGGGAGTTTGCGGCAGCGTTCGATGGTGTGAACCACGTCCATGCCTTCGCTCACAGCACCGAACACGGCGTGATTGCCGTTGAGCCAAGGCGTGGCGACCGTGGTCAGGAAAAATTGCGATCCGCCGGTGTTGCGGCCCGCGTTGGCCATGGAGAGGACGCCGGGTTTGTCGTGCTTGAGGGCAAGAGCGGAAGGCTCGCAGGGAATTTGCCAGCCCGGTCCACCGGTGCCGGCTCTTCGGGACATGGGGTCCTTGGAATGCGGGCAGCCGCCTTGAATCATGAAGTCCTCTATGACTCGGTGAAAGTGAAGGCCGTCGTAGTGCCCCATCTCAACCAACTTCACGAAGTTGGCCACGGTGTCGGGTGCACTGCCGTGAAAGAGATCGATGGTGATGTTGCCGGCGCTGGTTTCCATGAGAACTTGCATGGTCGCACCACCAAGCGGCACTTCAAGAGCATTTGCCCACCTTGCACCGAAGCACACCTTGATAATCCGGTGGAACGGCCGTGAAATCCATGACCTCGGTCTTGGACCTCCCCATCTCCACCATGAATCAGGGCACGACCACGCTGCGCGAACTCGGAGGTTCGCGCTGGCTGGTGGTCAACGTTGCCAGCGCATGTGGCGCTACACCACAATATGCGGGGCTCCAAACCCTCCACGAAGGCCACGATGACTTGACCGTCGTGGGTTTTCCCTGCAACCAATTCGGCGCACAAGAGCCGGGGACGCACGAAGAGATTTGCGAGTTTACGGCCTCAAAATACAACGTTACCTTCCCACTGATGGCGAAGGTGAAGGTCAACGGCGAGGGCCGAACATCGCTTTATTCAGCCTTGTGCGCCGTTGCCGACGACGAGGGGTACAGTGGCGATATTCGTTGGAATTTTGAAAAGTTCCTCATCGATGCTGAAGGGAACACCACACGCTACTCAACTCGGGTGTTACCGGACGACCTCCCCGTATGAGCACGCCTGCAGGAACCTTCGTGCGAGGACGGCGAAGACCCTCGGTGTTCATAGGGAAGGGGTTGGAGGGCGAGGTGGACCGGTTGGTCCGAGGACCACGGTCCCGGGGTGTTCGGACTTGGTGAAACAGCATGTCGACGTTTTCAGAATTGGAGTTGGATGACCGCCTTTTGCAGGCGCTCGAGAATGAGGGGTACACCGCGCCGACCCCCGTGCAAGCCGAAACCATTCCTGCCTTGCTTGCAGGTCGCGACGTGTTGGGTGTGGCTCAAACGGGGACCGGGAAAACCGCGGCTTTTGCGCTGCCCATTCTCCACCAATTGGCCGCCGAAAGCGTCGGCAAACCCCGACCCATTCGTGCGCTTATGCTCACTCCCACCCGGGAGCTGGCCGCCCAAATCGGCGACCGCCTTCGGGTCTACGGCCGCCATCTCCCACTGTTTTCAACGGTGATTTTTGGGGGCGTGGGCCAGTCGCCCCAAGTCAAAGCCCTTCGCAGAGGCGTGGATTTGCTCGTTGCAACACCCGGTCGCTTGTTGGACTTGCACGACCAAGGGCATGTGGACTTGAGCCGTGTTGAACATTTTGTTCTTGATGAAGCCGACCGCATGCTCGACATGGGATTCAGCAACGATGTCGACCGCATTCAGGACTTGATGCCCGCCCGGCGTCAGAACTTGCTCTTCAGCGCTACGATGCCCGACTCCATCGCCTCCCTCGCCGGTAAGATGCTCTACGACCCGGTTCGCGTGGACATCAGTCCGGAGGAAGCGACGACGGACCGCATCGAACAATACGTGGCCTTCGTTCAAAAGGAGGACAAACGGGCGCTTCTCATCGATCTCCTTGAAGGCCAAATGGTGGCTTGCGGCATCGTGTTCACACGAACAAAACATGGGGCGAACCGTCTGGCAAAGCAACTCTCAAAGGTCGGGATTCCAGCGGACTCCATTCACGGTGACAAAAGCCAAACCGCCCGAACACGGGCGCTCGAGAACTTCCGAAACGGCGAGGTGTTCATTCTCGTCGCCACCGACATTGCCAGCCGAGGCATTGACGTCGACGACGTTACGCACGTCTTCAATTTCGATTTGCCCAACGAACCCGAAGTCTATGTTCACCGCATTGGCCGCACCGCCCGTGCTGGAAAAGAAGGCTTGGCCTATTCGTTTTGTGATGAAACCGAATCGGGCTATCTGGTCGGTATTCAACGGCTCTTGGACGAGGAGATCGAGGTGTTGGAAGAGCAACCGTACCATTTCGAGAAGGCTCGCCCGAAACCTGGCCAAAAACCGGGCCGTGTCAAGGGTTTCCAGGGCGGAGGTCACGCCAAGCGAGGCACGGGACGGGGAAGCAACATGCGTCGTTACGACCGCGGTGCGCCGAAGCGGAACCAACAGCAGCGCAGCAACACCCGCTCCTCACAGGGCGGTGGTGGTGGCCAACGGGGCCGACCTCAGCAGGGACGTGCGAACCAAGATCGGTCTCAAAACCGACGGGGCCAGCAAAACCGATCCAACCGTTCGCCTCGAGGGGGTTCAAACCAAGGCGGGCGGCGAGACGGTGGAAACCGCCATGGATCGCCTTCTCGTCGAGGCCCTTCCAATCGGGACCGTCGTTGACCGGCTTCAGGCAAGCGGAGCCGGCGCAGCAGCGTTGACGTCTGCCGAGACCCCGGCTTCGTATCGCTTGAAATTCTCGTTGAACATGGTGGCCAACTTGTCGGCCGTGGCGTCGTAGGCTTCACCGTTTGACCACGTGGCCTTTGGCTGAAGGACCTCGGAAGGCACATCAGGGCACGAGGTCGGGACCTCGAAACCGAAGCGAGCGTCGGTGACGAATTCCACGTTGTCCAAGTCACCGTCCAAGGCTGCGTTGAGCATGGCTCGGGTGTACTTGATCTTCATTCGGTTGCCCTCGCCGTAGGCGCCACCGGACCAACCGGTGTTGATGAGCCACGCCGTGGAGCCGTGTTGGTCCATCTTGTCGGAGAGCAAATCAGCGTACACGCCAGGGTGCATCGGCATGAAAGGTTCACCAAAGCAGGCCGAAAAGGTGGCTTGGGGTTCCTTCACACCGATTTCGGTGCCGGCCACTTTGGCGGTGTAACCGGAAATGAAGTGATAGGCGGCTTGGGAAGGGGTGAGCCGGGAGATGGGTGGCAGGACGCCGAAGGCATCGCACGTGAGGAAAATCACGTTTTGTGGGTGGCCGCCCTTTGAGTCAGCCGTTCGGTTCTCGATGAATTCAATCGGGTACGACCCGCGGGTGTTTTGGGTCTTCGAGGTATCGTGGAAGTCGGGAACGCCTTCTGCGTCAAGCACGATGTTCTCAAGGACCGTACCGTGCTTCCGGGTGGTGGCGAAGATGGCGGGCTCGTCCTCTTGGGAGAGGTCGATCAGTTTTGCATAGCAGCCGCCTTCAAAGTTGAACACACCGTTGGCGCCCCATCCGTGCTCGTCGTCACCGATGAGGGCTCGCTTGGGGTCCGCCGAAAGGGTGGTTTTTCCGGTGCCGGAGAGGCCGAAGAAAATCGCCGTGTTGTCGCCGTTTGTGTTGGCGGAGCAGTGCATGGGCAGAATGCCTTTCTTGGGCAAAATGAGGTTCATGACCGAGAAGATGGATTTCTTGATTTCGCCCGCATAGCGCGTGCCGCCGATGATGACCTCTTTTGCAGCGTAGTTCACGATAACGAAGCACGGCGAGTTGAGGCCGTCCGTCTCCGGGTCGGCTTCCATGTGCGGGGCGTGAAGGACGGTGAATTCGGGTTCGTGCTTCTCGAGTTGAGCAGCGTCGGGACGGATGAACATGTTGCGGGCGAAGGTGTTGTGCCAGGCGTTGTGGTTGACCACTCGGATGGGGAGAGCTTCAGAAAAGTCGGCCCCGCAATACAAGTCTTGCACGAACAACGCCTCCTGTTGAGAGAGGAAGTCCACGACTTTGGCTCGCATTTTCTCGAAGGTGGCGGTGTCGGTGGAGACGTTCACGTCGCCCCAGTTGATGTCCTCGGACACCGAGGGTTCGTCGACGATGAATTTGTCGTTGGGGGACCGTCCGGTTCGTTCGCCGGTTTCGGTGACCAATGCCCCATGGGCGCTGAGGACGCCTTCGTTGCGTTCCACGGCGAGGTTGATCAAATCGCCTGCGGCGAGGTTCCAGTAGACCGTTCCCGAAGGTGAAATCCCGTGTTGCTGAAGGTCCCCGGAGGGGGTCCCGACGATGCCGCCCATGCCGACCGTTTCTGCCGCCCCTCTTTGTCCCTTTTGGCTCAAGGACGAGACTTTCCGAGCGTTCAACGAGCACAGGAAGTGCTGGAAAAGGGGCCCCCCGTTCCCCTTTTATTGCTCCAAATCAACCCACGCCCCTCCGCCTTTCGGTCAACTTGAAGGCATCACCCTGCGACCCACCGGCATGGAAGAGGGGGACCCGAAGTCCAATTCGCCCGCCTCCTCCGAGGACGATGTGCTTCGAGAGCAATCGTTCAAGCGACCGACGGGCCTCAATTTGGGTTCCTTCATGGTCGCCTCCTCCGAAGAAGCGGAGGCCGATACAACGGCCAGCAACGCCGAAGCATCCGCCGATGAGACGGCCAGCCACGGCGAAGCATCCGCCGATGCGGCGGTGGGCGAGGTGAGCGACCTCTTTTCGATGACGCCGGCCGCAGAGGCGGCGCAGGACGCCACCCAACACCTCGCGGTCCACGGGGAGCAGCAACTGGGCAAAGGTCTCGCCGTGGCGATGGTCGTGGTGTGGACGGCGATTGGAGCGCTCGTTGGAACGGTGCTTCCACCGGTGCTCGGTGCGTTGGGTTTGCTCGCCATGGCTGCGGTTGGATTGGTCTTGGGTGAACGTTGGATCCAACGGGATGCGATGCACGTTTTGGGCATCACGTGGGTGATCATTTCGATGAAACTGCTCTATGGGTTGGCCCTCGATGCTTGGCGTTGGGGTTGGCTGGACGGCGTCGGCCCGAGTTCAGGCCATGCACTTGGAGGGCTGCTCGTGGCGCTGGTTGGCTTGAACGTCGCGCTCGCCTTTCGCCACGACGAGGACGCCGTCGCGGCACAGTCGGCGCTGGTTCTCTTTGCGGTTGGCAGTTCAGCAGGAGCGGTCTACGGAGAGAACGGCATCGCCGTCATGATCGTGCTCGCCATGGTCTTGATGCACGGATTGGCCTGGTTGCGCTCTTCGGGAAACCTCGCAAGCCTCGGTATTTCCATGTCCTATCTTTGGGTGGGGGTTCACGCCCTGTCCAACGACTGGTCCATCGGGTCGTTGACCCTCGTTCGTCTCGACGACGGCCTCACGCTCTTCGTGTTGTTGGCGGTGGTGACGGCGGCCAATGCGGCGATGGCGGCACGTTTTGTGCACCACGAGAATTGGTTGAGCCAAGCCGTGAGTGCCGTTGGTCTGGGCAAACCCGGCCTTTGGGCGGTCTCGGTTTCGCTCGGTATGGTGGGGGCGCTGATGGCCATCGCTGCGCACCGCGACGAAACAGGGTATGCGCTCGCTCAGTTGATGCTGCTCACGCTGGCTTTCGTCGCCTCCTATCTGGTGGTTCGGGGAGTTCCATGGCCTTCCTTGATGCCGTTTGTTTTGGCTCCGCTTCCGTTCATGTTGGCGTTTGTTGCCCTCCTCAACACCGGTGCGGTTGACCTCACGCTTCCGTTTTCGTTAACCGAGTACGCCGTCTTTGCGCTCGTCGCTTCGGTGCTTTGCGTCACGGTGTTGTTGATGCACCAATCCAACGTCTCCGATCACGTCCTGTGGTTGGGTTCGCTGACCGTGGTCGTGCTCCTCACCCTCTTGGTTCCGGCAGAGGATGGAGGAACGGGAGGACGGGTCCTCCTCTTCAGCCAAGCCGTGGTGTGGACGGTCTTGGCCGGTATGGCCGTCGCACGGGCCTCGCCGAGCATGGCGGGCGTCGCCGTTTTAGCGCCCTACGGATGGTTGCTTGCCTTCGCCACCGATATGGAAGCGAGGCTGGTCAACGCCGACGTGGTTCCCATCGTGCTGGGGGAAACCGAGGTTGGCTGGTGGATGTTGCTGCTGGTGGGGTTGCAGGTTGGCGTGTGCTCGCGATTGGGCGAGGCGACGCTGAACCTGGGCTCAGGCCTCGCCGGCCGCAGCGAAATCAGCGGGCGTTTGCGTGACAGCGAGATGTTGAACCTGTGGAACCTCGGCTTCGCCTCGGCGTGTTTGACCTACGTGGGCATGGCTCGACCCGACGGGCTGACGTCGTTGGCGCTGGTCGGGGGAATGGGGACGTTGCTCGTGGCGCATGCGGCGATGGTTCGCCTCAACCTTCACCGAGGCCGTCCTCAAAACCTCGTCATCGTTTGGTCCGTGGCCGCCCTTGCTCTCGCATGGCGCTACGGGGACGAGGCGCCTTGGGCGATGATGTTGACCGCCGGAAGCTTTCTGTTCGTGTTGTCTTCCGTCAACCGTCTTGAAATCGCAACGGCAGAAGGCACCGTGCAACGCGAGGAGCAATCGCTTCCCGGCCGCCTTCTGACCCTCCATCTCGGCGTGGTGACCGCCCTGTTTCTGACGATGGCGCTCGCTCCTGAACGGGGCGCATTGCTCACGGGTTCAACGTGGTTCACCGGCGAGACCAATTTGCGCCTCCTGACGGTGGTGGGGGCCGTTTCACTGGCGCTCTATTTGCAACGCCTTGGCGTGTTGGACGCTTTGCTTCTCCCCTCGCTGGGTGCCGTGGGTCTTCTGGTCAGCATGGCCTTGGCCGGGCAATCGCTTGAAAGCAGCGAAACGGTCCTTGCTTCCGGCGTGCTGTTTGTTCTTGTTGGAGCGTATTTGGCCTTCCAAGCCGATGTGCGGTCGGGTCTCAAAGCCCTCACGGTTCGCGAGGAACGCTTGGCGACCTACGCCGAAAAACGAGCGCGGGTTGACCGACTTGTCGACGGTTCTCACGACGCAAACTCGACCGCTCTCAAGACCTTGGATGCAGAATTGCTGGCGTTGGCTGAAAAGCAGCGCAAGCGCGCCAAACGTTCCGATGTGGGGCAGGCGGACGATTTGCTGGTGGGCGATATTCACTACCGCCCCGTCGTGCTGCTCCTGTTCCTGCTCGTGGCCTTCCTTGGCTCGGCTTGGTTTTCGTACGCCACCGCGTATGGACTTGAAGCGCTGGTGTTCAGCGCCGTTTTTGCGGTGCTGCTGGTCGGTCTCGCCCGGTTGCGGGCGAACACCATCGGTTTGCGTCTGCCCGACGTGATGGGGGTGGAACTCCCCATCGCCGTGGCGATGGGCGGTTTGGTGCTTGTTCACCTCGCTGGACGAATGACCGTTGGCGTCCTGAGCGACGATGCGCTTCACCAAGTTGTTTTGATGGGTGCGGTGATGACCTTGGCCGCCATGGGCCTGAGCGGTCGCAACGACCTTGGTCTTCGCCTTCCGAGCGCGCTTGAATTCGTCGTCTTCGCGCTGGTTGCTGACCGGTTTTTGGGTCTGCTCCTAGGCGGCGAGGTCCCCGTTCCCTTCCAAACCGACCCGTTTGATGGAACATGGTCGTGGACGGCACCGTTGCTGGCGATGGAAGGCTTGCTCGTCGGGATGGTGCTGGTGTACGATTGGGTCGAAGGCGAACGGTTGAATCGAGGCCTCGCCGACCACCGTACGGCTGGTGGGCGAAGCGCTTGGTTGGTTGCAGCAGCGATTCTCTCGTTGGGCTTGGCCACCCTCCTCGCTCTCGTGGCTGGTCTACGTCGGGGACGAGCTTGGCAGCAACCCGCCGTGGCCTTGTCGGTCATCGTGCTCCTGCCGTTTTCGCTTCAGGCCCTTACGGCTTGGGCGCTCTCTCCGCTCTCACCGCCCTTGACGTTCACGACCAGCACCGCAGGCGCAGGGGTTGTCGCCGTTCTTTGGGCCGTTTTGGCCGTTCAAGGCCGGCACGGTCTGTGGTTGAGTTCAGCCCTCTGGGCCTGCCATCTCCTGCTCTTCCCTTCAGCCATCATGGTCGGCTCGCTTGTTGCGCTATCCTTGGTGGGGTTGCTGGTTTCGGCAACGGCTTGGGTGTCCGGGATTTTGACCCGCAGAAAATCCTGGCGCGTGGTCGGAGCGGTTGACTTGGTCGTTGCGTGGTTGGTTGCAGCGTTGGCGCTGATCGGCGGAACAACGGCGACCTACGTGCTCGTGCTGCTGGTTGCATCAGCGGCCTTGCTGTTCACCGTGACCGCCCTCACGCAGGCGAACGAAGCCGCCCTCATGGACGACTAATCCTCGCACAACGCAGCGGCGAGCAGGTCGTGAACTTCGACCATCAAGCCTTCAAACGGCTCGGCGGGGGTGCCGGGAGCCAACCGAACGGAGAGAGTGGTTTTGGCTTGTGTCCCGCTGTTTCGAATCCCGACGGAAGCCGCTCCTCCAGCCCCCTTGCCGTGAATCAGCAAGAGATTCGCCTCGCCGTTCACGGTTCTTCGGGTGGAAGGGCCAACGTGGTTCTGAAGGTGGTGTTCAATGCGCTGCGCCACGGTTTCAAAGACCTCCGCCTCCGGATGCCAACGTTCTCGGTGACTTTCCGTCACCGAAATACGGGATTTCCAACCTCGCTTGAAGGCAACCGAAGCCCCCCGGTCGGCGGCTTGCAGGGCGGCGCACAACGTGGCCGCCCCGTCGCCCACGAGGCTCCAACGAGCGTCGTCG
>Ga0213867_1000266_pt1 | contig 24101 bp, 33 predicted proteins | sample PICome_12_FD_160120 | JGI IMG/M metagenome (GOLD analysis project Ga0213867, IMG submission 160120) | Coastal seawater microbial communities near Pivers Island, North Carolina, United States - PICO540 | ecosystem: Environmental > Aquatic > Marine > Coastal | place: USA: North Carolina... | reverse complement strand
TAGTTTTGATATTGCTAAAGAATGCAAACGTGTTTGTGATTTATTTGATATCGAATATATCTTTAAGGCAAGTTTTGACAAAGCCAATCGCACGAGTATATCAGGCAAACGTGGTATTGGTTTAGAAGATACACTAAAACATTTTGATATAATCAAAAAAAGTTTAGATATAAAAACGCTAACTGATGTGCATGACGTGCCACAAGTGTATCAAATCAAAGACTGGAATAGAATGACCAGTAGTGTTGATGTACTACAAATTCCTGCGTTCTTGTGTAGGCAAACTGATTTGATCAAAGCAGCTTGCGATAGTGACTGTATTATAAATGTCAAAAAAGGACAGTTCCTTGCACCTTGGGATGTAAAAGGAATACTAAGTAAAACAGCACACTATGGTGCAAAAGAAGTTTGGATAACAGAGAGAGGTACTAGTTTTGGTTATAATACTTTGGTCACTGATTTTACTGGCATCCAGTATATGCGTGACAATTTTCATGTTCCTGTGGTATTTGACGTCACACACTCAGTCCAGAAGCCAGGAGGCCAAGGTGACAGTAGTGGTGGGAATAGGGATTATGTTCCAGCTCTTGCTAATGCTGCCGCTGGCATGGGTGTTGATAACTTCTTCTTAGAAGTACATCCTGATCCAGATAACGCACCTAGCGATGGACCTAATATGCTACGCTTGGAAGACTTTGCAGAAACAGTGCGTCAACTTTATTGGATTAATAAAACTGTAAAGGGGTTTGAATGACAACAGCAATATTAATACCTGCACGATATGCCAGCACACGCTTTCCTGGCAAAATGATGGCCAAGTTAAATGGTGTGCCATTAGTAGAACACGTTTATAACAAGTGTGCTGCTACAGGACTAGATACATATGTACTTACAGATCATCAAGACATTTACAATTATATGGGTGCAAATAGATGTCTAATGACACGTGAAGCAGAAAATGGCACAGAACGTTGTATGCAGGTTATTGATGAAGTACTACAGTATGATAGATATATCAATGTGCAAGGCGATATGCCAGATATCACAGAAGAGATTATACGTGAAGTAGAACTTGCACTACAGCATAGTGATGTAGCAACTGCATATACACCCATGGATTTTAACTTGCGAAATGATCCAAACAGTGTTAAAATGATACACAGCAGAGGTAGAGCACATTGGTTCTTACGTGCAAGTCTTACATACGGTGATCACCACTTGGGTGTGTATGGCTACAACAGAGAAGCAAAGATTGTTTATACTACTAGCACTAAGTACGCAGAGGAAGATATCGAAAAACTTGAACAACTACGTTGGATACAAAACGGGTTAAGAATTGGTGTAGTTGAAGTTGAGTTTGATGGTATAGAAATTAACACGCCAGAGGATTTAGAAAAGTGGCAAACAAAGAATTAGACTTATTCAAGGAACTTATTCCAAGCATTGACATGGGCTTCAAAGAACTGTATGATGCTGCTGGCGAAGATGGCAAGAAAGATATTAAACTTGACTTATGGAACTTGAACCGTTATATTAGCAGTGTAAAAGGCAATTACGAAAAGACTGCACTTGCAGTGTTTAAAGTTAATGAGTATTACAACAAAAACTGGAATGTGCTAGGCGGAACTAATCACGTAAAACTACAATGGCAACTATTATGTGTTGCAGGTAAAACAGGAAAAAAACAGTTCCATCCTTGGATTGGACTTAAAAAGAAAAAAGACGACAGCAGCAAAGCAGTAAAATTATTAGCACAAATATATCCAGATATGAAAATGGACGAGGTCGAAACACTTGCTAGAATATCTACAAAAAAAGAAATCAAAGAACTCGCCCGAGAACACGGGTACGAAAAAGTTGACATCTAATTACGCTTGTGAATATTGTGGAAAAAGTTATGTAAAAGAAAGCACACTAATAGCTCATGTGTGCGAGCCAAAAAGACGTTGGCTACAAAAAGATGACAAACCAACACAAGTAGGATTTTATGCATTCCAAAGATTTTATAAGTTGAGTGCAGGACATAAGAAAGATAAAACATATGAAGATTTTGTTAAGTCATCCTTTTATAATGCTTTTGTTAAGTTTGGCAGTTTTGTTAATAATGTTAGACCTCTTTACCCTGATAAGTATATCGATTATGTTGTTACAAGCAATGTAAAACTCGATCATTGGTGCAGAGATGCAATGTATGAAAAATATGCTATCGAACTTATACGCAAAGAAGGTGTTGAGACAGCACTAGAACGTAGCATACAAACTATGAGCGATTGGGCAAAAGAAAAAGATAGTGTGTATAACCATTATTTTGCATACGCAAGTACAAACAGAATTACTTGGGATATCAAAGATGGAAAGATAAGTCCATGGTTAGTATTAAATTGTGCTAGTGGCAAACAAGTATTAAACAGTTTTAATGATGAACAACTAAATATGCTTGGTGCTGTATTAGATCCAAGTCACTGGGCATTGAGATTTAAACGACAACCAAAAGATGTAGAATTTGCAAAACAAATTATCAAGGAAATGAATTTATGAAAATTTTAATCTTTGGTTTGCCAGGCAGTGGCAAAACCACGTTGGCAAAACCTTTTGCTGACTTGATAGGTGGTGTGCATATTAATGCAGACGAAATACGCAGTCATTATGCCGATTGGGATTTTACACCAGAAGGACGTATGCGTCAAGCAGCACGTATGCGCTATCTAGCGGATGGTGTTGTACGTGCAGGAAAAGTTGCAGTCGCTGACTTTGTGTGTCCTACAGAACAAGCACGTTCAGAGTTTAATCCCAACTTTACGGTTTGGATGGATACAATCAAAGAAGGTCGTTTTGAAGACACAAATGCTATGTTTGTAAAACCTCCGCATTGTGATTATCACGTAGAAGGTTGGTTTAGTGATACACACGAAGTACTACTTAAAGTTGTACAACGATGGATGGAAAGAAATAATGTTTGATAGATTTAAACCTACGACACAAATGCTAGGACGTTGGCAGCCTTGGCACAAAGGACATACTGAACTGTTTAAACGTGCATTGGCAGAAACAGGACAAGTTTGTATTCAAATTAGAACTGTGCCACAAGACACTGATGCATCAGGTGGACGCACAATGACACAAGATGATAATCCTTTTATTGTTACTGATGTGGAAGAAAATATTAAAAAAGAATTAGCCAAAGAAGGCTATACATACAACGAAGAATATATTATTATGGTAGTTCCAAATATTGTTGATATCAGTTACGGGCGTGGTGTTGGATACACATTTACACAGCATGACCTAGGCGAAAAAATACACAACATTAGTGCAACAAAGATTAGAGAAGAAATGAGGGAAAACGGTGACCTTTAGAAAATTACAAAATGGCGTGCAAGTATATGAACTAGAAGAGCCTGTTGAACTGGTTGTTAAAACTAAAGCACCTATGAAGTGGAAACTGGTTGACAGAGAAACAGGAGAAGAGTATATTGGTAATACACCTAAAGAAGGCGAAAAGCATTGGAGTAAAATAGATGCCTGATATTGATATTGACTTTGCAGATCGCAGTGTTCTACTTGATAAGATCGAACATCGTGTGGCAAAACTAGATACAGGTAAAAAACACAACACTGGTGTATATGTAACCGAGTGTCCGCATAATCCTGTGGATAACTTATCTACTATTGATTACAAAACAGCAGAAGACAGAGGCTATTTTAAACTAGACTTTTTGAACGTTACTATCTATAACGATATAAAAGATGAAGCGCATTTACAACAACTCATGGACAAGGAACCACAATGGCAACTACTGGAGCATGACGATTTCAGCAACTTGCTGTTTCACGTCAGCGGACATGGAGAGATACTAAGAACACTACAACCAGACAGTATAGAAAAACTAGCAGCAGTGTTAGCAATCATACGTCCAGCAAAGAGATATCTGCTAAACAAAGACTGGCAAACAATACTAAACGAAGTTTGGATTAAGCCAGAAGACAATAGTTATTACTTTAAAAAAGCACACGCAATTGCATATGCAACTAGTGTTGTAGTGCATATGAATTTAATTTGTGAGCAACTAAATGGCTAAACGCAATGATTTACTCGATGTAAAGCCAACTATAGATTGGACTGGCAAACCAAACAGAAAATACTTTTTAAAATGGTTGATTAACAAATACAATTATACTTCGATGATAGAAGTTGGTGTTAGAGACGGACGTACTACATTTTACTTGTTGGATAATATTCCATCTTTAACAATTTATGCCATTGACAAAAACACATCTTTTGCTAATAGAAATATATTAGAAAAATATGAAAACAGATTAATACCGATACGTGGATTGAGTGCAGAAGTTGCTGAACTTGTGCCTGAGGTAGATATTGTTTTTATAGATGCTGATCATAGATATCAACCTTGTAAAACTGATATTTTATTGTATAGAGAAAAAGCCAATGGAATACTCTGCGGACACGATATAGATTATCCGGGCGTCAATAAAGCAGTGAATGAATTAATTGAAAATTACCAAGTAGGTCCAAATAATGTTTGGTTTATCGAGCCGGCTTCCGCATAACTTGCACACTTTTACGTTTAACACGTTTCATAGTCAAGTTGTTTAAATTGACACATGGTCCAATTACAACTTTAACATCTTTTGAATTCATAGATATTAAACTGTAATTTAATTCTGCTATTTCATTTCTCAAAAATATATTAATTGGAATCATACGATTTGATTCCCACCACCAAATTTCTCCTAGTTCAATTAATAATGCTTTGTGTTCATCTGACTTTAATTTGGTGTAGATATACATTGTTGTGATTGTTAGATCCTGATTAACAATTACACCAATATATTCTTGCCCGCCGTATGCGACTACACTCAAGTAGGGAAATTTTTGTTCAATATCTTTTAATAGCATTTTTTAATAAATATAGTAGTAGTTAAGGATCCTGTATGCAACTTATACCTAGATATTTATACAAAAATGATGTCACGGTTGTGTCAAACGATATAGGATTCGTTGTGGAGTATAGACCAGTGTATAGCAGACAATTAAAAGTATATAAAGGCGTTGACAATAAAATACAATTTAGAATGCTCAACGCTGATCAAAAACCCGTGGACATCAGCGGACAAGTAATGGTGTTTGAAGCATTTGATGAAGAAAAGGATCAAGTGTTATATTACGAAGGTGTTGTACAAGACGACGGCTCAACTAAAAATACCAAAGGTATGTTTTATGTTACTGTAACAGAAAATGACTTATTAAGTTTGCCTTCTCAATATTTGAGTTACGTTGTGTATCAGAAAGAAGTATGTGACAGCAGAGTTGTAACATATACAAACAGAGGTTTTGATGCTTGCGGACATATATATGTAGATGATTGTACTCATCCAACAATACGTAGCAGCAACACAGTTACTAACTGGATGCAAGTAAATGATACATGGGTAGCTGGTTACGATGACATTAATAAAATTACTGCTATGCCAAAACAAAACAAAAACGAAGCTGTACATACTGTTCAGTTTTATACTGATGCACACAACGACAATGGCTTTGTAGGTGATATTACAATCAAAGGCACATTAGACAATCAAATTACCGGACAGAACAGTTGGGCAACAATTGACACTATAACATTCGATGGTACAGAAACTAGACCAGTTTTTAACACATTCAATGGTGTCTATACCTATTTGAGATTTGATACTGACACAGATCCAACTGATAAGATAGTTAAAATTTTGGTAAGAAACTGATAATAAAAAGTATGGATAAATATAAATATGAGCAATAGTGAGACATTATTACCTACAACAATACACCCAGGAGACTCTTCTGCACAGACAGTAAGAGGCGAAAAGTTTAAGGGCGATGGCTACTACAGCCGCGATGATGGTTTGCACACTGTTCAAATTACAATCACTGATTTTGTTGGCACAATTGAGATTGAGGGTACATTAGGTGTAGATCCAGAAGATCCGTTTTTTACAAACTGTAATGATGGTACAGACTGGTCACCAGTTGTTATTGAAGAAGCACAGTGTGTGCTTACCACAGGTTTATGGTATTCAGAAAAAATACCTTTTAAATTAGAATACACTGATCCAACAACTACAACAGTAGTTTATAACTTTACTGGCAACTATACTTGGCTACGTGCGTTTATTACAGAATGGGTAGGCGGAACAATTAACAGTATTAAGATGAATCACTGAGGAATAAGATATGAGTAGTTTTGAATTAGTAAATGTAGGATCAGGTAGGCTTGCCACAGACGGCGAGTGTATATATTCTGCCTTTGTAAAAATCAACAACAACTTTACAAACTTATTCACATTAGTTGGTATTGAACAAAACATAATCACAGTAAATGTTGATAACGCACTTGTAATTACACAACAGATACAAATTCAAAACAACGTTGATGTTACAATGGTAACAATTAGTATTGATCTTTCAAACAATATGATTATCGATATTACTAATAGTGTTACAATGAACATCACAACTGCTATGAATATCAATATCAATAACGGTGATAATATTATTAACATCACCAACAACAGTGTTGATATTGACATTAACTCAGGTGATACAACTGTTGAAATTACAAACAACGTAATCAACACTGTAACAACAAACACAACAATCAGCAATACTGAAACTACAAATATTATTACTGATAACAGTAACAACAGTTACACGTGGATATTCCAACAAGACGGTAATTTACGTTTGCCATCGGGCGGTACTATTGTTGATTTTGCAGGCAATGACTTTGGCGTTACTGTTAGTCAAGTGCTATCAGAAATTGAAATTGTACAATATCCAAATGAAGGCACAGGTGCATTAGTATATGAAAGCTCAACTGGCACACTTGAATATACACCTCCTGCATTAGGCGGTTTGTCAAATGGTGCTATCACTGTTGAAGCAGGTGCAGATGCAGGCATTTATATCTACGCTAACAATAACTTAGCGTTAGGCAATAACAATAATATATTCATTGACAATAGTTCAACTATGACATTGAATATCGATGCAAGTAACAACTTTAACTTAACTACTAACCTGTTTAACATTGACGCAAGTTCAGACATTACATTTAACAATGTAATGACAATTGACGCAAGCAACAACATTACAATTGACAATAGTGTGTTTAATTTAAACAATAACTTATTAATTGATAATAGTAACAATGTGTCATTTACAAACGTTAGTTTTGATATTACCAACAACGATATTAATATATTTGATATTGCGTTTGATAACAGTGTAAATATTACAGCACAAAACTTTGATATACAGATTAACCAAACTGTGCTTGATGTTGATACACAGTATAATGTTTTAAATATTGACAATAGTTTTAATTGGAGTGTTACAAGTAATTCATATTTAATTACAAACAACACTATAAATTCTTTATCAATAGACAACAGCAACAATATTGCATTTATCAGTAATTCATATGATATTACAAACAACAGCGTAAATGTACTAAACATTGACAACAGTAACAATGTTTCATTTACTAGCAATAGTTATAATATTACCAACAACTCATTAAGTGTTTTCAACATTGACAACAGCAACAACGTAACAATTGATAACAGCAACAACGTTAGTATTGTAAGTCAAAGTTTTGATATTACTAACAATAGCGTCAATATTATGAACGTTGATAACAGCAACAATCTAACATTCAACAGTAACAGTTTTGATATTACAAACAACAGTGTAAATGTTATGAATGTTGATAACAGCAATAACTTTAGTTTTGTTTCAAACAGTTTTGACATTACCAACAACAGCGTTAGTGTAATGAACGTTGATAATAGTAACACTACAACAATTAACAATGCAATGATTATTGATGCAAGTCAAAACATCAGTTTCGATAACAGCGTCACAATCAACTTTGGTGGAATAAACATTGACTTTAGTAGTACTACAATCAACAACTTTGGATTAAATGGTATTGATACTGTAAATATTACTACAGGCACATTGGCAAACAATCAATTGTTTGCATACGACAGTGGCGCAGGTGAATGGCAAAACTTGAGTGTAGCACCAGAAATTTTCACAGGAGGTAGTGAATTGATACTTGATGGAGGAGCTCCATAATGGCAAGAATTCAACTTAGAAGAGGCACAGCCGCACAATGGACAAGTGCTAATCCTGTACTACTAGAAGGCGAACTTGGTCTAGAAACAGACACAGGCAAAATCAAAGTAGGCGACGGTGTTGCAAATTGGAATACAACAACATACAATGTCAGCAGTGGTAGCACAGTAGCAGACATCACTATCGGTCCAGACAACCCAGCAAGTGGTGGCGGTGGACTTTCGTACGATGGCGCAACAGCTACATTAACATTTACACCAGCAGTTGAAACAACAACTAGTTTAAGTATCGCAGCAAACGTATTAACCTACACAGACGAAGATGGTGTAGATACAGATATTGATTTAAGTTTGTATTTAGACGATACTAACCTAGCAAGAATTGTTAGTGGTGTTATGGAACCTACAACAAGAATCTGCACATTTACTAGAGATGACGGCAGCACATTTGACATTGACTTTAGTCCAGTGTTGCATGATATATTTAGAATCAGCGTTGGTGCAGACGATAGCACATTACACGAAATTAACTCAGGCGAATCTATAAAATTCATAGGTGGAGAAAATACAAATACTTCAAGTAACACCGAAGGCGATATTACAATCAATGTTCCATTTACAGGAACATTTAGAGGCGACTTAGTTGGTAGTGTTTTTGCAGATGATAGCACTACACTAATTGACGGTATAAGTGCAACTATATTTAAAGCAAACATTGAAGACAGCGGTAATTGGGATACAGCGTTTGGTTGGGGCGATCACAGTGTAGTAGGATACCTAACAGCAGAAACAAACGATTTATCAAGTGTGGTTACTTGGGCAGATGTACCAGATGCTAACATAACACAAAGCAGTGTGACACAACACCAAGCAGCATTGAGTATTACAGAATCACAAATCAGTGATTTACAAACATACTTAACAACAGAAACAAACGATTTAACAGCAGCAGTAACGTGGGCAAACGTTCCTGATGTAAATATTACACAATCAAGTGTAACACAACACCAAGCAGCATTAAGTATTACAGAATCACAAATAAGTGATTTGCAGGCATACTTATTAGACATTACAAACGAAAGCATTGGCAGTTTAACTGACGTAACTTTGACAAGTATTGCAGACGGCCAAGCATTGGTTTATGATAGTGCTACAAGCCAATGGGTAAATGGCACTAACGGTAATGATGTCTATTTGGTTGACGGAGGTACGGCAACATCGATATATACAAATGGTGATCTAGAATTAGACGGAGGTGGCGCATAATGGCTACAAAGATACAGGTTAGAAGAGATACAGCAGCAAATTGGACCAGTGCCAATACTGTATTAAGTGACGGTGAAATGGGGTATGAAACCGACACAGGTTATATGAAAATAGGTGATGGTGCTACTGCGTGGAGTAGTTTGGCATACTTTACACCAGGTGATGTCAGTGATGATAACACAACATATACTATCAGTGTTGCACAAGTAGGTGCAGATGCAGACATCACATTGACTGGCAGTGATGCAAGTACAGATACTGTTGTACTAGCTGCAGGTACAAACTTAACACTTACTGTTGCCGGCGACGACATCACAATGGATGTTGATAATGATCTATCTAATTATGATAACACTACCACTGCATTTATCTCCAATATCACCGCAGAAGCAATTGGATCACTATCAGATGTTGATGTATCAGCAGTAGCCAATGGAAGTGTTCTTGCATACAATTCAACGTCTGGTAACTGGGAAGCCGGCGCACCAGCAGTTGAAGCTATCAGTGATTTGTCAGACGTGGATACGTCGGGTGCTGCCGTTGGCGCACATTTGCAATATGACGGTGCAAATTGGACATCTCAATTAACTGATTTTAATGCAGGAAAAGTATTTTTATCAGGATTGAGCACAAATAAATTTATACAATACAGAAATGCTGTTATTACTATTGGTGCAATTAGTTCTGGTGATTCAGTTGATTTTCCTACCGATTCTGGTACCGATGCTGCAATGGAATGGCAAGTGAATAATCCAGGCACAGACTTTGTTGCTAACATTACTCCTGGTCCTGTTAATATTAATAGATCACAATATTTTAGAATTATCATTGATAATACTACTGGTGCAGAAAAAGGTAGTATCTCAGGATTAGAAAGATTTGGTACTCCTCAAACTGTTAATTGGACCAATGGATCTTTACCAGTGGTTAGTGGCGAGGATGTGTATGATATATACGAATTCTATTGCTTCAGAGGCGATGGCGGATCAGATGAAACTTGGTACGGAACATTATTAACACAAAGATTTGATGGAGATTTTACAGGTAGTTTATTTGGTGATGATAGTACTTTACTTGTTGATGGTGTAAACAACACAATTCCTGCAGCAAACTTGTCAGGTGCATTGCCTGCTATTGATGGTAGTGCATTAACAGGTGTTGTTGCTGGCACAGTAGATTTTGCAGATGTTACAAATACTCCTACAACAATTGCAGGTTACGGAATTACCGATGCTATAACAGATGTTGTTTCAGATACTACTCCGCAACTTGGCGGTAACTTAGATCTAAACAGCAATGATATAACAGGCACAGGTAATGTTGATATAACTTCTGGCAATGTTACACTACAATCAGGTGATTTAAATGTTACTGGAACTAGTACCTTTACAGGCAATATTGTTGTAGATCAAGGCAACGATATACAAATTCAAAAAACAGTAAGCGCAAATAACGAAACAATTGGTAAAATCACTGCTACTACAGGTAGTGTAGAGTATGGCGAAATTGAATTTAAAACAGGTGCCGATGGGTTTGCAGACAACAGTGAGATCAACTGGTATGCACGTATAGGCGGAGCAAAGACAGCAGTATTCGAAATCAAAGGTACTTCACTAGGTAAAAGCGGTTTTGAAATAAATCCAACAGGTAGTGCAAGTCTTGATTTCTTTATGCAGAGTTCAGGCGATCCAACATTGATATTTGCTGATGCAGGCGATGACAGAGTAGGCTTTGGTAAAATTCCAACACAAGGTAAAGTAGATGTCGATGGCGATGTATATGCTACAACATTTGTTGGTGCATTAGCATTTAGTAATCTAACAAGCACACCTACTACACTAGCAGGTTATGGAATCACAGATGCAGCAACAAGTGCGCAAGGTGCTCTAGCAGACACAGCAGTACAGCCAGCATCATTAGGCAACATTGAGTTTGGCACAGGTACTATTGATACAAATGACAGTAGTGCAGTTACAATTACACCAACAGTTATTATGAGCAGTGATGCAACTGTTGAAAACAGTTTGACAGTCACAAATACTATTACAGCAAATACAGTCACTGGTATAATTGTAGCAACACCGGGTACAGCACCTGCATTAGCAAGTGACCCAGGCGAAACAGGTGAAATACGTATAGATGATAATTTCATTTATGTTAAAACACCAAGTGGTGATTGGAAAAAAGCTACTTTAAGTAATCTAGTTTAACACTTGACAACATAAAGATACGATGTTAATATAATTGCATGAGCATCGTATCTGACACCCTGGCCATATATCTGCCTGCAAAACGTAAAACTACACCCAGTGGATGGACTAGTTTTAATGCGCCTTGTTGTGTGCATAACAACGAAAATGCAGACACAAGAGGACGTGGCGGTGTAATATATGAAGGAGACAATGTAAGTTATCATTGCTTCAACTGTGGCTTCAAAGCAAGTTGGCAACCAGGACGTAATCTCAGTTACAAGTTTAAGAAACTGTTAGAGTGGATGAATGCACCTGATGCAGATATTACAAAATTAGCATTGGATGTTATGCGTGAGAACGAAGGTGTAGAAGTACAAAAACACAGTGTAGAATTGCCCACATTTGGTACAGTGCATTTGCCAGAAGATGCAGTACGTATTGCAGATATTGAAAACTTTGACAAGCATAGTATGTCAGTTTTAGAGTATATGGCTGCACGTAATCTTAATTTAGATGACACAGATTACTATTGGTCTCCACAACTAGGATACAGAGAAAGATTAATTATACCTTTCTACTATGAGGGGCGTATAGTTGGATATACAGCCCGTACAGTAGGGGAAAGCAAACCAAAGTACCTAACTGACTCACAACCTGGCTTTGTGTATGGACTAGACGAACAAGGGCATAACAAGGTATTTACAATACTATGTGAAGGACCTATTGATGCGCTACACATAGAAGGCTGTGCATTAACAGGCAGTGACATTGGTGATGCACAGGCATTGTTATTAAATAGATTAGGAAAGGATATATATGTTGTTCCTGATAGAGATAAAGCCGGTAGTAAGTTGGTGGAGCAGGCTATCGATAGAGGCTGGAATGTCAGCTTACCAGACTGGGATACAGACATCAATGACATAGGAGAATGTGTTGCAAGACATGGAAGACTATATACACTGTACAGTATTGCAAGTGCTGCTGAAAGCAGCCCATTAAAGATAAGGTTGAAAGCAAAGAAATGGTTTATTTAAAAAAAGTTTGGCGCATACTTATTTGGCCATATACAAAAATTAGAGATGAAATACGTTTTAGAAAACGTTTGAAAGAACTACGCAAACAGGATCCATTTATTTACAAATGAGTTTTAGTACCTATGAAGTGCTGTTACGCAGAGGTAATGGCCTAAACAAAACAGTGTATATACACGACTGCATGAGTGAGCAAGAAGCACGTGAAACTGCCGAGTCTATGTACGGCATGGAAGCATTGCGTGTGCTGTGGAGAGGACGAACAGTTGATTTTGAAAATCAACAAAACAACGATAGTAGTAATTGGAGTAGTGGATCTAACAGTAGCAGCGGCAGTGATATAAGTTTTGATCAAATACTTGCTATAGGTGCTTTAATTTTAATCGCAGCCATTGCAATGGTTGTATGGGAATTTCTAGTTGCTGTATGGGCATTTACTGTTGCATATTGGCCTTGGCTACTAGGCGGAAGTGTGTTATTATTTGTGTTGTGGGCAGTCTTTATTATGGATGACGAAGATGAAGAGAATTGAAGGCTTTGAAGAACGTATTGTGTATGTAGATGGTGACACTGCAAAGTGTTCGGGTGAAAACAACGATCATCCCCTTACATACTATAAAGTACCACACGAAGGTTATGTGGTATGTGGTTATTGTGATATCAAGTTTGAAAGAAAAGAGAATGAATAAAATACGTAACTACATTTTGCACAGTGATACACTAGCACCAATATTTTGGAAACTATGGTTCTGGTGGGGTATTAGACAAGCAATGAAAGCACGTAAAATTAAAGAAGCAGAAGATGCAAAACGTGAACCAATGTCAAATGACGACTATTGGGATATGGTACATAGGAGAAAACAAAATGACTGAACTTATCATCTATAACATATTGTTCTGGGTACCTTACATTTGGTTATGTAGCCTACCACAAAAACTAATGCAGGCGGCTATTGACGCTGCATGATTACTTGGGGCATAAGTGCTAATAGCCACGATGCAGCATTAGCAGTATTCAAAGATAGAGAACTTGTGTTTGCAAGCCACAGTGAAAGATACAGTGGTGTAAAAAATGATGCACATCTAAATGATAAATTAATAAGTGAGGCCAAACAATGGGGAGAGCCTGATGAAATTATTTGGTATGAAAGACCCCTTGTCAAAACTCTTAGACAACTTCGAGCAGGACAAGGATTCAAATACTTGGGTAAAAACAATATTAGTCGTTATCTTCGACAGTATGGTATATCTGCTCCTATTCGCTATACTAATCATCATCTTGCCCATGCTGCTGCCGGCTATTATACTTCGCCTTTTACTGCCGCCAGCATTATTGTTATCGACAGCATTGGAGAATTTGAGACGCTCAGTATCTGGAACGCCGACCAAAAAAAAGGTCTCCGGAGAATATATTCACAACAATACCCTCACTCGATCGGGCTTTGGTACTCGGCATTCACACAGAGGATAGGCCTTAAGCCACAGGAGGATGAATATATCCTCATGGGTATGGCAGCATATGGTGACCCCCTGCGTTTTATGAATGAAATACTACAAGAATTTTTCTACCCTATTGATCACGAAAGCTGGAAACAAATCTTTTTCAATACACCCACAGTGAAATTACGCCACAACCTGCACAGGGGGTGTATGTGGTGGAGACCTGAACTAAATACTCCACAGGATCTTATGGACATAGCGGCTGCTGTACAAGCAATATATGCGTACTTATTGAAGTATATCAGCAACTGGGCTAGATGGAAATCGCCTTCGGGTAACTTGATTCTAATGGGAGGGTGCGCATTAAACTGTGCAGCAAATAGTACAATTGTTAAAGATTGGAACGATGCTTGGATTATGCCTAACCCGGGTGATGCAGGCAGTGCAATTGGTGCTCCACTGGCACACTGGAAACAACATATTAAATGGCCGGGTGCATATCTTGGACACAACATAGAAGGGGATTATCCAGTTGAAGAAGCATTACAGGAATTACTTACTACTGGCATTGTTGGCGTTGCCAATGGCCGGGCAGAGTTCGGACCTAGAGCTCTTGGACACCGCTCCCTCCTTGCAGATCCTAGAGGACCCGACATCAAAGACAGAGTCAATAATATCAAGAAGCGACAACTTTTTAGACCCTTCGCCCCAGCGGTCCTTGCAGAACACGCAAAAGATTACTTTGACGGGCCAACGGGACCTTATATGCAATACACATCAACTTGCACAGATCCTGGACTACCTGCTATTATCCACGGGGACGGCACCTCTAGATGTCAGACAGTTTCTGTATCTGAAAGCGTGGGCTTTAGAAAACTGCTAGAACGTTGGTACGAAGAAACAGGCTGTCCTATACTGCTAAACACCAGCCTAAACATTAAAGGCAAACCTATTGTAAATGATGAACTAGACGCACTGCAATTTTCAAAACACTATGGAGTTAAAGTATGTACGGCTGCTGCAAAAACGTAACACCAGAAATGCACACAGATTATATTACTATTGACACACATACATATTGTGTTACAATACATTATTGTAAAAACTGTGGTAGTCTAAAGACAACAACAAATGTAAGGCACATAAGAGATGGCAACAAGACAGAACACTGATTATGGATATGATATCCAAAAAGTATATTTAGAAATGTTTATGACAGACGCAGAAAGTTTTGTGCGCTGCCAAGGTGTGTTTGATCCACAGACATTTGATAGACGTTTAGCAGAGCCAGCAAAGTTTATCAAAGACTATGTAGAAGAACACAATGCACTGCCTACATTTGATATGGTTAATGCTGCAACCGACAGTAACTTGAAAGATCCAGGACAACTGCAAGAGAATCACTATGACTGGTTGTTGCAAGACTTTGAAACATTCAGCAAACACAAAGCATTGGAATCGGCTATTCTTAAGAGTGCAGACTTGTTGGAAAAAGGTCAGTATGGTGCGTGTGAAGACTTAGTCAAGCAGGCTGTACAAATTGGATTGCAAAAAGATCTAGGCACAGACTACTTTGCAGATCCAAGAGCTAGGCTAGAAGGCATCAAAGATAAAAACGGACAGGTAAGCACAGGCTGGCCGGCACTGGATAAGAAACTATTTGGTGGATTCAACAGAGGCGAACTAAACATCTTTGCAGGTGGTTCAGGTTCAGGTAAGAGTTTGTTCTTGGCTAACTTGGGTGTGAATTGGTGTTTGCTGGGTATGAACGTGTTGTACTTAACATTCGAACTTAGTGAAGCACTAGTCAGTATGCGTGTAGATTCAATGACTACTGACATTGCAAGTCGTGATATTTTTAAAAGCATTGACGATGTTGAAATGAAAGTCAAGATGATTGGCAAGAAAGCAGGTGCATTCCAGGTCAAGTATATGCCAACTGGTAAGAACGCAAATGACTTGCGAGCATACATCAAAGAATACGAAATCAAAACAGGACGCAAACTTGATGTTGTGCTTGTTGATTATTTAGACTTGATGCATCCAAATGCTGTAAAGATTAGTGCAGAGAACTTGTTTGTTAAGGACAAGTATGTATCAGAAGAACTGCGTAACTTGGCTATGGAACTGAACACTGTGTTTGTTACAGCATCTCAGTTGAACAGAAGTAGTGTTGAAGAGATTGAGTTTGACCACAGCCATATATCGGGTGGTATTTCAAAAATCAATACAGCAGATAACTTGATTGGTATCTTTACAAGTAGAGCAATGCGTGAGCGTGGTAGATATCAAATACAGTTGATGAAAACACGTAGTAGTTCGGGCGTAGGACAAAAGATTGATTTAGAGTTTGATGTTGATAGTTTGCGCATACGTGACTTGGGCGAGGATGAGGAATATCAAGAGTTCCAGAAGCGTAAGAGTACTGTGTTTGATCAAATCAAACGTGGCAACGGATCACCAGCAGTTGAGAAACAAGATCCAACCGAAGGTGATACTGTAGGCAAGATCAAAGCAGAAGCAGACAGTACAGCACTAAGACAGTTTTTGGGTAATTTAGGTAATGGATAGAGTTGCTATATTTGGAGATAGCTTTGCTGATCCTAAATGGAATACATTTGACACTACTTGGAAAGAACATACAGGCTTTACCTGGGTTAGTGAACTAGATAAAAATTACGATGTGTATAATCAAGCAGTTGCTGGAAGCGGACCAATGTACAGTCTTAAACTATTACATCGTTGGTTACATCCTCAAATAACTGAGTTAAAACAATGTTATGATACAAGTTTAATTTTTATTTGCAGTGATGCTTGTAGATTAGATTTAAGTTGCTATAAAAGTCCTGGTGAAGCAGTTCACATATATGATTATGCCGAAGGTAATACAAGACACGTATCTAATCATTTTGCAAAAAAAGCAGTAGAATGGTATATGGACATTGATTGGCAAATAGCTCAAAGTTGTATGTGTTACAGCATAGTTGATAATTATGCACAATATTTTAAACGTGTATTGTTTTGGCCTATAGGTGGCGCAAAATTTTTTGAATTAGTGCCTATGTCTCACAGAGATAATTTTTATTTTGTAGCAGAAGGACTAAACGAAATTACAATAAGAGATTGTGGACAAAGTATTTACGGACACGGTGTTGATAACAGGCCTAATCATTTACAAGAGCCTAACCATCGTATCATGTATGAACAAATAACCAATTGGATTGAAAACGATATACCCGTTGATACCTCAAAATTTATTTATGTAGGTCCTCTCAAAGACTAAATAGTTTGCGTTTAAAAACGCTAGGCAAAATATTTAGACTACAAGAGGCTAACATGAAAACAGATTTAGAAAATATACAAAGGCTTTATGACAGATTTAAAAGGCCAGTTCCGCAGGAACAACAATATAAAGAGAGACTTGCTGAAGAGTTTGAACTAATACTCAAACTTCGCTTCACAGAATACTTCCTACAAATTTGTGACATTATAGATCTTACCACCGATATCAAACACATGACACGTGGATCGGCGGGCAGTAGTCTAGTGTGTTACTTGCTTGGGATTACAGACGTGGATCCCATCAAGTGGAAGATACCTGTGGCGAGGTTTATGAACCCACTGCGTGATGACCTGCCGGATGTTGATATTGATTTTGAACATTGGCGACAAGGTGAAGTTATGAATCGCATATTCAAAAAGTGGCCCGGCATGACGGCAAGGTTGAGCAACTATGTCACGTACAAACCAAAGAGTGCTAGACGTGAAGCAGCTAAACGACTAGGCGCCACAGGTAGACTTCCTAGAAACTTTACATATGAAAGTGTAGGTGTAGATCCTACAGAAGCAAAACGCATAGAGCGTAAATTACTAGGCAAGAAAAGAGCAATATCAAAACACTGTGGAGGCATCGTAATGTTCACTAGAAAACTACCAAAATCACTCATAAGCGAGGACAATCAAATACTATTAGACAAACACGAAGTTGAGGACTTAGAACACCTCAAAGTCGATATCCTAGCCAACAGAGGACTGTCACAACTGTTGGAAATAGACCCACATACAGCATTGGAAGACTATCCGGAGTATGATGACGCTGCTGCTAAACTATTATGCAGAGGCGATGTACTGGGCGTTACACAAGGGGAAAGCCCTGCTATGCGTAGACTGTTCCGTGCAATACAACCTACATCGGTATATGACTGTGTGTTTGCCACAGCAATGGTACGTCCTGTTGCTATGTCGGGTAGGCAGAAAGCAGCAGTATTCCAAGACTGGTCGCAAGAAACGCTACAGGATAGCATTGTGTTTGAAGACGATGCCATTGAAATCATAAGTAACATCATAGGAGTAGATGCATATGAAGCTGATTCGTACCGTAGGGCTTTTGCTAAAAAGCATGATGAGAAAATTTTGGAGTTTGTGGAAAGAATGGGAAACAATCCAAAACGAGCACAAGCTATGGCTGCACTACAGGAACTATCCGGCTTCGGGTTATGTAGGGCACATGCTGTTAATCTCGGAAGACTTATATGGGCACTCGCATACCAAAAAGCCCACAACCCAGAAGCCTTCTGGAGAGCCAATCTCAAACACTGCCAAGGCAGTTACAGAAACTGGGTGTATCAAACAGAAGCACACAGACGAGACATCCTCACAGAGCCAGGATGGTGGCACAGAGGGTTCCCACAGGGTTTGGGCGTCCAACAGAAGTATCTCGAAAGAGTAAATTTTGCAGGCGTCATAGCCAACGGTAGAACCTTCCGTGGCAAGAACGGACGCTACGTTACGTTTTTAACATTAGGTACAAACTATGGAGAGTATGTGGATGTTACTGTACAACGTCCTTTCCAATACAGAGACGGAGACATTGTTAGCGGTTCAGGTGTGATACGTCACCAGAATAACAGCGACTATATAAATTGTACAGACGCTAAACTGTGGACTTTTTCAGAATGGCGTAGAGCAACATACGGAGAATAAATGTGCGGATTCTTTGTTAGCACACATGCTAACACACCCAAAGAATTCAAAGATGTAACAGCTCGCGGTTGGGAAACTCGCGAGTTTTCTCATGGCAATTATGTAGCAGTACAAAGTCAGTTGCCTTGCTACACAGGCAGCATAGATTTCTCCTATTACGAAACAGACGAATTCATATTCTCATACACAGGAGAAATATACAACACACCTAACATGTACGACACTGATACTCAGTACATGTTTGCTTGTGCAGTGTGTGACACATATAATCAACTCAACGGACAATGGGCATTTGCATTGTACAGCAAAAGCACAGGCAAAATAAAGATTGGTAGAGACCCACTAGGACAAATACCTGTATTCATAAGCACAACTGACGGTATAACAGTAAGCAACACACTTCCCAGCATTGTACATACCGTACAAGCGCAACTAGAACCCAATACACTAGACAGATGGCGTACTGCTAAACATTACACAAGCGCACAAACCTGTTGGCAAGGAATACGGTCAGTACCCCCTGGCACAGTAACTGAATACGACACAGCGGGCAATACACACCGTGTAATACGTGTGCAAAGAGCGTGGCACAGTACAGAACAGGATCTACACACTGTGTTACAAAGTATAAAAACACCTTACACCGATACACCCTTACCTACGGCCAGCATAGCCAGTGGTGGTATAGACAGTACAATCATAGCAGATGTATTTGATACACGTTTCAATTATGCTATTAATCACGTGGGCAAAGATTGGGTAAGCAACACTGTCCACGAACTGGACATAGATGTATGTGTTTTAAATGTAGATAAAACAGAATGGCGTGATAATTTAACAGCATTGATCAAAGACACATACACCGTACCTTACAGTTGGAGTTGGGTAGGTTATTATATCATAGGAGCACACTGTCCGGAATGTGTGCTTTATACAGGTGAAGGTGCTGATGAGATATTTGGCGGCTATCCTGATTACCCTACAGGTACTACACCATATAGCACCAACCCCGAACACGATACCGTACGTAACACGCTGTACAGCCAACACACTCCTACAGTAGCAAACAAACTGTTGGATCAAGCAGTGTTTGTGCCTACCAGTACCACAGGTGCTAATCTAGCACTAGGATGTCATACTGTAGAACCACGCAATCCATATTTAGACACACAAATTGCAAACAATACTTTATACCGGCCACAGGTTGGAAAACCAGAACTAACCGGTATGTTCCGAGAACGTTTTGGAGAACCCAAACCCAAACAAGGCTTTGGTGGTTGGCCAGACGCTGTGTTTAACGAAGATTGGCGTACAGGTTGTTGGAATCTCTTCCAACGCCTCTTCTCACAGCAATAGCACGACGAGGATTAAACAACTGATAACTCACAGTGTTGTCTTGGTTGCCTCCTAATATTACCCAATACTCCTTGCCCTTGACTGTTTGACTTTCTACATAGAATCCTACATGTCCTTGCCAACTTACGTTTCCTCTTGGAAATACCACAACATCTCCTCTACGAACTTGACTTCTATCTACACTACTACCCCACTTGATAAACGACCTTGCCATCAATGGATTGTCACTAACACTTGATGATCCTTTAATACCATCTAATTCTAATACTGCATTTACAAAAGCAGCACACCATTCTGTTCTCACAGGATCAACACCTACTAGTGCCCGTATCTCTGTCCTATCTTCACGTTCTTCTAAACCTATATACGGTTGTGCTGTTACGACTGAATCTGTGCTAGTAGTCCCACAGGCACCTACAAGCACTAATACACATATACTTAAAACCCTCATACTGTACTTATGCCCAAAAGCCTGAAAGGCCGGCGCCGCCAAAAAGCCGCTTGCGGTAAAGCGCACTTTTCTAACATGCTGCGAAGCAGCTTGCGGTTTTAGCACCACAACTACTATTCCTACATACAAAAGAAAAAATATCTACACCGCTCCGTACGGTGCCTAACGACATGTCATACGGTAGCTAACGACGTGGTTGTATCTTTTACATCATTTAAAGGTGTGTATTCAAACTGCACATCCGAGTATTTCAACGCTACGTAGCTGATCATCGATTCCTTAACATGTGTAGCTATAAAACGTGCTCTATACGGTCCAGGAAAGTCTGGATGCTCTACTAGTGCAAAACGGTGAAACATGAGTTCAGTTCGGAAATACTGAACTTTCCCAAAATAGGGATAATTGAACGGATCTTCACTTGTACGGTGTACCCAAACAAACCAATAGTTCATAATAATATTTATACGGACTGCGCACAGCGTATAGCTAGTATGCTATAATGTAGTCTTGGCTATGCGTACTACTGAAAGGTTGTCCATACTGTATAGTACTGTGCGCATTGAGTTATTTATATTGAATATCTCGCTACACTCGATAACTTCGTTAGACTAAGGCAAGAACGCTTCGCTTGTCTTGACCTCACGTCACTCGTTATTGTCGAGGCTTTTACAATATGTCTGTGCTATACGCTTGTTGTGCGTTATGAGCAGTATAACATCGTTGCACATAACATACCAACGGTATCCACGTTGCTCTACAGTGTACATATGTATATATAGCCCGAAATGGGTCTGCAGGGTAAAAAAAGTTGCTGCGCAATTTTTTAGGGAGAAGTACTTACAGTTTCAGGGTGGTGATTTCTACACCCCACTAGGCTTGCGCTAAGTGTTTGTTTTTATTACATTTTATACGCCGGCCGGTCTGATTATTTCGATTTTTTTATTTTCTCTCGACCAAAAAAAATGGCCGCCGAAGCGACCAAGTTGATGTCATCAAGAAAGGAGTTTTTATTATTAGTCTAACCTAGAGCCTGCGTAAGCTGTAAAGCCGTAACGCTTAAACACATCAGCTGCTGCTCGTGCACCTGCTTCTAGTGTGTCTATGTTCTGCGTAGGATACTTGCTAGGGTTCCAAATGCTATGCGCACCTTTGTAATCCTTTTCAATACCTGCTGCCTTCATAGCACGACCTAGCTTGGTGTTGCCTTTGATGCCCCAGATGTCTACCCAAGCAAAGCCACATGCACCCCAGCCACCATCTGGGAAGTATTTGTTCTCAAAGTCATCTGCTGCTTGTGCTGCTGCACCTTGTGCTTCGTTTACGATGTTACGGATTTGTTCTACAGTGTAATTCATAATGCCCTCATGTGTTACTGTTTCTATATTTAGATAGTACAGCATTTTGGGTATGCTGTCAACCCCTAATGTTATTGTGTAGCAGGATCTTCTGCAATTACAGCTACCTCTGCTAGGCCGTAGAGTTTATATACTTGGCCGGTAAGGATTTGCTTTTGTTCATTGGGTAGGTCCATGCTCAACAGTGTTTCATCTACACTATCCAGCAGGTTGTCTAGTTTTTCTAGCAGTTGATAATTGCTCATTACACTGCCTCCTTTAGTGGTGCATAGTTTTTGCGGAATGCGTAAGCAATAAGCTGGCGGTCCATGTCTGTTAGTTCGTTAACACGGCGTGGCAGTTCCAGTTCAAATGCAAGCTGGCTGCATGAGTTTGCAATCACATCGTTGGGGTCACGCTCTGCGGCGCAACGTAGTTTGAACATGATTTGCTGTGTTTGGTGTGCTGTAAGCATTTTTACCCTCTTTGCTTTGTTGCCCTATACATATAATATAGTCACTGTTGAACCAAATGTCAACCTCTTTTTTAATCTTTTTTCACTTTTTTTATGATTAATTTTTGGCTGTCCAATCCTGTGCGTATTAATGCAACCGCATCTACCTTGCGGCTGCATACGGCTACCAGTTCATCAGTTAGATAATCGCGGACTTCGTACATTACTCTTCCTCCTCTTGGAAGCGATCTGATAGTTCGTTAGCGTCAAGCATTTCGCCGACTTCATCATTGGTCATCCACTTGGCGCACATAGTAACTGCCATCATAGGATCTAGCATGCCGTCTTCTACCATTTCGATTAATTGATCACGATAGTCCATTACACTGCCTCCTGTTCTTGACCTTCGGCGAACTTGAACAAGTCCAATGCCAACTCACGTGCTTCATCACGTGTCAATTGCAAGCTGGTGAAGAACTGGTCTTCTACGCCTACTTCACCCAAGTTGGTGTTCTTGCGTGGCTGTGTGACTTGAACCTTTTGCTCCAAGCCGGCCCAAAAGCGTGTCATTGAAAACTCTTCGTTTGTGGTGCGTAAATCAGTAGCCATTTTGCCCTCTTACTGTGTTTGCCCTATGTGTTAGTTATAGCAAATAGGAGTTTGGTTGTCAACCCCTAATTACCAATTAGATGAATTATTTTTTATATCACTTTGGATGTCAGCAACCATTTGATTGAATGCTTTTTGACACTGCACATAGATAGGACCGTCCTTCTTGTGTGTCACACCCATAAACGATTCACCTTTTTTATGATGACGAAGTTCAATGGCAGTATTGTCTTTGAACACACTGTTAGAAACTGTTACACGAAACTTGCCATTCTTGATATCAAACTTTACGTTAGATTCAAGTGTAGTCTTTGGAGCCCAAAAGCCTTTGCCAGGACACGTGACCAAAGCATCTACAAAGATTGCGTTACTTGTTTCACGGAACTTGGTATGTGTTCCTGTCCAACTAGAAGACATAATACCATCTTTGATTTGTGTTACATTCTTTCCTGGAACTTTTGCTACGGCTTGAAAATCAACTGCTGCTGACGCTGTGGTTGCTGTCAATGCTAGTGCTGCGGCTGCGATAATCTTTTTCATAGTACCCTCTATGTTTTGTGTTGCCCTATACATATAATATAGTGCATTTAGAGATCGTTGTCAACCCCTAAATGCATCTTTTTTTACATGCTCCAATAAGTTTCACACGCAGGTGACATATGCGCTGGAGTGTTGATTGCTTCCTCATACACTGTACCTGTGCTCAAGTTTCGTTTAGCGACCTTACGCTCAATGTTTTGATGGAAGTATGCTTTGGCTGCGATACCCATACGATAGCGTGGATCGTTCTCTGTTGGCTCATTGCCCAGTCGTCCGATCATATTCCACCACTGCTTTGAAGCACGA
>Ga0213867_1000264_pt1 | contig 24129 bp, 26 predicted proteins | sample PICome_12_FD_160120 | JGI IMG/M metagenome (GOLD analysis project Ga0213867, IMG submission 160120) | Coastal seawater microbial communities near Pivers Island, North Carolina, United States - PICO540 | ecosystem: Environmental > Aquatic > Marine > Coastal | place: USA: North Carolina... | reverse complement strand
GAGGTTGATTTCAGGAAGCCCGACTTTGCCGGAGTTCTTCCGAGCGATGCGGATATCGGCCGCCATGGCGATTTCCAGACCTCCACCAACGGCGTGGCCGTTGATGGCACAAACGACGAGCTTCGGTGTTTGCTCAAGCCGGGAGAGGGTCTCGTTGGCGTGAAGACAGAAGTTGTACTTGAAACCGGGCGTCACGCTGTTGAGCATCTGAATGGATGCGCCCGCCGAGAAGAACGAGGCTCCGTTGCCGGTGAGGACGATGCAGGTGACGTCGTCGTCAAAGCGGGCACGGACGATGGCCTCGTCGATGTCCCGCATCATGCCGTGGGTGTAGGTGTTGGGCGAGCGGTCGTTGGGGCCTTCGAGTGGAGCACCAGCGGAGTCCGAGGTCAGTTCGATCACGGCGATACCGTTCTCGGTTACACCGTAATTGACAAGACGGTTGGGCATGGGCTCGAGTTTCAATCCATAGAGGTCGCTCATATCTCCGCCCACAAGGGCGGGCATTAAGAAGAAATCGCTGGTGTTTCTTGCTACTGACCGTCGCTCTCGCTATCGTTTGAGAACGACACGTGGCCACCACCGCGGCGAACGGTGTCCCATTGCAGTCCAATGGCCTTGGCTTCCTCCGAGGGCTCCCAAACGTCACGGGAAAGGGCCGGTCGGAACGGCATTCTCCGAACCCCACGACCCATGGCCTTGGGATCACTTTTGAGCATGAACGGACTCACCACGCGATACAACAGCCCCTTGAACAGCGTGGGGCGGAAGAGTTTCCCGATCCAAACAAGACCGTCACCGCGTTTCTCTTGGTCCTTCATCCAAGCCTTGCACATGCGCTTGAAGGTGCGGTCGCCGACCCGGTTCATGAGCCACCGATTGGCGACGCTGGTGCGAACGTAGGGCATCAAATGACGGCGTACATCACGCTCGTAATCGCCTTCACCAAGGATGTCGCGGGCAGCAAGCACACCCGACCAGACCGCCATTCGCATGCCGAAACCCCACATGAAGTCCTGAAGGCCCCCGGATTCGCCAACGTAGTACCGGCCGTCTTGTTTGTACCTTCGATTGATGGTGAAGTCGCCTTTTCCACCGACCCGTTTGATGGGGGTGCGATTCAGGTTTGGATAGTGGCGTTCGTACCAGGCGATGGTTTCGTTCAGGAAACGTTCGCTCTTGCGCTGCTTTCGCCACAAACACGTGCAGATGAGGCCGACGCCGTCGATGATGATCAAGTAGGAGTACGACCCCGGTGCGAGTTTATCGTTGAGTTGGAAAGCGATGTGATTGGGATGGTCGGTGGAGAAAATTTCGCCGTAAGCAACGGCCGATGTACCCTTCGGTCCGCAGGCGATGACGGTACAGTCCTCTTCCTTCACCCGAGACTTGTAATGAATCTGAACACCCGCTTCTTCCGCTTGGCGTTTGAAGCCTTGGTCAATGGTGTGGGAGGACGTACCTCGCTCCACGATCCGGTAAGCAGCGCCCTGTGTGCGGGCTTGGGTGATGGTGTCATCGGGATGGATGAGGTCAACGGTGCTGAATTCGGTCGCTTTGAACGACGAAGCGTCCAGGCCCCAAGCGCCAAGTTGGTCAAAGAAGTCGTCGTCCATGCTCCAATTTTCGAGGGCTTGAAAATCACCGTCAAATCGGGCACCTGAGTCCTCTCGAATGTCGTGGACGTGGACCTCTTTACCCGCTTTTGCAAGCACGATGGCCGCAGCAAGACCCGAAAGCCCAGCGCCCATGATGTGGACGGGCGGGCTGGTTTCACGGGAGGCGGCCATGAACCCCCATGGAGGCGTGAGGTTTGAATGATGTGTTGTTGTCGTGCGTTTCATGTCGGGTATCGTGGTGGTTGAAGAAGCCGAATCGGACCTCGAACCTCAGAAGTTGTTGGCCCGTCTTCCAACCACGGGCTGCGGGGCCGTCGTGAGTTTTCTCGGCATCACTCGCGAAACCGAAGGGGGCGCCCAAGTGCACCGCCTCGAATTCGACGCCTGGCAGGACAAACTCAAACCCGTGCTTCAACGGCTTGCGGAAGAAGCCATCGAGGCGTTTGGCGTCCGGGCCGTGGCGATGGCGCATCGCACCGGTTCGGTCGGCCCGCAGGAACCCATCGTGGCCATTCATGTTGGAAGCCCGCATCGAAAAGAGGCCTTCCAAGCATGTGCGTGGTTGATTGACGAATTGAAGAAGCAAGCACCCATATGGAAGAAGGAGGTCACATCCGAAGGGGAGACCTGGAAGGAGGGCTTGGGTTGAGCGAAAAGAGCATCGAAGGCATCGTCAACATCGGTCAGAAACCGGTCGTGGAACGCCGCGCAACGGCGCGCGGTCGCGTCGTTTTACAGCCAGAAACAAAAGCAGCTATTTCACATGGCCTCATCAAGAAAGGCGATGTGCTCGAAGCCTCAACCATCGCCGCCGTTCAGGCGGTGAAGGACACGCCCCGAATCGTCCCGCATTGTCATCCCATCCCCCTCGAGGGTACCGAGGTCAACTGGACCTGGGACGGGTCGAGCCTGTGGTGCACGGTCACCGTTTCGGCTCATTACAAGACCGGCATCGAGATGGAAGCCCTCACCGGAGTTGCTGCGGGATTGCTCTGCGTCTTTGACATGGTGAAATCGCTTGAGAAAGACGTTGACGGGCAATACCCCGTCGCTCGCATCACCGACCTCGAAGTCGTCGAGAAATTCAAGGGAAAGTGAACCGCTGACTTGATGGCTTTCCCGCGAGTCCAACGGCTCATGGGCATCGTCCGAGACCTCGCACATCACTTTGTTGAAGCGGTCGACCAAGCCGCCATCGCCTCGGCTGCTTGGCGTGGAAAAGGCGACAAAAATGCCGCAGATGACGCCGCTGTCGAAGCGATGCGCCGCACCTTTGATGCCGTGCCATTTGACGGTCGCGTCGCCATCGGCGAGGGCGAACGGGACGATGCACCCATGCTTTACATCGGCGAAGAACTCGGCTCGATGGTGGGTCAAGCCGGAGCACCGCAAATCGACATCGCTGTGGATCCTTTGGAATGCACGAACAACTGCGCGGACAACCTTCCCAATTCCATCGCCGTGCTCGCTGCAGCACCTCGAGGTACCCTTCTTCACGCCCCGGACTGCTACATGGACAAACTCGCTGCAGGCCCCGCCCTTGCTGACCACGTCGCCCTTGAAGGTGGCGTGGCGTACAACATCGAACAGGCCATGCACGTGTTGGATTGTCAGGCCGAGGACGTTCGCATCGTGGCGCTTGACCGCGAGCGGCACGCTGAACTGTTCAAGGAAATCCGCAGCGCAGGCGCTCAACTCCACCTTCTGAGCGACGGTGATGTGTCGGGAGCGATATGGGCGGCCAAAGACGACGGTCCCTTCGATATGCTGATGGGCATCGGGGCTGCACCCGAAGGCGTCATTTCCGCCACGGCCATTCGGGGCGTGGGCGGGATGTTTGAGGGTCGTCTCGTCTTCCGTTCGCCCGAAGAGGAAGCACGAGCCGGCACGATGGTTGGGGACGACCTCACCCGATTGTGGAAAGCTCACGACCTGTGCAAGAGCGAGGATGCCATCTTCGCCGCCTCCGGCGTGTGCGACGGCTATTTGCCGGGCGTGAACGTGGGCGCCACCCACACGACCACGTTCAACGAACTCATCGACGTCGCTGGCAAAACCGTGGTGCGCTCGGAACGAGAACGACCCCTGTGATGACGAGGCGAAAGCATGGCCCAGCAACTGCGGTTGGATGTTCGCCTCCCTGAAGGCCATTGGGCGGGTGATGTCACCCGAACACACCCCTCTGCGACCCTTCGCATCGAGCAACACATGCCGCTCAGCCGAGGGCGTGGAACCGCTCGGTGTTGGAGCAGCGAAGGGGTGCATTCGACCGTCGGACAACACGACGGCATCGATGAGTGCGTCCCTCTTGAGGACGGGCGCTTCAGCGTCACGATTTCAGCCGGTGGCGGAGGTTTTCTTCGCCCTCTGGTGGATCTCGGCGTGGTGCCTCGAACCCCGTTTGAAGTTCGGGACGGGTGGGTTGAGTGGACCGTCGAGGGAAGCCGAGAACAGATGCGAACCCTCGTCAACCGCTTTCGTTCGGATGAAATCCCCCATCGCTTGCTTTCCACGCGCAGCACGACTTCACGCTTGCTCACCGTTCGTCAACGGGAAGTGTTTGAAATCGCCTCGCGAGAAGGCTACTGGGACGTCCCTCGCCGAATCAACCTCACCGAACTGGCAGGCCTGCTCGAGGTTGCAAAATCGACCCTCTCCAACCAGTTGCAACGCATTGAATCAGCGGTGTTCAACGCCTTTACGGACGAGATTCGGCGCCAGAGCCCCTAACATGTTCGTGCGAACATGTTCGTAAAGGGTATAAGGAGGTCCCCGACAACATCTCGACATGGACAACCTTCCGAAGACCTGGGACGACTGGATTGAGAATTTCAAAGCCTGGCAAGACAACGTCGGCTACAAGCGCGAATGGATGGGCGATTTCGACCTCTCCATCCAATTCGATTGGGAGCGCGCTGGCGACGTTATCGAGTTCGGCGACTACGAAGGCCGTGCAAAATGGGAGCGCTCGCTCCAAGTGCCTCATCAGAGCATGCGAGATGCGCTCGTGAGCATGATCACCGTTCAAGGCGACACGGAATTCGCTTCGGTCGAACAACAACGCCACCTTCTGGCAACCGCACCCACCGATTACGACCGATACGCCGCTGCCCGCATCATGGCGGAAGAACAGCGCCACGGCTGGCAGATGGCCTACTTGCTGATGACCTACTTCGGGCAACAAGGACGGCGCGAGGCACAAAAGTTGCTCGAGCGCAACGCTCAGGACGGCGACCGCCTCTTGGGCGCCTTCAACCGCCCCATGCCTCACTGGCTGGATTTCTTCTGCTACACCATGTTCGTGGACCGTGACGGAAAGTTCCAGCTCGGCATGCTCTCCACCTCGGCGTTCAAGCCCCTTGCAGCAAGCATGGGCCCCATGCTGAAAGAAGAGTCCTTCCACCTGGGAACAGGTTCCAACGGCCTGCGTCGCATCATCAAAGCCGGTGTGATTCCCCTCGACATGCTTCAGCGCTACATCAACAAGTGGGTTTCAACCGCCCACGACCTGTTCGGCGTGGATGAATCCTCATCCGCTCACTGGGCGTACGTCTGGGGAATTAAGGGACGCTGGGACGAGCGCAAGAAACTCGAAGCCGATGTTGAGGTCTCCAAGGAAAACCTCAACGAAGAGGCCCGCCAGCATTACCACGAAGAGATCGTGGCCGAAGTCAAGAAACTCTGCGGCTACTTGCCCGAAGGCGCCGTTCCGCTCTACGTGCCTCACGAAAACTTCAACCGAGAAATCGGTGCCTTCAAGCGCCAACGCTACACCGTTGAAGGGACCCCCTTCGAAGGCTCCGACGACGAATGGAACGCCTACGTGGCCAACCATCTCCCAACGGCCCAAGACGAAGAGGACCTCAAGACGCTCTTTGAGCAGCAATGGGTGGCTGAAAAGCCAATGACCGCTCGTCAAATTGCCTCAGGCATTGGCGCAAGTGCTTGAACGGGACGGGACTCCAATGATACCCGTCGCCCTTTACGGCGTTGACGCCGCTCTTTGCGAACGCTTTTTCGAAGCCTTGCCGAAACTCGTCAACGATGCCTACGAAGACCGCTCGTACATCGAAGCGTTGTACGCCGTTGAATCGGACCACTCCATCGAGCACGTTCGCATCGCCGACCAATGGTCAAACCGTGACCCCTATGCGTGGCCCGAGGACATCGTCAACGAAGTCGAGATGGTGTTGCGAACGACGGTGTATCCCGATGTGGCGCTGCTCGAGCATTTGATGACGCTCGACGGGGTTGATGCCCAACGGATTTCCGAATGGATGCACTTCTCCACCAACCTCTTTCCAATCTATTCTGAAAAAGCCTGCAAGACGTTGCAAAAGATGGGCTTGGAGACCCCCTACCGCCCAGACGACATCGCCAGCTACGGACTGTACGTGAGCAGAATTGAAGGACTGAAACTTCATGCTCCAGCCGCAGGACTTCCGGAAATCGGCCTCCCCCGAACCCGGATGCTCCAGTTAGGCTTGGAGCGATTTGAATGAAGAACCTCTTCATTCACTTGAAACTCCTCGTCGTGGCGATCATTTGGGGCTTTGGTTGGCCCGCCGGTCGTGTCGTTGCTCTTGACACGCCCCCCGTTCTTGCGTCATGGATACGATACGTCATCGCTTGTGCTTGCTTTTTGGCCTATCTTGGCCTTCGCGGAACGTTCGTGACCCCTTCGAAGAGCCAATTCAAGCGAATCCTGCTCATCGGTTTTTTCTCGACCTTTCTCTATCAACTCTTTTTCATGTTCGGTATGGCCAGAACCGCAGCAGGCGATGCATCGTTGATGATCACCCTCAACCCCTTGTTCACCGCCATCCTCGCCAGCCTGTTTTTGGCCGAATTGTTCACCCGCCGGCACAGCCTTGGTGTGGCGTTGGGGTTTGCAGGCGTCACCGTTCTGTTTTTGGCTTCCCCAAACACCGATTTGGACCTCGTTGAGCGCTCCATCGGCAACGGCTTCATCGCCCTGGCTGCGCTCTCGTGGGCAAGCGCCACCGTCCTCATGAAGAACCTCATGACCGATTCGGACGAAGAGGAGGGGATGTCGCCCCTCCATCTCACCGTTTGGTCCTCCGTCGCCGGCCTGGTGTTTCTCACGCCTTTTCTCATCGTTGAAACCGTGCAAGCGGGGAATGTGCACGCTCCGTCGCAGTCAGCATGGGCTGGCATCGTCTTCCTTGCCGTCTTCTCCACCGTGGTGTCCTATGTCTGGTTTGCAGACGGCATCATCAAAATCGGTGCCGGTAAAGCCGCCCTCTACGTGTACCTGATTCCACCTTTCGGCATCTTGGGGGGTTTCGTGCTCCTCAACGAGCAGCTTGGCTGGTCCCTGCTGGCGTCGTTTGCCTTGATTGCGGGAGGCGTTGCCATTGCCCAGAGCGAGAAGCATGATGAACAAGAAGCGTCTGCTTCCGAACATGGCCATTGAACGTGTTGCCGTCATCGGAGCAGGAACCATGGGGGCGGGCATTGCCCAAGTTTGTGCTCAGGCAGGCTGGGAAACCCGGCTCTACGATGCGTTTCCCGAAGGTCTTGACCGGGGCATGGAACGGATTCACGCCTTCTGGCAGAAGGGAATCGAACGGGGAAAAACCACGCCCGAACAGCGGGATGCGTGGTCCAAGAACCTCGTCCCAATGACCGAACTCAAGGCGGCCGTTTCGGAAACGGACTTGGTGATTGAAGCGGTCCCTGAGTTGCCCGATCTGAAACACGCCATCTTTGCCGAGTTGGACCAGCACGCCCCAGCCGATGCTGTTCTCGGAACAAACACCTCCTCGCTGTCCATCGCCGACATCGCTGCAGCCACCTCTCGACCCGGACAGGTCATCGGTATGCATTTCTTCAATCCCGTTCCAATCATGAAACTCTTGGAATTGGTTCGCCACGGCAGCACCTCTGAGCAAACGATCGCTTTGGCGCAAAGCGCCGGAGAAGCCATGGGCAAAACCACGATTCTCGTGAAAGACGTCCCTGGTTTTGCCACCAGCCGCCTCGGCGTGGTTCTCGGGAACGAAGCCATCCGAATGCTCGCCGACGGCGTGGCCAGTGCGAGGGACATCGACACCGCCATGGTGCTCGGGTACAAACACCCCATGGGACCGTTGGCGCTCACCGACCTCGTCGGGCTTGACGTCCGAAGAGACATCCTCCTCAATCTGCAACGCTCGTTCAACGACGACGCTTATGCACCTCATCCCCTGCTTGAGCGCTTGGTGAGCGAAGGCCGGCTTGGGAAAAAGACCGGGAAAGGCATCTACGATTGGTCAAGCGGGCAGGCTGAAGAAACCGACTTGGGCGGAAACTGAGCAAAGAACCAAATGATTCGGGACCGGTTTGGGACCATGGACGAGATTCAACCCGCTCCTTGGGACTCAATCCAAGATGCGTCGCAAGAGGCGTTGACCGGGACAACGGACGCATCCGTAACACCCCAAACTTTGCCGCAATCGTTTCAACTTGGGACCGTTGGCCAAACGGTCGTTGTGGAAGCCGGAAAAAAGGGACCGAAAATTCCCTTGATTCTCGCTGCAGTTTTCTTGGCGATTGGCCTTCTTGGCTTCGCCGTTGGCGGCATCGCAGGAGCGGCCATGGAGGAGACCTTCGAGGGTCTTGAAACGGGACCCTACACCTCCGAACTCCGGCAGGGGGAAGCCCTTACGCACACGGATGAGGACAACGCTGGTGAAAAGGGATGGTACCTGCTCATTCAGGGTGACCCGAAAGAGGATGTCGATGAAAACGGTGTTCCGGACGCTTGCGACAACCTTGGAGAGTTGAGTTTCACCGATTCCGACGGAGATGATATCGGGGGGCGTGTCGCTACCGTTGATTGCACCGCCATGTGGGACTACTACGATATCGAAGACCACGTGATCGTGGGCGTCATCTGCAACACCCTCGTCGAGCAGGAGGTGGAAACCGATTCGTTCAATGAATGTGAAATCGGCGAGGAAATTTTTGTCTCCAACGCCAACAACGTTTCGATGAAAGTCGTGGACATTGACGCCATGCTCATCCCCGTTCTCGGCGAGATTGTAGGGAGTGCCGCCTTGATGGGCACGTCGTTTTTCGCTGGCTGCTGTTCGATATGCGGGGGCCTCGTGGCGTTGATCATCGGGCTGTTACGCCTCGGTGGAGGAAAACCACAAACCCTCCACTACCAAATGAACTGAGTTACTCAAAACGGGGACTTCGCTTCTCAAGGAAAGCGGCGACGCCTTCACGAAAAGCTTCGGTGGTGCCCGCCGCCTCAATGAGCGTTCGTTCATGGTCGAGATGCGTGGCGAAATCGTTGTCGGCTTGGACATGCAAGAGGTGTTTCGTCGCTTCCTTGGTGTGTTGTCCCCAAGAAGACCACATCGTAGCCAGGCCAACGGCCGTTTCAAGCAAAGCGTCGGGGTCCACCAGCACGTCGATTGCACCGTGGCCATAGGCCTCACGGCCGGACCAAATCTCGTTGCCGAAGAAGAATTGACGCGCTCGTTGTTCACCGACCAGCCGGGGCAGCAACCACGTGGTACCTCCGTCAGGTGACAACCCCATACCCGCATAGGAGGCCGCCATCCGAGCATCGTCGGTGCCAACCCTTGCATCACAGGCTAGCGCCAAGCCCAACCCGCCCCCTGCCGACACTCCGTTGAGCGCAGCAACCACAACCGTGGAGGAGGTCCGCATGCGCTGAAGCAAGGGGTGGAGGATGCCCGTGAGTTCCCGAATCAGTTCGGGGGCCTCGTTGTCGTCAATGGATTGCTGAAAGGCGTTGATGTCGGCTCCTGCTGAGAAAAATCGACCTTCACCGGTCAGGACGATGGCCTTGGTCGGCCCGTCCCTCAAGCCGTCGTCAACGGCTGCGGCAATTTGTGGCAGGAAGGCCCGAGAAAACGATTGGGTTGAGGACTGACCAGCCATCGTGATGATTCGAACCGGACCGCGCTGCTCCACTTGGACGCTCATCGCTCTCCCTCACAACTTGACGTTGACGTTCTTGACCTTGGTGTAAAACCGAAGGGCGTCCTGGCTTTGTTCAACGCCAATGCCGGAATGCTTCCAGCCCGTGAACGCCGTTTGAGGGAAGGTGATGGGGTACTCGTTGATGGACACCATACCGCATTCCAAATCCCGTGCAAGGCGGTGAGCACGACCCAGGTCGTTGGTCCAAACGCCGTTGAGCAATCCGAACGGTGTGTTGTTGGCCAACGCAAGCGCTTCCTCGTCGTTCGCAAAGGACGTGACGGCGAGAACAGGGCCAAACAATTCATCTTGGAACAACAGGTCATTATGACCGACGCCCGTCACGACGGTGGCCTCCATGAACGCCCCTTCTCGCTCCAAAGCCTTCCCACCGAGAACGACGGTGCCGCCCTGCGCAAGGCCGGCTTCCAATTTCTCAAGAACTTCAGCCCGATGGCGTTCGTGGACCAAACTGCCCATGCGCACACCTTCCTCCATGCCGGGGCCGACGGCCCATTTGCTGACTTCATCGCAGACCGCTTTCACCAATTCATCGTGAACGTCTTCGTGCACAAGAAGCCTCGAACCGGCCCAACACATTTGGCCGGCGTTCATGAAGATGCCAAAGCAAATCGCTTTCGCTGCGTATCGGAGGTTGGCGTCGGGGAAGACGATGTTCGCGCCTTTCCCACCCAATTCAAGGGTCACGGGGGTCAGGTTTTCACTGGCTTTGGCCATCACGGTTTGTCCCGTCGGTACACCGCCGGTCAAGACCACGCCGTCAACGCCACCGTGACCGGCAAGCCCGTCACCCACCAGAGCGCCTGAACCCGTCAACACTTGGAGGACCCCGGAAGGCAGCCCCGTGTCGGCTTCATCGACCGCTTTTGCCCAAGCCAAAAGAGAGAGCGGGGTCCACGACGCCGGTTTCGCAATCACCGTGCATCCCGCAGCAAGCGCCGGTGCGATGGAGCGCAAGGCGAGTTGCAGGGGAAAGTTCCACGGGACGATGTGAGCGGTAACCCCCAACGGTTGACGCAGGGTGTAATTCAGACGAGGACCGGGGACGGGAATCGTGCTGCCTTCGATCTTATCGGAGAGACCAGCAAAGTACTCCAAGGTCCATGCGCCGTAGCGGATTTCCGAAAGTGCTTCACGGAAGGTCTTCCCGTTGTTGGTGGATTCCAAAACGGCCAATTCCTTCGCTTTCGCATACGTGACCGCCGCCATTTTGTTCAAGATTCGACCGCGCTGAGCAGGGTCCATCGCTTTCCAATCTGGATGTTCAAAGGCCGCTCTGGAAGAGGCCACGCAATGCTCAACATCCTCGATGCTGGCACGTGGAACCGTGGCGATAACCTCGCCCGTTGCGGGGTTGAGAACATCGCTCGTCTCGCCGGTGGACGATGCGCACCATTCGCCTCCAATCCACATCTGTTCTTCGCTCATGCATCGGGGAGGTCCAAGCGCTTCAAAGGGGCATCGGTGAGGCGGTCCGCACCAAAACCCCCCAAAGAAACCACAACGCTGACAGAAGCCTCATGTGCCGTTGCGCCATCGTCGTAGGCATGGCCCGAACTGTTGGTCTTGCGCAAAGCACGGCGCAAACGCTGACCACTCGGCCACCCCGTCTCCTGCTCATCGCTGGAGCGACGGGGGTGGGAAAGTCCACCGCTGCCGTTGGTGTGGCGCAACGGTCCGGTTTTACCCGAGTGATGTCAACCGATGCGATTCGGGAAATCATGAGGGCGACCGATACCGAACAAAGCGTTCCCGCTTTGCACCGCTCTTCCTTTTCAACGGGTGAAAGCGGTGAGGCGGTCCTGGATTGGACCGAAACGTGCCGTGCGGTCGAAGCCGGTATCGGCGCAAGCATTGACCGAGCGCGAAGGGAAGGCATCGACCTGCTCATCGAAGGCGTCCATCTCGTCCCCTCTTCGCGCTGGTTGCGCGCTTGGGAAGAGGCGGGTGGCGTGGCCCTCGGCGTGGTGATGATGGTCGACGAGGAACGCGCCCACCAGAACATGTTGAAGACCAGGGACGCCCATTCGTACCGACGCTCGGACCGCTATTTGGCGAACTTCAAGCGCATCCGGGCCATTCAGGACGCTTTTGTTGAGCGTGCGAAAATCACCAACTGGACGCTGGTGGACCCCACGAGAGTCGACGACGATGTTGAACGCATTCACACGCTGCTCAACCGTGCGGTGCACGAAGCAACCTCGTGATCAAAGCGTCACCGTGAAGTCAACGTCAAAACTCAACATCGCTTCCCCGTCGGAAACCCCGAGTTCACCGGTAATCGAAAGGGTGGTGTCATCGAGTTGGACCACGGCCAAATCGGTCAATTTGACCTCAACACCGCGAATTTCCCCGTGGTGGAGCAGGTCGTCGTGAACCGTTTCGAGGGCCAATTCTGCCGCCTCAAGCCCCTCAAGGCCGCCTTCCATCCACAATTCCGTTCGTGCCTGTGTCAGCGGCTCGAGGATCTCAAGCACCTCTTCGGTGGTGACGATGACGTCGTCCGAAGCCGGGTCGTGGGGCAACGTTAGTCCTGCAACCTTGACGCCGAAAATCGCCATCGAGAGAAGGGACATCAGGAGGACCACGCCGGTGGCGAGCAGCATTTGCCCGCCTTCGGACCTCTCCATGCTCGTTGAGCGCATCAGGCACCGCCTCCCCGGGCCCACACGTCCAACGTCACCGTCCAAACATAGGGGCCGATACCAACGAGCTGGTGTACCGCCACCGTCCCGCCGGAGGGCGTACCAACGGTGCCGTGCGGTGTGGCAACCGAGGCGTCCTTTGCAAGCCAACAGTTGGCCTCTTTCCCGGGTGCAACTGCAGATTGGAGCAAGGTACATGCACCTTCACGGTCATCGTTTTCCAGCAATTCGAACAAGCGATTTTCGCCCGTCACTTCGGCGTCGAGTCCCAAGCCGTACCGAATGGCGTCTTCGCCCGCCATCTCCAAGGAGGCATCCAGGGCAACCGAAGCCGAATCGGGCACGTGCACCCGAATCAAGAAAGTCGCAGACATGAAGAACAACCAAAAGAGCGTCAGCATCTCCAAAATGTGGATTTGTGCCTCTTCGTCGTCCCGCACGGGATCATCCCCAATACAGCGGCGCGGGGACGAAGGTGCCCGAAGATGGATTCAACCCTGGCACTTCCGTAATTCCAATCAAGTCGGGCGAAAAGGCGACCAGGTTGAAGATGACCAACGCAACGACGATCATCATTCCTGAGTGTTTGAAGCCCGTCGAGAAACGACCCGTGGCCATCAAACCCGCCATCGAACCGTTGCCCATGGCTTGCATGGTAACACCGTAGTAGAAAATCGTCAGGAAAAACAACGGGTCGATGTTTCGAATGGTCATGTTCCCGATGGTCTGACCGCCGCTGTCGCCCCCGTCTTCCCCACCGGAATTGCTTCCGGCGATAGCGGGAATAAACACCTTCGCGAGAACGACGATCACGCCGAGGAAAACGAAGTAGGACGTCCAAATGACCGCAATGTACGAGCCGATGGCTCGTTTTCGTTCACCTTCCAAGAACTTCAGTTCACGGGAGTCGTTGGCGGCCGTGACCAAAATGTCAGAAATTTTACCGCCGGCTCGGTCGGCTTCGGCGATGAGGGCAATGGCTCGTTGCACCAACGGGGTGCCGACCCGGTCTGCAAATTGACGAATCACATCGCTGAATTTGATGCCCCAACTGAGTTGGTCGGACATTTTCTTGACTTCGTCATTCAATGCGCCGTATTCAGAAGTCGCGAGGGTTTGAACAGCCACCGTCATGGAAAGGCCACCCTTCCAGTATTCTGCAAGGTCACGAAGGAAGTCCGGGAACTTTTCTTCAACCTCGTTCTTGGCCTCTTCCACCTTCTCCCAGTAGTACGAGGCTGGGAAGATGAAGAAAAAGAAGGTCAGCCCGAAGAAATTCAAGAAAATGGTGGGGTGCACCTTGAGGGGGCCGGCTTCAAGGGCAGGACCAAGCCACAGGGACTTGTTGTTCATGTTCGTAGGAATCCCGTCGTAGTAGTGCACGGTCATGTCGAAGGTGACGGTTGATAGAAATTGGCCTTCTCCGCTGGAGATGAAAATCAGTTCGTACCGGTCATCAGGCGGAATGGTGACCATCTCAAAACCGCAACCGCCTTGGTTGGCCGTGGCGTTGTTGAATTCCAGAAGGTCGCCGGCCGAGGAACGGATGGCGACCGTGTAATCGTAATTTCCAGAGGCTTCAACGGTGCAGTTGAGCCACAATGGCTGTAACACGGTCGTGCCACCGGTCGCTGTTTCCGGAACACCCGGAACATCGAAGTTTTTGCCACGTTTGGTGACCATGGTCCATTCCTCGCCCTCCCACGTGATGCGGTCGGGCTGATCTTGGAGGATGGAGCAGGTTTGGTTCTGCGTGTAAGTGGGTTTTTGATTGGTTTGGAAAAATTCACCCGTAGGGTTTCCAACCTCGTCTTGAGCGGTGGCACCGCAGTACAAATTGGTGAACATCGGTTCACCGTTCGCCGTTGGGATAAAGCCTGAATTCGTGACCCAAAACAAACCGCTGGCGAGGCCGAGAATGATGGAGAAAAACAAGATGATGTACAAGCGTGTGAGGGTGGAATCGTCCTTGGGGAGGTCAAGATTTACGACGATTTTTTCCTTCTTTCTTGCCATGCTTTCACCCCCTCACATGTCCTGTTCCTTGCTGCTCGTGTACACCAAAATCGCGTAGGCGATGTGAATCATTGGAATGAAGCCCAGAACAATGCCGTAGAGCATGCCTTCGCTCATTTGCGCACCGGAACCGGACACCCAGAACATGATGACCAGCATGACGATCAGGAAAAGCGGCATGGCGACAGCGACCACAATGTACGACTCGGCGAGCAACGCAATCGATTCGAGGAACATGCCCAGCCGTGTTCGGTTTTCACGCATGTAGTGTTCTGCACGGTTCAGGAAGAACAACTTGAGCTGGCCACCAGCGGTCAGCGTTCCCACCATGCCTTGGAAGAACTCCGTTAGCCAGACCGATGCCGCCCGGTCAACGCTGAGTTTGATGGCGGTAATCAGGTCGTAACCGAGCAACGTCACGTCTCGGTAAATCATGGCGGCGTCGTCGGCGACATCCCCGTAGATGTCCTTGTTCATGGCGAGCGAGCGGAAAATCTTGGCCGGCGTGGCGTTGGCAGCGGACATGGCAGCGGTGTAGGAAGCAGCGTAGGGAAGGTACTTCTCAATCATGTCGCCACGGCGCTGGGCTTCTCGAGCAGCACCCCCTTTGTTGTACTTGAAAGCCCCGTAGGGGATGATGAAACCACCCAACGCCACGAGCAAGACCTTGAGGGCGGGCGGGAAGACTTGGAGCCTGTATTCGGGACAACCGTTGCCGGGAAGGGAGGGGTCAACCAAGGTTGGATTCCAGTACTCCCACTCGAAGCAAGGGTCGAGGGAAGACGAGTCCTGAATGCCCTCGTAGAAGGCGATGACACCGATATCAGGGACGAAGAAAATCGCCACAAATGCCCACGACATGAAGGTGATGGCAATGGTCGTTACGATCACGGTTGCGAGGTAAACCTCGGGCATCATGCCCATAGCTCCCTTGACGAGGTTGCCGGACAATTCCTTGTCGTTTCGGGCCCGTTTCTTGACAAACCCACCCAGCAAGCGATTGCAAATTCGCTGCCATGCTGTCAAGTCCATCGTCTCACCTCGTGCTCATTTCGATTTCACTTCAGACCGTCAACGCGGGCCAAAATCTCGTTCGGGCGAACGTAGTATTCCGTCACGATCTGCGAAACTTGGTCGGCTTTGCGAATATCGTTCAGCACCATCCATTCCAAAACGCGCTTACGCGTACGCAATTCGCGTCGCATCTCTTCCTGACTGTAGTTGATTTTCACCATGATTTTCTCCAGCACGTACGACTTGCCGCTGAAGATGAAGTCGTCGTTCGTCACATCCCAACGGAACACTTCGTTGGTGATGACCTCCATCGAATTCGGGTCAATGCCGACGATTTCGACGATTTGCTTGGTGCGTCGGACACGACGGCCGTTGATACGGGTCTGAATCTGAATGGAACAGGCCTCAAGCGCGGGCAGCAAAACACGGGGGATGTCGATGGGTTTGTTCTCAAGCCGGTGCACAAGCGAAGGAACCGAGTCGGCGTGAACCGTCGAGTAAGCACAGTGCCCCGTCGCCATTGCTTGGAACAACACGTAGGCTTCAGCACCACGGATTTCACCCACAATGATGTATTCGGGTCGTTCACGAAGGGCGGCCTTGAGCAACTCGAACTCACCGATGACACCGTCGTCGCTCTCACCACCGAAACCTTGCCGTGTGAGACCGGGAACCCAGTTTGGTTGCGGGATGTTGACTTCACGCGTGGATTCGATAGAGACGATTTTCATTTGCCACGGAATGAAAATGCACATGGCGTTGAGGGTGGTCGTTTTGCCGGAAGCCGTACCGCCCACAAAGAGCATCGGGACTTCGTTCTGGAAGGCAATCCAAAGGTAAGCGACCATCAAGGACGACATGGTCCGGAACGCTACGATGTCGGCGGGTGAAAAGGGATCGTCTTTGAACCGTCGAATACAGAAGGCTGACCCACGCGTTGAAATTTCATGGCCCAATTTCATGACGATACGAGAACCGTCCATCAGCGTTGCATCGAGAAGCGGGTCGGCCACCGAGATGTGCTTTCCACACCGTTGAGCGAGTTTGATGACGTAAGACTCAAGTTCATGGTCGGTTTCCCAGACACAGGTCGTCTCCACGGACTCAAATTTTCGGTGGTACGCAAAAATAGGGACGTTGGTCCCGTCCAGGGAAATATCCTCAACGTTCACGTCGTTCATCAAGACGTCCATCTTGCCGTAGCCAATCAAGTCTCGGCGGAGATAGTAGAAAATCTTGGATTTTGATTTCTTGTTGATTTTCATCCCGTAGGCTTTGATGACCTTGTCCATCGCCGTGCGGACGTACGCATCGGGGTTGGAATCGATTTCTTCGATGTTGGCGGTCAACGAGCGGATGAAAATGTCCATGATTTCGCCACGTTGTTCTTGCTCTTTTTTCGTGAGCGGAGGCTCGATGATTTGGTAGATGATGTTGAGCGTGGTTTTGTCACGAACGATACGAGCGAAAGCGTGCGGAGGCATCACCGGATATTTGTCCAACTCGTCGTATTGGGCACGTTGTTTGCCTCGTTGCCGCCCGCCACCGCCACCGCCTTTTTTTCTTGCCATGGTCACCAACACCGCCGAATGCATTCTGCTACAACATCTCCCCGACTATAACACTTGGGTGAAAATCGCACCCAAATCGGCTTGCTGTGACGAACTTTGGGGGGCCGAAAACACCCGGGTTCAGGCGCTCAAAACCGTATCGAGCCAAGCATGGCATTTCGCATGAAACGAGGCCAAATCGGTTTCGTTCGCCAGGGTATCATCGGCCTCCTCGATGAGAAGATCAAGGCCCCAGCCCGTCTCGCGTTGATTGCGCGCCTCGAAGGCCGCTCGGTCACCGTCCTCTGAACGGCCTCGCTGCTGAATGCGTTGAAACCTCGTCTCGGCTTCGGCGACGATGGCAACCGTGCGGTAGCCGGCGCCCCACCGGGAAGAGAAAACGGTCTGCTCGGCCGTTCCTCGTAAGCCTTCGATGAGGACGAGCGAGTGCGAGGCAAGAAGCTCGTCAACCCGGTCACACAAACGGACAGCGAGAACGTCTTCACCGTGCGTAGCCCTCAACGATGCAGCGACTTCGCCAAACACGTTCGGCGCCTCCTCAAGACCCCGTTGCCTCACCTCGGCTCGAATCATGTCGCCCATGGACACGACGGGGACACCTGCCGAAACGAGCACGGCGGCAAATTCACCCTTGCCCGACCCCGGCATGCCGCAAACGGCAACGACTTGAGGCATGGCTTGGACGCGACGGTGAACGCTCAAGAAGATACCTGCAAAAATCGCAAGCAGGCTCAGTTTGAGAACTCGGCGCGGCCCCATCGTCGGTCCATTAGTTTCCACAAGACCGCCGAGGCGAACATCAGTCCGACCGAGATGGCGATCATCCCGATGTACCCTTGCTGAACCATGGTTTCGTCGTACATTTGGGCGGTTGCAGCGAGGCCGTCCTGACTGGCTCGTTCCCACCAGTTCCCGTAGAGACTGACGTCGCCTTGCGTGAACGAAAGCAAAAACAAACCGAGCAGCGGCAGGACCGTCCCGATCCAAAACCAGACCATGATGGACGCATCGAAGATGGCTTTGTTTGGACGCAGACCCATCAAGAACGCCGTAAGAGCGACGATGTACACGGAATTTGCAAACATCACGATGATGCTCGTGGGCAGCGAAGCCCATTCGTCAAGACGCCAGGCCATCAGCACGATGAAAATCAGCGAAATCCAGGAGGTGGCCAAGAAGTAGACCACCACCTTGGCTCGAATCAAATCGGGGACCTTGAGGGGCAACCCGTTCATGAAATCCGGCGAATCCAAAATGGTCAACCACGAATAAAAATTGAAGCCAAAGAACCCCAAAAACGGAGCATAGGAAAGCAGGTTAATGGGAATGGGAGCCTCGGCAAAATCCACCAACCAAGCCATACCGAGCAAAACCAGAAGCGGGATGGCGTACGAGACCGTCATTTTCTTGATGGCTCCTGAGCGGAACAGGTCGACGAACTCCTTGGCAACGATGAGCCGTATTTCGCCCCGGCCCAGAAAGCCGAGTCGATTGTACATCGGCTCGAGCAAATCCCCTTGCTCAACAACGCTTACATCAAAATCATCGAGAATCAGTTGCGCAGCGAGAAAACCGATGCCGACCGACAACGCCAATCCGAGCAGAATGGCCACACCGCTTTGACTCGCCTGAGCGGCAAGACCCCACAAGAGGAGGTCGGCAGGCAGCACGCCAACGCCCACAGCAATGCCGACCGCCACGATCACCACCGGGCCACCGAGCGTGAACGGACGGCCGCGCAACCAAAGCGAGGACGCCAAAAACGAGAGCGCTAATCCTTGCCCGAGGGTCGTTGCCATCGCCAACCAGGTCCACGGGAGGGAAGACCACAGCAACGGCGTGCGGATACCCGAGACACCGTCCAAGAGAATGCCCAGCGCCATACCGCTGATGATGGGCGTGAGGATCAACAGCACGTAGAACAGCATGTCCTTGACAAAATAGACGAAATGGGCCATGGAATTGGGCAGCGGTTGCAACGCCGGTGCGGCGAGGAGGTAATTTTTGGTCGCCGTCCGTCGCACGATGGCGTCCCGACCCATGAAGGCGAAGGTCCCCATGCCCAAGGAGAACATAAAGAGCGGGAGATGAAGGGCGAAGCGCAATTCCTGCCAGGTGAAGGTCTTGGAATCAATGTCCGAGGTTTGTGCGGTGGAGTCCCCGACCAAAAACTGCAGGCCGATGGTCGAAATCGCTGTCACCAACGTCAACAGCAACGGGAAGAGCACCATCTGCCGTTTTTTCGCAAATTCAACGCTCTTGCGAGCCTCCTCGACAAACATGACGCGAAACGTGGCGGAAAAGGCAGCCCAACCACGAAGCGGTTCGTTGAGTTGGACGCCGTGGGAGGACGTTCCGAGCGAGCGGTGCTCTTCAGCGACCCCGTCCGTCCACGGACGCGATTCGATGAAGGTTCCCGGCACGCTCATTCCTCCGAATCGTCACCGACGCCTTCATCGCTCAGGCGCTCCACGTCCTCGATGGAACGGCCCACCAAACGGATGAAAACGTCTTCCAGCGTCTCGTCCTCCGACCGTTTCAGACCTTTCACCGTGCCGGCCGCCAACACTTTTCCGTCGTTGATGATGGCCATTCGATTGCACATCCGTTCGGCCATTTCAAGGACGTGCGAACAAAGGAAAATCGTGCCGCCGTTGGCCACATGGTCAAGCAACCACTCCCGGCATTTCCGCTGGTAAATCGGGTCCAGATTGGCAAAAGGTTCGTCCAGAAACAGGAGTTTTGGTTTGTGGATAAACGCACTCGCCAGCATCACTTTTTGCCGTTGTCCTTTGGAGAGGTCTTTGCACATCGTATCCCTCTTTTCTTGCAAACCAAACCACTCGAGCCAATGCTCAACCTTGGCCTTCATGTCCTCCACGCCGCGCAATCGGGCCACAAATTCGAGAAATTCCGTCGGGGTCAGGAAGGACGGTGGAGATTCCGATTCCGGCACGATGCCGATGTTTGCTTTGACCTTTTGAGGGTCGGCGACGGCGTCAACGCCGAGCACTTCAATGCGTCCTTTGCTTGGACGAAGTTGACCCGTCAGGAGCTTGATGAAAGTGGATTTTCCCGCTCCGTTCGGACCGAACACGCCGAAGAATTCGCCCGCATGAACCTCCACGTTCAAAGGGTGCAAGGCCACGAAATCGCCGTATTTTTTGGCCATGTCGTTTGCGCTGACCATCGGCGAAGACGCAGCAGTCATGAGTCGTTGAGGAAAGCGACGGATATGATACCTTGCTTCGCGTTCATTGAACCCCGGCGATGACATGAAGAAGAAGAGGGGGTTGACCTTGACCATGAACCCGCCCGAAAGCGACGTGATCAAGGTCGACCTTCACCCCATCAGCGAAGACGACGACATCGGTTTTTTTGCTTGCATGACCATTGACCGACCCGACAAATTGAACGCCCTCAACGCCGAAGTGATGGCCTCGCTCAAGGCGGTTTGCGCTTGGATGGAATCCTCCGATGACGTCCGGGTGCTCGTGGTCACGGGGGCAGCCCCCAAGGCGCCGCTGGAAGGGAAGCGCGCCAAACCTCACGCCTTCGTCGCTGGGGCCGATATCACGGAATTTGCCGGTGCGGGCAGCGGCGTGATTCGCGAGAAATTCCGAGACAATGCCGTCGAGGCCTTGTGGAACCTTTCCAAACCAACCATCGCCATGGTCGACGGTTTTGCCTTGGGCGGTGGTTGCGAAGTGGCGTGTTCCTGCGATGTTCGAATCGCGAGCAACCGTTCCACCTTTGGAACCCCTGAAATCAATCTTGGACTGATTCCGGGATACGGGGCAACGCAACGGCTGGAACGCTTGGTCGGTTACGGCAAAGCGCACGAGATGATCATGACCGGCGATATGGTGCCGGCGGACGAGGCTCAGCGCATCGGGCTTGTCAATCATGTTGTCTCCCCGGAAGAACTTGAGGATACGGTCTTTGCGATGGCTCGCAGAATTGGAAGCAAATCATCCCACACTCTCCGGGTTGGAAAACAAACCGTCCGTGCCGCCCTCGACGAGGGATTGACCGACGGCGTTGAACTCGAAGCCGTCGCCTTCGCCAACCTGTTTGACAGCGAGGACAAGGAAATCGGCGTTCAGGCGTTCCTCAACCGGGAAACCGCACGCTGGAAGCATCGCTGATGACCCTCTACAACGGGCCTACGTTCCACCTCGAGCCTGTCGGCCAAGGGGGGTGTAGGAAGTGCCACTGCCCTCCTCTTGTCCGGGAGAGTGCCCGGCCACGTTGATTTTCTTGAAGGATCAAACCTCTACGAAGTGAATCTGCTCCTCCCTGAGGAAGGCGCGGAAATGCCCCATGTGACGCCGATGTTCCCTGCGGAACGCCCCGTTGATGACCAAAACATCAAATGCATTCGAGGCGGTGTTGCAACCTCGGGTTCGCTTGTCTCGAAGACAGCGAAGCATACGTTGGTTGGTGTTCTTGAGCAGGTCACCATCGCACGTGCAAGGGACCGTTTTACGCATTTGGGTTGGCTTGATGGGAACAAAACCAACGCCATTGTTGCCTTGAGACGTTTCGCCTTCGACCTTCGGTTTTGGTGCCTTGGTCGATTTTTTCTTTCCGTGGAACGGCTCAATGCGCTTTGTGTGCGGATTGTAGCATCGTTGTTGGTTGGGTCGTTTCCTTCTGTTCTTTCTTCTATTTACCATAGTATCTCTCCAAAATCTACCTATCTTTCTGCGCAGCGATGCTCACAAAACAGGTGCCTGAAAAGCACCTGCCGGCATCTCCGCGTTTGTAGGTCTACGATTCTGGTCCAGAATTGGTACAATGAAGCGGCATGGTCACGTCTCCAACAAGAACATCTTATGTTCAAGACATAATAAAGACTTTGCTGTTTGGACAGCACAAGACAGAGAACGAGGTCAATCGTTCATTTCTTCCCGCAGCGCAGAGAGGGCACTGCTGGCTGCGGGCAGCGGCGGTAGCGCAAGCGGTTGACCGTCGGGGCCGAGGAGAGGAGGGAGTTCCTTGCCATCGGGCCCGATGAGTTTCGGTGCGTCGGGAACGGGGGTTTGGAGGGATTCAAAGCCGACATCCAAGGGAAGACGGAGTTTCAGGATACGCGCCTCGTCAAGACGAATGAAGGTAGCGCCGTAAACGTGACCGGGCGGAGGATGTTCAGGCTCTTCGAGCACCGTGTGGCCGTGTCCGGGCGTCTGTAAGAGCGCTACCAAGTCTTCACCGCCAGCGTGTTCTTCCCACATTCGAGCGGTTGAAGCACGAATTTCGGCCATTTGGCCTCGGCGCCGTCGCTTGATGCGCTCTCGGATCGCATCATGGCGTTCCCGCCGTTCATTGACGGTGAGTTCAATGTCAGCGTCTTCAACCGACTCAGGGCTCACGTCCACGACGTATTCGTCCGCAACGTGCACGTCCTCAATCTCAACCTCAACCTCAACCAAATCTTCGCTCTCGTCGGCGAGCGCTGCTTCTTGAGCGGCTTGGGCTGCAGCGATTTTCGCCAGTTTCCGTTCCCTCAAGGTCGCGCCGTCAAGCGAATCCGCCGTGACGGGAGCGGGCAATTCATCGTCCTCTTCTTCAATTTCAGGTTCGGTGACTTCAACCGGTTGGGAAGCCGCTTGGGCTTGTGGGCGAGGCGCCTGACGAGGCGCTGGTTTGGGGGCGAGATTGACCCAAAGAAAAGCCAACACGGCCATCGCCGCAACGAAGCCCCACTTGGCTTCCTCGGTCAGGGAACCGATGGTGAGGAGATAAAACGCAAGGACCGAGAGAAACAGCAACCCTACGGCCGTGCGTGCGAATCCCATGGCCCTCACCTCGGCCAACGCTCGGTGCTTTATGACGGTGATGGCGAAGGAGAGATTAGACCTTCTCGGACAAATCAGGCAGTTGGCGCAACAGGTCGTCCAAGGCCTTTCGTCGGTGACTGAAGACCTGTTTTTTGGACGGTTCAACGGCACCGAAGGTCATTCCGTGCGTGCTTTCTACACCCAAGACATCGGGCGATAGCGGCTCGCCCTCACCGTCGAGATCAGCAGGAATGAACACCGGGTCAAACCCGAACCCTGCCTCTCCCTGCATTTCAGCTGAGATGGACCCCGGGCATACTCCCGTTCCAAAGAGCGTGCGTTCTCCGTCCCAAAATCCTGCCACCGCTTGGAATCGAGCGGCTCGCAATCGCTTGCCTTGAACCGGATCATCGCTGGTGAGATGAGTCAACAAACGCAGCACGCCGAGACAACCGATTGTGTCGAAAGCGTACGAAGAATACACGCCGGGAAAGCCGTTGAGCGCATCGATAAAGAGACCGGCGTCTTCCACCATGACCTTCGCCGTGGGTGAAGGAAGGAGGCTCCGAGCCTGTTCGATTTTTGCTCTTGCAACGGTTTCGAGGTCCGAGGCTTGGGGTTCAGTAACGGAGGAAGGTTCGGCCATCAACTGACGGACTTCGTACCCCATCGGATGGAGATGCTGTTGGGCCTCTGCAAGCTTTCCAGCGTTTCCCGTTAGAAACCAAATCACGTTTTCCATGGCCCAGCCACACGGGCTGAGCCTATGACGATACCTCCGAATCGGGGCTCTGCGTGTTCGCTTTGGGGCATATGTTCAAAGACGGCTCGTGACCGAAAACCAACGTGTTCTCCAATTGGGTGCTGGTCGCCGTCGGCGGTGCAATCGGTGCCCTTCTTCGGTATGCCTTGAGCGAAAACATGGCATCCGATGCCTATCCCTGGGCAACCCTGACAGCGAACCTGCTCGGTTCGTTTGTCCTCGGCGTGTTGACGGCGTTGGTTGCTGCGAGCGTTGTTGGGGAACAGCAGGCGTTGTTGGTGAGCGTCGGCCTGCTCGGTTCGTTCACGACCCTTTCGACGTTTTCGGTTGAAAGCGCAAACATGTTCGATGAAGGCCAGTACGCCACCTTGGGCCTCTACATCGCTCTGACCGGGTTTTTCGGACCGTTGTTGGCCTTGCTTGGTTGGAAAGGGACCGCAGCCCTGCTCCCCGTCACGCCTTGATGGCCAACATGCGGTTCAGCGCCATGAGCGAGCCGTCCTGAACTTCTTTGGGCACAACAATCTGGTTGGGGATTTCGCCGTCGACCAAGCGCTCGAGCACGTCCATCAGGTAAGCGGGGTGAATCATGTACATTGTTGAACACGGACAAATTTCCTCGTCCAAACACTCGATGTGCTTGTCAGGGTGTTCTTGGGCAAGTCGAGCCACCATGTTGATCTCCGTGCCAATCGCGACCGAAGCCCCAGCGGGCAACTCCTGCACGTACTTTCG
>Ga0213867_1000263_pt1 | contig 24150 bp, 24 predicted proteins | sample PICome_12_FD_160120 | JGI IMG/M metagenome (GOLD analysis project Ga0213867, IMG submission 160120) | Coastal seawater microbial communities near Pivers Island, North Carolina, United States - PICO540 | ecosystem: Environmental > Aquatic > Marine > Coastal | place: USA: North Carolina... | reverse complement strand
CAAATCTCTATTAGAGGCGACTAGCGCATCCTTTAAATCAAAATAAGCATCAAAGAAGGGGTTGAAATTTGCATTAAATCCATCACTTAAGTCAATGCGCTGACCGATGCTTTCTTCTTTTAAACTCATCATAGATGGCTTTGCTTGAAGTTGAGCTGCAGCATCCACAGTAAATGCGCCATTACTCACAATTTCTTCTCCCAAACGCAGTCCGTCATAAACCTCGTATTGACCGTTATTTAGTGTTCCAATTATGATTTCTCTCAGCTCAAATACAGGTTCTTCGCTAGGTTTTACGTAGACAATTGAGCGCTTTCCTGTCCATAAGACCGCAGATTCTGGTATTTTAAGTGCAGCAGTATCTTCAGTCATTCCTTCAATAGTAGCCATGGCGAACATTCCGGGTTTAAGCATTCCGTTGGTATTTCGAATTTCCGCTCGTACTTCAAGGGTTCGACTTTGCTGATCAAAGATAGGGTCGATAAAACTCACTTTGGCCATAAAGGTCTCACGAGGAAAAGCCTGTGTTTTGACCTCTATATTTTGACCCAGTTCAAAAGCGCCAACTTGGTTTTCATAAGCATCAAAAACAGCCCATACGGTGCTCAAGTCAGAGACTTCAAATAAGGATTGTCCTTTTTTGACGTAATCTCCTGTTTTGGCATTGATTTTTGTAACAATACCACTGACATCAGCATAAACTGTAAAAGTTTCGATGAGTGTTTGAGAAGATTCAATGGCGTCGATTTGAGTATCACTCAACTTCCAATTTTTCAATTTCGTACGTACCGCCTTGTACAGCTCAGGCTGTTTTTCTTTTAGACTTGAAGCGGTGAGTAATTCCTGCTGTGCAGCAATCAATTCAGGAGCGTATAGACTGGCCAATTTTTGATTTTTAACAACGCGTTCTCCAAGGGTATTAATATAAATCTGTTCGATACGCGCATCAATGTGTGCCGCTTGTGTCAGCTTGTTTTTTGAATTGATTTCAATACTACCGGAGAGCTCTAGGACTCCATTCTCGCTTTCAGTATCGGCCATACTTACCACATAAGTTTGAATGTCGGCCAACTGCATGGCGTTCTCACTCAACTTGATTTGAGTGTTGCTCATTGCTCCGTCGCTGTCGGCTTTGATGAGGTCCATGCCGCATATGGGACAGCTGCCTGCTTCAGTGGTCATAATTTGAGGATGCATTGAGCAGGTCCAAGAGGCTTCTTGTGAATCGTGAAGGTGATCTGCACTTGAGTCTCCACTGCTACTGTCGGCTAGTAAATAGCCGATACCTAAGCCGATAATTACCGAGGCGATTGCGATAAGAAAGTTTTTATTTTTCATAACTGCGTTATTTTTTTCGATCAAAAATTTTACGAATGGAAGGTGATGAGGTAAACCACAAACTAAATCCGCTCATTACTGTAATTAATCCCAACAGTGAGAACGCTCTGAGAACTGTGGTATTGAAGTCATCTCTTCCTTCATAATCCATAGTATGTGTCATCCATAAAAAGTCAAACCATCTCCAATCGCGGTGTCTAACGGTTTGAAAAGAGCCATCCGCCACCGAGACGTAAGCCTTTATTTGTTCTGCTGAATCGTATGAAATGACATAGGCGGGTAATCGTCGTCCTCTGTACTCGTGGTGAGGGTCCGTCTCATTGATGAGTTCAACTGTACTCACTTGCAGATTGGCAGTCATTTGATTCTTGGCAACCGCTAAAGCCTCTTGCTGGTCAACACCCATTTTTAGACTTCCGTCATAGGCGTTCACTAGATGCTCGTCATTAATCCAGAAATAAGGATTACCTGCGATTTCTTTTAATTCGAGCTCATAGATTTCTTCATCCAATTCAATAGCTGATAAACCGATTAAATTTTCAAATGATTTTGGCTGATAGTTGAGATTTCTGAAATGATCTCCGTGAATTTCGTCAATATCAGTCCAACTGAAATAAAGACCGCTAATGGTCCACAACAAAAATTGTAGACCCAAAAAGAGTCCTAGATAGCGGTGTGCTTTACGAATTTTTAATGCTGTTTCTCTTTTTACCATAGGATTTAGTGATTCATGTGTTCTTCTGACTTGAAGTTTTCATTCAAGACATAGCTCATTCCGCAAACTGGGCAATTTCCTTCAGTCTCACTTCCGCTGCCTTCACAATGCATAGGGCAAACGTATTTAGACGTGTATTCTTTTCCTTGATTTTCACTGGAATCATCCATGTTCATCCCTTCGTGACCTTCGTGGGTACTATGCTCACTGTGCATTTCTGTGGTGTTTTCTTTTTTCTGCTCTGCTTTGGGTTTACATGAAAAAGTAAATAGTAATACAGCAGTAAGGCTTAATGTTAAAAGGGTTTTCATTGTATTTTTCATAGTTAAAAAATTAAATAATTGATTAAAGCGGTTTGGGAGTAAAACTGTACCACCGCTTCTATTTTTTTGAATTCAAATTGTAAGTATAACTGCTCCATTGCAATTACTTCTGTGAGTTCTTGACGGTCAGACTCAAAATTAGAGAGCACTACCTCTTTCATTTTTTGAGTTTGTGCGCTGTTCGCATCTTGTGATTTGAAGCTGATTTGAGCTTGGTTTTGCAAGGCAATGGCCTGAGCAAGCTTATTCTCCAAAAGATTCAATCGATGATTCTTTTCGTAGTTCAATTCGCGTTGTTTGAGCTCAAGTTGTTGGGCTACCGAACTGTGTTTGCTTTTAAAAATGGGAACGGATAGCTTGAGCATCGGCATAAGAATGTCTTTACCATTTTCGTTTAGCAAAACGTCTGAGCGCTGCTGAACGGCTATATAGTCTAAGCCAAGCCCTAGAGACGGCTGTGACTCTTTTTGATTTACAATTTCCGATTGTTGCACGGCGGCAAAGAGTTTGTCGTATCTTAAAATTTCTGGATTGACCGTCAAACGACTCTGTTCGTGCATTAAATCTTCCAAAGGAATTTCGAGCATTTTGCTAAACTGAATTCCTTCAAAAGAATCGTCGGATAATAAATTAGCAAAAACCACTTCTTCTGCCTTTTCAAATTCTTGTATTTTCAAAAACTCTTCGCTCAGTTTGTTTTGTTCAATTTGAAGCTGTAGCACATTGACCACTGATGCAGAGCCATTTTCTACTGCTTTAAGCGCCAGGGCTTCATAAGATTTAAAGAGTTCAATAGCCGTTTCTATGATATTCTTCTTTTGCTGGTAACCGTATAAGCGATAATAAGATTGAGCTAAAGACAAGGCCAACTGCCGCTCAACGATAAGACGATCGAGGCCTTCAGTTTCAACTAGTGACCTCGCGTAGTCTTGCCTGGCTTTTAGGGTACCAAACCAGGGTAACATTTGAGACACCGACAACTTAAAACGCTGAGGTCCTGTTCGAGTTTCGGGTTCACTTGCAAAATATCCCGCGCCAAAGGTGGTCTTGGGAATTGAAGCAGCTTGATTTATTTTTTCCTCAGCAATTTCATAGCGCATGTGGAGTGCTTGAAGTTGTGGATTATTCGATAGTGCAAGATTCAGATAATGTTCTAAGCTTTGGGCCTGAAGCGCAGTGCTAAGCAAAAGCGTTATGAGGTAAAAGATTGTTTTCTTCATGCCTGAGATGATTTAAGTTCAACTTCTTTTCTCCATCCAAAAAGCACCGGAACCACAAAAAGGGTGATTAGGGCAATTAGCATTCCGCCAAAACTCGGGATGGCCATTGGAATCATGATATCACTTCCTTTTCCCGTACTGGTAAGTATCGGAAATAGCGCTAAAATTGTGGTGGCTGTGGTCATCAAACAGGGTCTAATTCGCTTTTGTCCTGCCTCGATAACAGCCTGATGAATTTCATTAATCCCTTTGGGGGAGTTGCGTTCAAAAGATTGTTTGAGATAGGTAGCCATAATGACTCCATCGTCTGTGGCAATGCCAAAGAGTGCGATAAACCCAACCCATACGGCAACACTGAGATTGATGGGATGAATTTGAAACAGATCCCGAAGATTCTCACCTAAAAATGAAACGTTCAAAAACCAATCTTGACCATAGAGCCAGAGCAAAATAAATCCACCAGAAAAGGCAACTGCCACTCCGGTAAATACCATTAGTGCGGTGTAACTGGATTTAAATTGAATGTAGAGCAACACAAAAATGATAAGCAGTGCTAATGGAATCACTAAAGAGAGTGATTTTTGAGCGCGAACTTGATTCTCATAAGTTCCTGTAAAGGCATAATTTACACCGTCTGGAATTTGGAGTGCACCATTTTTTATCTGCTCTTCTAGATAGCGTTGAGCGTTTTCAACCACATCGACTTCAGCATAATCGCTAAGCTTGTCGAACAGCACATAACCCACTAAAAATCCATCTTCACTTTTAATGGCCTGCGGACCTTTCTCGTAGTTGAACTGCGCCAATTCACTCAAGGGTAAGACATTGCTATTAGGCAGGTTGATGTAAATGTTCGAAAGATCACTTTGGCCTTGACGCTTTTCTCTGGGGTATCGAACTCGTATTCCATAGCGCTCTCTACCTTCTACGGTTTGAGCTAAAACCTTACCGCCCACTGCGATTTCTAGTTGCTGCTGTACGTCTTCGATTCGCAAGCCGTATCGCATTAATTTTTCTCTGTCAATGGTAATGTTTAGATAGGGCTTACCGACAATGCGATCTGCAAAAACAGCCTCTGCTTTGACACCTTCAACTTCTTTGAGTAGGGGTTCTATCTCTAATCCAAAGGCTTCTATTTGCGCCAAGTTTTGCCCCTTGATTTTAATACCCATTGGAGCGCGCATTCCAGTTTGAAGCATGACTAATCGGGTTTCAATAGGCTGAAGTTTCGGCGCTGAAGTCACCCCAGGAAGTTTGGTTCTTTCAGTGATTTTTTGCCAAATATCTGAGGGGCTTTTGATCTCTGGTCGCCAATTTCTAAAATAATTTCCGCTGGGGTCTGCAATCAAAAATTCGCGATCAATTTGAAGTGGATCAGACACGTGATTGTCTTTATAGCGAGCTGCATTGCTGACCTCCAAATTAGGATTGGCCGCAACCTTATCGTTTTTTAATACGAAGTAGCCGTCTTCATTGGTTTTAAAACGCTGAGGAAATCCAGCTGCGTTTAAAACGAATTCAGGACGATATTGTATAAGGTTTTCATACATAGAAATAGGGGCGGGGTCTAAGGCAGATTCTACGCGGCCAGCTTTACCGACCACGACCTCAATTTCAGGAATTCCCGCAACTGCCATATCGAGTTGCTGTAAAACTCTTTTGTTTTCTTCAATTCCTGAATGCGGTAAAGATGTAGGCATAAGCAAAAAAGAACCCTCATTCAGTGCTGGCATAAATTCTCTACCTGTTGATCTCATAATGTTGAGTCCAATAAGCAAGAGAATGATAGGCAAGCTTAAAAATTTCAATTTGTTATTTAAAGCCCAAGTCAGTATGCGCGTGTAGTAACGCTGAAAAATATAGAAACTCCACAATAAGAGCCCACTGAGTAGTCCCACAAAAAGTACATTGATCATTAGACTGCGGTCAAATCCCAGCGGCTTCCAATAGTAGGATAACAATAAGATTAACCCCAGCACCGTAATACCCATTTGTAGGATGGAGTTATTTTTGCCTATCACTTCAATTTTAGTACCCAATAGAGGAATAAGCCCAAATCCAATCAAGAGCAGTCCTAAATAATTTCCAAAAATAAGGGCGTACAATCCTACTAATAATAAGAGCATATGTACAGCCGTTTTTAAAAGTGGTTTGAGCTTGCGTTTTTTAAAGATATAAGCTGCAAAGGGTGGAATGATAAATAAGGCTACCACCACAGACCATAGCAGTGCCATGGTTTTGGTAAAGGCCAGGGGTTTAAATAATTTACCCTCGGCACCGATCATTGTAAAAATGGGGATAAAACTGATTATGGTAGTGAATACAGCGGTTAGAATAGCTCCAGAGACTTCTTTAGTCGCCTTAAAAACCGTTTCTTTTACACCTGTATCTTCTGTTTTCTGTTCTAAATGCCTTAGAATATTTTCGGTAAGCACCACACCAATGTCCACCATGGTTCCAATAGCGATGGCGATACCTGAGAGCGCCACGATATTGGCTTCTACACCAAATAATTTCATACTGATAAATACCAGCAGCACCGCAACTGGCAATAAACTCGAAATTAAAAGAGAGGCTCTGATGTTAAATACCATTACCACCACGACTAAAATGGTGATCAGAATTTCAAGAGTTAAGGCTTCTTGCAGTGTGGCAAGGGTCTCATTAATAAGTTCACTTCGATCGTAAAAAGGCACCAAGGTCAACTGAGATGTTCTGCCATCAGCTAAGACTTTAGAAGGCAGGCCGACTTGAATTTCTTCAATTTTTTTCTTGACCTCAGCAATAACCTCCATGGGGTTAGCTCCATACCTTGCAGTAACTACACCGCCAGTAACTTCTGCTCCTTCTTTATCTAAAATTCCTCTTCTCGCCTTAGGCCCCATGCTTATTCTGGCGATGTCTTTTAGTCGGATGGATTTAAATTCTTTAGCGGAGACAACAGTGTTTTTCAAATCTTCGATGGATTTGACATAACCCAATCCTCTGACGAGATATTCTACTTTGTTGATTTCAAGTGTTTGTGCGCCTATATCTCTGTTGGTCTGCTTTACGGCTTGTACCACCTGCTGCAGATCAATACCGTACTGTTTTAAGAGGTCAGGGTCTACATCGACTTGATATTCTGCAACATGACCGCCGATAGAAGCCACTTCAGAGACGCCTTCGGCAGAGGCTAAGGCGTATTTGACATAATAGTCTTGAATACTTCGAACTTCTTGTAAATCCCATCCGCCAGTGACCTTGCCGTTTTCGTCTCGACCTTCAAGGGTATACCAAAAAAGCTGCCCAAGTGCTGTGGCATCCGGACCTAGCTGAGGTTGCACCCCACTGGGTAACAGATTCCTTGGAAGTGAATTGAGTTTTTCTACGATTCGACTTCGACTCCAGTAAAACTCAACATCCTCATCAAAAATGACATAGATGCTTGAAAAACCGAACATCGAATTGCTTCGAATGGTTTTGACCCCCGGAATTCCTAATAAGCTGCTGGTCAGCGGATAGGTAATTTGATCTTCAATGTCTTGAGGAGACTGCCCTTCCCAGGTGGTATATACGATTTGTTGATTTTCGCCTAAATCTGGAATAGCGTCCACGGCCACAGAATCGTTGGGTAAAAACGAAAAAAGCTTACCAAAAGGGGCGTTAATGCTTCCCCAACCTAAAAATAGAATCAGGAGAAGAAAGGCGAATAAAGGATATTTTATAAAATAATTGATGCTTTTATTGAGCATTGATCACTAAGATTTAAGATGGATTTACAATGAATTCTGATGCAAACACGAAATCCCAATCGTATATGAACTGATTGGGTCTATCCTCTTAAATCAAATTAAAAAGCGCTGTTGTAGAATGAGCTTGTTTTCAAGTAGGGGGGGCGGGTCATACAAGAAAAGCTGAGAATGATCTTCACCAATTGCAGCTGCAGTAGTTTCATCGTAATGAGCAGTTGCGATAAAAAGCACAGGTTCAAAATCGATTTCAGTCAGACTTAACTTTAAATCTTCCTGACCTTTAACGGTAAAGCTCTCGTTTTCACAACATGTTTTGGTCGATTCCATCGGCATGTCGCAGCCTTGAGCTTTTTCAAAAACAGAGATCGAAACGACTCTTCCCATGCAAATATGCTTGTCAACCGTCCACGAGACCGTGCTGGCCAAAACAAAAAAGGCCATGAAAACGTGTAAAGATTTGTAAAGTGTTTCTTTCATCTATAGTGTAAAACTACAAAATTTTGGTCTTATTGTGTGGTTCTGCTTCCTTAACTTATTGATTGCAAGATACTAGAGTATTAAAATTTTGTATCTTCAAACAGAACTATCTAAATCTTAACATTATGAAAAAACCCTTATTAGTTTTATTGGCTTTAGTTTTTGTGCAGTTTTCAGCAGCGCAAATGGAATCATCGTCGAGTAAGCGCATTTCGGTGGGTGCTAAAGTTGGAGTACCTAATATTCTCTCTCTAAATGGAGAAGTGGTGCTGCCTATATTAGACAATCACTTTGCCCCTTTTATAGATTACGGCGCTTTTGATATTGAAGATGGCGATACTGAGGTTGGATTGAAATACACAGAATTCGGATTGAACTATTACTTCGGTTCTAAAGGTAAAGGATTCTATATTGGAGCAGGAATTGCTGAACTGAGCACAGATGTTACCTTCAATGATTTGGTGTTCGATGATGGAACAAATTCTGTGGTAGGCTCTGCAACAACAGGATTAGATATCAGTACAACCAATTTAAAATTGGGACTCAAAACTGGAGGTGTACTTTATTTACGTATTGAAGCGGGTTATGGTTTAGGATCACCGCCTAAAACAATCGATTTTACCGCTACTTCTAATGGTATAACAGAATCGTTTTCTGAACCTATTCCAGAAATCCCTGGCGTAAATGAATCAGGATTATTGATTGGAAACATTGGTTTTGGATTCTCGTTTTAAGCCGAATTAAAAGAGTACAAACAACATATTTTAACCCGTGAATAAAGGAAATATTTTCTTTTTTTACGGGTTTTGTTTTTGGATTCATTTTTAAACTACATTTGCCGCGGATTTTACTGATTTACAACAGGTTTAGTAAATTTTTGAAGCTAACAATTGTATTTAAAATGAAAGACTTAAACTTATTGGGGTCTGAAGAGTGGTGTCAGTTTGACGACTTAAGCATTCCCGCGATAAAGGCTCGAATAGATTCAGGAGCCAAAACTTCTTCTATTCAAGCGAGCAAAATCAAAATTTTCGAAAAAGACTTAGAAAAATGGGTGCGCTTTGAGGTGTATCCCGTTCAAGAAAACAGAAGTATTTCTGTGTTGTGTCAAGCCAAAGTAGAAGATATGAGGCAGGTGAAATCTTCGCAAGGAGTTGCAGAGAAAAGACCTGTCATTAAAACCAAAGTTCAGATTGCGGATCAGTCTTTTGAAATTGAACTGACCTTAGCCAATCGCGAAACCATGGAGTACCGAATGCTCTTAGGAAGAGAGGCTATTAATGGTCGTTATTTGGTTGATCCTTCAAAGAGTTTTTGTCAGGGAGATTATACTGAGGAAGAGCTCAAGGAAAAATACAGCGATAAAATCAAACCCAAAACAGGGCTAACCATTGGTATTTTGGCCAGTAATCCCGAATTGTACAGTAACAAAAGAATTATAGAAGCAGGAGAGGCAAGGGGTCACAAAATGGTATTTCTCAATGTGGTGAATACCTATATGAAACTCGATGCGGGTTCTCCTGAAATTCGATATCGAGGCGGAAGTATATTAGATAAATTCGATGCGGTGATTCCAAGAATCAAACCCTCGGTGACTTTTTACGCCTGTGCCTTATTGCGTCAGTTCGATAACCTGGGTGTGTACTGTTTGAATTCGGCTCAATCGATTACGCATTCTCGAGATAAATTATACGCTTCTCAACTTTTTTCTAAAAACAACATTCAAATTCCTGTGACGGGCTTTGCGATTTCTCCAAGGGATACCAAAGACCTGATTAATATGGTAGATGGAGCGCCCTTAATCATCAAATTGTTGGAAAGTACGCAAGGGGTAGGAGTGGTTTTGGCCGAGACCAATAAAGCGGCAGAAAGTGTAATCAACGCTTTTAAGAGTGTACAAACCAAAATTCTCGTTCAAGAATTTATCAAAGAAGCCAATGGTCAAGACATTCGTTCTTTCGTGGTTAACGGAAAGGTAGTTGCCTCTATACAGCGTCAGGCGAAAAAGGGAGATTTTAGAGCCAACCTGCATCAAGGTGGAACCACATCAAAAGTTCGAATTACTCCTGACGAGCGACGTTTAGCAATTAAAGCAGCAAAGGCTTTAGACTTGACTGTTGCTGGGGTAGATATTATTCGTTCTAACAGAGGCCCCTTGTTGTTGGAGGTCAATTCTTCACCAGGGCTTCAGGGAATTGAAAGTAGCACAGGGAAGGATATCGCCAATGTGATGATTGAAAGTATTGAAAAAAAGTTAGGCTATAAACCAGAATAAGGCTATTCGAAGTCGTATACGGCGCCAACTTGATTTCTGATTTCATCTAAAATTTCAATGAGTTCCAGCGAATTTTGAAGGGTCCAACGGGCTTCTTCTATTTTCGAATTGCCTAGAGCAGTATTGACCGCTTCGATTTCATGACAAAATCCAATTCCTTTTTTAGGGTGGTTGAAGACCTGTTCTCCTTCCTGCGTTAGTAGTCGATAAGAGTCACTCTGAAACCAATCCGCATCGATGCAAAGCTGACCTTTTTCTCCGTACAGATGCGCTTTCATTTCACTTCTAAAGGCAAAACTGCTAAAAAGTTGCGCTTGACAATCTTGGTAATTGAGAAGTACTGAGGTTTGCAATTCACTACCCCCTTGATGAAATTGACTATAGGCTTTGATTTCTTGTGGTTTGCCAAAGAGGATGTAAGCCAAAAAAACAGGATATATTCCGATATCTAAAATAGAACCACCGGCCAGTTCTAAATTAAAAATTCGGTGCTCAGGGCTTTGATCTAAGGCGTGAAAACAGAAATCAGCCTTGAGTAACCTCAATTTACCAATGGGATTGGACTTTAATTTTTCTATAACCTCTTCCATGGTAGGATTAAACCTTGTCCAAAGGGCTTCCATCAAAAAAACCTTTTCGCTTTGAGCAGCAGTCATCATTTGCCGAACTTGATGGGCATTAACGCCTAAGGGCTTTTCGCATAAAACTGCTTTTTTGGCTTTTATCGCTTTAAGAGTCCAATCTAAGTGCAAATGATGGGGAGTCGCAATGTAAACGATATCAACATTAGTATCTGCCAATAAATCTTCGTAAGAATCGTAGAATTTTTGGGCCTTGTGCTTCTTTGCGAAATCTTTAGCCTTTGTCGATGACCTTGAGGCAACGGCTTGAATTACAGTGCCTGAAACCCTATTGAGGTCACTCGCAAAATCGTTGGCTATGGCACCCAAACCAATTATTCCCCAGCGTATCGTTTTCATTGTATTTTTTTGATACATTTAATGAATTATAAATATCTTTAAAAAAAAGAGAATTATGGCTTTATTTCAACTTACGATTAACGGACAGACTAAAGAAGTCGAAGCAGATGCTTCAACTCCTTTGCTTTGGGTACTTAGGGATCACCTTAAAATGGTGGGCACAAAATTTGGATGTGGAATTGCACAATGTGGAGCGTGCACCGTTTTGCTCAACGGAAATGCAATTCGTTCATGTCAATTGCCAGTATCGGCAGTTGGAAATCAAAAGGTCACTACCATAGAAGGGCTGTCAGATGATGGTTCTCACCCTTTACAACAAGCTTGGGTTGAGGTTGACGTTCCTCAATGCGGGTACTGTCAAGCGGGGCAAATCATGCAAGCCGCATCTTTGCTCAATCAAAATTCAAATCCAACAGACGAAGAAATTGAGGCTGTAATGAACGGTAATATATGTCGTTGTGGAACGTATTTAAGAATCAAAGAAGCCATCAAATTGGCGGTAAAAAACGCCTAAGCTAATCGTATAAGAACAATATTATGAGTCAAATAGTCAAAACAAAATTCGGAAGAAGATCCTTCATCAAAAGAAGTGCAATGGCCACTGGAGGTTTCGCCATTGGTTTTTCTTGGTTGTATTCATGTGAACAGACCCCAAAAATGGTGTTGGAATTGCCTGATGAATGGTTCAATTTTAATGGATATTTAAAAATAGGAGACAATGGGGTAGTGACGATTATGTCACCGAATCCTGAAATAGGCCAAAACGTAAAAACGTCAATGCCAATGATCGTGGCCGAAGAACTAGATATGGACTGGGCCAAGGTCATCGTTGAACAGGCGCCTTTGGATACTTCACTCTACGGAGTGCCGTTCATTTCAAAAATTGCCGGTCAAGCCGAAGCTCCGCGTTCTGGAATGCAAATTGCTGGAGGTTCGAATTCGATTCGCTCAAGTTGGGATGCTCTTCGATTAGCTGGAGCTACCGCCAAAGACATGTTGCTTCAAGCGGCTGCTGATACCTGGGGCGTTGCCAAAGATGAATTGAGCACAGAAAACGGTTATGTCATTCACGAATCCTCTGGACAAAAAGAACACTATGGTGTTTTTGCTGCCGCTGCCTCTGAAGTAGCCGTTCCAGAAGAAGTAGTGCTTAAAGATCCTGCAGACTATAAAATCATCGGGTCTTCAAAGAAAAATGTAGACGGATTAAAAATCGCCACAGGACAACCTTTATTTGGAATTGATGTGATGAAAGAAGGAATGAAAATCGCAGTAATGATTCATCCTCCTGCTTTCGGAATGACCCTGAAATCATTTAATGCCGATAGCGCCAAACAAATGCCAGGTGTAGTCGATGTATTTCAAATCGACGCCTATCAAGGTGATACGCAAAATTCGGCTTTTGATATTGCTGCATTTAGAGATTTAGTCGTGATTGTAGCTGACACAACTTGGCAAGCGATGCAAGCGAAGAAAGCAGTGAAATGTGAATGGATTGAAGCGGATGATGTTAAAACTAAAATCAGTTTCTTCGGAAGAGATTCTTACTTTGATTTTCCTAAAGGCCTAGAAAGTACAGCCGCACAAAATGAAAAATTGAATGCCGCGGCGAAAGCTAATGTGCAAACTGCTCGAAGAGACGGTAACCCAGAAAGAGCTTTTAGAAATGCCGATCGCATTATAGAAAAAACCTATTCTGCACCTTATTTGGCGCACAACACCATGGAACCCATGAACTTTTTTGCTGATGTGACCGCAGAAAAGGCACATTTGATAGGTCCTATCCAAACACCGAGTATTATGGAGCCTTCTGTTGCAGCTAGATTGGGAATGAATCCTGATCAAGTGCATATCGAGATGACTCGAATGGGAGGTGGATTTGGTAGAAGGTTATACGGACACTTCTTGGTTGAAGCTGCTGCCATTTCTCAGCATGTAAGTGCACCCGTCAAATTGTTGTACACTCGTGAAGACGATATGAGTTGTGGTGTATTTAGACCAGCTTATCAAGCGACCTATAGAGCTGCGATTGATAAAAACAATGTAGTTACTGCTTTTCACGTGAGAGCAGGTGGAATTCCAGAGAGTCCTCTTGCAGCGAATCGTTTTCCGGCAGGTGCTTACGACAACTATCTGGCAGAATCTTTTACCGTTAAATCAAATGTGACTACAGGTGCCTTTAGAGCGCCTAGATCAAACTTTATAGCTGCGGCAGAGCAATCCTTTTTAGACGAACTTGCTGAGGCCATTGGAAAAGATCCTGTGGATTACAGATTAGAACTTTTCGATCGTGCGATTAAGGATCCTGTAGGTGATCGAAATGATTACGATGCTAATCGTTATGCTGAGGTTATTCGCTTGGCCAAAGAAAAATCAAATTGGGGAACTCCAAAAGAAGGAGTACACCGAGGTTTTGCAGCCTATTTCTGTCACAACTCCTACGTCGCTGATGTCGTAGACCTCAAGGTTGAAAACGGTCAAACGATTGTAGAAAATGTTTGTGTAGCGGTAGATTGCGGAATTGTAGTCAATAAAGATGCAGCAATTAACCTTGTTGAAGGAGGAACTGTAGACGGAATTGGAACAGCACTCTATAGTGGTTTAAACCTCAAACAAGGAGCTCCACAGCAAACTAATTTTGATCGCTATCGTTTGATTCGCCACGCTGAAGCGCCAAAAGCAATAGAGGTGCATTTTGTGAATAATGGCATGTCACCGACAGGACTTGGTGAGCCGATGTATCCACCTGTAATGGGTGCCTTAGCCAATGCGATGTATCAAGCTACAGGTAAGCGTTTGTATCAACAACCTTTTGCTCAAAATCTCGACGCCTAAAATTCGTTGCAGCTAGGGCATGATTGGAGTTGAAGAGGCTAGAAGAATTGTAGCAGAAATTGATGTAAGATTACCCAAAGTTCAAGTGGTATCACTAGAACTGGCTTCGGGTTATACCTTGGCAAAAAATCTGTATTGCCCCTTTGATTTGCCTTCGTTTGAGCAATCGATAATGGATGGCTATGCCATTTATTACAACGAAAACGACCCTTTAGAATTTGAGGTCATAGCAGAAATTCAAGCAGGTAGTAAAGCTACAGTAACATTAAATCAGGGCCAAGCTGCTCGCATTTTTACAGGTGCACCGATTCCTTCTGGTGCCAATGCTGTGGTTATGCAAGAGCACGCTCGTCAACTCGGTAGTCAGTTGCATATCGAGCATCCTCCAAAACCAAACCAACACATTAGAGCCATAGGAGCTGATCTTAAAAAGGAGCAGTTGTTATTTGAGTCAGGTTTTCAACTTAATGCATCGAGTTTAGGGGTGTTGAAAAGCTTAGGTTTTAAAGAAGTAGAAGTATATCGAAAGCCTGTTGTAAGAATTATTGTTACAGGCGATGAATTGGTTTCAGAAGATCGCCCTCTTCAAAAAGGCGAAATTTATGAGTCCAATTCTACGGTGTTAAAAGCTGCATTAGAATCCAATGGCATTACCGTTCAAAAAGTGATTGCCGTAAGAGATGATTTTGATGCGACTCGAGAAGCGCTTAAAGAAGCTATAAACAGTTCTGACCTGACCTTAGTTTCAGGAGGAATATCAGTAGGGGCTTATGATTTTGTCTATCGCAGTTTACAAGAGTTAGGCGTTCAGACTTATTTTTATAAGGTCAAACAAAAACCGGGTAAACCCTTGTTTTTTGGAGGGCTCAATCATAACTACCTCTTCGCACTCCCAGGCAATCCGGGATCTGCTTTGACTTGTTTTTATATGTACGTCTTGCCCTTTCTAAAGCGGATGCAAAACACCAGTGAATTCGAATATTCTTCCATAAGATTAGTTCTTGAACAAGGCATAAACAATACAACCGGAAGAGCCCTGTTTTTAAAAGCAAAGAGAAACGGAAATAGCGTACATATTTTAGAACATCAAAGTTCTTCGAAATTATTGGGCTTTGCCATGGCGGATGTTTTGGTGTATATACCCGAAACAAGCCGTGAACTGGCCGAAGGTACTTTAGTCGATTGCTTTATAATTGCATAAAACCATGTTGGATCCTCTTATACTTTTTGCAGTAGTTTTAGCCATATGCGCCTTTATCTATTCGAGTGTGGGGCACGGAGGGGCAAGTGCTTATCTAGCATTTATGGCCTTGTTTTCTTTTGATACCATTGTGATGAAACAGACTGCGCTTAGCCTTAACCTTGTAGTTGCAGCGATCTCTTTTATTCAGTTTTGCCGCTTGGGATTTTTTAAACTCAAACTCTTTCTTTTTTTGGCACTGACCTCTGTTCCTGCTTCTTTTTTAGGTGGAACGTTGACCTTAGAATCCAGCATGTACAAAATGATTTTAGGTCTTTTTTTATTGGCAGCTGTGGCGCGTATTTTGCTGAAACCCACTCAAAGGAACCCGCAAATTGAAGAAGAAAAATTCAACGCTTTAGGGGCTTTAGTCATAGGCGCTACAATTGGTTTCGTTTCGGGATTAATCGGAATAGGAGGAGGCATTATTCTTTCACCTTTGCTTTTGCTTTTAAAGTGGGCTGATGTTAAAAATACTGCTGGAATTTCTGCTCTTTTTATCTGGGTTAATTCTGCGGCTGGTCTCGCGGGTCAACTTCAAAGTGGTATTCAAATCGATGATCACCTTTTTCTATTCATAGGGGTTGTGGCATTTGGCGCCATTTTAGGAGGATACTGGGGGTCTAAATCCCTTAGCTTTGTTAATTTAGAGAAAGTGCTTGCAGTAGTTCTTATTGCAGCCGCTGTAAAACTTATCGCATTTTAAATGAAAGTAGAAGTTCGATTTTTTGGTCAACTCATTGATAAACTTGGATTAGCCGTATGCCAATTAGAAATAAGCGCACTGAAATTTGAGGCTGTGCGCGATGCCTTAGAACAAGCATTTCCGGCTTTAAAATCAATGAGTTATCAGCTTGCACAAAACAACGCAATAATTGAAGGAGAGACCGCACTAGATCAAAGTGCAATAGATGTTTTTCCACCCTTTTCTGGAGGATGAAAGAGAACAGTAGGTATTTAAGACAACAAACCCTCGAGCAAATCGGTGTCGAAGGTCAAAAGCAATTGCTTGAGAGTCGGGTGCTGGTTATTGGGGCCGGAGGTCTTGGATGTCCACTTCTTCAGATACTCGCTTCCACTGGAGTTGGGTACTTGACTGTTGTTGATTTTGACCGTATAGCGACTCATAATCTCGCACGTCAAATGCTCTTTAGAAACCAAGATGTAGGGCGTCATAAAACTGAGGTCGTTACCGAATACCTCAAGGCTTATTTTCCAGATTGCAAAGTGGCTTATCACACAGCGCTATTTCATGAAAACAATGCCGCTGAACTTATTCGTACCCATGATGTTGTGGTCGATGCTACTGATGACATTAATACCCGTTATTTGATCAATGACTATTGTGTACTGCACAACAAGCCTTTAGTTTTTGCCGCTTTGTATAAGTTTGAAGGCCAATTGACGGTCTTTAATTACAAAGGAGGGCCTAGTTTACGATGTCTGTATCCCAAAAAACCGCAGTATCAAGAAATACCAACCTGCGAGCAGTCTGGAATGCTCGCCACTGTTTCGAGTAGTTTAGCACAGTTTCAAGCCACTGAGGTAATCAAAGTACTTTTAGGTTTACCTGGTGTGCTGAGTGGAACCTTGTGGTACTACGATTTTTTGAATCACAGCCAACGTTCGATAGAATTTAAGGTCAATGCAGCCCAACTCGAGTATGTTAAAAACAAAAAAGCTGAAACCGAACATAAAATTCATATTTCAATAGAAGAATTAGGGAGTTATGAAGGCTATAATTGGATTGATCTTCGCTCTAAAGAGGAGACACCGCTTTTGCCATTTGAATTTATATTTCAACTGCCTATAAGCAGCGAAAATTTTCTAGATAAACTCCAAGATCAATGCGAATCTGCTAAACCCATTTTGTTTTTCTGTCAATCGGGGTCAAGAGCCAAAAAAGCTCAAGAATTGTGCTTGAATTCGGGGCTTCAAAACTCATTTGCACTGCTGAATTCAATTGAAGATATTTCAACTTATCTTAGCACTCAATGTCAATGAAAAATATATTTAAAAACGGAGCGATTAGCCCGCAGTTTATAGCCGAATCTATCGAAAAGCACCAATCTAAGATTAAGATAGGAGCGCACCAGACCTTCATGGGTCAAATTCGTCAAGACGAACATGAAGAGCAAACCGTAGCAGCTATCAGTTATTCGGCCCAAGAAGAGATGTGTAATGTGCTTGCTGAAAAGCTCAGAGAAGAAATGATTAGCAAATACGATTTGAGCTGCATTCATATTTATCACAGTATAGGAAGGGTAAATGTCGGCGAACTTTGTTTTTTTGTTTTTCTCTCAGGAAGGCATCGATCAAATACATTTCAAGCGATTGAAGAATGTGTAAATAGAGTAAAAGCCGAACTGCCCATTTTCGGAAAGGAAATTTATGAAGATGAGTCACACAGTTGGAAAGTAAATACATAGAGAAGTGGTTGATATAACAGGAAAGAGTAATACCTTGAGAATTGCCCTCGCAGGCGCTGTAGTGAAAGTCGGAAGTTCCGAAACCATTACCGCTATTGAGCAGGGACAAGTGCCCAAGGGGGATGTTTTTGAAATGAGTAAGGCTGCTGCATTATTAGGCGTTAAAAAAACACCAGAATTGCTGCCTGATTGTCATCCATTACCCATTGAATCTACTCGAATCAGCTATGAGATTACAGGTTTAGAAATTCACATTAAGTGCGAGGTAAAAACCATTTACAAGACCGGAGTTGAAGTCGAGGCTATGCATGGTGCATCTATCGCAGCACTCAACATGTATGATATGCTTAAGCCTATCGATAAGCAGATTGAAATCAGTTCAATCAAACTCCTGTCGAAAAAAGGTGGAAAGTCTTCTCGAAATTACAGTGGTCATCAGAAAAAAGCCCTCGTGCTAGTTTGTTCTGATCGAGTTTCTTCAGCTCAAGCAGAGGACGTTTCAGGTGGTATTTTAGAGGATTTACTGCGTAAAGATGGAGTCGAGCTTCTATCTAAGCAAGTTGTTGCTGATGAGATTACAGAAATTCAAGAAAAAATTAAAGAGGGAGTTGCAAATGCAGACATTGTATTAATTACTGGGGGTACTGGTTTAGCCCAAAGAGATCGCACCCCAGAGGCTTTGCTCACTATGCTTGACACGAGAATCCCAGGAATTGAAGAAACCATGAGAAATTATGGGCAACAGCGAAATCCTTTAGCGATGCTCTCTCGTTCTGTGGCAGGTCTTATCGATCAGACCTTAATATTGGCCTTTCCAGGTTCTACAAAAGGAGTAGAGGATTGTTACAAGGCCGTTTTTCCTGGAGCATTCCATCTAATCGATTTAATTAAAGGAAATCCAAAACACTGATGAAGCCCTTAATTGATAAGCATCAGAGAACGCATAATTACTTGCGCATTTCACTCACAGAAAAGTGTAACCTTCGATGCACCTATTGCATGCCAGCTGAAGGAATTCCTCTTATGCCTGCAGCTCATTTGATGAGCGCTGATGAAATTTTTGAAATTGCAAGTCACTTTGTAAAAAGGGGAGTAGACAAAATCAGGTTAACCGGAGGAGAACCAACGGTTCGAAAGGATTTCAATCAGATCATTGAGCGTTTGTCGAGCTTGCCGGTCAAATTGGCTTTGACGACCAATGGTCTTACGATACATCGGCATATCGAAGTCTTGAAAAAGGCCAATATCGATGTTATTAATATTAGTATTGATTCTTTAGATAGAGAGAAATTTAAGAAAATAACACTCAGAGATCAGTACGAGCAGCTCAAAGAAAACATGAATCTTTTAGATGCTCAGGATTTTCGATTGAAGCTCAATATCGTTTTGCTCAAAGGCATTAATGACGATGAGATTATTCCTTTTATCAATCTCTCCAGAGACCGCAATTGGCAAATTCGTTTTATCGAGTTTATGCCCTTTGATGGTAACAATTGGGATAGGTCTAAGACAGTGTCATTGGAATCGATACTAAAGACTGCGCAAAGTCATTATGGTTCAAGCCACATTAAACGGTTAAAGGATGCAGCAAACGACACCGCTAAAAATTACAAGATCGAAGGTTTTACGGGTTCATTTGCCATTATCAGTACGGTTACCAATCCCTTCTGCGATAGTTGTAATCGACTTCGATTAACGGCTGATGGAAAGTTAAAGAACTGTCTTTTTTCTTCAGGAGAGTATGATTTATTGAGTTCGCTTAGAAATGGAGAATCATTCGACCGTGCAATCGATATTGCCTTGCGCGATAAATTCGCAGCAAGAGCAGGGTTAGACGATCCCAATGCGTTTAACAATCCCGATAATCACAAGGATAACAGAAGTATGATTGCTATTGGAGGTTAAGTCTTTCTTTTAACTTTTGATACATTTCTGGAGTGTCCATATCGTCTAAATCTTCATGTGCCGTTTGTACAATTTGAAGTTGGGTTTTATGCTTGAAGCAAACAGGTTTTGCTCCTTGATCATCGTCGAGTACTGCCAATTCTTCGAAGTAGGCAGAAGAAAATAGACTCGGTATACCGCGGTATCCTTGTTCACTTGATGAAACAACTATTGTATTGGATTTAAATACGGCCAGCATATTTTGTAGATGTGAAAGCGGGATGAATGGCTGGTCAACAGTGAGGATAAAAACACCTTTTGCTTCTGGAAAATGAGACTGCACATAATTGACTCCTACGGCAATACTCTTACCCATACCTTGTTTGTAATCTGAATTTTGTGTGATATGTGATGTTTGCAAATCTTGGCTTAAAAGTGCTTTGTGATTAGATCCACTAATCACAATGACTTCTTGATTGAGCCGCAGGTATTTGTTCACGAGTTCTTTGATCAGCGTAGATGTCATCCAAGGCAGAAGGGCTTTGGATGACCCCATTCGGCTTGAATTCCCCGCAGCTAAAATGACCAAAGGAAAGTCAGTCATGTATCGCTCCTTTTTTTTGACTCAAGGTTCTGGCATCCTTTTCACGGCTAACACTTAGAATCTCGGCTAAAATGGCCAAAGCGATTTCATGAGCCGATTGTGCACCAAGGTCTAATCCTGCGGGACCTTTAAATTGTTCTATGTAATCGAGTTGAATTTCAGGTTGAAGCTCTATGAGTTTGTTGAGTAATTCTTCCTTTCTTTTTCTCGGACCTAATAGGCCAAAATAAACCGGAAATTTATTTTCAAAGGCAATCAAGTATTGCAAGTCTTTTTGAAGACTATGAGTCATGAGAACAATAGCCGTGTTTTCATCTATTTGCAACTGTTTGATTTGTTCATAGCCTAAGAGATGAAGTTCTGATGCACCCTCGAAAAAAGACAGTTCTTTTTGCTCATCGGGGCTCGCTATAATTTCGACAGACCAGCCCAATTTTGTAGCTATCTGACTTAGTGCCACTGCATCGTGCTCTGCGCCTATAATGAGTAATTTAAATTTGGGAGATAGGACCTGTGTAAAGATGAGGTCATCGCTTTGTTCTACCTCATTGTGATGTACTGAAAATTCAAAGCCTTCTCCTGAAATCCTTGTGCTTAAATGAGCGTAAGTGCCGACTTCTCGTCGATAGGAACTCTTTATCTCTAAAGGCTTTCGCTCTTTGATTTGCATTAAAATAAGAGCCACTTGTTCTTGAGGTAATTCTAATGGTTCAATTAAAATATACAACACACCTTCACAACCTAATCTGTATCTGCCGTCGTAGGTCATGATTAAAGCCTCTCCCGATTCAAACACTTTTTGAGCTTGAAAGACAATATCTTTTTCAACACATCCACCGCTTACGGCACCTACAGTTTTTTGATATGCGTCAATCATCATTCTTACCCCGGGTTTTCGGTAAGATGACCCATCGAGATCTACCACAGTGGCCAACACAGATTGCACACCTCTGTTTATATTCGTTTGATACGCTTTTAAAATGGATTCTAATTCGTGCGTCATACCAGCCTTTGTTCGAATGTACAAAAGTTAATCTAGCTTTTTCCACATAAAATTAGTCTCAAGTCTAAAACTGCCTAGGTGCTCAAAATTACATTCCTCTGGAGTCAAGATAGAGAGAAAGTTCTCCTCGGAAGTTTTACGGTACAGATGATAAGTGTGACCGATGATAGGTTCGAAATTAAAGGTGGCACTATAGACGAGTTGGGTTTGGGAAGCCTGATGTTGAAGCTCTTCGTACTGCGCTTTCAACTCATTGAATTTCGCTTGTAATTCAGTATTGATTTGATAAGACGCTCGTTTTTTAAAAATACTGAGGTCTGTGATTTTGATTTCTGGACTTCCTACTGCTGTTGCATACGGGCGTAAAAAGGCATCGTACTTTTGCTGTTCTTCATCAAATACGACCTGGTCGGGTTTCTTTGATTCTTTCTTAGCACTCATGAAATTAAATTCACAATGGATTTATCCAGCGGAGCGGTTGTTGATTTAAATGATTTGAGTAATGTTCCTTCTGGAGAAATTAAAAATTTGTAAAAATTCCATAAGATTGAAGTGCTTTGAACACCATTGAGCTCTTTTTTTGTCAACCAGGCGTAGAGTGCATGCTGTTTACTCCCTTTAACGTGAAGCTTTTCAGTTAGCGGAAAATTAACATCGTAATTCAAAGTGCAAAACTCTTGAATTTCTTCTACCGCTCCTGGTTCTTGCCCTCCAAATTGATTACAGGGACAACCCAGTATGACCAATTCAGATGCAAATTGTTCTTGTAATTTTCGAAGGCCCTTGTATTGTGGGGTAAAGCCACATTTTGAGGCTACGTTCACCACTAAGATGTACTTACCTTTGAAGCTGCTGAGGTCTAGTGCAGTTCCGTCAATAGCTTTTAGTTCAATATTGTAAATAGACATGTTTGATGATGCAGTATTTTGCTGGTTTACTTTTTGAAGTGAAGATTTAGCGCTGCGCAACCACTGCATTAATGATCAATTTGCTGGTGAAATAATTTCTTTTGTTCCATATTTTCAAATGCTCCACTGTAGAAAAATGTCAGTGTAGAAGAACTGTCGTCTTGAACCCCTCTGGAAGCTACACAAAGGTGTTTTGCTTCAATAGCGATGGCGACACTGTTTGTATCGAGTATTTCCATCAGTGCCTGACCGATTTGGTTAGTCAAGCGCTCTTGAACCTGAGGGCGTTTTGCGAAATGCTGCACTAAACGGTTCAATTTAGAGAGTCCTATAACTTTTCCAGAAGATATATAGGATACATGTGCGTGCCCAAAGAAAGGCACAAAGTGATGCTCACAATTTGAGAAAAAACGTATGTTCTTTTCAATGAGCATTTCTTGATACTTGTAGGGATTATCGAAAAGGGTCATTTTCGGCATATTCTTCGGATTTAAACCCGAGAAAATCTCTTCAACATACATTTTAGCCACTCTCTGAGGCGTCCCCTTCAGTGAATCATCGCTTAGATCCATACCCAAGGTTTCCATAATTTCAGTAAAGAGGTCTGCAATTCGATCTTTCTTTTCGGCGTCAGAAAGTTCAAAAAGTTTGTCTGTTGTTGGATTTTCTGAAGCCGAAGTGAGGTGTTCTTCACCGATAGCGTCAAAATCTAAAATGCTCAAGGCTGATTCCGATCGAGAACCGTTATAAATATTCTTTTTCATAGCAAAACTGTCTAACGCTAATCTACAATTTTGTTTAACAAAAAAGAAATTTTATTAAACATTTATTTAATAATGTGGCAGATATTTCATGACAAGGCCATAAACAAAAGTGCCTGCAATAGCTGAGATAATTACAATGGCTATAGGTAAATATCCTGCTCCTAACAGTGTAAACATAGGGCCTGGGCAAGCTCCAGAAAGGGCCCATCCCAATCCAAAAAGAGTCCCTCCAAAAAGGTAGCGCTTGTATCCTTTCTGTTTTTCACACAGTTCGATAGGTTCATTTTCAAAAGTTTTGACCCTAAATTGTTTAATGATTTGAATTCCTATACCACCCACAACTAATGCCGAACCTATAACGCCAAACATATGAAAGGCATCGAATTGAAACATTTCAAAAATTCGATACCATGAAGCCGCTTCAGATTTGAACATGACGATACCAAAGAAAATCCCTGCGAGTAAAAATTTAAGTGCTTTCATGATTTACGAGAATAGAATTGGAAAAATAAAGTGAACCATTAGTAATCCACCTATAAAAAAACCAATTACTGCGATTAATGAGGGAAGTTGAAGATTACTCAGTCCCGATATGGCGTGTCCTGAGGTGCATCCTCCAGCGTATCTCGCTCCAAAACCAACAAGAAAGCCGCCTATTACCAAATAAATGAGATTGCCATTTTCAACTAATTGTTCGAATGAAAACAAAGCTTTTGGTACATAAGCTTCGCCAGCATCAGTAAATCCGTAGCTGTTGAGAATATGAACGCTGTTTTCAGCTAGAGGTATAGCTGAAGACTCACTTAAAAACGATGAGGCCACAAAACCACCAATGGCTGTACCTACGATAAATAAAATATTCCATCGCTGTGCTTTGAGATCTATTTTAAAAAAGTCACTCGCTTTATCCGCGCCTAAAGCACTACAAATTGTTCTAAGGTTGGTCGATACGCCAAATTCTTTTCCCGAAAGGATTAAAAAAAGCATTACCAGTGCAATCATTGGCCCCGAAATGTACCAAGGCCATGGTTCTTTTAAAATGTCCATACCTACGAGTTTAGGCTGTCATTGTACTTGGACATTGATAGGCACTTATATCAATCCCTGACTCTTGCATAGCTTTGAATCCTCCTAGGATATCGATACTGTTGTGAATGCCTCTGCTTTTGAGTATTGATGCTGCAATTACCGAGCGATAACCTCCTGCACAGTGCATATAAAAAACACCTTTTTCAGGAAATTCTTTTAGGAAACTATTGATAAAGTCAAGTGGTGTATTTGAAGAATTCAAGGCATGTTGGGCAAAGTGCTCACTTTCTTTGCGAACGTCGAATAGTTCAATCTCCTCTTTTTGCATAAGCGATTTAAGCTCATCTGCAGAAATTGTACTTACATTATCGTATTCTTTTGAGTCTGACTTC
>Ga0213867_1000262_pt1 | contig 24199 bp, 19 predicted proteins | sample PICome_12_FD_160120 | JGI IMG/M metagenome (GOLD analysis project Ga0213867, IMG submission 160120) | Coastal seawater microbial communities near Pivers Island, North Carolina, United States - PICO540 | ecosystem: Environmental > Aquatic > Marine > Coastal | place: USA: North Carolina... | reverse complement strand
AAGATTCCGCCTTCGCTAAAGCTATGGCGCACGGGTTGTTGGACAGCCTTCTCAAGTTTTAGTGGCTAGCTTGCCAGGGTCCGCCTTCGCTCCCTGAGCTATGGCGGGCAGCCTTTTAAGCCATCATGACTGGGGCTTGCCAGCCGAAGCCTTGGCGAAGGCTGGTGGAGGTGGCGGGAGTCGTTCCGAGCTGAAATCTCAGCGACAAGACCGGGCCGCATCGCGGAACCGGACCACCGTAGGTGAGACGACCAGAAACGGAAGTATTTGCCTTTAAGGCAAATGGTGGAGGTGGCGGGACGCGGACACGCTTTTGTAAGTCGTTCAATTGCATCACAGGAGCGTTTTTAGCTCTAAACAATTGAGGCGTAATTGAGGCAGTAGGATTGAACTCAGTTGCATTGAGCGGCATTGTCCTATTTGTTCTTTTATGAGTTCCAAGAAAGTTTGAGGGGTATGGGGGCAACGAGCGTTTAACTACTTATGAATGAAGACCAGCTAGAAGATTTTATTTATAAGGCCAAGCGGTCCTTGGTTCCAGATTGTCCGGGTTCTGTAGAACAAAATGTTCTTCGACGTATTCGATTGTCGGGTTCTAGTTCCGGACGTTCTGGATGGGATTTGTTGTTTCGTATTCTTCCGCAGCCAAGTTTTATTGCTGCGGGGCTAGCGATAGTTACGGTGGTTAGTTTTGGAGTCACCGTTCTTTCGAATGGCTTCGGAACAACTGGTCAAGACAGTCAATTACTTGCTGCCAGTGCTCTGGACTTTGATGTCTTCCAGCAAACAGAACTTCTTCATTTTGACGACCATTGATATTATGGATTGCGAGTGTAACCAAGGTAGTCGAGTCCGGCTGATTGTTGGACTTATTGGCGGAATGATACTTATCTGCGTTGTTGTTTCCTTTCTGACGACGCGCCTGATGGTGAATAAGAGTGATTGGAGTCAGCATGACTCTGAGCATGGGCACAAGTGGCTTCATCAAGAACTCAATTTAAGCGAAACCGAAGCGGCATTAATCGATGCGTTGGAACCAGCTTATCGAGAAGAAAGAGCAAAGCTTCAGGGAGATTTTCAAAAACGGATACTTACGCTTAGAGATTTGATTGTAGGCTCGGACGAGCTGACGCCGGAGGTGCGTCATGCGATTCACGAGCTACATATAGTCCACGGGCGACTGCAGGAGCTATCTATTAACCATTATTATGAGATGATGAATGCCTTGCCTGCTGATAAACAAAAGCGTCTCAAGGAGATCGCTGTTCAAGCGCTTAGCACACCTGAATAATCTCGATGGATGATCAAGATGACGACCTCAAGTTGTTGGAAAAGATTGGTCAGGGTGACGAGTCGGCCCTAGTCCGCCTGATGTTCAAGCACAAGGATCCGGTTTTTCGATTTGCATACCGCTACCTTGGCAATCCATCAGACAGCGAAGAAGTCACGGAGGAGGCATTTTTTCGAGTGTATCAGAATGCTCCCAGATTCAAGCCAAAGGCCTCAGCCAAAACATGGATCTTTTCAATCGCTCTGAACCTTGCGCGAGATCGTTTGCGCAAACGTAAGAAATCTCGTGGTGAATTTTCTTATGATCAGGCAGGACACCCAGAAGAAGAGAATGGCTCAATGCTTGAACTGATAGACTCGGGGGTGCGTAGCCCTGTTTCGCACACGCAAACCTCCGAAGATTTAAAGATCATCTATCGCTGCATTCAAGAACTTCCAGAAAAGCTCCGTGTTCCTTTCATTTTTTGTGTATTGGAGGACCATACTCACGACGAATGTGCGGCGATCTTACGATTGAGTAGAAAGGCTGTGGAAACACGTATCTATCGGGCAAGACAGGCACTCCGAATCAAACTGGAAGATTTGTTGCAGAAAATTTGAGGGTTCGGGAGATCATTCGCATTTAAGCAAGTATGACGTTCTCATACGCCTATCAAATATTCATGCTCGCAAGCGGAGCCTTCTTCTTTTTGGGGAGCGCATCCGCATCCAGCCCTTCCGCATTTTCGGCAGAGAAAGCCAGCTTGTCGGACTATCTCTCCCATGCTCAGGCAGCCAATCCGCAGTTGCAGGCTTTTGATCAGCGTTTCCGCGCGGCCATGCAGCGCGTCCCACAAGCGTCGGCTTTACCAGATCCGATGTTTCAGGTCACCTCCTTCGTCGAATCCGTGCAGACTCGAACTGGCCCTCAGGAGAACGTTTTCGTTCTCAGCCAGAGAATTCCATGGTTCGGGAAATTGGGTCGAAGGGAAGATGCTGCTTCAGCCGAAGCGGAAGCGCTTTGGTATGCTTATCAGTCGCAGCAACTTTCACTGGCACGCAGCGTCTCTATTGCCTTCTTTGAGTATGCGTATACTAAGGAAGCGATTCGCCTTACCGGCGAAAATCGGGATCTTCTGCAGAATCTCGAACCCATCGTTCAGGCCAAGGTCGAAGGCGGTGCAGATCTCAACGCGCTGCTTCGGCTGAAAGTCGAGATCGGGCGGATCGATGACCAGTTACAGTCGCTCAAGCAGCGCCGGATCGCCCAATCAGCCGGTATTGCAAAATTGCTGGGACTCCCCGACTCGAATGTCTTGCCGTGGCCACGATGGGAGTCACCGGATGTAACTACGCTGGATGGCCTGTCGCTGGTAAGGGCAATCGAGGCCAACAACCCCGAGCTGGAGATGCTGCGCCGAAAGATCACTAGCGCAGCCGCGAGAAGGGAGATAGCAAAGCTCGAAAGCTATCCCGATTTCTCTCTGGGCGTGAACTACATCGAGATTGGCAACCCGGGCACTTCTGTCGCCGATGCAGGCAAAGATGCTTGGGGTGTAACGGTCGCGATAAACATTCCGATTTGGTTCGATAAATATCGAGCCGCCCGCGCTGAGGCGCTCGCGGATCAGCGTGCATCGGAGAACGAACTCACGAATCGTTTCAACGAACTTAGAGCCGACCTTAGCGCAAGCCTTGCGCTGCTCAACGACGCTGACCGTCGACTAAAACTGTATGGAGATGAGCTGCTATCACTTGCTGAGCAGGCAGTGGAGAACAGCCGAACAGGCTACGAATCCGGTAAAACTGGAATTCTGGAGGTCATCGACAGCGAACGCTCCTTGCTCGATCTACAGCTTCTCTACTGGCGTGCATCGGCAGACGCATGGCAACAACGCATCATTATACAAACGCTAAGCAATCAACCTTTAATGGGCACCTTTAAAGCCACGCAGGAATATGAATAAGAAGATCATACTAATCCTCTCAATAAGTAGCATTATTGCCCTCTTCAGTGGCATCTTTATCGGCAGAACCATATACTCTGTTGGCAACCACGCGCACACGGACCCAGCGACAACTGATCCAGACTCCGCTGAGGAAGAGCCGTCGACTTGGACCTGTTCCATGCACCCGCAAATACAGCAGCCCGAACCCGGTGATTGCCCAATCTGCGGCATGGACTTGATTCCCCTAGAGTCGGATACCGGAGCCGACGATGGCCCACGCATCATGAGCATGAGCGAAGCCTCGCGTGCTTTGGCGGATATACAAACGACCGTGGTCGAGCGAGACTATCCTGAAGCCCAAATTCGACTCGTAGGTAAATTGGCCTTCGATGAGACGCGGGAGAAATCCTTGACCGCCCGTTTTCCTGCTCGGATTGACGAGCTTTTTGTCAACTTCACCGGCATCGAAGTCAAACAGGGTGAGCACTTGGCCAAGGTCTATAGTCCAGAGCTTCTCACAGCTCAGCGTGAATTGCTGACCGCCTACCGCGCGAGCCCCAACAGTTCGATCACTCGTGCCGCACGGGAAAAACTGCGACTTTGGGATCTGTTGCCAGAGCAAATCGATGCGATCATCGAAAGCGGCGACCCCAAGGATCATTTTGTCTTGAAAGCTCCAATCGGTGGTGTGGTCGTTTCCAGACATGTGACAGAGGGCACTTACGTAAAAACAGGCGAACCACTTTTCAAGATCGTCGACCTCTCGGAGCTTTGGGCGTATCTCGACGCCTATGAATCGGACCTCCCATGGCTTCGCTACGGGCAGGATGTTGCATTCTCGGTACAATCCTTTCCCGGAGAAACATTTCACGGCCAAATCGCCTTCATCGAACCTTTGGTGAATCCCAATACCCGCACGATCCCAATTCGGGTCAATGTGCCCAATCGAGACCAACGTCTGAAACCCGGAATGTTCGTGCGTGGTGTCGTCCATTCTCGACTTGCGGAGGACGGGCAGGTTTATGCGCCTGAATTCGCAGGCAAATGGATCAGTCCGATGCATCCGGAGATTGTGAAAGATGGCCCCGGTTCTTGCGATGTTTGCGGAATGGACCTAGTGCCAGCCGAAGAGCTTGGCTACGTGGAGAACGAATCGGGGACAGCCCCATTAGTTATTCCTTCCTCTGCTGTCCTTCGCACTGGAAAACGCGCAGTCGTCTATGTCGAAAAGCCCGATGCAGAGCGTCCTACCTATGAGGGTCGTGAAATCGTTCTCGGCCCTCGCGCTGGAGATGCCTTCATCGTGACGGCTGGTCTAGATGCCGGAGAGAGTGTCGTTACCAGTGGTGCCTTCAAGATCGACAGTGCGCTGCAAATTCAGGCTAAACCCAGCATGATGAACCCTGAGGGCGGTGGCTCCACACCCGGACACAATCACGAGGGCGGAAACGAACATGTTGGCCATCAGATGTCATCCGAAATCGACATTTCCAACGAACAAGCGGTGGAACTCATGCCTGCTTATCTGGCCATGCAAGCGGCACTGGCGGCTGACGACCTAGACACTGCAAAGTCGCAGGTAAAGGCCATGATGGACATAACAGGACACAGTGGTGCCTTGCCTGCTATGCTGCACGACATGCTAGCCGCAGATCAGCTCGAAGCGTTGCGCAAGCCGCATTTTGAAACACTCTCCAATGCATTCATTGCTGCGGCGAAGCGTGCCCCCACATTCATGCCGAAGAGTCTCATGATCATGCATTGTCCGATGGTCTATGGTGATCGCGGTGCAGACTGGCTACAAACAACCGAACCGCTACTGAACCCGTATTTTGGAGCAATGATGCTGAAGTGTGGGGAGGTCAAAGAGCACATCGGTAAGGAGGCCACCGAGCATAGTGGTCACCAGTAGTAATATTCGAAAAAGACTTTGAAAGAAACCAAGTTTGATGAAGCAAAAAGCAAATATCTGCCGCATGGTCACGTCTGACCACCTTTGCCCTTGGGGCATAAAAGCATGGGATCTTCTAAAACGCAATGGCTTCGATGTGGATGACCGGCACATCGAATCGATGGATGCCAACAAGCAGTATAAGGAGGAGCACGGTGTCGATAAAACGCCGCAAATCTACATCGAAGATAAGCACATCGGTGATTACGAACAGTTGCGCGAGCATTTGGGGCCAGGGTCCGGTCCGAAGGAAGGCGAAACCTATCGCCCGATCATAGCTATTTTCGCCATCACTTTCGGCATGGCTGTCAGCACGTCATGGGCTTTTCTGAGCAGGTTCGATTTCATTCGTATCGCTGAACTCTTTATCGCTTTCAGTGTGTGTGCCTTTGGTATCCAGAAACTCATAGACCTACACTCCTGCGCAAACGGTTTTGTGCAATATGATCTACTCGCTCAGCGATACGTGCCCTATGCCTCGGTCTATGCCTATATCGAAACACTGGGTGGCGTTCTGATAATTGCCGGAATACTGACGTGGGTAGTTGCTCCCGTCGTGCTTGCGGCAACCACCCTCGGCGCGGTCTCCATCATCAAGACGGTCTATATCGAAAAACGCGATTTGAAATGCGCTAGCGTGGGAGGTTGCAACGATGTGCCCCTTGGTTTCATTTCACTTACCGAGAACCACATGATGATGGCCATGGCCGTTCGGATGACGGTTAAGTCAGCAATCTAATTTCGATACAGGTAGTATGACAAATAACAACAATCCGATTAACGTCCTGATCCGATTCTGTCTTGAGAATAAGCTGGTCGTCATCCTGTTCACAGTTGTTCTTGTGTTTTGGGGTGTCGCGGTGGCTCCTTTTGATTGGGAGTCCGACATCCTTCCCCGCGATCCAGTGCCAGTCGATGCCATTCCCGATATCGGTGAAAATCAGCAAATCGTCTTTACCGAGTGGAAGGGCCGCTCGCCGCAGGACATCGAAGATCAGATTACCTATCCGCTGACGACAGCGCTGCTCGGACTGCCGGAGGTGAAGACCATTCGTAGTTACTCAATGTTCGGCTTTTCATCGATCTACATTATTTTCAAAGATGATGCAGAGTTCTATTGGACACGTTCCCGCATTCTTGAAAAGTTGAACAGCCTTCCTTCTGGGACGCTGCCTCAAGGCGTCTCGCCCCAGTTGGGGCCGGATGCGACAGCTCTTGGGCAGGTGTATTGGTATACCCTGGAAGGCATGAGCCCGGACGGCGAGCCCACCGGAGGCTGGGATCTCGAGGAGCTGCGCAGCACACAGGATTGGTATGTGCGCTACGCCTTGCAAGGAGTTGACGGCGTCGCCGGGGTGGCATCGATTGGTGGTTTCGAGAAGGAATACCAGGTGGATGTCGATCCCGATGCTTTACGCACTTATGGAATCGCTTTGCACGAAGTCTTCGATGCCGTCAAGGGAAGCAACTTGGATGTTGGGGCTCGCACGATTGAGATCAACGCCATCGAATACGTCATCCGTGGTCTCGGTTTTATTGAGAACCTCGACGACTTGAGAAAGACAGTCGTCACCCAAAGAGACAATGTGCCGATCACGTTAGCTCAGATTGCGGAGATCGAGTATGGGCCAGCGCTACGACGGGGCGCTCTGGATAAGGCCGGCGCGGAAGCAGTCGGCGGCGTCGTGGTCACACGCTACGGCGAGAACCCGCTCAAAGTCATCAAGCGGGTTAAAGAAAAGATCAAAGAAATCTCTTCCGGCTTGCCGAAAAAAACTCTTGAAGATGGTGCGGTGAGTCAGGTGGAAATCGTTCCTTTCTATGACCGCACCGGCTTGATCTACGAGACCTTAGGCACCTTGGAAGATGCTGTCCGCCAGCAAATCCTTGTGACGATCATCGTCGTGGTGATTATGGTGCTGCATCTGCGTAGTGCCGCCTTGATTTCCGGCGTGCTACCATTGGCGGTGCTCTTCTCCTTCATCGGGATGAAGCTGTTTGGCGTCGATGCCAATGTCGTTGCTCTGTCCGGTATCGCCATCGCTATCGGCACTATTGTCGATATGGGAATCGTCTTGATCGAAAATATCCTGAAGCATCTTGACGATGCAGCCCCGGAGGAAAGTCGGCTTGAAGTCGTCTACCGTGCCTGTTCAGAGGTTGCGAGTGCGGTTGTGACTGCGGTGCTCACGACTGTCATCAGCTTTCTTCCAGTCTTCACCATGGAAGCTGCCGAGGGTAAGTTGTTCCGCCCCTTGGCTTACACCAAGACCTTCGCGCTCATCGGTTCAATCATCGTCGCCCTGACGATCATCCCGCCTTTAGCGCATTGGTTTATAGCTGGGCGATACAAATCACATCTGGCCCGCTACGGGCTCTGGGGTGGTATCGCACTAGCTGGTCTGCTTGGGGCGATCTTTCTGCCATGGTTTACGTGGTGGTTGGGGCTATTTATGTTTGTGACAGCGGCCTTCCATATCGCGAGTCCCAAGATTCCGGATACAGTGCAACGGGGTGTTCTGTTTGTCTTCAACTTTGTGGTCGCAGTACTTGTCGCCCTATGGCTCGCTGCCGATTGGAAGCCTCTGGGGCCGGAAGAACACATTCACAACATTCTCTTCGTCCTTCTTACGGTCGGTGGATTACTCGGATTCTTTTATTTCTTTATCAAGTTTTACGCACGGATGCTCGCGGTTCTTCTCCAGTTCAAGACGCTCTTTATCGGCTTCAGTGCTTTGATTGTTGTCTTCGGGTTTACTGTATGGGTCGGTTGGAGCAGTGTGTTCGGTTGGCTGCCGGAAGGCATCCGAAGCTCAAAACCTTACGTCACCGCCGCACATGCCGTGCCTGGCTTAGGAAAGGAGTTTATGCCGGATTTGGACGAAGGTTCCTATCTGCTGATGCCCACGACAATGCCGCATGCTTCTATCGGTGAGGTTATGGACGTCCTTAGAAAGCAAGATATGGCGATCAACGCGATTCCGGAGGTGGATACCGCTGTCGGTAAACTCGGGCGAGTCGAGAGTCCGCTCGACCCGGCTCCGATTTCGATGATTGAAACCATCATCACCTACAAGTCCGAGTTTATTACAGATGAGGACGGGCGCATCCTTACCTTTGCCTACGATTCAGTCAACGATGCGTTTGAGCGCGACGAGTCCGGTGAATTGATTCCAGACGAAGATGGACGTCCCTTCCGCCAGTGGCGCGACGAGATTCAAAGTCCCGACGACATTTGGGATGAGATCGTCAATGCCGCGACAATCCCCGGAACGACCTCCGCTCCCAAGCTCCAGCCGATCGCTGCCCGCATCGTTATGTTGCAAAGTGGTATGCGTGCACCCATGGGGCTGAAGGTATATGGCCCCGATTTGGAAACGCTCGAAACGGTGGCTTTGGAAATCGAAGGATTTCTCAAGCAGGTGCCTGCAATTAAAGCAGAAGCGGTGCTGGCAGATCGAATTGTCGGTAAGCCCTACCTTGAGATCGACATCGACCGCGATGCGATTGCTCGCTACGGGATCAAGATCAAAATGGTTCAGGATGTGATCGAAGTCGCCATTGGCGGTAAGCCGATCACGCAGACCGTTGAGGGACGCGAGCGTTACCCGGTGCGCGTGCGTTACATGCGGGAGATGCGCGACACTATCGAGTCCATCGAGGGTATTCTTGTGGCCGCACCTGATAGCAAACAGATTCCGCTTCGCGAACTCACCTCGATCAACTATGTCCGGGGGCCGCAAGTCATCAAGAGTGAGGATACTTTCCTCGTCGGCTACGTTATCTTCGACAAGCGCGACGGCTACGCCGAAGTAGAGGTAGTCGAACAGGCGCAGCAGTTTCTGCAAGGAAAGATTGATACCGGCGAGCTGAACATCCCCGCTGGAGTCAGCTACAAGTTCACCGGCAGCTATGAGAATCAAGTGCGGGCTGAAAAAAAGCTGCGTGTTGTGCTCCCGATTGCGCTCTTTGCCATTTGGCTAATTCTATATTTCCAGTTCAAGAAGATTTCTACCACCTTAATTGTCTTTTCTGGCATAGCCTTCGCCTGGTCGGGTGGCTTCATAATGCTTTGGCTCTACGGTCAGCCATGGTTCTTCGACGTAAATTTCTTCGGGCACAATCTCCGTGAGTTGTTCCAGATGGGCACGATCAACCTCAGCGTGGCGGTTTGGGTGGGCTTTCTCGCGCTTTTTGGAATCGCGACGGATGACGGCGTCATCATGAGCACCTACATTGGGCAACGTTTTCGCGCGGCCCCACCAGATTCGAAAGAAACAATTCGGGCGCGCGTGCTTGAAGGCGCATCTAGACGGGTGCGTCCAGCCATGATGACCAGTGCGACCACGATCCTCGCGCTTTTGCCGGTTCTCACCTCAACGGGCCGCGGCTCCGACATCATGGTGCCGATGGCCATCCCATCCTTTGGTGGAATGCTCCTCGCACTCATGACGATCTTTGTCGTTCCTGTCCTTTACTGCGGACTGGCCGAAACCTCGATTTTTTTGAACCGAATTTTTCGCGAATTAAAATGAGAGACGTGGGTTCTAGTGTTGTGAACTCCAACCCAGAACATTTTCCCTGAACTACCGCTTGGTAATCTGGTTTCCGAAGAACATGCCGATGATAGTGATCAGGATGTTGTTCGTGATCGGGCTGATGACGATGGGGCGTAAGCCGGAATCGATAGCTATCCAGTTGATCGTTTGGTAGGTGCTCGACCACGGCCATAAGCCGCGTGCGGTGTCGTAGTAACCGATCACGATGGTGATGTTTGGAATGAATACAGGTAGAAGAATCTGTAGTGTGATCGCGGAGATGATGACGATTAGCGCAATGGCGCGGCGGGTGGCCTCGTAAACCAAATAAAGACCTACGATAATAAAAGCAGCGAACTGAATCATGGCCCCGATTAGCTCGGCCCGATTGTAGCCGAAGGTGAATTTTTCGTCGGCTCCTTTCTTGGAGATTTTCCGGACAATGTATGCAATGAACAAAGCGCCCGCATCCTTGGTATTGTGAAGCGCGTTGGTCATCAGCGCCACACAACCGGAGATCAATCCGGCTACAGACTCGAATGCCGAGAGCCCAAGTTCACAACCACAGTCCAGAAAAGCGTGGATTCGCAAACGTTCTAGGCTCCGTGGTTGTGAAATTGGCGTTCATGATCGGTATCCGCGCTTATATGCTGAACGATTAGTGATCGTGGCCCGCGCAGCTATCACCATGCTCGCCTGCTTCTTCACCGTGTGCGCAGATGCAGGCATATTCCTTGAAGTCGCAAGTTGGGCAATCACTGAGATTGAGGTTGAACTTCTCTCGAACTGATTTGGATGCTTTGTCCGGCTTGATCGAGAGGATTATGGGCAAGTTGTTGCCATCGGGTAGCGGTTCTGTGGATACGAGCACTTGACCTTTGGTCGCAAAGCCTAGTCGGACCGGATTCTGACGGTCACCTCCTACCAAGGAGACAGTTTGTTCTTTCGGAGCAAGGATTTCGTTGTCTTCACCCAAGAAGGTGATTTGCACGAAACCTTCTTCGGTTACGAAAAATTCCAGATGTGGTTCTACGGATGTAATCAAGCGACCGCCATTGGACCCTGCTTGTTTTTCATGGTGATCGTGCTCGGCATGTTCATCATGTGCTTCGTGTCCATGTCCCGCATGAGATTCTTCCTTGTGCTCATATTTATGTTCGGAGCTATGATCGTGTTTGCGCTCCGCATGTGCTGAGTGATCGTGGCCGTCGTTTTCAGCATAGGATGCGTTTGTTGCTAGCAGACACGCTGTAATCAGCGTGTTGAGTAGGTGTGTCTTGTATTTCATGATATGCATGGTTCTTTCTATTTCCGTTGAGGTTATTCCGACGCAGCGGATTTGAGTTTTACTGAGTTTTCGGCCGGGCGTTGGCAGAATGAATAAAAGATCGCCGGAGTGACACCGAGGCCAAGCAAGGTGGAGGTGACCAGACCGCCGACGATGACGACCGCGATGGGATTGAGAATTTCCTTGCCAGGCTCCTCAGTTGCCAAAAGCAAAGGCACGAGTGCGAGGCCTGCGGAAATCGCCGTCATTAGAATTGGAATGAGGCGTTCCTGCGTGCCGCGTTCGACCATCTTTCGGGTAAATCGCTCACCTTCATGTCGCATTAGATGCAGGTAGTGCGAGATCAGCATAATGTTATTACGGGCCGCAATACCACTCACTGCGATAAAGCCGACGAGCGTAGCGATGCTTATATTATCGAGCGTGGCCGCAGTCAGGAAGATGCTGCCAACGAGTGAAATCGGCACAATCGTGAAAACCAGCAGCACAAATGCAAAACTACGGAAGTAGCTGTAGAGCAAGAACGAGATCACCAGCAGGACAATCGCTGAAGTAATCAAGATGGTGCGTTTGGCTTGCGCCTGTGCTTCATATTCACCCTCGAAGGAAATGGTATAGCCTGCGGGCAACTGGACTTCAGTGGTGACCTTTTCCTGAAGCGTTTCTACGGCGGCATTCAAATCGTCCACCGTGGGATTAATCGACACCACGAAACGACGGACCGTATTTTCACGCAGGATATTGTTGGGGCCAGTTGCGTGACGAATGTCGGCCACATAGCTCAGTGGAATACGCTGCCCGCTTTGCGTGTCGATGTAGAGCTGTGAAAGCTTTTGCGGTGACTCACGCCATTCCAGAGGAAGCCGTAGCACTAAATCATAAACGCGTTGTCCTTCGTAAATTTCGGCAACGGCTTCGCCGCCCATCAAGTCGGAGAGTTCCGCGTTGAGTTCGCCGGGTGTGACGCCATAGGCCATTGCCCGTTTGCGGTCGACTTCGATACGCAGCTGTGGGATCGGAGCCTGCTGTTCGATACGTGCTTCCTCCATTCCGGGCACTTCACGTGCAATCCCTGCAATCTCGGTGCCGATGCGCCGCAGTTCATTTAGTTCGTTGCCAAAGACTTTGATAGCCACTTTGGCTGAAACCCCACTCAGCATATGCCCGATGCGGTCGGCCAGTGGGCCGCTCAATACACTGAAGGTGCCGGGGATCGTTTGCATGGTGCTGCGAATATCTTCGAGTACTTCGCTGCGTTCGCGTTCAAACTCCTTGGCGAGCTCAACATCAATTTCGACGGTGGAGACCGGAACCACGTGATCACCTCGCTCGGCTCGACCAACGCGGTAGGCGACCGTTTCGACTTCTGGGATTTGAAGGAGCAGATCTTGGGCTGTTTCAGATAACTCACGTGTTTGCTTCAGGGAGGTGCCCGGTGCGGTCGTCATCGCGACCAAAACAGTTGGTTCTCTGAATCCGGGAAGGAAATTGCCGCCCATTTGCGTGAATGACAGCCCAGCTGCGACAACCAGTATGCCAGTGCAAAAGAGCACGACAAAGGGCTGCAAAAGGGCGAGCTTCAGCCATGTCACATTGAAGAGCTTCTTGAGACCACGTTCGATCAGCCCATCTGCGTGTTTCTGGCCGGCTTTTGGGTTGAGAAGGTAAGAGCTTAAGACTGGGATCACTGTTAATGAGACCAGAAATGATGCTGCCATACTGACAATCGTCGCAATGGCGATAGGCGTAAAAAGTCTCCCCTCGACACCGCTCAATGCCATAAGTGGCAGGAAAACCAGAATGATTAGCACGGTGGCGTAGAGGATGGACGAGCGAACCTCGGCAGAGGCTTTTGCAATCACCTCCAGTTTGTTGCGTGGCTCCGGCAGCGAGGCGTTTTCACGCAGGCGGCGGAATACATTCTCAACGTCAACAATCGCATCATCGACCACCATACCAATGGCAACGGCTAGTCCCCCCAAGGTCATGGAGTTAACACTAAAGTCGAAAAAGCCAAAGACCAGCACGGTCATGCCGAGTGACAGAGGAATTGCCGTCAAGGTGATCAAAGTGATCCGAACGTTTAGCAGGAAGAGAAACAGGATGAGTGCGACCATGATCGCACCGTCACGCAGTGCCTCTTCCAAATTGCCAACTGCCAGGTCAATGAAGTCTGATTGGCGATAGACGGTGACGATTTCGGTGCCTTCAGGCATCGCCGCTTGCAAACCACTCAGGGCTTGTTCGACTTCTTCGGTTAGTGCCAGCGTGTCAAAGCCCGGAGACTTGGTAACGCTGAGGATGACGCCCGGATAACCTTTCGCAGTATGCTCACCCAGCAGTTTGGTCCCCATTCCAGCGTCACCGCGCATTGGCTCAATATCCCAGACGACTGTAGCGACATCTTTAATACGCACCGGACGATCATTCAAGTGGGTGACGACGGTGTTGCCAATGGCTTCGAGGTCAGAAGTCATCGCGAGATTTCTCACCATAATTTCCTGAGAGGACTCAGTTAGAAAACCACCCGTGCTGTTGCTAACCGCATTCGCTGTGGCCGATCGTAGGTCTTCATACAGAATGCCCATCGCCAGCATTTTATCCGGATTGGGCTGCACTTGAAGCTGCTTGACGCCACCTCCCATAGACAAGACTTCGGCAATGCCGGGAATAGACTGCAAGCGCTTGGCAACGGTCCAGTCAGCTAGTGTGCGGAGGTCTCTTGGCTGAGTTGCGCCCGTTGGATCAACCAAACCAACCATCATGATATTACCCATCAACGAAGCAACGGGTGTCATGTAGGGACTGACGCTTTCCGGTAACGATTCGCTAGCACCGGCCAAACGCTCCTGAACGAACTGGCGGGCTTGGTAGATGTCAGTGCCCCAATCAAATTCGATAAACACAAGTGATAGGCCAATGTCGTTGACTGAGCGCAAACGGGTCACACCCGTGACCCCCATCAAAGAGTTTTCCAAAGGGATGGTCACAAGTGTCTCCACTTCTTCTGGAGAGAAGCCCGGAGCCTCGGTCAGGATCGTAACTGTTGGCTTAGTCAGATCGGGAAGAACTTCGACGGGGAGTTCACGTGCGGTCTTTAGGCCCAGAATGAAGACTACCAGAGCAAAGGCCAAAATAAGTGGCCTTTGAGACAGAGAAAATCGGATGAGCTTATTGAGCATCTTCAGCCTCGCTTTCTTGCTGACGTCGTTTCCATAGCATCTGTGCTGCAATGAGGAAGAGGAGTGTTATCACAGCTGCGTAGATCATCAGCGGTTGGTTCAAGGTAGCGTTATCCGAGCCCTTAGCATCGCCCACATGCCCATGGCCGTCATGGCTCTCTTCTTTTGCAGCTTTCTGTTCTTCTGTAACTGGCGTGCCGTCTTCGTTGTGTTCGTGTCCGTGGGCTGCATCCAGTGCTTCCTTCAATGACATGCCAGAGCCACTGCCAGTGAAACTCAGCGCATAGGAACCTTGAGTCACCACTTCGTCACCCGGGAAAAGACCATTGATGACCTCAACATACTGATCGTTCTCCTCGCCGAGCACGACGGGCGCACGGACAAATGCATTCGACAGTTCGAAGTCTTTTACGAAAACAATGCGGTTGGCTGGATCGCCTTGAATCGCAGTGCGCGGGATCGAGAGAACGAATGGCTTCGTTTCAAGGACGATGGAGAACTCCGCACGCATGCCGGGGCGCAATTTGCCTGCGCCATTATCCAATTCGAAGATACCTTCGACGGTGCCTGCCTGACGATCAGCTTCGACACCAAAGCGGGTCAGCTTAGCCTCGATTCGTTCATCTCCCAGAGCTGGAATGTGAATGTAGGCTACCGTGCCAATGTCTGTTTGAGCGGCTTCCTTTTCCGGAATTTTAGCAACTGCCCATAGTTTGGACCGATCCGAGATGTCCAGTAGCTCTGCTGAAGGCTCGACGGGTTGCCCGACACGGACATGAGAAGCGACTACCAAACCAGCCTGCGGGGCTTTTAGTGAAACGCTTGGTGGCGGGTCACCAGGCTGACGACTTTCGACCGTCGCCAGCACGTCGCCAGACTCGACCGTGTCTCCGACAAAAGCTTTGAGGTCAATCACGCGGCCTGCGATTCGAGAGGATAAAACTGAGCGGCTAGCTGGAATTTCCTCAATTCGGCCAATCGCAAACACAGTTGTCTCGAAGTCGCGCTCCTCGGCCTCCTCTGTTTGGATACGAAGATTACGAACCCCATTTTCATCAAGCAAGATGGTGCTGTCTGCGCGGAGATTTTCAGCAGCATGTGCTGTTGATATGGCAAAAATGCAAAGTGAAAGAATGCTACTTAGTTTCATTGGAGAGATCTCCTGTAGGAAGGTTTGAGAGGTTGCTGGCTGTGGCTGCACGCCATTTGATCAGGATTTGATTCAGTTCATGCCGAAGGGCGACTTGAGCGGTTTTGATCTCAAGCCTCTGTTCCTGCACACGGAAGACTTCCCCCAAATCGACCTGACCAGCCGCATAGGCGCGATTGATCTCCTCAAGGTTTTGCTCAACCAAGCCGACTGCGCTTTCCTTGTATTCGGTCAATTGCAGGTAGGTTGCTTCTGCATTATGGCGAAGGGCATTCGCTTCGTTTTCTAAGCGAAGCTTTAGTGCAGTTGCCTCGTGGTAAATCTTTCGTTCACGAGATCGGCTCGCTTCAATTTTCCCACGATTCTTGCTGTGCAACGGCAAGGGGATCGAAACCCCAATTCCGAAGAAGCGGTCCGTTTCCCTTCCGACGGATTCGTCGACGGCACGTTCCTCCTCAAAGAAAATCTCTATGGCTATGTCAGCCCAGCGCTCAGCCTTGGCGACTGCCGTTTGACCTTGGGCGATCTCAGCCAGAAGCGTTTTGAACTGATATTCAGGATGTGCCTCCATTAGCTCGCCGCTCAAATTAGTCATGTCGGGGAGGACGTCCTGCCCTGATTGGCCTGGTAGTATCTCGATTTCGACATCCTGCGGTATTCCCAGAAGACTACGTAGCTCACCCATTGCAGTATGGCGTTCTTTAGTGAGGCTTTGAATGTCCTGTTTTACGGCAAACTGAGTGACCCGCACTTGATTCAGGTCGAGGGTAGATGCCTCTCCATTCTGAATTCGCTTTTCCAAAAAAGTAGTGAAGCTCTCCTGAAGCTCGATCACTTCATTTAAAAGAGACAAGCGATCGTCAAGACTGGTGATGGTATCTAGCGCAAGTTCGACATCGCGAATGAGTAATCGCTCCTGATTGCGGAGTTCACTTTCGGCCAATTGGACTTCCAGGGCGGAAACACTTTTCAAAAGCTTGAGCCGATTGGTCACCGGAAAGCGTTGTTCGAACCCAATCGAATAAGCGTATTCACCCTCGTCGTTGAATGCCTTGTCCGAGGCATATTCAAGGTTCAACTCCGGGTTATCCAGTCTGCCTGAGTATCTGGAATACGCGCTTACTTCCTCTATGGCGGCTCGCGCTGCACCTAATGACTGGTTTTCGCGTAGAGCGAGCGCGACAGCGTCTGAACTGTTGAGTTGCTTGGCACCTGAGGGCGCAGCTTGCGCGAACGGTGCATAAAAAATAAGTAGTGAAATCAGTAAGAAATTATAAGTATGCATGAAAAAACCTGTTTAGTAGAAACATCATCGAGCACACATTAGCGTGCGCCGAATACTGTGTGGGAGCACCCACACGTCGTTCTCTAATCAGGTTTTAAAGACGGAACACCGTCTTACGGACACATTGTTCTAAAACTCCACATTTATCCGGTGGGGCTCGGGCTGATAAATGAATCTCGGGAAAAGCACTAGCGATTGAAGCTGGCTCAAACTGCTCATAGTCATAACTGACCAATACTGGCTTCTTAACCGCAAATGATTCACAGATGCGACGTATTGGCTCGTCCGACGATTTCATCACGATATCCACGCAGTGCGGGGCTGCTTCCATAGATTCCCCGGCATGGTCTTTATCCCTATGAGAATGTGTGTGTTCCGGTTCGACTTCGTGGCCATGGCAGTCTTCGCCATGCTCGGAATGCTCACCGGTAACCAGATGGCCATAGTTATGATCATGCAAGCATAGAATGGCACCGCCGGATGCGACCAGCAGACCATTCATCGCCATCATCAACATGAGGCAATAAGCTGTGCATTTTCTTAACATGCTAATTCTATTAAAAAATCATCTTAACATGACATAACGCAGTATTCGCTGTCAAGCAATTTATTTACTGAGGCGGCCTAATAAAATATGCAAAAAATGCACCTAGGAATGAACCTATATCGATAGCCATGCCGACCAAAGTCGAAAGGGCTAATAACATGGGCCCTGAAAACAGAATGAAGGCACCCGTAGAACATTTCGCGCTTCACACCAGTTTACCTACATGAATCTTGAAACAAATAACTGCCTAAGTTTATTTCAAAAAATCTACATTTCTACTCTCGATGTCGTTGTTAAAATGAGAGACGAGGGTTCTAGTGTTCCAGACTCCAACCCAGAACAGTTACCTGAACTACCGCTTGGTAATCTGATTCCCGAAGAACATGCCGATGATGGTGATCAGGATGTTGTTCGTGATCGGGCTGATGACGATGGGACGCAAGCCGGAGCCAATAGCGATCCAGTTGATCGTTTCGTAGGTGCTTGACCACGGCCAGAAGCCCCGGGCGGTGTCGTAGTAACCGATGACGATGGTGATGTCGGGAATGAAGGCAGGCAGAAGAATCGGCAGCGTGATCGCCGAGATGATCACAATCAGAGCGATGGCACGGCGGGTAAAATGGAATCCCTTATCGCCTTTGAACTCGCGAGCGGCGGTCTGCGAGGCATCGGTTGCCTGATGGCGCTGGAGTGCGGATTCAAGAGCAAGTTTCTCGCGCTCGGCTCGGTCCTTCATGGACTGCGCCCAGATGGTGAGTAGACCGCCTCCGACGAGGCTACCGATAGCATTGATGAGTTCGAAGGTTCCCATGATGATATTGGAAGATCTGAATCTGACTGACCATGGAAAACTGACGAATGCCGCCGTCATTCTGTTTGCACGTGAAGCTGGATATATCCTGCCTCAATCCCATGTGCGCATGACTGCTTATAGCTCCAATAAAGCTGCCGCTGAGTTTGCCGAAGATAAAGTATCCAAAGGCCACTTATTCAATCACCTAGAAGCCTACGAATCTTTCATCAAGCGGAACGTTCAAATCGTTTCAGAATTTAGCGCCATGCAAGAAGAGCGCGAAGACTTACCAATGTATCCCTACTGGTCGCTGCGAGAAGGATTTCGCAATGCACTCATTCATCGAGACTTTGAATCCATTCATGGGCGCGTCTCTGTGAGCATCTACAAAGATCGATTCGAAATTTGGAATGCTGGTAATTTTCCCAATGGCATTACTCCTAAATCATTAAGAACGGCCGACCGCTCTTTACCAGTTAATCCAGACATCGCTCAAGTCGTCTTTCTACGTGGTTTAGTCGAGCTACTGGGGCGCGGCACACGCAAAATTGTGGAAGAAAGTGATGCCTTAGGTCGGACTCGCCCCGAATGGAAGAAGCAAGCGGGCGGAATAAACCTAACTCTCAGCTCTAGAAGAACCAGCCGAGAACAGTCTCAGGAGCTAAATTCAAGACAACTGGATCTCGTCCATTCGATGAAGCCTGGCGACCAAACCGACTTAGCACACTATGCGAACCATTCCGGCAGCACTGTAAGTGAACGCACACTCCGCAATGACTTAACACAACTGATCAAATTGGGATTCATGCTCAAACAAGGAAAAGGTAAAAATACATTTTATGTAAGAACCGAAAAATCCTGTTAAATTGCCGGAATCTTCCAGAAACAGCCGCCATCGAATCATGCATATCCAGCAACAGCCTTTAAAACCTGGCATTTCGACCGCACCTCAAAAAGACCAATTGCCGGAATCTTCCGGAATCTTCGATGCCTCCGATTGGTTCTGAGATAGATGGCCAACTTGAGAACCACTACAATCAGCACAGATCCGCCCGCTTCGCAACTCTAAGAACATGACTTTCGCCGAACACATCAAAAACAATATCTTTAACCCGCGACTGGCGGAAAAGCGTATCCTCGTCGTCTATGATGCTGAGGATCGCTTTCGCGACATCTGCGCTGAACTAGAGAGTGGCCGCTGCACCGTCATCTATACCGAGAAGCGCCCGATCTCCGCTCGCCAAGATGCCATGGAACGCTGGAAGGTAATGTCGGCAGACACGACCTATCAGAGCCAGATGCTGATCCACTGTGTGGAGGCTGCTCCAAAGGGTAATAATGAGCGGCAACAGCACCCCTTCGCGTCCTATGCGGCGGTCGGCACCTCATTCCCCTCCCGGGCCAGCGATGAATATCGACAGCTCTGCTACGGATTCCTCAAGGACCGCACGGTCGAAATCGATCAACTCTTTGCATCCGGCGATGAACCTGCCTTTGAGCTGATCGACAATCTGTCAGGCGGCACGCACTCCCACCCTCAGTTGCAAGCACTCTTCGGCACTGCAGATGCTTCCAAGATTATACCAGACTTCCTAGTGCCACCCAGCAGCTCGACAATCGACGCGAACCTTGAGGCAAACACCAACTGGTGCGAAGAGATGCGGCAGCTCTTGCAACGCACGCTGGGTTTAAACCTAAATGCTCAGAGCACAAAGGCTGCAACTATCCGCAAGAAGCTCTGGCAGTATTTACTCTTCAGTGAATTTGCCAATGACCTACCTTTCCCTCTTCCGAGTGCACTTGTCGACATCCCAAAGGCATCGGGTCCTCAGCTCCAGTTTGCAATCAGTCTCTGTGTAGACTTGCGCCAGCATCTTGAGAAAAAGGAAGTGTATCGCGACGAAGCGAATGCAATCGAAGAAGCGCTCAACTTGGAGAGCGAATGTCGTGAATTTGTCGATTTAGGAAAAACAGACACCTTTGCATTTGAAGAGAAGAATTTCCTCCGTCGGGCATCGGTGGCCATCAGAGCCTCCCAGTGGGACGCTGCTCGTAACATTCTGGACAAGCATAAAACCAGCCTATGGACAGAAGAAGGTGAACGCCGCCTACTCTGGCGTATCTTAGAGCTTGGCCTGGAAACACTGGAAAATATCAAACGATCTGAGATCCAATTGAAACATCTCGGTAGCTCCGGCAAGGAGCTCTGTGAACTCTTCGACTCGGAGCTAATCAAGGTCGACCGATTTTACCGGGAGCTGGAGGAGGCAACCGCACAAACGCTCGATGGTTACGAAGAAATCGAAGCAATTGTTGACGCTACCCGCAAGGCCTACCGTGCACACTTCAATCTGCTGCAGGCTAAATTCCTCCCAGTAGTGCAGCGTGAAGGCTGGCCGCTCAATGAGATGAAAGCGAATGTGGCCAGCTATGACGAGCACGTCGCTCCAGCTCTACGTGACGGCAAGCGTGTCGTCTACTTCTTGATCGATGCATTGAGGCTCGATCTGGCACAGGACCTCGAATCAAACATTCATGACCACCAAGTGCGCCGTATCCATGCATGTGCACAACTACCGTGCGTGACCAAGTTCGGCATGGCGTCTCTATTGCCCGAAGCAGGCAAGAAGCTACGTTTTGAAATCAAAGGCGCTGATCTCTTGCCGGTCTATGAGGGTAAAGACGTGGGCACTCGTAAAGCTCGACTGGAGATCTTTGATACGACACTCAACGACCGAGTCAGCACCAGTAATCTTTCAGACTTCATCGGCGCAACGAAAACAAAAAAGGCCCGTGAAACATTCATTAGAAAAACAGCCAACACGGACTTGCTAGTCTTAACTAGTGTAGAGCTCGATAGCCTCGGTGAAGGCACCCATACCAGCAACCTCCAACACATTCCAACCGTCATGCGCGAACTGCAAATGGCGATATCACGCTGTGCTGAGCTGGGCTATGATACTGCGGTCATCGGCACCGATCATGGCTTCGTCTGGATTGAGGATACCGATGCGGGCTCACTCTGCGATACTCCCCCTGGGGAATGGCCACTCAAGAAACGTCGCTGTCATCTAGGCACTGGCGAAGAATCAACAGGCACCGTCCGCTTCACAACCAAAGAGCTAAGCATACCAACAGACGCACTGAGTTTTATCGTCCCCAAGTCACTTGCCACCTTTAGCAAGTGCAACGGTTACTTCCACGAAGGGCTATCACTCCAGGAAAGCCTCGTCCCGAGGCTGGTGGTCAATTTCGCAAAAACTGCACAAAGCCAACGTGTGAGCAAGAATCCTGAAATCGAGCTCTCCTACAAAAAGAAGAAAGTCTATCAGCGTATCTTCTCGGTCAACATCTCGTGGCCTGGCACGCCAGACATGTTCTCCGACGGTAGTGAATTTAAACTCGTCGCACTTCAAAACAAAGTAGAGATCGGCCACCCAACCTCAGGCGACCATGTCGATCCGTCCTCTGGTTTTGTTAAAATGAAACAAGGTGAGTCTATCAAAATGAATATCCGCCTAAGTGATGATGCTCAAGAGGGACCGATTCACATCAAAGCGATCCACCCAGAGACAGACCTCACGATCGACTCACTCGCACTGAACTTTCTACCCACTGTATTCTAAATCGCCATGACACTAGACGAACTCGACAACAAACTGACGGACGCATTTGAAGGACGCTGTGTCCGTAAAGATCTGGTGCAGCGGATCAAAAAAGGCACCAACATACCAACCTTCGTGCTGGAGTTTCTGTTGGCACGCTACTGTGGCTCAGACGATCCAGATGAGATCAACGATGGCCTACAAGCGGTCACGGACACCATTCAAAAGAACTACGTCCGACCCAATGAGGCGAATAAGGCACAGTCATTTGTGCAGCAACATGGTAAGCACAAATACATCGACAAAGTGCATGTGAACCACAACGAGAAGGAGAAGCGACACTGGGCCGAGATGCAGAACTTCGGATCAAAGCGTGTCGCGATCAACGAGCGTCACTATAAGAACAATGATCGTCTACTTGAAGGTGGGCTCTGGTGTGAAGTCACAGTCGGCTATAACAATGTCGAAGAAGATGACTATACCTTCTACATCGAAGATTTGCGACCGATTCAGATTTCAAGGTTCTCGTTTGAGGATTACTGTGAATGCCGATCAGAGTTCACCCGCGACGAGTGGCTCTCTATCGTCCTTCGCACGCTGGGGCTGGAACCCGACGAGCTGACAAAGCGCCAACAGTTCCACTTCATTGCACGCGTCTTCCCGCTGATTGAACAAAACTACAATTTCCTAGAACTCGGCCCTCGCGGCACGGGTAAGTCTTACGTTTACAGTGAATTTACCCCCTACTCCACCCTGATCAGTGGAGGGCAAACAACAACTGCCACACTCTTTTACAATAAGCAGCGCAAAGAAGTCGGCATTGTCGGCTACTGGGATACGATCGCCTTCGATGAAGTCGCTGGCATCAAGGTCAAAGACCCGGGGACGATTACGATCCTGAAGGACTACATGGCCAATGGTCATTTCAATCTAGGTGCTGAAGTCATTGCCCCGGCGAGTCTCTCTTTCGTCGGTAATGTGGACGACTCCATCGAGCAACTGGTCGCATCCGAGCAGCATGACCTGTGCCGTCCGCTGCCAGCAGAATTTGACCTCGCAGTCATTCACCGCTTCCACACTTACCTGCCAGGCTGGGAAATCCCGCCCAATAGCAGCAAACTGCTCACAGAACATTACGGCCTGATCACCGATTACCTAGCGGAGGCATTTCACTACATGTTCTCCAAGGTAAACCTATTCTCAGTGACGAAGGGGAAGCTCAAACTTAATGGCATGCATGAGGGCCGCGATGAGACTGCTGTTATCAAAACAGTCGCAGCCTTCTGCAAGATGCTACACCCAGGATCAGAACCCAGCACCGAGGAGCTCGACGAATACATCAATTATGCGATCGAAGGCCGACGCCGGGTCAAGGAGCAGTTGAACAAGCGCAAGAAAGACGACGAGTTTGGCAATATCAACCTAGGTTACATCAATGCAGTAGGCCAAGAAACCATCGTCCACTGCCCGGAGTCGAAAGGCGTCGAAGCCACACAGAATCCCCGCAAGCCCAAAGCAGCAGCCGAAGGCGTAAGCCCAGAGACATCCACAGAGGCCGCAGCCCCGACAGCAACCCCTGCAGCCGTCAGTAAAGTCGCAGGCACACCACCGGAGCCTGAGCCAGTCGTCGAACTACCAGTCGCAGAACCAATTGGGCTGAAGGAAAAAGAAACGAGGATCTTCTACGGAGACCGCGGCTTCTCCTTTAAGACACTGTTTCTCGATTACTTAACAGGAGCCAAGACAGTGAAAGTGGAAGATCCTTATATCCGGATGCCGCACCAGGTAACCAACTTCCTCCGATTCTGCGAAACATGTGTCGAAGCCGGGACAGTCGAAGCGATCACCCTGATCACCAACTACGACGACGAATTCAAAAAGCAAGAAGTCGAAGGCCAACTAGTGAGTATCGGTGAGAGTCTAGCGCAGCACGGTATTAAACTAGAGTTCAAATTCGACAGTCACATCCACGATCGCCGCATCGAACTAAGCAACGACTGGACCATCACACTAGGCCGTGGCTTAGACATCTACCAGCGCCCCGACTCCTGGATGGACATCGGAGCCAACGACCTCGATCTCAGACAGTGCCAGGAGACCAACATCGTCTACACTAAGCGGTAGGCAGTCACTGCGGCAAACGCACCAAAAAGCGCCTCGCCTAAATCTACCAAATCCACACCACTATCAAAAACTTGGAGCAATTGTAGGAATTGCAAACATAACGACAGGAATGCATTTTAGGCATATAAAAGGGTCTGTCCAGGTTTTCATGTTTTTAACATAAGAACATAGATATCAGTCTTATAATATAATTTATCACGCCCCAGAAATTCGTTCAAAACGGATAAAACTGACGACAATCCAGCACAGCTTGACACGGCTTATATGCGCTAATAGAAATGCTATTTCATTGGATATTTTTATCATAAGCGTATATCAGCGCTAATAAGCGGTCATCGGCTAGGCCGATTCATCCAAAGCTGTTAACTTGGCGGGAGTCGTTCCGAGCTGAAACTTCAGCGACAAGACCGGGCCGCATCGCGGAACCGGACCACCGTAGGTGAGACGACCAGAAACGGAAGTATTTGCCTTTAAGGCAAATGGTGGAGGTGGCGGGAGTCGTTCCGAGCTGAAATCTT
>Ga0213867_1000261_pt1 | contig 24231 bp, 34 predicted proteins | sample PICome_12_FD_160120 | JGI IMG/M metagenome (GOLD analysis project Ga0213867, IMG submission 160120) | Coastal seawater microbial communities near Pivers Island, North Carolina, United States - PICO540 | ecosystem: Environmental > Aquatic > Marine > Coastal | place: USA: North Carolina... | reverse complement strand
AAGAAAGATAAGTGTGTAAATTCTAAATTAGTTTCAGATACAATAGTATCACTACCGATTCATGCTTGGTTAACTGATGACGAGATTGAAAGTATTATTACTACAGTAAGGAATAGTGTGTGAAAAAATTTATAGACAGAAGGCACCTTGATGCTTATGACAATAACGTTGATATTAAGAAAGATTTTTTCACATCATTAGAAGAGGCTTGGAAAGTTACACCTTCTAAACAAAACTTCATGCCTTACAAAATTCATATAATAGGTCCGGATGCCCAAGAATATAAAGATAAACTATACGCTATCTGTCTTAGAAATGAAGGCAAAGTTGACACCTTGTCAGATGAACAGTTGATTGAAAGATATATACATAGACCCCCTAGTTACCACAGTATTACTAATTGCTCATATGCTTTGATTATAACACAGCGATTGATTACAAACCCAAATGTTCGCCAACAGAAAAGATTATACAAAGGCCATGTAGCGGAACAAATGGATCCCAAAAAACAGGATGCAATTAATTCCTTAGCAAGTTTTGAAGCTGGTTTATTTTGTAACGCTTTGCAGTATTATCTTTTACAAAAAGATATTGATTCTTGTTATACAGGATGTTTTAGAAATAATTTAGACACATGGAAAACATTATCTTTCGTTAACGAAAATCCTATAATGATAATGACTATTGGTAAAGGTAAAATCTTTGTTCCTCGAGACCCTGAGAATGATAGGCCAGATCTAGATGAAATCATCAATATAGTCAAGTAAATAATAATATGCGTAAACCAATCACCTTAGCAGAATTAAAAGGTTCTGAGTATCGAACTGTAGATTTTTACTTGTCAAAGTCTTGCAACAAGTCTTGTCATTATTGTACTGCGTGGACTTTAGAAATGCGATACCTACATACAGATATGGATTTAGTTCGCACTATCTTAAAAGGTCTTGCACCTTATAAAACACGTATCTGTTTATTAGGCGGAGAACCAGGACTTATTAAAAACTTAGATGAAATTATAGCAGAGATTAAAAAATATCCTAATTTAATTCCACAGGTATTATCTAATAGTTTAGTACGTAAGTTTTATCCTCACATACTTGAAGATCCTGAAGTCATCTATATTGAACACTTAATATTAGATTTTTACGAAGATAAGATTGAAAAACTAGGAAACTATGATTGGTTTGAGCCCAACGACTTAAACAACTATAATCTTATTATTGAAACACCTGGTTATTTTTCTTACAGAGACAAGCACGATATAAGTCATATTGATCATAAAAATACAGAATTTAAAGAATACAATTCACGTTCGCCTGATTTTTTTAGTGATCACGAACTTGTACAAGCCCCAGAATTAGAAAGACGTATATGTGCAAAGTTTCCACAAGTACCTGTGTTTGACTTTGAAATACAAAAAATTAGACATTGCAGTAGAAAAGCAATTAACGGATCTCGTGAGTTTGATATTACAATAGAAAACATTACTAAAATGATGGAACACGATTTATTTAATTTTGAAAATTATTGTACAGTATGTATGGACATTATTCCTCCTCGTCCTAAAGTACGTAGACAGGCAATATTAGAAAAAATAGCATTAGAGGAAATTAAATGAAATTATTTTCTGTAGCTCTTAACATGCACGATCATAATACATATGACGGCAAGACACATGTACAAGTTGAAAGACAAACACGTAGAAAACATAATTTAAACACAGACCCTCATGACGGTAAGCCTAGTAGAGAGTTTTTTGAACAATATGTAAAAACAGAAGATGAAACATTATGCTTTACAGTTTCTAATCTTGGACAAGAATTTGTAATTGATCTTATTGAAGAAAAGTTCGGTACAAAAGAATTTTTAGATTTTAAACCTACTAACTTATGGGACTATCATCAAGGACAAGACTTTTATTATATTGATCATCATCAAAGTCATGCCGCATACGCTTTTTTAAGTTCTGGATATGAAGAATCAGATATACTTGCTATTGACGGTAGAGGTTGGAAATTTAATTGTGTGTTCATTGACAAGCACGGACATATACATAACTTATCAGATAAACTATCAATTGGAGGATTGTGGAATAGACTATCACAAGACTTAGGATTTGGTTACTTAGGTGCTGGTAAAGTTATGGGCCTAGCAGGTTACGGTCAGTATGATTATCAAATACATGCGTTAATTGACTATTACATGAACAATAACTGTACATTACCAGACTGGTCAAAAAAAGTTTTAGATAAGCATTTAAAAGAAGATGTTGCTTATACACTACAATGGGTAACTGAAGACTTAATTAAAAAATTTGTATATCCTCTTAAAACATGTGATAACATTTGTATTGCTGGCGGAGTTGCATATAACGGATATATGAACGAAAACTTTACAAAGCACTATACTAATGTACATGTGCCTCCTGCTGTTGGCGACGAAGGCCAAGCTCTTGGAACATATATGCATGCTGATTATGTACTAAACAAAAATATACACTTACCTAAAACAGCATCAGGTAAACATTTTGATTATGTGCTATCTGATAATTTTATTGACTTAGATATAAAAAAAGTTGCACAAAGTATTGCTGATGGTAAAATTGTTGGATGGTTCCAAGGATTATCTGAAAGCGGTAATAGAGCATTAGGTAATCGTAGTATACTTGCTGACCCTCGTAATCCTAATATTAAGAATATCATTAATACTACTATTAAGAAGCGTGAAGACTTTAGACCGTTTGCTCCGAGTGTGTTAGAAGAACACTATCAAGAATATTTTGATACTAATCAGCCAAGTCCATACATGAGTAGGATTATGCCAGTTAAGTCAGACAAGATTCCAGGTGTAACACATGTCGACGGTACAGCAAGAATACAAACAGTTAATCGAACACAAAATGAAAAGTTTTATGATCTTATAAATGAATTTTATAAAATTACTGGAATTCCAATGTTACTGAATACTAGTTTTAACTGTCAAGAACCTATTGTAGAAAATCCATACGAAGCATATGAAACTTATGAAGAAACTGCAATTGATATACTTGTAATAGATAATAAGATGGTCAGCAAATGATAGACGAAACAATTTTACGAAACGTTTTAAAAGAAATAAAAGAATTTCCTGAAGGTCGTGATACTCTAATTGATAGTTTTAGTGATAATCAATTCTTAGCAAAAAAACAGATGCTAGAAAAATTAGATTTTTTAACCAAGGAAAGTGAAGTTGTAATTTTTGGTTCTTGGTATGGAAGCATATTAATTCCATATCTATCACCTATTGTAAAGAGAATTACCTGTATAGATTTAGATAATGAAGTGCTCCAAGTATCAAAAAATAGATTATTTAAACATTTAAAAAACGTAGAATACAACTCGGGCGATGTTTTTAAATTAGATCTAAGTAGGTATCATACTACGGATTTGTTTATCAACCCTAGTTGCGAACACATGCCACCTATGAAAGAATTTCCATACTGGCCTAAAAGTACACATTTTGCATTTACTTCAAATAACATGTATGATATCGAAGGACATGTTAATTGTGTGAGTAGTATACAAGAATTTAAAAACCAACTGCCAGATAATGCAACCGTGACAGTTGAACACGAAATAAAGGATTCACGTGGCATTAGATATTTAATAGTAGGTAAATTATGTTAGACTTATATCAAAATCTTACAGCATACGGTACAGTGTATGAAACTAGATACACAATGTCTAATGTAGACAAGTTTGTTGATTGGACAGAAGAAAATTTTGATTATGTAAGATATAATCCTCGCAAAGAAATTGATAGATGGGGACTAAGTATTACAAGTCTTGACGGCGGATTAAGTGGCACACCAGACTTAGACAGTCTTCCAAATTATAATAAAGAAAATAACACACAATATTACGAACAACATTTTAAAACACCTACTCCTGTTTATGATTTTCCTAGTGTCAAAGAGGTTCTTGATCCTATTAAAGATTATATATGTAGAACGCATGTATTAAAACTAAACAGTGGCGGATATTTTCCCCCTCATAGAGATTTTACAAGAGACATTTTTAAAACATATAGACTTATTATTCCTTTACGTAATATTGAACCACCTTGTTTTAATTTTGTTATAGAAGATAAAATACAAAACTTTAAAAAAGGTGTTGTATATTTTGTAGATACTGCTAAGATGCATTATCTTTTTAATGCTAGTCAAAACCCTAGCTATATGATTGTTGTAAATGTAATCATAAACAAAGAAACAGTGGAGTTTGTTACAAACAATTTTTTATATCCATGAGAATAGAAGTAATACAAGATAAGCATTTAGAAATGTTACAAGAATTTTGTAACAAATGTAAAGAATTGGGTTATGTAAACAATTCTAGTTTTAAACAAATGAGGCTCCTTTGGTGTAAGGAAAACGGAGAGTACTGGTGTGCTATTAAACAAGGAAAGATAGTAGCAGTAGCAGGATGCCATAGTTTACCTGAAGTAAGTGACTCTGCTTATAGAATTTTATTTAGAGGTTGTGAACTTCCAAGATCGGATAATTTTAAAGGACTTGGAAAAGCACAGTGGAACAGTATTACGTTTAGAGATTTTGTTCCACAGTTTATTAAATATCTTCCAAACAGTCTTTTATACATTACTACAAATATCGATAACGACCATAGTAACGGTAGATCATCAAGGAATCATCGTACAATGACTTTAATGTCTAAGCAAGGTATATTAGATAATTGCGGAGACATGTTCTTAAACAACACCGATCAAACATTATGGCGATTAAATACTAGTGAATACCTAAGACGTAGAGAAAGGATAGGTAATGAGTACGTGGCTAAATCCTAAACATTTAAATGAAGCGAAAACAAAAGCTGGCAAACCTACAGCAGGTTATTGGTGGCATTTTGGTTTAGCAATAAAAGAATTCTTTTTCCTATTACTAGTTTGTATAGGAAGTTTAATTCATGCAGTTTTTCCTTGGGTACTTGATTTTAAATTATTAGAATGGAGAATCAATAGATTGAAAAAACTTAAGAAACAACTGCCTGATGACCCCCAACTACAGAAGGTACATTTTGATGACTAACGTATTAGACTTAATAGCATATAAAAACGGCGAATATAAGCCTCTAAGAGAAATAGGGCCGAGTGTATTAGACTTTGGATTTATTCATTGTGATGCAACATATGATGTAATGCCTATATATAATGGCAAAGCATTTTGTTATGATAGACATTATGAAAGATTTAGAAATAGTGCAGAGCGTTACGGACTTACCCTTCCAGATCCAGAATGGACAGACCCTTTGGAAATTATCAAAGAGTTAAAGAAACGCAATCCAATTGATAATGCGTTTGTATGGTTTATGGCTTGGAGAGGTTATCCACCAAGTGGCAATCCAAGAGACTTAGAGAATTGTCCTGTAAATTTTGCAATGTATATTAAACCAAGTTATCCTATTGCAAGTACACCTTTAGTTAGATTGTATTTAGACAAAAAAACTAATAGGGTAAACGATGATTACTACGGGCAGACATATAAGAATATGGCTTGGATAGAATTGACAATGAGCCAGCGTAAAACGCCCGCAGGATTTGATACTACAGTTCTTGTAGATGTAGACGGAAATGTTACAGAAGGTCCTGGGTTTAATGTTGGTATTATCAAAGATGGTGTAATTAAGACAAGCGATAAAAATGTATTAAAAGGTATAACTATGAGTGTAGTCGAAGATATTGCAAAAGAAAATAGTATACCATTTAAACGCATGCCAATCACTCAGTCTATGTTTAAAACCGCTGATGAAGTTTTTATTACAAGTTCTAGTGGAGGAGTAACACCAACAACAATCACAGGAGATACTAGTAAATTTTTAGTATCGCAGTATGAACTTAAAAAAGAACAATATGCTACAGAATTGTGATCCTTATTATAGAACTATACCCTATGCAATAAGCGATACTACAAAGCAAGAACTTTTAGACATAGCCCTTGCTCCTAATGCATTTGTAGATATAAGTTATAAAATAAGTTTCTTTAAATTACCTAGCACTATACAAAAGTTTAACACAACAGGTTTAGACTGTGTATGTCAAATGTTAAAAGTATCAGAATCGGGTAGTAAAATACATAAAGATAAAAATAGATACAATGAGTTTGAAAACATATATATGCCAAGACAGACTGTGATTAGTTTTCCACTAACAGAAAATTGTGGAGAAACAAGGTTTTATAATGACAAAGAAGAAAATGTTGCAAAGATAAATTATGACGGCTATGGTGCAGTGTTAAATACTGGTGAACACTTTCATAATGTTTACTTCACAGAAGACGATAATACTAGAATTGTTTTCCAGTTGTGCTTTGAAGAAACATATAATGAAGTATGTACTTTGTACGAAGAGCAGTTGAAAGGATTTGTGCTATGAACAATGATTATATTTTAACATTACCTGATCTTTTAGATCTAAATTACATGAAACAAAAAGCATTAGAAATTGTTAATGAAGAATGGTTAAGTGTATCAGATGTAGAAGCACTGCGTAGATTTACAGATACTATTACTATAAATGTTGAAGCAGACGAATATTTAAAAAGTATAAGGCAACGATATCCTAAGTTAGCTTCTTATTTAAAAGTTATGAAAATGGACAAAGGTCAATGGCCACCACATATAGATACTATGCGTAGTAGTGCTATTAACATTCCTGTTCAAAATTGCGACGAAACAAAAATTACTAAATTTGGCAAAAAAGGAACTGTAGTTAAAAGTATGATAACAACTTTCGGTAACATTGAATCTGAGTGGCATTCTCATGAATATGTAAATTATGTTACTGATACTGATATGGATTTTGAATTTTCTCTCCAGACACCTACACTTATCAATACAAAGGTTCCACACCAAGTCATTAATACTACAGATACTCAAAGATTAATTTTAAGTTGGGCGTATGAAGATAGTTTCGAACAAGCAAAGCAGGATATTCTTAATGGATAATAAAAAGTGGGACGAAGTTTACAACAGTGAAAATGTTGCTTGGGGGAAATTTACTAGTACTTTCTTAAAAGAAGTTATACACATGTTTCCACAAGGATGTAAAGTGCTTGACTTAGGTTGCGGCAATGGAAGAAACTTACAATATCTTGTTAACAATGGTTATAATGCTATAGGATACGAGTTTTCAGATATAGCAATTTCTCAAGCAGTAACTAAAAATATAAAACATAAAGACCTTGTAAAAGAAGAGTGGAACATAGGGAAGTTTGATGCAGTTATAGATTTCGGATTCTACCATTTTTATCCAACAGATAAACAAAAAGAATATTTTCATAAACTAGATAGTGTGCTTAAACAAGGTGGAATATACGTTAACGAATCAGCAAGACTCGTTGGTTCTCCTTTTAAAGGTGATAATCCTTTAGGATATAAACCGCCTCAGCTTCAAGTCTCCGACTTTGATATCTTTGATAATTATTATAAAGTACTATTTAAAGAAGGAGAATTGCCACCACACGGTGATTGGAAAGAATATCCTTGTTGGCAAGCCGTTTATAAAAAATGAAAAATGCAATTATTTTTAACGATAGTGGAGACGAGATCGTACGCCGTACCATGGGCGGGTACAAGATCGCTGACATGATGCGTAACCAAGGCTGGACAGTTGAAGTGCTAGACTGGACCACACGTTGGACTAACAATGAAATAAAGCAGTTTATAGATAGTTTACCATATCAACTTAGTATGGTTGGTATAAGTAACCTATGGATGAAAGATGATGTTGTTATTGAACAGATCAAATTTTTAAAAAAAGAATACCCTAATATTAAAATTGTAATGGGAGGACCTAAACCGTACCAAAGAGATTTTGGTGCTGATGCAATGGTTTTTGGCTATAGTGAATATGCTTTACAACCTGTGCTTGATTGGTTATTTGATAACGGTCCTTTACCGAGCGGCAAATTTCCTGAATGGGCACCTAATTCTTTCTTGATAGATGCTAATCATAGTTATAAAGGTTTATCTATTACAAAATTTCATGTAGATTATCACGAAAATGATTTTATCAAATCCCATGAAGCTCTTACATTAGAAATGAGTAGAGGCTGTAGATTCAAATGTAAGTATTGTAATTATGCATTTCTAGGTGTGAAAGAAGATCATAGCAGAAGTGAAGACGATCTTTATAAAGAAATAATGGAAAATTATAACCGCTGGGGAACCACAAATTATATAATAAGTGATGACACGTTTAATGATAGAGATAGTAAAATAGAAAGACTAGCTAATGTTGTTGAGCGTTTACCTTTCGAACCTAACTTTAGTTGCTTTATTAGAATCGATCTTGTAATTAGTAAACCACACCAAATAGAATTATTGTGCCGTGCTAGATGCTGGGCACACTTTTATGGTATTGAAACTTTTCATCCGTTGGCCGCTAAGGCAATTGGTAAAGGTATGGATCCTAATAGAGTAAAAGAAGGATTACTATGGATTAAATCGGAATTTATTAAACGTCTTGGGGTATACAGAGGAACTACTGGTATGATTGCAGGCTTGCCTTATGAGCCTGTTGAGTCTTGGCACGAAGGTTTAAAATGGATGCGTGATAATTGGGATAGTTACTTTTATTGGGGATTACATATTAGTACTGACCAAGACAACACTACGCAAAGTGATTTTAGTGTTGACGCTAAAAAATATGGTTATACGCTAACAAAAAATAAAGAAATATTAGAATGGGCAAGAGACAAAGGATTTAATAATTACATAAAAACTGGCAGACAAAATAACAAACTAGATAATCGAGTTCTAGTCTGGGAAAGTGAATGGAGCAACTTTAAAGAGGCTACTGAGTTTGCTGACGCTTATATTGAAAAAGATTTTATGAATATGAAAGTATCTAACTTTGATTTAACAGAACACATGAGTAAGTTTGATCATAAAGAACTTTTAGACTTTACTATGAAAGACATTTATATCACACGTGGGTTAAATAAAATATATGCAAAACAAATTGATGAATATAAAAAGAAGAAGATAGGACTTTATAATCATGGATCATGAACTTAATTACTACGAAATTGAACCAGAGAATAATACTTTTACAAATGTTTATGTAGACATCACTCATCGTTGTAACATGGAGTGTGCAAACTGTTATTTGCCAGCCAGAGATTTTAACGATATGGATTTTGAAAAATATAGAGAATTTGTTAAGAGATTAGCAGTTCCTGATAATGCGCCAGGCACATCTTGTATGTTAAGAATTGTAGGAGCAGAACCTACGTTACATCCAAGAGTTTTTGATTTTATTGATACTGCACACGAGTTTGGGCACAGAACAATCCTGATGACAAATGGATTGAGATTAGCAAAAGATAGCTTTATGAAAAAGATGATAGACAGTCCATGTCGACAGATATATCTTAGTATGAATGGCGTTGATAATGATGACTGGTATGAAAAGATAGATAATCTTAGATGTGCTGAGAAAAAAGTGAAAGCGTTAGAAAACATAGGAAACAATTTCATTCTTGATACTGGTACGATACTTATGAAGGGTATAAATGAATCTGCTATAGGTAAACAAGTAGAACTGTTAAAGTCAAAAGGTATTAAAAATGTTTCTATAAGATTACGTAATGTTGGTCAACTAGGAAGATACACATTAGAATCTGAACAAAATTTAACTTTAATGGACATCGCAAGATTAACATCACAGCAACTTAACATACCATTAGAATATATTATTAGTTTTGCTGGTAAGGGACATAGGTATGGCGGAAAAATTGAATGTAATACATTAGAATTTCCTTTAGATATAGGAAACACAAATAGATACAAAGGGTATTGGATTAAAATTACAAGTTGGGACAGCAATAATCCGTCAGGTATACCCGATCCTAATAGTAGTGTTAGAGGAAGGATAACTCAAGATTGGAAAATTGCTCCTTTTTACGAACACCTTAAGGCTAATGAACACGGATATTAATTTGAAGGAGTGAAATATGCAAAGAAAATTAGAATTAATTTTTCCAAAGCCATTAATGATTTTTGATGATGTTTTATCAGAAGAAACATTTACAACTACAGAAAAATGGTTACGTGAACATTTTTTAAAACACGGTACGCCTGATAGAGATCAGGATGGACCTATAGGGCAACCTTGGAATAAATCTACAGGACATGGAATAGGAAGGAGTACTATTTCGCAGACTACGCAAAAATGGGATCCTGAACTGCATATGAATCCGGAAATGAAAAATTTTAACACAGCTATGCTAGACGCATGTAAAATATTTGCGATTGAAATGGGTTATTTAGAAACAGCAGAATTTCTCTTTATTAAAGACATGTGGGCATTGATAGCTGGTGAAAATGATTTTGTTCATCAACACATACATAGTTTCAGCATGATATCTGGTGCTTATTACTTTGGCTCACCAGAAGATGATGTATTAATTTTTAGAGATTTCACTAATGTTAATAGAGTACCTGATAAATTTAATAGCATCAATGCTACACAAAAACCTATACCCACAAAAAAGAATAGACTAGTTTTATTTAGAGGAGATATGCCACATGGTACTTTACCTAATCCACCAGGAACTGAAAAGTTTTGTGTAAGTTTTAATACTCATTTTGATCCTAGTATTATATTCAAAGCTAAAAGTGATTTTGTTTTAAATGCTGAAGGTAAAAAGTAAATGGCATTGCAGGATCTCATTAAGAATAGTGTAAAAGATACAGTTGAAGCACACTGTAACATTTCTGACAAGAGAATCTTTGAATGTAATATTAACAAAATTTACCAATGTATAGAAAATTTATCTATTGTAGAATTAAATGGCATAGAACTAACTAATAAATTTTTAGATGATATAGAACTAACATTATCTACGATAGAGTATAAAAACCATATTGAAAAAAATATAAAAAATGATGCTCGTAAGTTGTTGGCACATGTATACGTTAATTATGTTTTAATGACAGTTCCTAAAAAAATATCTGTTGCACATATTGAAAAATTAATGACAGAAGATGATGCTATTGAAGTAATTATAGGTTTAGGGTATAGAAGAAAAATCATTGAAGATCTAATTAAATAATACTATTTTCTATTTGGTAATCGATATGGTTATCTAACCTTGGTATAAGATTAAAGTTAAGAACATAACGGTCTTTATTATTGTGAAAATTTACAGCACCGTGCGGCTTACCGGTATCAAGATAAAACATCTTACTTGATCTTTTTAAATGATAGTCATCATCTAAGACTCTCCAAACATAATCTACATCCGGTGTAAGGCAAATATGTATTCTAATACCGCGGTACCAAGGATAGTCTATATGTAATTTTTCGGTTCTACTTAACAAATTATGTCCTGATTCTAACTTAATTAATCTTATCTGTGTTACTTGTCCGTTAAATTTATTTACTATCTCGTCTAGGTACGGAAACCATGCATCAGTTTTTTGGGTAAATATCGCATCTATTGGTTTGTTGATATTTCCGTGAGAATATACGTTACTAGATAATCCTTCACTTAACGGGTTATGAGATCCAGAAGTAGATTTAAAACATAATCCAAAGTATCCTGGAACAGGTATTTCATTAACAGTATACTGAGTCATGGTAAATTTACTTAACGCTACTGCTATACCTTGATCAAGTTTGTTTAAATCTACATCATACTTATTAGGTAATCCGACGACATTGTGTTTACTTGCCTTGTGGTCGGTATATAATTCTTGCCAGTTTTCAACATTGTACATACACATATTTATAGGCAATAAATACTTGTATCTAAGAAAGAGAGCCGACACTTGACAACACCTGTAGATTTAAAGAATTTAAATTATTATGAACAAGAGCCTGAGGATCAAACCTTCTATGATATAGTATTCGATATTACACACCGGTGTAACATGGAGTGTAAGAACTGTTATATACCTAACAGACTAATTCCTGACATGAGATTAGAAGAATATACAGCATTTGTTAAAAGACTAACTAAAAAAATTATGATACGATTAGTCGGAGCAGAACCAACACTACACCCACAACTTATAGATTTTATCAATATTGCTCATGAACACGGACATAGGTCTGTTGTAATAACAAACGGATTAAGATTAGCAAGCGAATCATTTGTAGATAAATTACAAGCAACTAATATGACTCATTTGTGTATGAGTATGAATGGCGTAGATCGTGATGATTGGTATGAAGAGATAGATGAACTAAGATGTGCTGACAAAAAAATAAAAGCATTTAAAAATGTAGTAAGACGTAAGTTCTTTGATTTAAGTACAGGCCACATTATTGTTAAAGGTGTGAATGAAGACGCTCCTGAAAGAATGCTTGCTTTAATAGATAAAGAAGGGGTTGAAGATATAACTCTACGAATCAAAAATGTTGGTCAGCTAGGAAGATATATGAACGAAGTTGACGAAAATGTAAAACTTCCTGACTTAATCTCTCTTACTGCTAAACAATTAAAAGTATCTGAAGATTGGATTTGGAGCCATTACGGTGCCCCTAACAGATACACTAATGTTGTTGAAATGAACACTATTGAATTTCCGTTAGATCCTAACAATAAACAAAGATATTCCGGCCGCTGGGTAAAAATGACTGATTGGAATACAGACAACGGTATTGGAATACCTGATCCAGGAAATACACGTAGAGGAAGAATTACAGCTGATTGGAAAGTAGCACCTTTCTATGAACACATTAAAATGAATGAAGGAGAATACTAATGGCAATTAAAAATCTTAGCTCAATGGATTGGCTACGTTACATATATGATTTTGAATCGGCACTAGCTGAATTTACAGGAGCACCTTATGTAGTAACTACAGATAGATGTACACATGCTATGGAACTTTGCCTGAGATATCAAAAGCCTGAAAGGGTTAGTATACCACGACATACTTACTTGTCTATACCACAAACACTACTTAAACTTGGTATCTCTTGGGATTGGACAGACGATGAATGGCAGTATGAACATCCTATAGGCGGTACTACAGTATGGGATTCAGCTAGACTGTTCAAACCTAAAATGTATGTACCTGGACGTAGGCAGTGTATATCATTTGGATTAAATAAACCACTTGAAATGGGCATAGGCGGCGCCATACTATTAGATAGTCAAGAGGAATATGATTTATTTTCAAAGCAACGTTCAGACGGCAGAGACCTTAGAGTAGCGCCTTGGGAAAGTGCCGGATCATTTCCTTTAGGATATCATTATTGGATGCGTCCGGAAGACTGTCGGCAAGGAATAGATAGATTAGCCAACGGTCAGTATAGGATGCATGACGAGTACTACTACCCAGATTTAAGTAAATTAGTTATAGGGTGATAAATGAAAGTAAAAGATTTAAAGTTAGATTTTAGTGATGTACTTATTGAGCCTTGTGAGAGTGAGATTACTCTTACACGTAAAAGTGTTGACATTGAAATAGAGTGGTTAGATACTACAGCAACTCCTGTAATAGTATCTAATATGCTTAGTACTGGTACTTATAAGATTGCAAATATACTTACTCCAGAACGCATCTTTACATTCATACACAAAGAATATACTGTTGAACAGCATATTAATGAATTAGAAAAAATGAAAGATAGAAGGTTCATAGCTATTACTAGTGGTGTACGCTTACAAGATAGAGAAAAAACAATCGAAGTAATTAGTAAGTTTCCTGATATCGGAATAATCAATGTTGACATTGCAAATGTATATGCTAATATACAAGGTATGATTGATACAATAAAAATATATAGAGAAAAATTTCCTAACATACAAATATGTGCTGGCAATGTAGCAACAGCAAGTCCTATACAAAAATTTGTTAAAGCAGGAGCAACATTAATTAAAGTAGGTGTTGGTAGTGGCGCCGCCTGTAGAACACGTTCAGAGGTAGGTACAGGTGTACCACAATTAAGTGCCATTATGGATTGTTATACAGAAGCACAAAAATATGGCGCAGGAATTATATCTGATGGTGGATGTGTTACTGCTGGTGATGTTTGTAAAGCAATCGGTGCTGGTGCTAAAATGGTAATGGTTGCAGGTATGGTATCTAAGTCAGAAGAGTGTGATAATATTGTAGAAATAGATGGTAAAAAATATGTAAACTTTTATGGGTTAGGCAGTACAACAATGTACAACCGAACAAACCCAACAGAACAAGAGTATAGGCCTAACGAAGGCAGAGACTTGTTAATACCGTGTAAAGGGTCGATTAAAAGCATTTTAAAGCAGATACAAGGTGGTTTACGTAGTGTATGCACTTATGTAGGTGCAGAGAACATAACTCAACTATATAAGCGTACTACGTTTGTTCGTGTAAACAACCAAATCAACAACAGTTTAGCGAAGTATGAACAATGATAGATTATGCTAATATATTAAACAATGGTGTAGAAATAAGCAGTAGTGGTACTACAGGACCTGCTAAAAAGGTCTTTAGAACGCCAGATAACTTAAAGGCTTGCATTGATGTTGCTATTGAGGCTCAACAGCTTGTACGAAGCTCTAAGGTGCTTACAGTGACCCGTATGACACATGCAGGTGGTTTGTTAACACAAACATTGCCAGCATATAGCTTAGGTGCAGAGTTTAAAGTACAACAATTTAATGCATTTACATTTTTGAAAGATTTCAAAGATTACACACATACGTTCCTTGCTCCAGCTCAAATGACAGCACTTATGAACACAAAAGGATTTGCAGATTGTGATCTTACTGGCAAGCGTATACTAGGTGGAAGCGATCCTGTTAGTTGGGAAATGATTGAAGCATTTGTAAGTAAAGGTGCTATTGTACAACCTAATTGGGGGATGAGCGAAATAGGTCCTATAACAATTAACATGGAATTTGATAGTATGGATAAAGTACAATATGTAAAACAAAAGGCTCCTGATGGTTATACAATTATGGGAGATACGTTTTATTGTGATTGGAAAATAGTCAAACACGAATTATATGTAAAAGGACCAACTAGTATATATGACGAATGGTTTGCTACAGGAGATTTAGTATCTCTTGATATGGGTAGACGTATGTACTATTTAGGAAGGAATTAATATGAGACCATACTTTGAATATGTAGAAGGTATAAACTTTTCGGAAGAAACACGCAAAGCACTAGCAGAAAATATTCTATCTAATGCCGAAGATTATATTCGTAGTTCAAACGATCATGCTAACAAGTACGGAAAATATGATTGGAATTGGTTTTGTCCGAGGGATTTAATTCCTACACAACTTATGGATGAAGTAGGAAAACTTTTTAAAATAGAAGTAGCATATGAAATACTAGGACAAACACCTTACACTGACGGTAAGATACATATTGATCGCAAAGTAGAAGGACTACCTCCTAGAGTAACACTTATTAATTTTCCTATATATCCATTTGATATGAATACATATGGACCAACAAACTTTTTTAAACTTACGTCAGGCAAATATTCTGATTACGATAACGCTGTATTTGAAAAACAATGTAGTGTTGACTACAAACACAATAAGCCTGTAATTTTTAATTTACAAGAATATCATAATGCTGTTAATGACACAAATGATTATAGATTCAATTGCCAGTTTACAACTGGTTTAGAATTTAATGAAATTATTGAATTGTATGATAATAAAGAATTATTTAAACTAAGTTAACCCAAGCACCGTTTTCGTAGCCTTGGAATTTATTATCAGTTGAATTGTAAATAACCATTCCGTTAGCTGGTGTAAGTGCATTACGTTCTGTAGTTGTTATTGATCCAAACTGAACATAACTTTGCGTAGCTATACCTTTATCGGCTTTAACTCTCATTGCTTCACCGTACGTGCTAATTGCGCCATTTCTAGTTCTGATAATAATATCAGCACTAACGTTACTAGTACTAATTGAGTTAATAACACTAGTCATATTTGAGGCAATAAGATTGCCAGCCGCGTCATCTCTTGCTGACCACGCAAAGCCACCTATACCATCGCCTGCTTGAGCAGTGGTTCTGTTTGCAATAGTGCCTCTGGCTTTATAAAAACCAAACTCGTGTGATATAGCACTATCTTGCACGTTTCTTAATTGTAATGTTGATATAGGAAACGATCCAGGTACAGTTGTGTTATAATAAAACACATTTGGGTTTACACTTTTTGTACCAATGTCAATATTGTTGTCAAATGTAGATGCGTTCATAGCGTTAATAGTACCTACAATTTCTCCGCTTACACGATTATTTATAGCATCAATAATTGGTGAACTATCGTCACCAAACACACTACCAGTTACATCACCTGTTACGTTACCATTTACGTTACCAAAGTGTGTGCCTGTTGAATTACCAACTACGTTACCTGTAACCGAACCAACTACATCGCCTGTTAAGTTACCAACTACGTTAGTTGCTGTTACTGAACTGGTTACTACTGGTCCTACAATTCTTCCGTTTATAGCGTCGACTAGGAGCGTTGAATCGTCACCATAAATGTTACCACGTACATCAATTGCGGGGTTGTCTGTTGCGGCCCATTGTGTGCCATTATATACAAGGATTTGATCGTTCTGTGCGGCTAACGCTTGTACGTTACCTAAATCTTCTAAATTCTGTGTTGATACAGATACCGGAGTTCCGCCTGTTGTAGCGCCATCTCCTACAAATACTTCTTTGCTGTCTGTTGTGTAAACAAGTTCACCTTCAGCTGGTACATATCCTGGACTGGATTGTAATGCTGTTTTAGTGCCTCGTTTGATTCGTAAAGTACCCATGTAATGCTCCTAATTCATTGTTACATGTATTTATATCAAAACTACGATATCCTTACTTTTTCTTTTTAGTAGGATTCTTTAAAAATGCTCTAGTTTGCTTTTGAACATCGCGTTTTACTTTTGTTGTATTAAGCCTAAAGTCTACATGCATAATATCATCGCCGTATTCGTTGAATAAATCGGCGATAGTATCGTCTAGATTAGCACCTGTGCTACGTTTAGCATTACAATCTATCTCCCATATTTTACCTTTTTTAAACTCGATACGTATCGAATGAAGATAATTTATAGGTATAGTTTGTATGTCTATATCTTTAAAAACCTCAGGCCAGTGTCTAATTACATCATCAGGTAGTGGCTTTGGCACTAGTCTTCTTCTTTACAGTAGGAACAAGCTCTTCTGCTTGTGCTCTAAGTGCCTTTGCTTCTTTGTACAATCTGTCAGCGTCACTGCGATATTTTGCGGCTAAGTCTGCATCAGTTAATACACCGTCTGTTGGTGCTTGTAAATTAGCGGCTTTTGCTTCAGCAACTACGTTTGGATTTGTTGGCTTTGGCATTTCGCTAACACTACCAGCTTCGGTCATTGTTGTACCTTCTGGAAGTTCATTAGGATCTTTCAAAGCAAGATCTGAAATAGTAACACCTCTTTGATCTGCAATGATTTTGTTAAGTTCATCTAAGCCAATTGTCGTTGCAGTGTTAGGAGTCATTTCAACTTCAGTCATTGGCATCGGTTGCAATTTGCCTGTAGAATGAAATCTTGCTAACATATTAGCACCATCACTCAACTGAGTTCTTGCCATTACTTCAGCAAATTCAAATGCAGTTTGTGCAGAATTGCCTTCTACGGTTTTAATTAACGTGTCATGATCAGCATCACTCAACGTAGCAGTATCAATTACTAAAGAATTCTTAGGTGGATTTTCACCTGGAATTACTCTGTATGCTACTACAACTTTACGTTGATTTTTCTTAAGTCTGCCTACGTGTTTAATTTCGGCCATTACTTGTCTCCTTTAGGTGCTTCCGCTGGAGCAGTTCCTTCATTAGTCTTTTTAGCTTCTTCTTCAGCTTTTTGAACTGTTTGTAGGAAAGCATCTAGTTTGTTAAATGTTTTACCAACTGCTTCCATTTCGTTGGCTTTGAATGCACCTCTTTGTGAGGCAACATCAATAATAGATCTTAGTACTCCAAGATCTTGTACAGTAAGTTCAACTGGTGCAGTTGATACACCTGCTTGTGGTGCTTCGCCTGCTGGTGCCACTTGGGCTTCTGCTGTTTTAGTTTCTTCTGACATATTCTTTACTCCTTGTATGTATTATATATGCACTTAATATTTATTTGTACTTCAAAAGTGGACACGCCAAAACGAAATATGAAAGTTCTTTTGGATCTTCAAATCCGGCTCTAAGTACTGTTTCAATTTTATTTTCTTTGGTTAATCCGATTACCTTCTTTAAAAAGTATCTCTTTTTTAAGTTTGTATCTATCCATTTAGAGATAGCAGTTTCTATATTATAGGTATGTGGTAAATCAATTGTAGCAAGATGTGAAGGCTCATAAGATAACCTTCTTATCTCAAAAAAATCTTGAGCTGAAACTCTTTCTTTAACGATCAACGTGCCTCCTCGTAATGAGCAGTTACACCAAACGGTGCTTTAGTATTCTTATCATGATGGCCATGTATAATAAACACTGTTTCACAATAGTCTTCATCTCCCCAACTACCAAATGGATAACCATCTGTAAACATGATAAACTTCTTAGGTGTTATGTTATGTTCTTTCATATACTCCCAATTAGTCATAAAGTCAGTTCCACCACCGCCTTGTATATCGTAACTAAGTAAGTCCTCACCGCCGTCTGCACTAAAGTCTTGTTCGTTATATACGGCTGTATCAAATGTCCATAACTTAATATTGTAATCTTTATATTCTTCCATAATGCCTTTAATCTCACCTAAGAAATCTTTAGCCTGATGATCACCTATTGAACCACTCATGTCAAGTCCGATAGCAATGTCAATGGTATCCATAAAGTTCATGCCTGGAAGTATTGCACCAGTATGCCAACCTTTACGTGAAGGACGACTAAATGTATAATCGTTTCTAATTGTAGATTGTATTTGCTGACGTAATAGTTCACGCCAGTTCATTTTAGGTTCTGTAAGTTCTTTAATAATACGTTGCACTTCTGCAGGAGTGTTACCAGCACCTGCGGCTTGTGCAGAACTTATCATGTTTTCTTTAATCTCGTCTCTAATTTTTTTAAGTTCTTCTTTAGAGTATGTAGGTCTTCCCTTGCCTTCTTTACCGTCTTTGCCTTTAGTGCCTTTAGATTCGCCTTCAGGTGCTTCTTCCCAATCAACATGTTCGTCTAGTAAGTCACCTAATTGCTTAAGATACTCTTGACCTTTTTCTTCTGCTTGTTTGAACAAGTCATCATATACTGCTTCACTCATCCAACCTTCATATTTGAAGTCTTGGTAACACTGAACAAGTTTAACCATCTCACCAATACGATCACGTACTAGTGTATTGTTTACGATGTAATCACAAGCGATGTTGTGTAGTATTGGAATACGATCTTCTCTACGTGTAATGTGATCAAAAACACAATGTAAAATCTCGTGTGCGATTACAAATTCTATTTCCTTATTGCTCATGGCATTAAAGAATTGTGTATTATAATATAAATGTCTGCCGTCTGTAGCGGCAGTAGGACACCAGTCATCACAGTTTTTAACAATAAGCCTAGTAGCCATATTGCCAAAGAATGGGTGTCTAAGTAGCAAACCAACACGAGCAACAATAATTCTATCAGCTACATCTACTCTCATAGCTTCTAGTTCTTCTGGTGTAATGTCTGGATTTGGTTGAAAACCTTTTGTATCTATGCCCATATTGTGTACTCCTTGTGTGCCATTTTATACTTACAGTATACAGTATTTAATGCTATTTGTCAACAGTTTTGGTAAAATATTGGGCAAGGTCTTATGCATGCCTTGCCCAATATTACCGTGCCTATTAGGCACTCTGTGCGGCTTGGATATACTTACCAAAACGCTCATGGAACTCATCAAAACACTCTACTTCATCTGGGTCGATTGGAAGTGAGTATTGTGTTAGAGCTAGTTTGATACCCATGACAACTAATTCAGTATCAAAATTATCCATTGCAAAACGTAGGAAGTTATTTACTTTAGTGTCAAACTTCTTATCGTTTTTATCGCAGGCGTCTTTAAGTTCATAGCAAAGTGAAACAGTCAAGGAATACATGGCACTGATTTCTTTAGTTTCACAATCCTTAACCTTACCTTCAAGTATGTCAGTAGGGTCAGGAAGTTTTGAAGCAACCTTACGATGCGCCATAAACTTAACGGCAAGTCCTTCGCCGACAGAACCACTTACCAAATCGGTAGTGGTGTTCTCATCATCATCGTCTTCGATAAGTTCGGAAACAAATGACCAAGAACGAGGTGTAGCAAATGAACGACTTGGGCTTTTTGGATCAAAGTCATACAAGTCCTTCTTGCTAAAAGTCAAGTAACCAACAACATCTTGGTGTATGTCGTTGTCTACTGCCCACTGGAACCAGTCATCAAAATCAACTGCTAGTTCTAAGTGAACAAATCTATTTGCCAACGGAGCAGGCATTCTATAAGTAACACCTTTGTCAGCATCTCTATTACCAGCCGCAACAATCAAAACATTGTCTGGTAATTTATATTGCCCAATACGTCTGTTAAGAATAAGTTGATAAGCCGCCGCTTGTACAGCCGGAGCCGCAGAATTCATTTCGTCTAAGAACAAAACGATATAATCAAATTGTTTAGCAAACTCTTCCGTAGGAAGTTCTTGCGGTGGTGCCCAAGCCATTACATTATCGTTTGCTGAATAGTATGGAATACCTTTAATATCTGTAGGTTCCCAAAGCGATAAACGAATGTCAATTAAGTGCGATTTTTTTAGTGATTCAGTAATTTGTCCAATAATGTCAGACTTTCCAATACCTGGAGGTCCCCACATAAAGACAGGACGTTTCTTCTTAAAGGCTCGCATAATGCTCTTTTTTGCGCCATTAGGTGAAACAGTACGTAGTGTAGTATTTTCCATATTATATTCCTCTTGTGTTGTTTTCAGTGCCATACTTTATTTCTAAGTATGTATATATAATACACTCGTTATACTCTAAAGTCAACCACTTTTGGACGTTTTTTACAAATTATTTTTTTCGTACCATTTAATAGAACCTATGCGACAGACGCCTAAAATGTACGATTTTCACGTCTAAATGGCTCTTAAACTGCGTTTAACGTTTTTCTGGGGTGTTTGTATGTATTAGACTATAAGACCGTTATAAGAGCATTTAATGACGGTTTATTCGTGCCGTTTCATAGCTTTTGTAAGTCCGTACTTACGGAGATCGCCGCTAAAAAGGTGTAATTCCATGCTCTTTTTCTCGTCTGTAACCCATATGCTATAGCTGGTTAGATAGTAAGGACATGTAATAAATTGGTCTAAAAATATGTAAGTTTGAGTTGTAAATTTAAAATCTCTAGGAAATGGTATTTCATACATTTGAATGTCTAGATTTTCCTGTAAGAAATCAAAGCCATCTTCTGTAAGTCTTAATCCACCTTCTGATTTGCCTCGTGTATTTTGCCACCAGTCAGACATGTACTGTTTAACGTTCGCATCACTTATGGCAATGTCAGATTGTTTTAAGAAAACCTTAGTGTATGTTTCTTTCCAGTTCATTCATCTGTAACCAGTTCACCTGATGTAAGTTTATACACGGCGAAGTCTTCACTTCTGAAAAGATCATTAAGTTTCTTTGCTAGATTGTGTGCATGTCCTGGATTAGAAAAAGATACCTTCTTATACTTAGGACCGGGATAATTCGTAATTGCATTTGATGTTTTTAGATTGAATGGAGCGCCTTTATAGAATACTGCCCATATGGCTTCTGCTTGCAAAACTTGCTCACACTTGTAAGATGCTTTGTCTACATTCTCTAATATAATCGTCGGTTTTGGTCTACTCATGTGCGTAATCCTTTTAATTAACTACGCATATATTTATCTTTTTTTATGAGAAAACTACTAGTATTAAACTTGTTTTGCAGTTAATGCACCAATTAACTGTTTAAGTTGACTTTCGTCTACACAAAATACACTTTGTATTTTTTTAGGATATTTGTATTCTTGTAATAATTTTTCTACTAGTATTGGGTAGTACTGAGGATCAGTAATACTTGCTTCACAATAGTCTTGTGATTCGTATGTCGGGTCTGTAAATATATAAACACTTCTATCCGCAGTAGCAGGTTCGCCCGGATCAAGCATGAATAAAACTACGATAAACCATTTCATTTCCAGTCACCACCGCCGTCCATAGTAACTGTAACTGTTTCATTGTCAGCACTAGATTTATTATCAATAATAAGTTTTTCTAGTCTGCCTTGATGATTTGCCATTACAGTTCCTAAGGCGTACACAAGAGCTTTTGCTTGTGCTAGTGGAATTCTGATTTCTTTTTGGTTAGTAGTTTCAGCAGTCTTTACAACTTGTATAAACTGTTGAATTGGTATAGTATTAATTGGCTCGTTTGTTTGCATTTGATAGTTCCTGTCTCATTGTAAATTCAGTTTTGAAAGGACCTTTGTAATCATACTTTTCAAGTGTTACAAGTTTAGGACAAAAACTTCTTACCCAACCTTTGTCAAAATGAATAATATAGTAACCTGCCGCATACAAACTCTTAGACTTTTTACTTTTAGTAAAAAGTGGTAACTTCTTTTGTACATTATACATTACATTGTAAGGTGTACTAGACGTCGAAAAACCGTGTATTTCTTTAGCAGTACTGCTACCATCTGATATAGTTGCTTTGTCGTAACTAATACCACCAATAAAACTATTAAATGATTTAATATCAGTAAAGTAATCTGTTCCTGATGAACAACTATACATGTATCTTTTGTCTTCTTGTTTCGATAGTGTACCAATACGTTCACCATCTTTTTCTACAATCCAAAATTTATTTTTTAGGATTGGCTTTGCCTTAATTGTCATTTTTACCTCCATTATGCATACCTCGCATTTAGCGGGTCAGCATAAAGTTGAATGTTATCTGCAATACGTTGCATATCATGTTTTGCACAAAACTTCATAAGACGCATACCTACTTGTGTAACTTGCTTAGGAGTCATAGCTTCTTCTACTACATCATTAATTATACTTCTAATGTTACCAGGTTGTGCAGTCAAATCACAAAGTACTACATTTCGTTGATAGTCGTCTAGTACACGATGCTCTACACCTTCATGATCAGTCCAGCGTTGTAGCATCATGTTGTTCCAATTAAAGCCTTTGTTATCTTTATCTTCAAATGCTTCAACTAGTCCGACTTTGTTTTTAGTGCCTTTTGTTCTTACACCAGGATAAGCACTAAACACATTATCACTTGTGTCACCTCGCATGCACTTCTCAAACAACATAAACTGTGGATTCGGCGCAGGCTTAGGTTCTCCTGTCTTTTTGTCAAGTACGGGTTGCTTTTTCTTATCGTCAAAGTAACCTTCGTGTGTAATAATTGTATTGCTAACACCATTGTATTGTTTTACATTAGGGCCAATAAGTTGTGCAAAGTCACCATCAGTGCTAATAATAACATGATTATCATTAGGATGTGCTTGTATCCAACCTGCAATAAGATCATCTGCTTCTAGTTCAGGATGTTGTAATACAGAACAGTTTGTCTTTGTAGTTACAAAGTCTTTCCACTCATCAAACATTTCCCAGAACACAGTGTCTTCATCTTGTTGTGCTTGTGTCTGTGCGGCACGAGCATCACTTCTATTTCTTTTGTAAGGCTCATAAAAGTCTTTACGCCAACTGCGTCCTTCTAAGCAGAATACAACATGAGCACCATCAAAGTCAGTCCATGCCTTTTTAATACTACTAAGTGTAATATGAAAAGCCATACCTACTTTTGTGTCTAAATCACCTCGTACAACATGTCTTGCACGAAAGAATGTATTTGCAGTGTCTACTAGAATATATGTCATTAGTTTGCCTTTTTATAATTTATAGTAGTATTATAGCACCTGATCTGACTTGTGTCAAGCATTATTTAACTTCAGCTTTACCATTATCGTCTGCTTTACTAGTATTGATATATCCCATACCTCGATCAGTGTTTTCACCTTCTTCTTCCAACATCTGTGTAGCAATAGTTCTAAACCAAGCATCAACAATATCTTCAGGCTTTTCACCTGAGTATCCTGCATCCATAAGTTGCTCAATAAATTCATTATTCCAATCGAGCTCAAAGAAACCGTTCTTAATGTTATCTGGATTCACTTGTGTATCTAGTACTGCTACCCAAGGTTTCTTATCTTTGGTTGCTTGTGCTTTTTCTTTTTCAAGAATAGC
>Ga0213867_1000259_pt1 | contig 24294 bp, 22 predicted proteins | sample PICome_12_FD_160120 | JGI IMG/M metagenome (GOLD analysis project Ga0213867, IMG submission 160120) | Coastal seawater microbial communities near Pivers Island, North Carolina, United States - PICO540 | ecosystem: Environmental > Aquatic > Marine > Coastal | place: USA: North Carolina... | reverse complement strand
GTGGTGACGTAAGTGGTACCTACAACAACATAGTCGTAGCAAACGATAGTCACAGCCATAGCAACTATATCACAAGCAATGCCAATGATACTGGCACAGGTAGTTATTCTACTACTGGCACTTACTGGGAAGTAAAAGGTGACGGTGGTAGTGTAGCTATGACCACAAACGATGGTTATGGTAATGCTAACTTAACATTTAACCATAGGGATGGAACACCTGATAAAACAGGTAGTTCTGCAAGAATAGAGAGTGGTGTTGACAGTAGCACAGGCCATCTGACATTTGAAGTTGGTAACAGCGTAACAGCAGGGTCAGCGGTTAGCTTAACAGAGGTATTAAAGTTAACTACAGGTGGTGCAACTATCAAAGGTAACACTGCGTGGCATGCTGGCAATGATGGTTCTGGTTCTAGCCTAGATGCTGACCTTTTAGACGGACAACATGGTAATTATTATTTAAATTACAATAATTTTACTAACACTCCATCTATACCTTCTGCGCCTAACAACGCCACAATTACACTTAGCGCAGGGACAGGTCTGTCAGGTGGCGGTAACTTCACGACAGACCAAAGTTCTAACGAAACAATTACGTTCAACCTTACAGCACCCTATACTTACATTGACACAGCTACAGGCAACTACGGCACAATCAAAGTAGACGATGACCGTGGTGTTAGTTGGGCTGGTTATGCTATTCGTGATGACTGGGTGTTTATGTCGAATGGTGCAGCAGAAGCTGGTATCTTTAATGACACGGACGACGAGTGGGGCATCAAGATGTTCCAGAATGCTCGTACAGCTTTGTATTATAACGGCGATGAACAGTTTAGAACAGAAAGCGCTGGTGTTTCTACAGACAGGGGTATGCGTATTGGTGCGTTTGGCAATCCTCATAACGCTAATGCTTTGGAAATTGCTGGAGGTACTTCTGAAAAGATTGTCCTGTCAGGCGCAAGTGACCCCTACATTCGCTGGCAAGAGGGTACTACTGACAGATTCTACATTCAGTGGCGATCAGCTAATAATGCGCCTTTAATTCGTAACCAAGAATCTGGCGATTTTGACATTAGAGGTAACAATGCTGTTAGCCTTAGACTAAGAGATAATAACGACAGCATTAGAGGCTACGTACACGCTAATACGTCAAACAATGTTGGTTTCTTAGACTCAGGTGGTAGCTGGGCTGTTAGGCATATTAATGACCAAGGTACTTACTTCTACACAGATGGCGGAACAGAAGAGTTCAAAGTAGGTCGTGATATTGTCTCTGGCACCTACGGCACTGTCGAAACAAGAACAACTAAAAATAATTATGGTGGCTACAGTATAAATGGTCAGTGGGTGTTTATGTCTAACGGTGCTGGCGTGTCTGGCATCTACAACGACACGAATAACGAATGGGCAGCTATCTTTAGACAAAACGCTGAAGTGGAGCTATACTACAACGGCCTAGTGGCTATGGAGACTATAGGTGCTACTGGTATCCGTGTTGGCTCCACTACAAGTTCTGACATTTATATGCAGGACACAGACAACGGTGAACGCCGTATTCATTGTAATAGCAATAATCTGGGTTTCTTAGATAGTAGCAATGCTTGGTCTTTTTATTCTGTTGATAATGGCGATGTTTACGCAAGGAAGTCGCTTTACGTTGATAGTGCAAATGATCAAAAGATTATTTTACAAGGATCGTCTAACCCATACATCCGCTTTAGAGAGGGGACTACTGACAGATTTTACATACAGTGGGTTGCAGGTTCAAACGCACCAGTATTTCATAACAATGAAGGTGCAAACTTTCAATTTAGATCATACACTACTGGTTCATCTACTAATATACAACTTATGGCTAGTGATGGTGACCTGTATGGCTCCGTTCATGGTACTCACAACAATGAAATAGGTTTTCTAGATCAAGACGGTAACTGGGCATATCGTCATGCAAGAGATAGTCTACATGAGTGGAGCATAAACAACGGCGTTGAAATGTCTTTGTCTACATCGACGTTAGACTTGAAAAACAATACCATCACAAATGTTGAAGATATTTATCTAAATGATCGTATCTACCACAATGGTGACACCAACACATACCTACAGTTTGAAGCTAATGATGTTTTCCGTATTGTTATTGCAGGTGCAGAAGTTATGGAGTGGGGCAACAATTATGCTCGCTTAAACGATAACGACACCTTACGTTTAGGTAGTGGTTCTGACTTCCGTATGTACCATAATGGGTCACACAATTACTTCCGTAACTATAATCATTCTGTAGGTAATATTTACTTCCAAGGTGAAAACACTAGTGGTTCTAACCACGCTCTTGTTTATATGTACACTGCTACGAGCAGAACGTATGTAAGCCTATTCGAAAACGCAGAAGAAAGACTACGTACTACTGATACAGGTATCACAGTATACGGTGACGTTAACAGTACTTCTGATATTCGCTACAAGAAGAATATTGAAACTATTGATAACGCTGTCGATAAAGTCAAAGCACTACGTGGTGTTACTTTTGACTGGGATAACGAAGCGTTTGAGGCATCAGGTGAAGAAGTACAAAAACCTAACTTCACACACCGTGCAACAGGTGTTATAGCTCAGGACGTAGAGAAAGTATTACCTGAAGCTGTACGTGAAGATGCTAACACAGGCTTTAAGAACGTTACGTATGGCAACATGGTAGGTCTACTAATCGAAGCAATCAAAGAACAGCAAGAACAAATAGATATGCTTACACAGAAGTTGAATGAAATGGAGAACAAGTAATGGCGACTCCTTTACCTTATAAATTACCTAGTGGCACCTTGATGCATATATACGTTGATAAAGAAACTAGTGCAGCACGGGTAGCTGAATGGAAAAATATGATTGAAGCAGAAAAAGCAGATAAGGACGCACAAACAGACTCTGATACTATAGCTAAATATGAAAAACTTTTGAAGATGATGGACGTAACGCTGAAAGATTTAGAAGCTATACATAATATGGAACTTCCAGAGGACTAAACATGGCTTACAAATTAAACGGTCAAACTATAATTCAAGACGACAACGGTCTTCTTAATACCACTACCTCTTGGGTGTCAGATAGGCTTATAGCTGATGAAGATGATTTTGCGATTTATTATCTATCGCTGGAGCTAAATGCTTGCCTTAATGGTGGTACTTCTATTAAAACCCCTTTACATAGAGTGCTTCACGAAACAAACCCTTTAACAGGTTATAAATTTGGTGACACCAATAATAGTGGGGGTATTGACTTAAGCGATGTTTTAGATTGGCAAAAGTACGGATTAGGCTTAAAAACTACTCCTGACACTCTTTTCCTTATAAATAAATACATAGGACCAGCGGCTAGTGCTGGACACAATCAATCAGACGAAGACGCAGGTGGTTACTTAGTAGGCTATTCTGATGAAGATGCGTATAGAGTGTTAGAACTTTACGTTAACTCAGGCACTCCTGCTTGGGTTACTGACGCTTTTTCATTATCTTCCGTTGCAGCTTATGCTGACATTGATGATAACGGCTCAATAAATAGTTCAGACTTAACAGCAGCTAGAAATGTTATTAACGGAACAAGTACCAATAATGCTCACTATAAAAACTTTTATATATTTAAAGGCTTAGTATGCGGTAAGTTTTGGGCAGCAGACTTTTCTAATACTTCCGCTATGTGGGGGAGAGGACTAGTAGGTACGGGTAATGGGTTTGCTTATGTTAAGCCTTACTTTATTAATAATCTCCCAGGTATTGAAAAAACTATTTCAGGATCAGAGGTTTGTACAGAAAACCTAGAAATAAATATACAGGATTCTAATCTATCAGGCGCTGCGGGTAGAACAGGCGTTACAGATTATGGTCTTTGTGGGATAAGAGGTAACAGGGCAAAGGCGGAATATGGAGATGATCTTTCTAGTCTGACTGTCTCACTACCTAGTGTTTCTTTAGATGAGGGGGCTACTGTTAGAGTAGATTTCTATTTTATTCCAGTTAACAACGGTGCTATTCTTTACGCAGACCCTCAGACTAGCTCTAATACTCAAATCAATGTAGATTACAACTATAGAACGTCTTATAGTAGTTCTGATGCAGGTGGCTACGTCAATGATAACTCAGGTGGTATACGTCTTATGTATTACGGGGTGCGTAGCTCTTCTTTCCCCTTTTGTGCAGGAAGTATGTATCTATACAATACTGGCGGTTATTGGACGTTCAGGTCCAATATCGCTTATCAATACAATGGAGGCTATACTATGGAGGGCATAGCTGTAGGTCAAATACGTAGTCTTAGCCCAGTTAAACTTAAGTTTAGATTTAATAGTGGTAATATTTCTTATGGTGCAGCTACTGCCGTTCCTGTTGGTGAACTTCTAGTTTAAGGATATAGATATGCATAAAGCAATATTAGTAGAAACTTGGAACAATAAAACAGGTAAGTATGACCAAGAAACTCAAGTAGTACCTATGACAGAAGAAGAGATAGAAGAACATAACGCTTTGTGTGCTATGGGACCATCCTTTGAGGATATGCAAAGACTACACAGAGAGTTTCTACTTTCAGATACAGACTTTTTAGCTAGTCTTTCAGATAGGCCTTTGTCTGATGCTATGCGTGACTATCGCCAAGCATTACGTGATATAACTACACACCCTAACTGGCCTAACCTAGAAGAGTCCGACTGGCCTGTAAAACCTGAAGAGTAAATAAATGCTAGGCTTTACTAGTTTTTCACAGACTGCCTTTTCCTCTGCTGCAACTTCGCTTGCTGCTCTTGGCTATTTAGCTACGACATCAGCACAGCTTGCAGCAGGTACTGTAATATCTAACGGTCAAGCAGGTTCAATACTACCTGCTGCTACTGCTACCTTTACAGCAAACTCATTTGGTGATGTAGATGCACAGGCTACTGTAAATGTACTGGATGCTATTGCCTCATTTAATATAGCAACTCTTGTTGACATTCAAGCAAAAGCGAATATAACTACACCTACAGTAACCGCTACCTTTACAGCAGATCAGTTTGGTGATGTAGACGCTAAAGCAAACACGAGCATAGGCGGCTCTGTTACAGCTACACTTACTGCTGCAGATGTTGAGGGTGACGGTCAAGCAAGCGGATTCTTAAGTACTACTGCAGCGTTCCTCTCTATCTACATCACAGACTTTGCAGATGAGGATGCACAAGCTAGAGCATTCATGCCAGTGGCAGCGTCTAGCATTACAGCAAGTGACTTCGGTGGTGTAGACGCTAAAGCTAATACAGACATTGGCGGCTCTGTAACAGCAGCACTAGCAGCATCCGCATTTGAGGATGTAGATGCTAAAGCTAACACAACACCCAGCGCAGTAACAGCTACGATAGCTAACGCAGCGTTTGACGATGTAGACGCACAGGCAACAGTAGTACCACCATCAGCAGTACTAACACAAGCTGTTAAGCTAGATGACCCTATTGCTGTAAGATTTGACTTCACTCCATTTAGAGATGTCTACGATAGAAATAGAATTATTTATGTAGTATCGTATGGTGGCAGCGATACAGCACACATTAAAGAAGAAAACAGAACAGTTTATATAGAAAAAGATACACAAAACAGAACTGTGTATATTGCAGCATAAGGACTAGACATGTCTTATAAGTGGCCCAACAAAGATCCAGATGAACAGAACGTAGACTATAACGTTGATTGGTCACGCTTTTTAGGCGATGACACTATATCCTCTGTTTACTGGTATATCTATGATGCAGACGGTAATAAAGGAAACCCTTTATCTGATTCTGCTGTAGTAAACGGTTTGCAGTTTGTAACTGGTTTAACAGACTCTACAAATACAGTAGCCACTATTAAATTATCGCTAGGCACAAATAACATTCGTTACAAGATTGTTTGCAGAATAAACACAGCTACCAACGGATACTATGAGCGTTCTATTTATTTGCGTGTTAAGGAAAAATAAAGATGGCTTATAATTATTTAGGTTTAGTTAATGATGTTAACCGTAGACTAAACGAAGTTGAATTAACTACAGCAAACTTTGCCTCTACTACAGGTTACTACAGTTTTGCTAAGGATGCAGTAAATGCTTCTCTACGCCACATTCAGCAAGAAGAATATGAATGGCCCTGGAATCACGTAGAGGAAGAAGAAGTGCTTGTACCAGGCGTATCTCGCTACGGCTTTCCTTATGACGCTAAAACTATTAATATGAACACTTTTCGTATTAAACGTGATGATGCTCTAAAGGTAAGTACGCAAAAGCTAAAGATCATGTCTTACGAAGAGTATCTAGAAAGACACGCTGACTCTGAGTATAACACAGGTACAGACAATCTCTCTACACCTACACACGTAGCACGTACACCTAGTCGTGAGCTTATCCTATACCCTAACCCAGATAAAGCATACGAGCTTGTGTACGAGTATTTCCGTACAGGTTATGACCTAGAGAACCATGATGATATTCCTACTTTACCAGAACAATATCGTTATGTTATTGTAGACGGTGCTATGTATTATGTTTATCAATTCCGTGGTGACATGCAAGCAGCACAGTTATCGTTTAACAAATTTGAGCAAGGCATTAAACAGCTACGCAGTCTACACATTAACCGTACTGATTATCTTCGTGACACAAGAGTTTATTACTAATGGCTACACAGTGGCAGACCTTTCCTATAGAGTTTAGAGGTGGTTTGATCTCTAACCTATCAGCTTTGCAGCACGGTACTAATGCCGTGGGTTCTGCTACTATTCTACAGAACTTTGAGCCAAACAAAGAAGGTGGTTACTCTAAGATCAAAGGCTACGAAAAGTTTAGTGATACAGAGGTTACAGGTAGTGGGCCTATACTGGCTCTTAAAGTTATCTCTTCAGGACGTATCATTGTAGCGCGTAAGAATGCTAGCAACCAGACAGAGTATTACTACGGCACAGGCTCTACGTGGACTAGTATGGGTACAAGTGCAGGTACTAACGGCGGTAAAGCACGTCACGTAGAATTTAACTTAGACGGTGACGATAAAGTAGTTTTTGTAGACGGTACTAACTTTCCTGCTATCTACAATACTTCTGGCAATACTATAACTTTCCTTACTGCTGCAGACAGTGCTGACGTAAGTGGCGTAGAACACGTAGCTATATTTAAGAACACAGCGTTCTACAGTAAAGGTAACAACATATTCTTTACTGCACCTTTTACAGTAGACGACTTTGATGTGGCTAACGGTGCAGGTAGCATCAATGTAGGTACTGACGTTACAGGTTTGGCTGTCTTTCGTGATCAGCTTATTATCTTCACTACTAATAGCATTAAACGCTTAACAGGTAGTACTTCTGCTGACTTTCAGATGGCCCCTATTACAGATCGTATCGGCTGTGTTAATGGTGATACTATTCAGGAAGTCGGTGGTGATATTATTTACCTAGCACCTGATGGTCTACGCTTACTAAGTGCTACTGATCGTATTGGTGACTTTGCACTAGACGTTGCATCAGATAAGATACAAAAAGATGCTGTAGCCTTTCTTAACACTGCGTCAATCTTTTCTTCTGTCATACTCAGAGAGAAAGCACAGTATAGAATCTTTGCCTATGTTTCATCTGAGCGTAGTGACACAGCTAAAGGTTTACTTGCTACAAAGTTTATCTCTCAGGGTGCTTCAGGTTTATCGTGGGCCACTACTAAAGGTATCAAAGCATACGTGGCAGACAGTAGATATGCTAACGATCAAGAGACTATAGCGTTTGCTAATGAGGATGGCTACATCTATATCTTAAACACAGGCAATTCATTTGATTCAGATATTATTGAAGCTATCTATGAATCCCCTTTCATGCCTATCTCTGATCCACAGATACGTAAGACGTTCTACAAGATGACTTTGTATGCTGAACCTACAGGCAGTATGAACTTAGATGTTAACTTGAAGTATGACTTCGCATCATCTACCAACACAAAGAAAGTACAACCTGCTACCTTTAATATCGCTAGTACAGGTAATACCGTTTTCGTATTAGGTTCCTCTAATTCTGTTTTCTATAAACTAGCAGTATGGAAAGATGAGACTGGCTTTACTGCACCTACAGCAGGACAAACAGATTTCCTTATAGAAAAAGTAAGATATGATGTAGGTACAGATGCAACACGAGTAGTTGTATATAAAAACGGAGTACTACAAACAGGGCATACTGTTTCTACTTCTTCAGTAACGGAAACAGTAAAGGCTGCAGTAGTAAGTAACTTTAACGGTACTGTTGTTACTGTGTCACCTGCTGTTACAGCCACAGCATATGACACTACAGTAGTTTTATCTAGCGGTGTTCTAGAAACAGACACAGTAGAAATATATGTATTACCTATTGATGGCGATGTATCTAGTGCGGCTACATATGGCGGTGAATTAGACACAGTATATGACTCTAATGTTATAGGCTCTGGTAAAACAGTAGCAATACGAATTGAAGACAGTTCAACAAACCCAACCTTTACGCTCGACACAGCGTTATTAGAATTTAGACAAAACGATAGGCAGTAATATGGCAGGTTATACACGTCAAGATACAGCAAACAACATTGCTAACGGTAACGTTATTGATGCAGATGACTTCGATGCAGAGTACAACGCTGTCGAATCTGCCTTTAACGCATCCTCTGGACACAAACATGATGGTACGGCAGGTGAAGGTGCGCCTATTACAAAAGTAGGGCCAAGCCAAGACATCATTGTATCAGCAACAAATGTCAACCCTAAGACAACCAACACACTAGACCTCGGTGTTTCAGCGGGTGTTAAGTTTAAGGATGGTTACTTTCAAGGCACACTTGTAGGTGAGACAGCAGTTAAGGCTGGCACCAACAGATACATGACGTTGACAGATAATGAGCTTGATGTATCTACTGGTGATCTTACCATAGATGTAGAGGGTAACATTGTTATTGATGCTAACGGTGGTGACATTACGTTAAAAGATGATGGCACTACATTTGGCGCTATATCAAACGCTGCAGGTCAGACAGTAATTAAATCTGGTTCTACGCCTGAAGTTGCTATTGTGCTGACAGACGCAGCTACGGAGCTTGCAGGTGATACAACTGTATCAGGCAACTTTGATGTGACAGGTGACACCAACTTTAACAGCACTGCTACTAGTACTTCTAAAACTACAGGTGCTGTAATTATTGACGGTGGTGTAGGTATCGCTGAGAATGTTAACATTGGCGGTGATGTAGCTATTGATGGTAACCTGACTGTATCAGGCGTAGGTAAAAACATTACAGGCGACTTGATTGGTGACGTAAAGGCAGCAAATGGTACTAGCGTTCTTGATAGTGGTACTGATGGCACAGACGCTACATTCACAGGTAATGCAGACACGGCTACTACATGGGCAACGTCACGTGATATATCACTCACAGGAGATGTCACAGGTACTGTCACAGGTGTGAACGGTGGTGCTAACATTACTATTGCTACTACTATAGCTGAAAATTCTGTTGCGCTGGGTACTGACACTACAGGTAACTATATGGCGGGTGTAACTGCTGGCACAGGTGTTACTGTTACACACACAGCGGGTGAGGGTTCTGACGCTACTATCGCCATTGGTCAGGCAGTCGCTACGGACTCAAACGTTCAATTTAACAATGTTACTGTTGATGGCAACCTAACTGTAAGTGGCACAACTACTACAGTTAATAGTACTACTGTGACTGTTGATGATCCTATCTTCACTCTAGGTGGTGACACAACACCAGAAGAGGATGACGATAAAGATCGTGGTATTGAGTTTAACTGGCATGACGGTACAGATGCTAAAGTAGGCTTCTTTGGCTTCGATGATAGCGAAGGTAAGTTTACCTTTATTCCAGATGCAACTAATTCAAGTGAAGTATTCTCAGGTACTGCAGGTACTATCGTAGCTAACCTAGAGGGTACTGCTAGTGTAGCTAGCTCTGCTTCATCTACAGGAGACTTTACCGTAGATTCAGGCGGAGATATTATTTTAGACGCTGCAGGTGAGCAAGTTTATTTCAAAAAAGACGGAACTACTAGCTTAACTTTTAACTTAGACACAACACCTGAAATTTCAGCTACAGGTGCTTTTAAAGTATATTCGTCTGGTGCAATGACACTAGAAGCCCCTAATACTATAAAGCTTAAATCTCAGGGAACTAATTACTATACTGGTATATTCAACGGCGCAGGGTATACTAAATTTGGCAGTTATTCTGAGATAGAGACTTTCCGTATTGAACACGGTACAGCTCTTGGTGACCCTGTAAAGCTTATGGCTGCACATCCTATTTTAGGAACCGTAGAGGAGCAAATAAGATTAACTAATTTAGGTGTTAATGTCTTAGAAGGTTTGCGTGTGGGTGATACAGAAACGCCTCAAGACAATGACATCTATGCTGTAGCTGATATTGAGGCAGGTAACCGTATTACTGCAGGAGAGGATGTTTGGGCTGGTCAAGATGTCGTCGTAGAGCGCGATATCAGATTGGTAGCAGGTACAACGGGAGACTGGAAGATTGAAATAGGTTCATCAGATGAGGTTCTTATATCATACCAGAATGTTAATATGTTCAAGCTAGACTCTTCTGGAAACCTAACAGTACGCGGAAACGTAACAGCATTTGACACGAGTATCTAATGGCTTTACCTACTGATAATATACGCGGTTGGGATGACCTGTGTGAAAAGTACAAAGATGACATTTTAAATGTAAACAGTGGTAATACTGGTATTTATTATACGTCTGCTAGTACTACTGTGCTGTCTACAGGGTATAACTTTTGTGATATAGACCTTGACGGAGACAACGGCGATCTTGCAGATGTCTTAGAAATTCTAAAACACGTTGATCCAACAGATCAAGACATAGATCCAACAGATGATAACTGGGATCACTTCATAGAAGTATTAAGTTATTATGACCCTGAGTCTGAACAAGGCGAACTTCATAAGACAGCTAATAACGGCCCTTGTATGTCACTACGTCGTATCAGAGATGAGTACAATTCTGGTGCCACAGGTCCAGTTAGTTTCTCTGATTATTACAGAAACGGTTCTTACGTAACTGACAATAATACAGGCATACCAGCAACTTCAGCAGACCCTATTGACTTACAAGATTTCTACGGAACTTCAAAGTCTTTCACATTAGATATCTTACTAGTAGCTGGCGGTGGTGGTGCAGGTTATACAAGCGGTCGTCCCGGTGGTTCTGGAGGCGGAGGTGGTGTTCTTTTTGGCACTATTGATCTAGAACCGGGTACATATTCTGTCACAGTAGGCGGTGGTGGTTCTGGAGGCGGAACAACAACAGCAGGTAGCCAAGGTGGTGATACTACTGTAACTGCTTATGGTACTACTTATACGGCTTTCGGTGGCGGTGGCGGTGCTAGTGCGACTGATGCAGGCGGTGCTGGTGGTGGAGCTGCAGCTAACGGTGGTTCTGGTGGTGGTGGTGGTTTAGCTACGAACGCATCTAGATCAGGCGGTACAGCAACGCAAACTACGCAAGGCGGTCTAACAGGTTATGGTAATAATGGTGGTAGTGCAGGTACTGCTACTGCTTACGCCGATAATGCTGGTGGTGGTGGTGCAGGTGGTCCCGGTACTAGAAACAACGGCGGTGGCGCTGGGCCAGGTATTGCCTTAACAATAGGCACAACACAATACACAGTTGCTATCGGTGGTGGCGCAACAAACAGTAATGTTTTCTACGTAGACGGAAGCAGTAGTAATACAACGGGTGCCAGCGGGACTGTGTATGGACGAGGTGGTTCAACTTCTGCAGGATCAGGCACTGCAGGTGTAGTAATTATACGTGGCCCTGCGGGTTCTAACCATGTTGTAACAGCTAGTGGTTCTTTCACTGTAGCATCAGATGGATCAGTTTCATGAGTATAAACTTGACACCTGAAGAACTAGAAGATATGCTTGACCGAGCAGCTAGGCGAGGCGCTAAAGAGGCACTTAAGTCTATTGGTTTATCTGATGATGATGCGCACAAAGACTTACATGAGATGCGTAACCTTCTAGAAGCGTACCGTGATACTAAGAAAAGCATTTGGCAAACAGTAGTAAGAATATCAACAGTAGCATTGCTATCATTTATAGCTGCATCTGTGTGGATGCAATTAGGGAATAAATAATTATGGCTAAACGATTTGCAGGGTTTACCCCAGAACAGATGGGCAAGATTGTACCTGAGATGCAAGGTATGCAAGCGGATGAACAAAAGAAGTTCTTAGCTGCTAACCCTGCTGCTGCTGCTCGTGTCGGTAAGATGTTTGAGACAGCACAGAAGCGTATTGGTATGGCAGAGGGCGGTGTTGCTATTAGCTTAGAAGATAGGCTCAATGCACAACGTCAAGGTTTTATGGGTGCTAACCAACAAGCCTTAATAAACCAAGCCAATGCAGCTTTCCGTGCAAGACAAGCTCCTGCGCAGAAAGCACAAACTGCACCTGCTAAAAGCTCTATAGAACTTGCGAGAGATGCTTTAATGCAGTCTCCTGAATACATGGCTATGCAGGAGTACCAACAGAATACAGCACCTAATGCTATAGATCAGAATAGAGTAACAGAGCTACAGACTGCACTTAAAGGCTCTGACCTATATAAGCAATTCGAGCAAGAAGCTGGTACATATGCCCCACAACAACCTGTAAATACTATTGGTTATAACAACCCTGTAGGACAAGCTCCTTCCCCGATGACACCTGTAGAACCTGTAAACACTATTGGTTATAACAACCCTGTAGGACAAGCTCCTACTCCGCAAGTACCTATACAGCCTCCACAAGGAGGGTCATCAGGCCAAGTACCACCCCATAGTCACACTATTAGCATGGCTGACGGTGGTTACATTAAAGGTTATGCAGAAGGTGGCGATACCGAAGAAGAAGACAAAGAAGCAACAACTGATCCTGTAGAAAAAGATAAAGCGGGTGAAGCTGTAGGTAGTCTTACTAGCACCATGCTAGAAGACCCAAGCAAGCTTGCCTCGAAAGCGGATGTAGATACTATTACTCCAGAAGAAAAAGCTGCAGGTGAGATTGGCGCAGGTACAGGTGATGCTGGTGATGTCACCAAAGCAGAAGTAACTAAAGCAGGTGTTACAGATAAAGTAGGTGAAGTAGATGCTCCTGCTGTAATTAAGTACGATCCTCTTCCTGCCTCTGCTGGTGTAGAAGACATTATGAAGCGTCTAGAGGCTGCTACAGGTAAGCCCAGCGCAGATGCTCTTGCAGAAGCAGAGTCAATGGACCCTAATAAGCTTGCTCAGTTAGGTCTAAGTGCTGCACAGATTGCAGAAGCTCAGAAGGTAAAAGCACCCGATGCTCGTAAGCTAGAAAAGGGTGAAATGATTGAAGGCTCCACTGTTGACATGCAGCGTGTCAAGAAGGAGACTAACTTTGAAGCTGCTACAGGCGCACCTTCTAGTGATGCTACTGTACAAGGACAGCTTACAGGCTTGATGGAAGACTTCGAGGGTGGTGCAACACCTGCGTGGGCTGCTGGTGCTATGCGTCAGGCTGCGTCTATGATGGCTGCACGTGGTCTATCTGCTTCATCTATGGCAGGACAGGCGGCTATCCAAGCGGCAATGGAATCGGCACTACCTATTGCGCAAACTGATGCAGCTACCTTTGCAAGGTTTGAGCAGCAGAATTTGAGTAACCGTCAACAAGCGGCTATGTTTGCTGCAGAGAAACGTGCTGAGTTTCTTGGTCTAGAGTTTAACCAAGAGTTCCAAACACGTGTAGCTAACGCAGCTAAGATCAGTGACATTGCTAACCAAAACTTTACTGCTGAACAGACTATTGCACTAGAGAACGCTAGACTAGCTCAGTCTGTAGATTTAGCTAACTTGAGTGCTGCTAACGCTAAAGTACTAGCTGACGCTGCCGCTATGTCACAAGTGGACTTGGCTAACCTAAATAACCGTCAGCAAGCAGCAGTACAAAATGCTAATGCTTTCTTGCAGATGGATATGCAGAACTTGTCAAACGAGCAACAAACTGCTATGTTTAAGTCGCAGCAACTAGCTAATGCTTTGCTAAGTGACACAGCAGCAGAAAACGCAGCAGCGCAGTTTAACGCATCAAGTGAGAATCAAACTAACCAGTTCTTTGCAGATTTGAATACTCGTATTAATACATTTAATGCAGACCAAGCTAACCAAATGGAACGCTTTAATGCAGGTGAGACAAACGCACTGGCACAGTTTAACACTGCGCAGGTAAACTTGCGTGAACAGTTTAATGCTACTAACGCTCTTGTAATCGCACAAGCTAACGCTGCATGGGCGCAGAAGATCACAACAACTGAGAACGCAGCTCAGAATGAAGCTAACCGCCAGTTAGCACAGACTGAGAATCAGATGACTGCACTAGCTTATAACTCTATTATCCAGCAATATCGTGATCGTATTAGCTATGCATGGCAGACAGCAAACAATGACGCAGATCGTGCTACAAGTATCGCAACTTCTAAAATCTCTGCAGACGCAAGTAAGTACGCTTCGGATGCTTCCATCTCTGCAGCAAACACTAAAGCGGCAGCAGATAAATCTACTTCTTTCTGGAATAATGTTGGTACTTTTGCCGCAGCAATCCTTAGCTAAGGAAAATATTATGGCTCTTTTTGATATAAATAAATACATTGAAGAACAAGAGGGCGAAGAGCCTGTTAGCTCTATCATGCGTCCTAACACACAGGCAGAAGAACCTGACGATATGACGGACTTCTATAAGAGGTTCTCTAAGAGTATTTACGACGCTTTCCCAGATAAAGAAAAGTTTAGAGAGACTTTCGTAAAGCAACGTAAGACTGGTATAAACTGGGACGAAGTACGTCGCTATACACGTGAAGCAGATATGCAAGATGCTATTCAGTCTAGCATCGAGCAAGCTATGGGTATCGTACCACAGCAAGAAGAAGAGCCTGAGCAGCCACAAGGTCTTACACTTGTAGATGTGACTGACACAGATGAAGGTAGACTGTCTAACGAAGCTCCTCTACAAGAGCTTATGTCAGACATTACTGAAGAGAAGATCACAAAAGAAGAACTTCCTGCTATTGAAGAAGACGTATCACCTAAAGCAGAAGCTGCAGATCAGCAGGGCTTGATGTCGCGTCCTACAGAGTCTGAGCAAGCAGAAGCAGCACCACGAGCGCGTCATAGGCAGGTTACTTTAGATGATATGCCAGACAATATTGATAGCGGCTTTTTAGGGCAACAAGAAGGGGCTGCTAAAAAGACAGCTTATGTGCCTAAAGACAAAGAAGGAAAAGCTTTAGACAGTTCTGGTGTTACAATAGGTACAGGTGTTGATCTTGGCTCTAAAGACAAAAATTACTTTAGGTATTTAGATGATCCTGATTTAGTTGCTAAGCTAGAACCTTATTTTGGTAAGAAGAAAGCTGCAGCCGTTTCAGCTCTAGAGAAAACACCCCTAACCTTAACTGCTGAAGAGGTTAAAAAACTAGACACTTATGTAAAAAGAATAGAATTTAGAACACTAAAAAATAAGTGGAATAAAGATTCTGACGTAAAGTGGGAAGACCTTCCAAAAGGTAAAGCAACAGCGATAGCTTCTGTGTACTACCAGTACGGTCAAGCTATGTTTAAGCACAATTTCTGGAGACAAACAACAGAAGGTTTGTGGCAAGAAGCATACGATAACCTAATGAACTACGGAGATAAGTACCCATCTCGTAGAAAGAGAGAAGCAGCTATTCTCAAGAAGGATATGTAATGCTAGGCTTACCTTTAGAACTCGTAACAATGCTAGGCTCCACTGTATTAGGTGGGGTCATGAGCATTTGGGGCCAGAGTATAAAAGCCCGTCAAGCTGAGCAGAAGATGCTTATGGAACGTGCTAACTTTAACGCTAAGCAAGCAGTATTAGCACGTGAAGCAGGTAAGAACGATAAACACTTTGCTTGGACACGAAGACTTATTGCACTCTCTGCTGTGTTCAGTATAATTGTGCTACCAAAGTTAGTCGCTGTGTTCTACCCTGAAGTAGGCGTATATGTAGGCTACACTGAAATTCAGACAGGGTTCTTTGACTTTATGTTTGGTCCAGGTGAAGAAGTCGTTAAGTGGAAATACGCAACAGGATTTGTAATAACACCATTAGATACGCACATTGTATCGGCTATCGTAGGCTTATACTTTGGTGCAGGTTTTGCTAAGTAGGAATTACCATGAAAGAAGTTAATCTTTTTGAAGCCCCGATACCCGGTCAGTCTCTGACTGATACACCTAGAAACGGTCCTTGGGAGAACCCACCTGAGATAAACGACTTAGAGGGTGCTGTAAAGTATTACATCCAGCGGATTAGTAAGCCTGAAGTACTAGACGACTTAGCTTTGTTGTTTGAACAAGGCGGCACTATTGAAGACGTAACAGAAGTAATGACCACTATGGGAACCATGAAGGGTATCCACAGTGTAGACATTCAGATGTTAGCTGCTCCTATGATTGGTTCGTATATCAAAGCTGCTATGACCTACTACGACATTGATGCACCTGAAGACCTTATGGCTACTACGGATATCTCTACAGAGCGTGAGAAAATGCGTATGAAGCAGGTCTTTGAAGATGCTATCGCTAAGAGTAAACAACAGGGTGCTGACGAAGGTACAGAGTTACTTGAAGAGATGTCAGATACAGCAGAAGATATGGCACAAGAAGAAGCACCTATGGAAGAGCCTACGGCACCTTCACAAGGTTTGATGTCTAAGGAGATGATGTAATGGCTGGAATGGACGTACAAGCCTTTCTAACAGGTTTTCTAGGTGAGTCTGCTCGTCAGATTACTAAGCGTAAAGAAAAAGCTGAAGAAGAGGTTGACTACTTTAAGCGTAATCGTGATCAGTTTATTCAAGCTGCAGAGCAACGCAAACAGTTACGTGCTAATGCAGGTACTCTAGCTAACCGTCTAAAGGATTACAACGTAAGTGATGAGATGCTAGCGGCTGCTGCTGCAGAAGGGCCAACAGGTTTGACTGACCTGCACCGCACTCTTCAGGATGCTTCACGTAAGCATGGCTTAGACTTTGTTAAAGATAACATTGGCCTGTACGTAGATGCCTCTGTAGATAAAGCTGCGCTGGGTGAGGACTTTGATATCAACACTATCCTAGACCAAGCTTATGGTATTGGTGCTTACGAGTCTGGCGACTACAAGCCTACACAAGAGTACGGTTTCTTTGGTAAGCTATTCGGCAAGAACGCTATGGATAGCGCTTACGCAGAGCTAGACAAAGAGCCTGTATGGGATGGTATGTCTCTGTATGACCTACGCCAGTTTGCACAGAATAAAGCATATGCGGATGTGGGTGGTGACTCTTACATTCAGTACAAGTCACCTCTCGTGTTTAGTGCAGATGATGTAAGCAGTGAGCTTCTTGAGATTAACCGTATTAAGGCTACAGTAGAAGAGCAAGAAGACTACGTTACTGCAGAAGCTACTATTAAAGAAAGACAAAAAGAGATTCAAGCATATACAAATGCAGACGGTACTGCTAAACAAGGTTATGAAGCAAAGGTAGAAAATGCTAAACGTTCACTAGAGACTGCGCAAGCTACTAAAGACCGTCTGCTTAGCCAATTCCTAGACCCGTACTTGCAAGGTAGAATGGATACTTATGCAGCAGATACTTACATGAAGCGTATGTCTACAGCTATTGATAGTATCTTTGGTGTTACTGACTATGTAAGTAAGTTCTCTATGACAGACGAAGACACTGCTGCTCCTGCTCCTGCAGCGACAGTTACTACAGAGAAAACTGCAAAGGTAGAAAAAGGCGATGGAAAAACACCAGAGCCTGTTTACTCTGACGATCCTGTAATTGCAAAACTACAGAAATCTATTCGTGATCCGTATATCAAGTTTAAGGTCACAGAAGATGGGCTTCAGCTTATATACGAAGGTAAAGACGGCACTAAAGAGTATTCTGTAGGGCAGACAAAAGCGTTCTTTGAAAAGAATAAAGACTCTCTAGGTGATCTTACATACGAGTCCGTGTTTAAGGCTCTTGATACAGAGGGTGTAGCTAAACACGGTCTGAGCTTCTTAGAGAAAGGCTTTACTGTCGGTGCTAACGAAATGGGTGTGCCTGATATCACTGTAGAAGAAGGTGATACCGAAGAAGAAAAGCAAGAGAAAGAAGAGGGTCTTAGCTGGTGGCAGAAAGGCTTTACTATCGGTGCTAATGAGCCTACAATAGAGGACGAAGGTACAGAGCCTACTGAAGAAGATAGGCCAGCTACTATGGACGTTACTAAAGGGCCAGTCGTAGAAGAGATGACACGAGAGAATGCCCCTGCTGACATCAAAGCGGACTACAAGGAATACCTAGAAGACAATGATCTAGAAGATACACCAGAATCATTTAAGCAGTTTATTGAAGACGAACTACCTATTGTAGAAGGTTAATAGTATGGACCCCCTGTCTATTGAAGACTTTGAGCGTCAGTTCTTAGCTGATAAAAAAGATACTCCTGAAGTGAAGCAAACACGTGAAGTTATGAAAAGTGGTCCTACTACTTTGGAAGACTTCGAGCGTAGCTTCTTGAGTACTGACCCACAAGATGATGATGACCAGACTAACTACGGCTTAGATGGTCCTCTAAAGAAGTCTGATCTAAAGAAAGGCCAGAACGTTAAAGACATCCGTGCTTACATGGTGACACGTTTTGGTGATCGCTATAAAGCAGGTGGTAAGTTTGACAACGATGCTGTCGTAGAAGACTTCTTTAACCACATGCGAGCTTTTAACACTAACACTGTTAGTACTGTCACAGAAGCGCGTCACATCAGTAAAGCATCAGAGGAAGCAAAGGTAGCAGCTAAGAAAGCATACCAACTATATGACGCTACTGGCAATGTCTTTGTGAATGACGGTGTGTTTGGTGCTGTGGATGGTGTCTGGGATTACATGACAAGTGTGGCTACAGACCCTTCCAACTACTTAGGTGCTCTTACAGGCGGTGTAGCTCGTGGTACAGCCTTTGGTGTAGGCCAGGGTGCTAAGGCTGCTGTACGTGCCTCTGTAGCTCGTGCTGCTAACGAAGCTATGAAGAAAGGCGCAGGTAAAGTAGGTGCTGAAGCGGCTAAGAAAGAAGCGCGTAGAGCTGCCCTAGATAAGGCTGTAAAAGCGGGTGTTAAATCTCCTCAAGCACGTAGGTACGCTAAGAAGATGGCCCAGCGCGAGTATGACCTATTCATGCGTCGTGCTCGATTAGAAGCTCGTGAGACAGCTAAGGATAAGATTAAGCAAGACGCTATGCGTAAGTCTCTGTACTACACAGGCTTTACGGATGCAGGTATTGCTGCGCTACAAGATGCTCAGATTCAAGGTGTGTATCTGGATGTTGATGCACAAGATCAGTATAGCTATCTGCAGACAGGCTTCAGCTCTTTACTTGGTGGTGTAGGCGTAGGTGTGCAATTGCTAGGTATGAAATCTCCTGTGTCGTCTGGTATGAAGGATGCGCGTGTTGAGAATGAGATCATGGGATTGCGTGATAAGCGTCAGATTAAAGACCCTACTCAGTTTGCTAAGCTTCTAGACAGCGACGCTAAGAAAGAAATCACAGAAGATATTATCAAGAACGTCAAAGAGTGGCGTGATAAAGTAGATGCAGGACGTGATCAGTTTGGCCTAGCTGCAGCAACAGACTTGACTGTGTTTAAGCGTATTATCCTAGGCTCTACAGGTAAAGGCGATAAGGATGGCCTAGTGCATCAACTAGCTAAGCGTGGCTATAAGCTAAGCAAAGGTGAGACTATCTCTGACGCACTGTCATCTGTAACTGCTTTGATACCAGACAAAGAGCTTAAACAGATTAATGACATGCTAAAGGTTACAGGCATGTCTCTTGGTGAAGCTGCTGGTGCTAAGGAAAGCCTAGGCAACCTTGTAGCTATGGATGCTAACCGTGGCGGTACTGTGCTTAACGTGATGAGCCAAGCCTCTAAGATTATCAACGCAGGTGTTCTAGGCGGTGACGAAGCGCTGGGTAATGCAACAGCAGAGATACTAAAGAGAGAAGCTGAAGTAGTAGATCGTACTAAAGTATTCGGATACGGTCAGAACTTATGGCGACGCTTACTTGTTTCATCTCCTGCTACTACAGCTATCAACGTTGCGGGTTTCGGTCAGTACTACGTAGGTGCAACCTTAGCTGATGTTGTACAAGGTACAGCTTACACTGTAGCAGGTATGGCTATCGGTGGTAAGAAGGGTACAGAGCTGCGTCGTAAAGGTGCTGTGTACGGTGATATGCTGTCTCAGAAGTTCTCTAACTTGATGGACCCGTACACTACTCATGACGCTTATATGTCATTCCTTAAAGAGAATAAGAAAGCACGTGACATCTTGTTTGAGACTGTCTCTGGTGGTGTTGAGCGTACCGGGCAACGCTACGGTGTAGATATTACTAAAGGACCAGTACGTGTAGCTGAGTCGGTAGCTAACGCTGCAAACATAGCGGCAGGTGTACGTGCACAAGATACGTTCACTAAGTCACAGATGTTTATGGCTGAGCTAGACAAGATGGTTCGCATCAAGCACGGGCGTAGTTACATGGATGTATTACGTTCTGGTGAGACTGACCTAATAGATGACGACATCGTAGGTGCAGCTATTGATACTACACTTCGATCTGTGTTCTCTAAAGATTACACTACAGATGATCAGTTTTTAGGTACTGCAGCTAAGTTTGTAGAGAAGTTCTCTAGCATCCCTGTAGTCGGAACTATCTTACCGTTTGGTCGTTTCTTTAATAACGTTATTGCGACTACTTATCAGTGGACAGGTGCAGGAGCTGTTGAGCTTACTTCCCATATTATTCGTAAAGCAAAAGGTGACAAAGATGCTTTAGCAGACATCACTATGCACCAAGCGGTTGCTCGATCTACTATAGGTATCACAGCCTTACGTTTAGCTGCTGACTACGATGAGCAACGCAGAGAGAAGGGCTTAGGCGTTTACGAAGTAGAACTTGGTACAGACATTGCTGACATGAAGAACACTTACCCATTCTCTGCTTTCCTAGTGGGTGGGCGTGTGGCTAACTTGATGCGCAGAGGTGAGACTGTTCCTCAAGAGCTAATCGAAGAGATGGGTACGCAGTTGGCTGTCGGTCAGTTCGCTAAGGACGCACAGTTCGGCAACGATGTAATGAACATCTTAGACTACCTCTTTAATAAGACACGCGATCCACAGTCTCTACAAGCTATCGCAGGAGCGTTGTTCTCTAAGGCAGGTGGTAACTACATATCAGGCTATACCCGTCCTCTAGACGCTATTAACAAGGCTGTAGGATACATCGCAGACGTAGATACAGCTAAAGACCCTCGTCAGGCTCAAGGCTTAGCACAGTTTGGTCAGTACTCTACTAAGTATGTCGATAACATTGTGGAAGGTTTTGTAAGTGCTATTGATAGGGTTCTAGGTACAGACATAAAAACACCTAATATTACAGGTGAAGAACTTAGAGTTGGTATTCGTGAAGGCGAAGTCTACGACATGAACCCTATCGCACGTATACTAGGTCTGACAATTAAGCAGGACAAGACATCAGCAGAAGAGTTATACTCTGTTGCAGAGATGGCACCTTGGAAAGCCTCTGAGCGTACAGAGATACCTGCGTATGATCGTATCTTTAACAAAATCTTAGCCCCTATCCTAGAAGAGGAATCAGAGCTACTACTAGCAAGTGATGAGTTTAAGAAAGCAAACTTAAACCAGAAGCGTATGCTAGTTAAGAATAAGCTGACTGAGATACGCGCTAAGGTCAAAGACTTAGTAGAAGACTACGGCCCTAACAACGAAGGTTTCATTGCAGCAATGCGACGTAAAGCTTCTGTGGCAGGTAAACGTAAAGAGACTAAAGACGAAGCTAGAGAGTTTATGAAACGCAATGGCTACAACACAAACTTTAGAGAAATGACACCAACAGAGTTAACACTTTACCTTGAATATATAGAGGCTTTGGATTACGATTGAGCTACGACGATAATGTAACAGACTTTCCGAAGAAACCAGTGCGCAGTAAAAGAAAAACAAATTATAAGAACGCCGAAAAGAAATCTGTATCTGGGATCGTACCCAAGACGGATAAACAAAGAGAACTCTTAGATCATCTCAAGAGTAATACACAGATATTCATTCTTGGTCCAGCAGGTACAGGTAAGACTTATGTTACCGCAACCTATGCAGCAGATTTGTATATTCTCAAAGAGATAGACAAGATCGTGATTACTAGACCGCATGTAGCAGTCGGTAAAGACTTAGGGTTCCTGCCTGGTACGCTAGAAGAAAAGACATATCCTTGGGCTTTACCAGTCCTAGATGTATTAGAGAAGCACCTAGGAAAGGGTGCCGTAGAGACTGCTATCAAGAATGGTAACATAGAGATGGCACCTCTGGCTCTCATGCGAGGGCGCAGCTTTGATAATGCCTTTATTATTGTAGACGAAACACAAAACATCAGTACTCACGAACTGAAGATGCTATTGACCCGTGTAGGTGAAAATAGTAAAATTGTACTCAATGGTGACGTGCAGCAGTCTGATCTTAAAGAGGCCGATGGTTTATCTAAGGTTATACACTTAGCTAAGAAGCATATGCTACCTGTGCCTGTTGTAGAGTTTGGCGTAGATGACATCGTGCGTAGCGACATCTGTGCGGATTGGGTTAAAGTGTTTATGGAAGAAGGCTTATGAAAATAGAGCAAGAGGCTAAAGAGTTTGTACGCTCTAAAAAAGAGCAGTTTAATGAAGGTCTTAAAGACGCAGTAAACAATCTAGATAGCTACATATTTGAAAATCTATATGAGTGTGAAGAACGAGAAGTCGCCAGAGAGAGGCTTATAGAGTCCTCGATGTGGGCTAGGTTAGCTGCTAACAGTCACGGAATAAAGTAAAGGGGCCATTCGGCCCCTCTCTTTTTATGTACCCTTTGGTACTTCTGCACAATAAGATACTACGTAAGCATTGTCGTTAGGTCTAGTAGCCATATGCTTTTGATAGGACACGTATGCATCTGACCAACATCGCTCCTCATCTTTATATGGAAACGACTCAGCGTAAGAAAACATTAGTGGCCCATCAATCAATACAACTACTAGAACCCACATTAGTCTACACTCTCTTGGTTTAGCTTCTCTTGTACGTACTCATAACCCGCTTTGCCGTGGTCTAGCGCATATGATGCTGCAGGTTGTACAACGTCTTTAACCACACCTAAGATTAGGCCACCTGCTACTACTGTAGTTACAAAAAATTCGATCATGATAGATACTCCTTTAGATCGGTATAGCCGCCTACGTGTGTTCCTTTATCATTAAATACCTGCGGCACGGTAGTTATACTGGAACGCTTCAACAAAGACAGCAGCCACTTACTGCTATCCGATTGAATGTTATACTCTACGTATTGAATTCCTTTGCCCTTCATTAGAGCTTTGGCATCATCGCAGAAATTACATTGGTCACGTGTTATTATCACGTACATCTTTTCTCCACTTCAGTTCGTGTAACAGTTTCTTTTGCTCATACTCTGACATGATAATCCAGTCTCGTATCTCATCCACTGTACGTTTACACCCAGCGCACTCACCGTTTTCTATGCGGCATACGAGTACGCAGGGCGATTTGACATTACCTACACTAGGTCTACGATTTCGCATGAGTCACCAGAGCAAGCCATAGTCTGCATAGACACAGTGTTATCCTCTTGCTCATACTCTGAAAGCTTTGTCCAGTCAATAGTCTTAGGCATCTTAGCTAACAGTTCTTCATACTCTTCTTTACTGCAGTCCTGATAAGGTGCTTGCTGATAGGTATGATCTGAGTGCGGCAAGAATGATACACCTGACATCTCATCAAAGTACTTGTACACGAATGCACCCACTTCTAGCCACTCATGGTCACGAACTGAGATAGTCACACTTGGCTTATGCTCACACCAGTGACGCTGATACGTTAGCCACATCTCTAGCTGCTCAATAGCTGTCATATCGTTACGTGTCACAGCACCTGCAGGTGATCTCTGAGGGAAGCTGAACACTGTAGTAGTGTCACCCTTGAAGACGCACGGCTCATTAGGGATACCGTTGTCAATCATGAACTGTGTTAGTGGGTCTTTGTTATCACCACGGACAGTACGAATATAGTAGGGGCTATGACGAGCATGAATACCACTAGCGGAGTCAACCAGTTGCGATACCGTACCTGATGGTTTA
>Ga0213867_1000258_pt1 | contig 24298 bp, 10 predicted proteins | sample PICome_12_FD_160120 | JGI IMG/M metagenome (GOLD analysis project Ga0213867, IMG submission 160120) | Coastal seawater microbial communities near Pivers Island, North Carolina, United States - PICO540 | ecosystem: Environmental > Aquatic > Marine > Coastal | place: USA: North Carolina... | reverse complement strand
GACCCGCCCAAGGTCGGTCGGTGTCCGTGAGATTCACCCACGCAACGGCATCGTGGACATCGAGGGCGAGCCGGTCCAACGCCCCGGACCAATCGCAACGAACAAGATGCACCGCATAGGTGGTCGCGCCGACATCTCGCACCACCGTGCCGAGAAGGTGACGGCCCGTGACATCAAGTCTCAATTCTTCACGAAGTTCACGCTCAACGGACGCTGCCCACGACTCACCTGCCTCAATTTTCCCGCCGGGAAATTCCCATGACCCGGCGTCAAATTCATCCGGACTTCGTTTCGCAATGAGGTGCTTGCCCGTGCCATCCGGAAGGTAGCCAGCCACGACATGGACAGGGGTATTCGGCGTTGGATGAAGCAGGAAGGCCAGCACGTGTTGTGAGAACGCCGTGCTTGCTTCGACCGGCAAACGGTGAGCATCGGGGAGATGAACAAATACGCAAGGCGGGGGCAGAGGCTTTTGGGTGGTTTCACCGAGCGATTTGAGCGTTTCAAAGAACGTTTCGTTGCACAAGTAGGCTCCTGCGTTGGTCGACAGGTGAAAAGGCACGTTGAAGGCGTTGGCTGGCCAACGAGAAGGGTCAACCCAAATGCCCCTATCCCCCTCTCCGTCCAACGGCGTTTCACGGACTTGACGACCGAGGTTGTCCGGTATTCGCATGTCCAATCGATCTCTGGCCAAGCGTTCGATTTGCGGATGTTCGCACCGCTCACAAAGGCCGAGGTGCAGGATGGCATCGTACGTCTCCCCGTTTCGTATACGCGCAGCTGTTTTGCATGCACCTTTTCGGTCAACGCTCAAGACATCCATGGTTACCGAAACTGGAACCGATGTTCCCGTCCACGGATGCACAATTTCCGTGAGGTCGGTCAACCGTCTCGCCACTTCAGCGCTGACGTTCTTGGTGTGACCCCCAAACGGTTCAAAACCCGTGACAAGAACGGATTTGACCGACATTGAACGGCCATCAAGGCAGGGGTTTTTCATCCAATCCCCCCGCTTCCATGCGCCAAGTTCACAAATGAGCACGACGAGCACAGTCCATGGAAGAGGAATTGGTGGTCCAACTCAGCCCGGATTCCAACGCCAACGAGGGAGGCTTTCTCGGCACCCGAATTCTTCGAGAGATTTGGCGTGAAATCACCTTTGGCGTAGGCATGTGGGGCGCCCTGAGACCGCTGATTGCAGCCCTTCTCGCCGCGGTGCCGTTCCTGTTCCTCGGCCAACATTTCAACCGACAACATCAGCGAGCAACGGACTGGAGTTTGTTGCAAATTCCGTTGGCGCTCACCATCGTTCTCTGGGTTCTGCTCTATGTCTGGTCCATCTTCGATGCCTGGCGAGACGCCGTGGCAGGAATGGGTCAAGGCCAGAGTTGATCTCGGACGGGGATGTCCCCGCTCGCCAAGCCTGCAAGGTCCGCCAAATCATCGTCATCAAACGTCGTGGGAAGGTCGCCGGTGATGAAATTCACCAACCCCGTGGATTCAATGGCCCAGTACATGACGGAATCGTCGTTACTTGAATGCCCCGGATGATCGGGGTCTTCATGGTCCACGGGAGAGGTGTACACGAGGTTAACCAACCCGAGCAGGTGGCCTGCCTCGTGGACGATGACGCTGTTCTCGACGTCTTCAACGGAAGGTCGGCCAAACAGGCCGTCGGCTTCCTCAATCGCATCGCTGAAAAGCGCCATGGTCGATGCATCCACGGCAACACCGAGAACGCTCTCGTCTTCGTAGGTCCCTTCTGGGAAGAGAATCTGCCATCGAAGCGTCTTCCCGTCCATGGGGGAGGCGTCCTTGTTCTCCCAACCTTCATCGCGAACATCTTGGGCGCTCCATGATGCCTGTTCTTCAAACGCCACCTCGTTGTATTGAATCCGGATGCCTCCGGGTTTTTCACAAACCTGTTCCAACCGCTCCACCAAGAGATCCGTGGAACTCGTGTACGGCCGATATCCTGGGGCATGGTCGATTTCAATCACCATCGAGGTGAACGAGCCGTCCCGCAAACACGCCAAGGTAAGGCCGCCGGGAACGCCTTTCTTTTCGGGTAAAACTTGCAGCCCATCTTCGCCCAAGCAGCCCGATGCCGGCACCAACAACACCAGGGTCACGAGCACGAGGGTCGTTCCACGGGCATGGGTCATGACACGACCTCGCCGCCCTCGTTTTTGAAGTCCTTGTTCACCAGTCTTCTGGAATATCCAACGGAGAGAACAACTGCCCCGGTCCGGTTGCAAGCGCCAGCTGCGTACGAGCGAGATGTTCCCAAGCGCGCAAAGCGAGCAGGGCGTCGATGACCGAGGCGTTGATTTCGACCAAGGTGACGCGAATAAGCGTGTCCAGAATGTCCATTCGTTGTTGGTCGACGATGTCCATGACCTTGTCAAGCGAAAAATTTGACGAGGAAGCCGCCGCCTCAACATCAAGGGGCCACGGACGTGTAATTCGTTCGCTCGCCGACTGACCGGTGGCTTCAAGATGCTCGGTCAACGTTTGCATGAGCCGATTGATGTGGCGGGCAAGAACCAGGGACACCTCAACCAGCGGCATGTTGAGTTGATTCACCAAGTTCACGGTACGCTCTTGCAACGTGACCATGCCGTCAACAGGGGTGTCAACCACGTTCAATCAGTCCTCACTTCTTGGCGAGGGCGTCGATGTACTTCCATCCGTACGAGTCCCACTGTTCTTGGGTCCAACCCTCGGGAAGCCCGGTTGGAGGAACAGGAGGCGGTGAACTTCGGTCAGGACCGGGGCCGGCCGGTGCTTGTTGAGGGGCGGGTGGTACTTTCGCACCGGGAGGCGGTGGCGGCACTTGGCCTGACGGTGCGGGCGGTACGGGCGGAGCCTGAAGCGTTGGGACGGTCTTGCCCGAGACCATTTCCTCGACGACCACATCGGTTTGATCCGCAAGTTCTTCCTCGGTTTCAGGAGCGAGCAAACGGCGACGAAGCACGAGAGCGTACATCCCGAACGAAACTGAAGCGAGGGCGATGACGAACAACGTCACGCTGAACACATCGCTGGAGAGTTGTTGCGTGAGCGCTTCGCCGTCACGAACCGTTTCTTCCTTGATGAACAACGAGGCAACGGTGGCACGGTCCATTTCAACGCCGTCAACCAAGACCAAAACCCGGTACTCAATGGTGGAGCCGGCGCTTTCCACAGGCGTTACCGGCAAGGCAGCCGTGAGGGTCGCTCCAGCCGTCGCTTCAACGCCTGCAATTTCAACGGTGGACCAGAATCCACCCTCGACCAAGGTTTGCAGGGCGTACTCAACTTGACCGCTACCGCCCAGATTCTCGGTTTCAACGAACAACGTTGCGGTTTCGCCTTCGTACGGAGACGGAATATCCCATTGAAGACTGGACGCTTCATGCTGCAAATCGATGCGGGGACCCAGCAGAGCGAGCGGCCATGAAGCAAACGGTTCCATCATCGAATTGTCGACGGTGTTGAAGGGGTTTCCTGCCTTGTCCGAGCCCGAAACCCAAACGTCAACGGTGTACGACGGCAACAGCGTCGTTGCACCCGCATCCGTCAAATCCAATCTGCCGCTCCAGAAGTATTCCTGACCGAAACTGGTGATGTCGGGGAGCAGAACGCTGCCTCGAGAAATTTCGGCTTCACCGGCCTTCACGCGATAGTGAAGCACAGCGGCCTCCTCAAAGTCAAACCCGTTTTCATCGTTGGTAACAAGAATGACCTCGAGGTTCTCAGCAGCCCCAATCGATAACGGGGAGCCAACGGGCACGCCGCCAAGGGAGATGCTGTCGATGGTGGGCCGTGAACTGTCAACGGCGAGGCGGACCCGAGGCGAAAATTCGCTTTCGTCAACGGCCAAACCGGGCAAATCGTCCATGCTCAAACGGAGGTCCAAACGGCCCGAACGCACCGAAGGAACAAGCAAATCAAGACTGAAGTCACCGTCCTCGCGAGTGGAGGTTCTCCAGTTGTTTTGGAAATCCCCAAACACGACGTCAAAGGCACCGGGAGGAGCCGGAGTTTCGTCTTCCGAGAACAGCACCCGCCCGGAAACCCGGAGGGCTTGGCCAGCACCGATGATCGTTTCGAAATTTTCTTCGTTGTAGTGGTTCTCGCTGTTCCTCAGTTCGATGGCACGAATGTGACCTGCTTCCGTATCAAAGCGGAAATCGTTGTCAAGGCTCCACCAATCGTCGCCCATGCCTTCCATGACCTCGAAACAAGGCGTCACCTCGTTGTCGTTGCACGGCATGTCGGTGACTTTGACCCGGGGGAGGAAGTGACTCACGCCGTTTGTGTCAAAGGATTCGGGGAACATCCAGGTTAGTTGGAAGCGTGCTTGAATGACCACCACGGAATCGTCACCTTCCTCCAGTGAAACCGTCGAATACAGGTTGGAAACAGCGATGTTGCTCGAACCCGGAGTCATGACCGCTTTTGGATGACCGTCTTGACCTTCGGCGAGGGAAATGAACAACGAGGATTCGTCGTCATCGAAGTCACCTCCAAGGGCGACTTGGACATACTGAATGTCCTGCCATCCGTTCGTGTCGCTCAACTTGATCTGCGCGGTGTAGGGGATGCCTGGATGAAGGGGGGCGTAGTCGTCGTGACCGAGAATCGACGTGTTCCCGAGGTCAACTTCAGGTTCAAATTCTTGACGAATGTGGTAGGTGACCAAATCTGCATCCCAATCGGGGAGCACTTCACCCGGGCGGTTGCCGCAGGTGATGGTCGAGGCGGGACATACGGGTCCTTGGCCCATGGCGATCTGATTGTTTTGCTCGTCTTCACCCGAGACGTAAAACGAAACCCGCTGTCGATGCAGGAGCATGGAATCGTCAATGAGCCCTTCGAAGATGTTGAGGCCACCGGCTCGCGTTTCAGGCGAGGAAAGGGTGACCAGTTCGTACTCGTCTTCGTTGGGGAGCCCGTCAAAGTTGTAATCCGTACAGCCGATGGCTTCGCTGGCTTTGCACCCAACCCAGTAGTGAAGGTTCAACTGCCGCGGAGGGTCAACCGAATCTTGGACCACGATGGAGACGGGTTGACCGACGCCGGCTGCGCCAGCATGGCGTTCAGTACCGTCAAGCGGGGTGGCGCTCAGCACGAGCGGTGAATTGCCGTCGAGAATCAAACGGATGCTGTTGTAGTTCGGGTTGGTGAAGGTTGAACCGTTTTCGAGGTCGACGGCTTGGACGTAGAAGATCATCCCTCCAGGAGCAGATTCAATGGGAGAGGTGAAGGTCATGTTGTAGGCACCAAAGGCCGGGTTCACCTCTTCATAAAGCACCATGGGTTCACCCATTGGGTCGCCGTCGAAGGTGACGTTCTGACCGATGACGCGCAGAGAGAAACTCCCTGCTGGAGGCATGAGTTGTGAGTCCTGGAAGTGGATGGAGCCGCTGAAACTGAGGTTGAATCCTCCACGCACCCAATCCATCGGATAGAGTTGCCGACCGGTTTCTTCCCAGACACGCAGGCCGTCAAGCTGAATGTCGTTTTCAACGACCAATTCCATGTCCGAGGTCATCCACTGGGTCACCGATGGTCCCAAGTCGTCCTCGACCGAAATGATGGCTTCGGTACTTGCCTCGTCGTTCCAACTCCAGTTCACCTTGGTTGGCATCCAAATGGAGACGACATCGTTGGCATCGACGGTTGAGGTGCAGTTGGTGACGTCGAAGACGACAATGCCGCCGCCGTCCGAATTGACCGAGCAAACATCGCCTCGCTCCCAGTTGAACGAAGGGTTCTCGCCATACGTGTGGTCGATGGCGATGACCGCCTTGGTAACACGATCGACTTCGTCACCCGGAGCAACCCGTGTGATGAAGTTCCTGTAGATCCCGTCCGGGGCAGCGAGGCCGCCCTCGAAGGACGCATCCACGGCGCGAGTCTGCATGGCATAGGTGATGTCGATGTTGGAAATCTTCACACGGCCTGCACTCGCTGCTTTCACGCCAATTGGAACGGTCACCATGCCGTCTCCGTTTTCGGGGATGTGGTCGTTGAAGGCGTCCACGAGGGTTGGAGCTCGCTTGACGATCTCACCGACCGGCGAGTCATCGGAGGCGACGACGGAAGACTCGTTGAGGAAAATATCGGATTCCCAATCGTACGTCCCGTCACCGCCAATATCGAGCATGGGCCGGTCCGGGTAACCTTCCTCGTATTCCAAGACAAAGCGGTCGAGTTTGGGCGTCTTGGTGGCGTCGTTGGTTCCCATCACCACGGCATAGCGAAGCGTGTTTCCAGCGGCTTCGGTTGAAAAGCTCGTTTCTGCATTGTTCGTGGCGTCCAGCCAGGTGGTTCCGTTGTCGTTTGAGACTTGGACGGTCAGCGTGGTTCCAGCGGGAACATCGGCGGTCCATTGCGGACGAACCTTTCCAACCTTGGTGCCGGTGTTGAAGTACGGAGAGGTCCAATCGCCTTGCGAAGAATAGGCCGTGGCGTAATCCATGTCAACCCACCACGAGACCGCCGTGGAGCCGATGAGTTGGGCCTTCCAGACCAATTCAGTTCCGGGGTAGTCAAAGTGAATGGTCGAGTTCGATTCCACTTCTTCCCAGTGCGTTCCATTGTCAGCGGAGACCCAGTAGTCAACGCGGTCACCGATGGAAGCGGCGGACCAGTAGGTCTGAACGTTCGCAGCCAAAACGGGGTCGCCCGTTTGAATCACGTCGCCGTACCAGGTGGTCGTCCCCGGCGACGGTGTTGTTTCGTAGAGCCATCCGGTTCCGAACTCACGGTAGTAGAGTGTGGCGCCGGACCATGACGAATAGCCGCAGTCGACGGTAACAAAGCGCTCGCCGTCAAATTGCAAGCCGTACCCAAGTCGAGAGATTTGACGGACGGTTGACTCGGGAATCAGAGCAGAGGAGGAACCCGAAACCGACCAGGCCTCAAGTTGGTCCCGGTCATTGTAGTAGTAGTCCTTCTGGCATCGCATGTAGAAGGTCGAACCGTTGACTTCCAAGCCGCGTAGCATTTGCTTCTGGTTGTTCGACGTGCTACCGCCACATTCCCAGGTTGAACTGGAGGACGAGGTGTAGGTGTAGAATTCTTGACTGCGGGTGTAGGTGGACGTTCCGTCTCCAGCGAAATCGTAAGCGTAGAGCCGATTCATGGCGTTGTGCGCCACCCAAACCTTTCCAGTGTCCCGATCGTAAGCGATTCCGGTGTACTCGCCAACCGATGGAGAGATGTCATAGGAATCAATGCAGGTCCACGTGTCGTCACGTGAGATGTCCATTTCCATCACTCGATGGTAGTTGACGGGAGCCGTGGAACCGTAGGAGTAGCGGTAGCCCGAAAGGATACCGAACAAGCGTTCGTCGTCGGTCACGGTCCAATCACGGAACCCGTAATAGGCGTAGTACGAGGAGGAATGCTTCTGAGGCAAGGTGCACGAAGCCTGCTCAAGCGTGATGACCGACTCACGGGTGGCGTTGTTGGGGTACAGGCGCTCCACCACGTTGTGGAAGGTCGAGGACGACCATGTGGAGAGGAACAACCAATCGTGATGCTTCAGAATGGCCCCTTGGCTTTGGGCCATAAAGGACGAAGAGGTCTTGGTCAGCTGCTGGGAGAAGAGGGTCTCCGTTGCGTTGGAGGTGTGCGGTTGGCGCAAGGCATAGGAACCGTTGTCCAACCATGCATCGGAATTGGGATGAATGTAAGCATCGTTTCCGTGCGGCAGGAAGTTGCGGCTCACGTTGGAGAGGGCAAGCGTCAAATCACCGCTGCGGTCGTCCGTTCCGGATTCAGCGCCGCGAACCCAGTGGACACGGTCATCGGCAACGACTTGCGACCATCCCGTGGCGGAAGCGCCTGAAAGGGTCATGGTCACGTCGGTCACCAAGGCACCTCGAGGGAGTTCGACCATGGCGCCGAGGTCGGGGTTGGCGCCTTGGTAGAGGGCGATGTGTTCGGTTGACCCGTCCTTGAAGAGGTAGACGTGTCGTGTCCCGGGAGCCGCTTCGGCGTCCAGCGCCGTCATGTTGGCAAGAGGGCTCAGCGGCGTGAGAAACATAAGGCCGACGAGGAGTAAAAAGACGCCGCGAGTGCCGATTGTATGCTGTCCGCCGCTCTGCATGGCTAGAAGACAGCCGACCTACGATTTGAACCATGCGGTTCAAGGTCAGATGGGGGCCGACATCAACTGGTTTGACGTGAGTCGTATCGAATCGGAGAGGAATCGCCCCGGACACCGTCCTCTTCGTCGTCCCGAACCTCGAACCAATCGTTCATCCAATCCCCGTCCGTATCCCAGTTCATGGGGTTTGAACCTTCGGCCAAGTGGTCGTCGTCGTAATCGAGCAGGTACCAACCGAACTCGTGCTCGCCAACGCTTCGCACAGGAGCGGTGTTTGGCGATCCGGCATAGTAGATATCCCACTGGTCGGTTCGGTTTCCGGCCATCAACACCACGTCATCGCTTGGATCAACCGACAAGAAATCCGTATCTTTGTCGTCCACGATGTAGCCGTATTGGCGGTCTGGGCCAGCGTATTTGTCCAGCTTCAAATAGTTCAGAACCAACTCGTTGGACTGGCCAAGACCGAGGAGAGCGGCACGGAACTGCCAGCCTTCCGTCACCGGCGACCCGTCGTAGGTCAACCCGCTCAACCTCACGGCGTTTGGAGAAGCGTAAACGTTGAGCGTGATGGCGTAAAACTCCTGGAAGTTGGTGTAGGGTTCGTAGGTGCATCCCGCCCCTGAACAATCCCAATTCCCATCTTGGTCGGGGTCAGCGTTCGCATCGTTTGGATCGGCAGGATTCATCGTGAACCAAGCCATATCGATGTCGGGGCGACTCAAGGTACCGCCTCCACCGTCCTGCGACAGAGGGAGACACGACGTGGTCGATGTACCGCAAGGTCCACCGGTAGCGACATCGATCCAAACGACCTGGATTTCAAGGTAGGAACTGAAATTGTCGTTGCTTTCGTTCCATCCGAGCTTGTATTCATACCAATCGGGGAGCATGTCACCGTCGGTATCGTTGTCGCTGGGATTGGAGCCGTACTTGAACACTTCACGGCCATCGGAGTAGTTGTAATCCCGTTCGTGAGAGACTACCGCTCCGTTCTCTACAACGGTGATGAAGGTGCGGCTGTCCTCGTCGCTGTCGTTGAGATCGGGGCGCGTTTCATTATCGTATTCCATGGCGTTGGTGAACGGCAAGTCGCCGATTCCGTTCTGAATCGTGATGCCAGAGGGCGTAAAGGTACGATCGTCCCACGTGCCTTGAACAGCAGGAATGTCAAACGCCGTTCGGTCGTACCATCCGTCGTGGTCGCCGTCGTAAGCCACGTCCCACGGGTTGATCGGATTGGCAGCCCAATGGTTCTGCGTCGTAGCGTCATCCATCCCGAAAATCGCATAGCAATATTCCCATCCGTCCGGGATGCCGTCACTGTCTGAATCAGCGTGTGTTGGGTCAGCAACGCCCCGAAGACTTCGATTGAAATTCTCGCTTTCCAGCGAGTTGATCTTCGCCATTCTGTCGGCGGACTCTTGCCCCTTCTCAACGAAGTCTTGATAGAGAGCGGCTTGCGCCTGAATCAGCGAGTAGCCCATCTCTTCTTGGTAGGCGAGCATGGCATCCTCGCCAAAGTCGATGATGCCCATGGAAGCGGGAACCGTGTTCCGGTTGAGGAATTTCCCCCACGTTCTTGATTCCCACTCGCGCAGATTTGAGAAGGTTTCGTTGGCGTCGATTTCACCGTCTCCGTTGCAGTCAAAACTGTCTTGATCCGAATCAAGGTTAACGTCACCGTCGATCAGCGGGTTGATGGACCAACGGTTTTGGTCCAAATCCCACGATGTGAACCAGTACTCAAAGCCGTCGTACATCCCATCGCCGTCCGTGTCCGGAATGGTGGGGTCGGTCATTCCAAGGACGACTTCGATGAAAGCGTTAGGAGGTTCACCCTGTTGCCAGGCGTTGAAGTCGTTCAGCAACCGCTTCCCTCGGGTCTCCTTTGAGATGAGGATGTTGAACACCCGCTGGGCTTTTTCCGTGGGTTGTTGGAAATCGCCGTCCACGTGCATCAACGGCGCATCGCTTGGATGGTCAACGCCGTTGTCGGGCTGTTCGGTGGCAAGGGCGAACTCTTGTCGGTCGATGAGACCGTCTTCGTCACCGTCGAAGTCCCCGTCACCCGCAACGAGCGGATTGAGCGTCCATGTTGCGGCGGAGACGTTCCACGATGTGAAGAGCAATTCAACGCCGTCCAGCATACCGTCGCCGTCGGTGTCGACGTTGTTGGGGTCGGATGTCCAACCCGTGAGGTTGATTTGGTCCTGCGTAAGGAAATCGCCAAACGAAGATTCCGTTGGGATGCCGGGCCATTGTTGCAGGGCAAAGGCCGTACCGATGGTGGTCACAAACCATTGCGGGGATGAGCGGTTGGCGTCCGTCTCGCTCAGAAGCGGTGAGATGGCGTTGTACTCTTCCCAGTTCGTCATGCCGTCGCTGTCAGCATCGTCCCAGCGGTCCGTGGAATCCAAAGGATTCAGCGTCCATGCATCGTCGAGGAGGTTCCACCGAGCGTGCCATATTTCCCAGCCGTCGGGCATGCCGTCTTGGTCGGTGTCCGAACTCAGCGGGTCAGCTGCTCCGACGCTGTAGGCGGATTGGCCGGAGGTGACGGCCCCCGAGGCGCGCTCTGCGAAGGTAGCGTCGGGTTGACCCTGTTCATCAATACGGTCGAAAAGTTGGGTGCTGAAGCCTTCGGGGAGAGGGACACCGGACAACGTCATGTTGCCGCTGAAAAGGTCGGTTCGGACGTGGTATTCAAGATAGTTCACGAAGGCTTCGTCCTCGCTCAAAACACCGTCATGGTTGATGTCGTACCCGTCCCCATCGGGATTTTCAAAGGCATCGGAGCCGTTGAGGGGGTTGACGCCCACGCGCGAAGGGTCCCACGAACACAGGCCCTTGGACTCCCATCCGTCGGGAAGCGTATCCCCGTCAGAATCGATGAGGTTCGGGTCGGCCACCGCCCAGGACTCAACGGCTTCGGGCGATTCACCGTAATCCGCCAAAAGGTCGCCGTTCAAGCCCATGAGGCGCACGACAGACCACTGATATTCGCAGAGGTTCGGCAGACCGTCCCCGTCAGCATCCCAGTTCGCATCCTCGGCTCGCAGAGGGTCAAGGCTCCAGTTGTTTCCGCCCGAGAAGGTGCTTCCAACCCATCGTCGGTGTTCAATTTCCCAACCGTCGGGCATGCCGTCGCCGTCGGAATCTTCGTTGGTCGGATCGGTGGCGCTGTCAACGTTCGCCACGGCAAGGTAGGTTGCGTTGGCGGCTTGACCCGCTGCGTCATCGCAGACGTGAACCAACTGAACGGTGTAATGGCACCAAAGGGTGGATTGCTCAAAGAAGAAACCGAAGTATTCCGCGCCGTCTCCCAGACCGTCCCCGTCGGTATCGCCGACACGAGGGTCGGTTGAATCGTAGCCTTCTGGGGTAAGTTTGGTGTAACGGAATTCGTCGAGGTTCGTCCACAGCCGCTCAAGGTTCATGTCGCCGGATTGGTCAAGGTCAAGGCCGTCCCCGTCGTTGTCGTAAAGGGCGTCCCAGGGGTCGGTGGGGTCCAATCCGTGGACAACCTCCCAACCGTCGGGCATCCCGTCGGCATCGGAGTCGTTTGCGCCGGGGTCCATGAGCAAGAGGTTGGCGTATTGGCCAGGGGAGGCTGCACCGTAAACGGTCACGTTCCCTTCGCCGACGGCGGTCGTGATGGCGACGATTTCACCCGGCAGTCGGGTTTGGTCCTGAAGACCGTAGACCGAGGCGTAATCGCCAGCAACCGCCCAAAGCCCCCAATCCGAACCGACCAAAATTTCGTCACCGGTGGGGTGGATGCTCTGAATGCTGTTCGTTTCACGCGCCATCGTACCGTCAACGCCCGGATGAAGGAGCAGCCCGCTGTGGTCAATGGAATCGTCGTTAAGGTTGAGTTTGTGCAAGCCGGCAGGGGTGCCGAACCAGAGCACTTGGGCGTTGGTGGACGTGGGGCCGTCGAGAATCATGGTACGAACTTCAGCGGGGTTGCCGGTCGAGCCAAGGGGGAGGCTTCGAACCTCGTCCACGTTCGCTGGAAGGTCCACATCGTCTTGGGTGTACGAGAAGCGCCAGTCGCCGGTCGCCTCGTCCCGGGCTGAGGCGGTTTCAACGACGAGGAGACCGCGGTCCGTTCCAACAAAGAGCGTGAGGGTTGAGCCTCCGGCCATGCCGTGTTCAATATCGGTGACCGAAGCGTTTGCTTCGGCAAGTGTTGAGACCAACCCAATACCGAGTTCGTGGGTCTCTGAAATCGCAGCAGCGTTGCCGAGTTCAATCAACGCGCCCTCACCGGCATCGGCCAAACCGAGGACGTACAACGAGGTCCCGTCCCCGGAAAGCGGGGCGATGGCGTTCACATGGCCCGTTAACGACCAATCCCAGGTGGCGGGCGTACCGAGGCTTCCGTCAGCCAGCAAAGGGGCGACGGCAAAACCGGCGGTGGTGCCCATCACCAAACCGAACGGCAGGTTGTTCGAGCGAGCGAGGAAACCGTCGGTCAACTCAACGCCCTGCGGAAGCCATTGATGGGATTGGGTGGACTCCTCCTCGTTGACCGTGCTGATACCGTATCGCGTCATGACGTAGACCGTACCGTCGTGCTCGTCAAGCGCTCGCACGTCATGGTGCAACACGGAAAGCGCATCAGCTTCCGCATCGTAGACCAGAGGGAAGGTGGAAAACGATTCCTCATCGCCAACGTACGTGGTTTTCAAGCCCGGATAAACCATGTTTCCGTTGTCATAGTGAACCGTGTATTCTTCAAGCGTCGAGAGCGCTTCACCGACCTTGAGGGCCGTGTAGGTCCGAGAAAGGTCTTCGGAAATGCCACCGTCTCGATTGGCGTCCCATCCGTCCCGATCGGGATCGGAAAGGGCGTTTGAACGGTTCAGCGGGTCAAGACCAAAGTGAACTTCCCAACCGTCTGGAATACCGTCTCCGAACGAGGGGTACAACGTCCTGATGGAAAATCCGTCCCACAAGTAGCGGTCAGAGTCATCGAGCAACGGGTCGGTACCGAGCCACAAATCCTCGCCGACGTGTGCGACGTCACGGTTGGTGCAGGCGGGCAACAGGTTGTGGAACGTGGCGTTGGCACCCGAAGGGATGTACGGCCAATTTTTGAGAAGAGCCCCGTCGGGAAGCGTTGCAAAGCACCACAAGCCGTCAAGTTCGGTGGTGTAATTTGACGGCATGCCGTGTGCGTATTCTTCGGGTGCGGTGTAACGTTCGGCTTCGCTCATGAAACCGTCCCTGTCCACATCGAAGCCGTCGTTGTCCGAATCCAAGGTCACGTCGCTGCCGTTCAACGGGTCAAAAGAAGGGCAGATGAATCGCAAGTTCACGAGGTCAAAACCGCCCATTCGCTGACACATGTACGCCTCAAACCCGTCGGGCATGCCATCGCCGTCCGTGTCAGCCATGCGAGGGTCAAGATAGACTCGGTCGTTGTTCTCATCCAGCTCACCGGTGAGACCACGAGGGAAGCCGGGAGCGGTGCAGTTGGCGGGATAGGGCCAACAGAATTCCTCGGTGGCGTTCAAACCGTCAAGGTCTCGGTCGGTGTCAGCATCGGAAGCGTCGTCCTTGTCCAAACCTTTCACCGCAACGGGACGACCGTCGGGTGCCGTCCAGTTCATCCAACCCTCGAAAAGCGTTTCGTGAACGTCGGGAATGAGATCTCCGTCCGAATCCGTGTTGGGCGGAGGGGTTTGCGTGGTGTCGTCGGGGTGAACGTTGGCCACGTTTGAAATCGAAGGAAATTGCGACATGAAGAGCAAACTCGCGACGACAGCGAGGGTGGTCAGGAGCGTGGTTTGACTGCGCCTCATGTTCTCGCCTGCTGCAAAGCATACGCTTCGCTCAAAGAATACCTTGCTCAGATTGCTTATGAGGGTGATGGAACATTGTTCATACATGCACGCCTTGACGTCGTGCGAAAGCAAGCCAAAACACTCGATACCGTCGGGTTCTGTCGGTGTGTTCAAGAATCTCCCGCGACCGCTTGTACTTGTTCGCATGACGATGACCATCACCCACCTTGGAACCGGGAGCCGGGGCAACTCGACGCTGCTGGAAACCCCCAAGGTACGGGTCCTCATCGACCAGGGCTTTAGCGGCGCACAACTTCAGAAACGGCTCGCTCGCCTTGACCTCACGCCCGAGGACATTGACTGCGTCTTCATCTCCCATCACCACGGCGACCACGGGGGCGGCGCTCGCGTTATGCAAACACGGTGGAACACCCAAATCCTCGCCAACGAGCGAACTGCGCTTGAACTTGACCTGCTGCCACCGTTGACCACCCACTTCGCTGCGCTCGATTTGATACGGGTCGGTGATGACCTTGCCGTTCTGCCCGTTCCCGTCCCCCATGCCGGTTCGGACAACGTGGCCTTCGTCGCGAGCCACAACGGTGAGCGTGCCGCCATCATCACCGACCTCGGTTCGTGGACCGATGAATTGGTCACCCACGTCCGAGGTTGCGAACACATTTCCATCGAGGCCAATTACGACGAGAAGAAGTTGCTTGGTGGACCCTACCCCTACAGTTTGAAGGATCGCATCTCCGGCCGTGGAGGCCACTTGTCGAACGACCAAACCGGGCAATTCTTGGCCGAAGTATGCACGGAAGCCACGCGAACCATCGTCCTGACGCACCTGAGCCAGAAAAACAACCGTCCCCATATTGCAGAATCAACCGTGCTCTATCACATTGCGGACGTCTTTACTGGCGACCTGAAAATCTCGGAACAAGACGGCCCTGATTTTTCCCATTACATCGGGCAGCCATCCGAAACCGAGGCCGAATCACCCCTGCACAACTAAGCCTCATCGCAGGATTTGGGGTGAATGGCTAAATGATACCTCATCGTGTCCAAAGCGTGAACCGGCAAACGGCGCATTCCGCTACCCGCCACCTGCGGGGTGAAGAACGGGCGGTGAGCGAAGTTCTGGGCGTCGTGATGTTGCTGGCCATGGTCATCACCATCATGGGCGGGGTCTGGATTTTCCTCAACCCGTACCTGTCCGATTTTGAGGACAACACGAACTGGAATTCTGCCTCCGGGCTCGCCGACCGAATCGAGGACCGCATTGAAGTGGCCGGAAACGCCCCGGACGGCACGGGTTTCAGAAACACGCTCGCCATCCAGTCCACGTCGATTCGACCGGTTCAAAACGTCGAGCATTGGACAATTGGAGCCGACCTTACTGCGTCGGAAAGAATCTCGTTACGTCATGTGAACGACACCACCATCGCCGTCCTTGTCGCCAATGAAACCGCTCGAAGCATCACCGTTCAATCGCCCGGTGTCTCGTTCACGAGCGAGGTGGCTGCCAGCCATCAGGAAGTGATGGTCTCGCATAACGCCAGCGCCAGCCACTGGATGATCGTCACCGTGTACGGTGCGGACGATGAGCCCCTTTACCGGCAGGTTTCATGGACCCTCTCGGGCTTGGAAATTCACACCTCGCTCGGCCAGGGTGAACATCAAATTGTGCTGATGAACAACGCCCGAGCAGAACGTTTCCCGAACGGGGCATGGGAAGTCAGCGCCATGCCACTGGTGGAGTTTGACCGCATGGCCAACGAGGAGTTGCGATTGTCCATGCTCCTGACGGATGTCCTCACCAACGGAAGCATCGGAACGGGTTCGAACATCGGTTTGCAATTTGTATCGCAAGGCCCCATGACGCTTTTCAGCGGCCGCGCGTACAACGTTCAATTCACCGTGACCAACGCTCTTCATGACGTGGTGACGCCTCAATACCACGATAACTGGCTCTCGGAGTACAACGTTCAGCGCGCTGCAGGGACGCTCGACACCTACATCGGGTTCTCCCCGTACGAACGAGCAAGCGGCGCTGACGGTTTCAGCGTCTCGTCTCACAACTTGCCGCTGTATTTTGAAGTCGACCTGCAACGCATCGAGGTGAGTCGTTGAGGGGCCAACTTCGTCGTGAAGATGAAGCGGTCTCCGCCGCCGTGGCAACGGTTCTCCTGTTCGGCGGTGTCCTCTCCATCATCGGCCTCATGATGATCTCGATGATGCCCGTCATTGAGGAGATGGAGGGATCAGTTGAACGTCACGACATGTCCTCCCAAATGACGCTCCTCGCTCACCAAACCTCCACCCTCAGCGAACGCGGTATGCCCGGAGATTCAACCCACGCAACCCTGATTCCTGTCGACGGCAATCTGGTGTGGGACAGCATGCGAGGCGGGATGTGGTATTCAGCAACGTGGCAGGAAGACATGACCCTGCGGGCACGTGGTGCGCTGGACTTTGACGACGAATTGGAAATCCGACACCCGGAGAGTTTTGTTGAGGCGGTTTGTGTCACCGATTTGCGACTCGGCCCGGACCGGCCGTACTACTACACCCTTGAGAGCCTCCTCGACAGGGTCGTTTTCACCGTCACGCCGGGCCTCGCCATGCCGCTTGGACCCATTGATGTCGCTCTGACCGTGGACGGCGAAGAGGCGGAAAACGTCGCCTTGCGCGTGGATGAAACGGCATCGTTTGACCTTTCCAGCATCGGCGAGGCCGTGTTAACATCGAGCCATGCCCTTACGGTGTTTGGTGAAACAGGGGACAGCGGTGCGACCTATGTCCTACCAAACGCCCCAGAACCCTCCGACAAGAAAGGCCACGCCTGGTCCATCCCGCTGAAGGAAGGCACCACTGCCCTTCACTTGCTCAGCCAAAAAGCCAACCAGATTCACATCACGGTCGGCGAGGAAACCAGCATCCACTACGCCCTACCGAGTGGGCTTTCACGAACCGCCGTGGCGTTTACCCACGAACTCACCGTTGAGGCCGACACCGTCGCCCACATCACGACGAGTTCCCCCTCACGCCTCCTCCTGAAATCCAACACCGGAAACGACCACGGAATAACGGCTTGGCCTTCGATGACCGGCATGTACCTCGGCCACGAATTCCTCCCGCCCCTCATGAACGGGACGTTGCGCTTGGCCAACCCCGGTGATGCGGTGGTGACCGTCACGTGGCGAGGCGGTGGCATCTCCGTCGCAGCCGGCGGGGTTGAGGATGTCTCGTGGCCGCCGGTAGCTGACGAAGGTGCTCTTTTGCTTGACGCCGACGGCGACGTCTCCCTCGCATGGGCCGCTTCAAATTCGTTGAACAACTCGAACGATGCGGTCGGGACGGCCATGATTCCTGCCGACGACACGGGTGGAAGTTCAGGAGGCGTGTTCACCTACGTGAACGAGCAGAACACCACGGCTGAAACTCTCCACTACCGACTTGCCGGCTACACCTCAACATGGAACCTCACGGAGGCTGCAAACGCCTCGGGCGTTTTCCTTGATTCGAACAACCGGGAAACCATCGCCGCCCCGCTGGGAACAACCGCTCTTTCCGTCACCGCAGGCCACCCGCTTCGCCTCCTTCGTACAGCAGGTGGCCACGGATTGAATCATCTCTCCCACGACGGCGCCGACCGATGCACGGCGGTCGCCACCCAAGCAAGCGGTTGGATCACCACCGACCTCCCTTGGGAGCGCATGGGCGGAAGAAGCGAAGTTGACCTTCACGCCGCATGGATTGATGGACGCCACCCAGCAAGCGTCGCTATCGACGTGATTGGAAGTGACGGCATCGCCACGCATGCCTCCATCGGAACCGTGGGGTCGTTCCACCTCTCCCGACTGGCATACCAGTTCCAATCCTCGATCGCCGGCATGGAGGTCGCGTTCAGCGGAGGAGCGGTCGTGACCAATCACCCGGAGTTCAACCCCTATGTGATTGTTCCACCGTCTGACCGAGGTGGACCCGGCCCTCGCTTCGCAGCGACGGTTCCTTCCCTTCACCCAACCGCCAACAGCGAGAGCGGTGGAGGGGAACTGGAACTTGACATTGAACTCGTCCATCGCATGTCGCTGGCTTCAACGCCCGCTTACGAAGTGAGGCGGGGTTGGTCAGAACCCTACGGTACGGCCATCGCCGACAGTGCGGGCATCGGGCTCGAAGCAAGCGAGGATTGGACGGTGTATCCTGGCCGATTGGACCTGCTCACGGATTACGTGGGCTGGGTGCCGGACCCGAGTTACGGAACCGCAGAAGCGGTCTGGCACACCAACGGCGAGGTCATCGAATTCACACTTCAACTGGCCTCGCTTGATGTCACCACACGAGAGGTGATGGTTTGAGGTCAACGAGCATTCGAGCGGACACCCGTGCTGCTGCCACGGAGTTGGGCTACATATTCACCTTCCTCCTCGGGGTGCTGTTGATGAGCATGTTCAGCGTTTGGGCTTGGGACATTGAAACCAACACTCGGTTGCGATGGAACGAAGAAGCGATTCAAGCCAACATAGAGGACATCGCCGCCGCCGTTGAGCGAGCCGATGAAGCCAGCCGATTTGGTGGAAACATCTCGTATGCCGAGGAAATCAAATGGCGGCCCACGGAAGCGGACGAATCCTTGTTTTGGCTTGAACTCAGGGACACTTCCTTGCTGCTCATCGATGAAGGTGGTCCGCTTGACACAACGACTGCGCTGTCAGGAACGGGCGCTGGCGTTCACGAGGGACGCGTTCCTCTCGCAGGTGTTGAACGGCTTTGGGTGGTTCACGAAGACGGCGTCACGTTCCTATCGCTTGACCGTCCTGCTGCGGTTCAATGAGGGTGAATCAACGCCCCATCACGGCTCGATGCACCAACGATTGGACTTCGCGCATTCGGGACTGCGCACCCAATTCTCGGAACACCTTGAGAGCCCGTTGCAAATATTCCATGCGTTCGTGACGCTCAGGTGAAAGGCCGCCCAGACGGGTGAGCAACTCACCAATCTGCATGCGCAAGTCGTTGGCCTCGGCCAACACAAGAGCCTGGCGATAATGCTCAACGGCTTCATCACCACGCCCAGCATCGTGGAGCACCTCACCCAGCAGCATCGTGATCTCCACCAGCGATTGAACATCGCCGGCTTCGTTCATGGCAGCAAGCGCCTCGTTGTAGTGGAACAGGGCGAGTTCGGATTGCTCAACCCGGGAGTAATAGCGTCCAAGGACCGCCTGGGCTCGTGCGTGCAAGGCTGCATCTCCCAGTTCGGAGGTGCGCTCATGGGACGCCATGGCGTGGTCACGTGCGCGGTCAACTTCACCCAAGTCGATGAGGGCTCTCGCCAGCGTGATTTGGCTGCTGATCAGACCGTCATCGTCGGACGAGGAAAGAATGGATTCCACCTCACCGTACGCCTCAAGCGCCTTGCTTCGTTCGTTTTTGCGACGCAAAAGGTAGCCGATGTTGTTGTATGTTCGAGCAGCCCAACGAGCATCGCCGAGAGCGATGTAGTGCTTGAGCGCCTTTTTGTGCCGTTGGAGCGAGAGGTCGCTGTCCCCTTGCTTTCGGCTAACGTCCGCCAGCGAAGAGAGCAATTCGGCTTGGACGAGAACATCGGCGTTTTTCTCGGCTCGCTCCAAGGCGGTTTGAAGCAACACTTCCGCCTCATCGTGACGTCCCAACAAGGCCAAAATTTCTCCCTGAAGCTGGGCCAACGAAAGTTGCGTCGCCGGGTCAATGTCGGCCGTATCGACTTGTTCAATGAGGCCGAGCAGTTCCATGTGGCCTTGCGTGACCAGATGGCGCCCTTCGGTAACGATGGATTGTGAAGCCTCGTCGTGCTGCCCGGATTGAATGAGGTGGTAGATCAACTCGATGAGAATCTCGTGGCTCTCGGATTGCTTGCCGTACCAGTCGGCGCATTTGCTGTGGAATTCAGACTTGAGCGTTGACGACATGCTGCGTAGCAAAAATTCTCGAATCAAATCGTGGACGTCGTAGGTTTCTGCGTCGGCTTGCCGAGCCAAACCCGACTCCACGAGGCTGTCGAGAACGTCCGTATCCAATTGTTGTTGAGCCAGGGCTTCGAGCAACACCGGCTCTCGGAAAATCGCCAAAGCGGAGAGGACGCGCTTCTGTTCCGCACTCAGTTTGGAGAAAATCTCGACCGTGACGTAATTTTCCAACGTCTCGTGGAACGCTCCGGCCGAAGCCCCCCGGTTGATGAGTTCCAACACCAGCGGGTGACCACGCGACAAGCCGTGGATGTGAAGCCATTGCTCATCCTCAAGTTGCTCAAAACTGGTGAGAAGTTTCCTCCCCGAGGCGGAATCAAGGCCGTCGAGAGGCAAAACCAAGCTCGCAATCCGTCCTTCTGCGTCCTTGGTGGGGACCACGGGTTTAAACGACCGTGAAAACATTACCAAACCAATCTTTTCCTCGCTTCCAAGCAGGTTCAACGACATCGCTTGGAAGGTTTGGTGAAGGACAAGGTCAGCGACCTTGTGAAAATCATCGATGACGATGAGGGCCGGTGATCCCTGAAGAGCCTCCACGAGCAGTCGCGCAGCGTCACCGGGTTGAGGGACCGGCGTTGCTGCGAGGTAGGTCGAAAAATCCGAATTCCCCATGCTCGAGAGCCAATCCGCCACGGATTCGAAAAAGGAGCGGGAACCTTCCCAATCTTGACACCGATGGTAGAGCAAATTTCGGCGATGAAGGAACCGCTCGATCAACTTCGATGCCACCGTCGTTTTCCCAATGCCAGCGATACCGGGGACGAGCAAGGTCGTCGCCCGTGCCTCAAGGAGGTTCACCATGTTGTCGAGTTCGGTTTCCCGCCCGTAGAAGTGACGGAGACGTGGAAGGTCGGCAAGGGAGGTCACCAGTTGCTTTTCCACGTGCTTTGACAAATCGCGCTCAACCAATTCAGCGCTCAAACTTCGCAGGTCCAGCGTGTGGTTATCGTCCATGTACCGAATGACGTCCACGGGTCGCATGGGAAAAGGAAGCACCGACTTCACGCCACCGAGCGTGGTTTCCTTGGGCGACTCGCCCTCGAAAACACAGCGCACGGGAACTTCGGTGAGCCGCTGCCATGTTTCCGCAGCAAGGGAAACGCCGCTATCGGTCAGAAAGTAGGCCTTGCGTTTTCGTGAAACACCCTTGACGTGGGCTTGACGTTCGACCAAAATCCCTTGGTCCTTCAAACCTGCAATTGCTCGAGGCACGTTTGAACGGGCGATGGCCACGGCGTTCGCAATACCCATTTGTGAGAGGGCGAACGGTACCTCGATGCTGTCCTTGAAATCCGAGTAGTCCAACAGGTGCAGAAGAATTCTCTCTTGCACACCCGGCTTGCCTTGAACAGCCATCAGCATTCCCTCGTTCGGCAATCACTGTGGCGGTTGCTGGTAGTTGGGATCGGGAACCCACTGATTCGTGGCTTCATCCCACAACCAACCCGGATGTTGCGATGCGGCGGGCGCCGGCGTTTCAGCGACGGTTGCTGCGGTTTCCATGGGCGCTGCGGACTGTTCGGGAAGACTTGGCGTTTGCTTGGCTTTGGCCCAAGCGTAGGGGTCCTCCGCCTCCTGGGCATCATCGCCGGTCAACTCTGCTTCGTCAACCACTTCCTCGAACTCGATGAAGAAGAACGCCCCTGCACCGAGCAACACCAGAACGGCAAGGACGATGAGAACGATACCGAGTACACCCGAACCGCCATCGTCGGAACCTGCAACCGAAATGCTGAATTCGCCTTTTTCGGTTTGGGATTGACCGGCGAATCTGAAGTATTGGTCGTCCATCTCGAAGACCACTGCAGAATTCCCTTCAATCCCGAGTTGGCTGGCCGAGAGGTCCATGCTCCACGTTCCGTCGGAGAGCACCTTGGTGCTGTTCAGGAGTGAGTTTCCGTTGGCGAACCGGAGGTTCACCGTGCTTCCTGGAAGTCCAGTCCCGCGGAACGTAGCGGGGTCGCTCACGGTGATGGCGCCGGAGTCGGCTCGTTCAACGCTAAAGGAGACCCCAAGCACAAGGAAGTTCACCTTCAGGGAATAGGCCTTTGATTCTTGGTCGTCCTGAGCATAGATCATCACGCCGTCCAAGGACCAATCGGGGATGTTGCTGGTCACGCTCATCATGGAAACAGGGTCGTAGGTGAGCAATCCATCGGCAGAGATTCGGATGAAATCGAAATACATGTCGTCTTGCGAATTTGCCGGGTCGTCGTAAATGTAGAATTCCAAGTCGTTGGCTGGGGTTCCCGTTCCGTCGGGGTCCGAGAAGAAATCACTGAGGTCAAAGGTCACTCCTCCACCGCAGCGGTCGAAGGAGTTGGAATTTTCATCACAGAAGATGGTCCATGTCCCCACCCATCCCGTTTCGTTGAACACGGGATCTTTGTTTTCAGCATCAAGCGGGTTGTTGATGGTCATTCGCCAGACGATATCGTCGGAGTAATCGTCACCGTCGTATGCTCGAACCGTCACGGAATACACCCGGTCGTGAACGAGATCGGAGGTGTCCCAGTTGGCCACCCAAGAACCGTCGGCATTGAACGACGTGACCGGAAGCGGACCGTCGTTGAGCAACAGGCCGTTGGCGAGGTCGGTGATTTCGATTTCAACACGGGTCACAAAGCCACCAACGTCCCGGGCTACACCGACGATCTTCGTCTCGGTTGAAGCCCGAACGATGTCGCCGTCAATGCCGCCAGAGGACTGATCGGCAGCGCCAATCCAAGAGAGTTGGAGATTTGGACGGATGTTTTCGTTGTTGATTGTGATGGTTCGAACTTCAACCTGACATCCGGTGTTGTTGTCAATGCAGAAGTCGCTGTCAGCAGCCCAGACCGTAACGGTGTAGTCACCGCTTGGTAGGTCGCCAACGTCCCATTCATAGGACCAACTGGTTGAACCCGCCTGGAAGAATTGCTGCTCGAAATCGCCCGAGCCGGAAATGTGAAACCAGATTTGTTTCACATCGCTGCCGTAGGTGCCCTGATAGGGGTCGGAGGCCGTACCTTGGAAGAGTACCTTGCCGGTGTTGAACGTGCTTCCAGTCGTCGGCACATCCACCAAAATCGTGGGTGCGACCAAGTTGAGCTTGTATTGCCGAACTTCGACCGGTGAATAATCCAAACCGTCGTAAGACCGGATACGGAACGTCACGTCGCCCTCGCCTTCGGGATGAGCCGACATGTCCCACTCAAAGAGCCAGTCCTTGAACGGATGGTTCGCCATCGTGATTTCGCCGCCAGACCCGGACGTATCGGAGGCGGTGTACCAGTCGGTTGAACCCGGCGGCTGGATCTCAACCCGCTGAATCTTCCCGAATTGCGATTGAACGGCGGTGTTGTCGTTGGCGTAAGGCCATTTTGCGCCGTCCCAAGCCTGGCCGGTCAGGCGAACGGTGGTCGCAAATGACGTGCCGTCCTGCTCGTTTACGGTCACGCCGGGCCGAAGGTTGTCGAGGTTGATGACGTCGTTCACCGGACCGCTCAACACGTAGGAGAGTTCTTTCGTACCGCTTCCAAACTTGAAGGCTTCAACCGTGTAAAACGGCATCTCACGGTTGCCGTTCTCGCAGTTTGAGTTGTCACCTGCACCCGAAGAAAGGTCAAATTCGTCAACGAAGGTGTCGCCGTCGTTGTCAATTCCGTCAGCGCAGGAATCCTCGTCAACGACGATGGGTTGTCCCGTATTTGGGTCAAGTGTACCGGGGATGGCGGCGTTCTTGTCGCCGACAACGTGGTTCCAATTCCGGTCGAGGAGGAAGTCGGACGGGAGCGAGACCTCTTGCGTGTAACCCAAAGCGTCGGTTGTGAGTTCGTAGAGAGGCAGACCGGTTGCGTCCTTGATGACGACCGTTGCCCCGGCCACGTTGGAGTTCTTGGCCTTGACTTGATACTGGACCAATTCACCTTCCCGGACTTGAGAGCCCCAAGCGGTGTTTTGGTTTTGAACGTGGATCATCGATGAGTCAAAGTTCTGCAGGTCGGCGAACGAGAACACCGTGGCGTTTTCAACGAGCTCAAGCGCCAACGGCATCTGAGCGGGGGGGAGAGCAACGGTGTCGGGCAGTTGCAAGCACTCGTCCTGGACGTACGGGCACTCGGCGCCGAGCCAACGAATGTTGACGGGATAGGACTGGTTGAAGCCTGGCGAAGGAATTTGCTCGGACTGAACGGTCACGCGGGATTCCGTGATGTTGTAGACTTGGGAAACGCCGGTCCACGTGTTGCCGGAGAAATAGGCCACGGAGCCGTACTTGTTTCCGTAGTTATCGTCGTGAAGGCTGACGTTGCCTGCGAATCCACCTTGGCTGTCGGCGGTGTTGCGCTGGACGTTCACAAGGGCACCCTTCGCACGGATGATGTCGCCGGTGTTTCCGGCGA
>Ga0213867_1000257_pt1 | contig 24305 bp, 27 predicted proteins | sample PICome_12_FD_160120 | JGI IMG/M metagenome (GOLD analysis project Ga0213867, IMG submission 160120) | Coastal seawater microbial communities near Pivers Island, North Carolina, United States - PICO540 | ecosystem: Environmental > Aquatic > Marine > Coastal | place: USA: North Carolina... | reverse complement strand
TTTTTGCTGTTCTTCACGTGCACGAATTAGGTTTGCCGACTTATAGTCGTACTCGTTACCCCTAACAATTGCATAAATCTCTTGCTGTGCTCTACCTTCGGTAGTTGTTGAAGTATTGAAGTTCAAACCAAACTGTTCATCTAATGCAGGGTCAAACTGAGTACGCCATTGATTAAGTTTAGAGCTTACATCAGTAGGTGTAACTTCACCTCTTTCTGCCGCACGTTCAAGGACAGTAGATGCTTGTAAATAAGTGGTTGCTGATTGAAGTTGAGCGTCCAACGCTAACTCAGTCTCAGGTGTTTTATTAGTACCACCAAGTGCCTCTGAACGTTCAAATGCTGTCAACTCTTTACGAAGAGCAATAGCTAATGATGTATTCTTATCATCTGGTGTTGAAAGTAGTGTGTCGATACTTGCCATAAGAGCCTTGCGGTTTTCACCTGTAGGGTCTTGGTAATAATTGTCAGCAATACTTCTTGTCGTTGCCCTTGCCGATTCAAACGCTTCGTTAAGTTTCTTTTCTTCTCGACGAGCATTTGCCTCTTCAAGTTGAATTGATCTTTGCTCAATCTTTAATAATTCAGATTGCACTTTTAAAGAAGACGCAGCCGCTGCCGTACCAAACTTAGTAGACTTAAATACATCTAAGATATCTGTCTGTCCTGTCTGTTCTACAGCAAGTCCTACACCAGTAAGAATTGTGTTTAAAACATCGGTATTTTTCATTCCGTCTATGTTTGCACTAGCCGCACGACCTTCTAGCCATTTAGCAAAACTACCCATAGCCGCCTGACGCTCTTCTAGAGACATGTCAGGTTGAAACATGTTAATGGTTGCCTCAGCTACTTCAGCTTGAAACGCTAGGTAGTTCTGTTCGCGTTGCCATGATATATGTTTCTTGCGCCACGCTTCTCTAAAAAGTTCATTACTTTTAGTAGCTGAAGAACCAAAGTATTGGGTGACCTCTCCAGAACCAAATTTATCCAGACCATTTTTCTGCATAAACTGGTTTTGAAATTCACCAATAAACTTTTCAATTTTTTCTGGATTGCCATTTGTATAAAGTTTTTGACGCTCTAAGGCACTTTCAAGTTCTGCAGTGTATCGCATACTCAAAGTGTTTAACTGAGCAATGCGGTAACCTTTACGAAGATACGGGCTTTCACCTTCTTCAATAATACCCTGCTTTACGGCTTCACCAATGTTTATTCTATTTTCATTATATAAACGTTGGCCCTCTGCGATATCGCGCTCAATTGCTCGGTTTTCCATTCTCTGCAAAATTGGTTGTGCTTTAGAATTAAACTTTTGCAATGTCTCAGCAATACCCGCCAGTGGGGCACGTTCAGGCGTTGGCCTATAATAAGTATCTACAATCTCTGCCGTAGGACTTACTGTAGGGATTTGGTTATCGAACGGGTTTCCTACGACCTGTCTTGCCATTTTATCCTCCCAACTCTGCTTGTTGTAATCGGGTCGAATAGTCTGCGTATTCTAAACCGAAGCTTGCAAGTGGTTCTACTGCTCTGAAGAAAGTCTCAGCAAATCCAACTGGTTGCATGTTGTTAATTCGGCCTAGAGCTTCACTTTGAAATGCCAGCTTGTTCAACTGTGCTTGTCTTGTTGCCCCTTCAAGATTTGCTGATAGTCTATCTGTGTAAATACCTTCAGCACGCTCAAAGTCGTTTACAAGCTCTTGAACATTTTTACCTTGAACCCCAGCACCTGCAGCAACTGCGAGTGCTTTAGACTGTGCTTTCTGAGACTTAAGGTTAGCTTCATCCTGTTTCTGAGAAGTCTGGACGCCACGTTCATAGATACGTTGATTGGTCTGACGCATCTTTAGTAGGTACGCGTCAGTAGCTAATTCTTTATTTTTAACTGCAGCTTTGTTCTTTGCGTTTGCAGATTGAACAGCACCTGCAGCTGAAGCTACGGCTGTCACACCAGATATGGCGAGTGAAGCCATCGCAATTGTGGTTGGTTCACACATTTCTTATCCTCACAAATTCATAAAATGGGAGCTTTTCATGGCCCCATTCCTCGTGTCGTTTAATGAATGTGAATCCCATCCATCTAAGCCATTTGATATGAAGCTCATTACGGGCATCAACCGCGTTATGAAGTACGATGTATTGTTGCAGAAGTTTCTTTAGAACCTTCTTACTTCGACGCAGAAAGGTCATCTGATATTGATAGATGTCATCTGTTGCGCATAGCCAGATGACCCCTGCGTCTGGGATTGGTGATTTTGCTACACCTAATAACCCAACTCTTGTGCCATCCTCGGCTGTCATGGTTAGGGTTATATCCCCAAGCAAGAGGCTCATCTTCAAGATTTCTAGCGGTTCTTTACCTGTCGCCGCTATACATTCTTGTTTATCAGCCTCTCGCAGTCTGGGGGCAATGTATTCAACATCATCAACCGTAGTTGGTATTAAATGTTTATCCATTAACTCGTCTTGATCTTAAATGGAGATTACCTTCCCACTCAGCCGATAAGAACTGACATGGTAGGTGACTATCACTTTGTATTGTTATTTTAACACGGTCGGATTTACCCAACACAGGGAACTTAAAGTCGCCTGAAGTAAGAGTATTGCCGCCTATAATATTCTGACCGCTTCCAACAACTCTACCAGTGAACTCAAAGGTCTGATCGGTGTAGCTGACATTTGGTAGTCGTGAGCCAACGACGACCTCAAATGCGCCTGAGTCTTGGTATCTGAGTAGCCAATGTTTAATCTGCAAACGACCACCAGCTATCGACACTCGACCGCCAGTTGCTGTCTGTTCTTTAAGATTAGGCTCAGAAAATTCGTACGTCATGTCGTACGTTTCTCCCACGAAGAATTGTTTGGATGTAATATCACCTTCTACGTATACGTAGTTTAAACCCAAAGCGGGGTTTTCAGTTGAGGTGACTGTAAGTACCTCACCTTGATCGGCACCACGTGTAACAACATAACCTTCTTCAAGTCCTATAGGTAACAAAAGACGTGTACGGTCATTAGGCGCATCATAGTATGCAGAAACTTCTTGCTCATAATATCTGAAATCAAGTCGCGTTACGTAGTCTTGATCTGGGTCTTGTCGGCCCTCGTCGAAGCGCATCATAAAGATTCCTGTAGAACCCTCTTTGTTTGCAACAATATATAACGCACTTTCTATAAACTCGACGTTTAGTATTTCCAGCCCATTAAACTTATACTTAAACCAAGCTGATTGTAGTTTCTCTCTGCCAGCCCAATGCCACTTATAGATATACATGGCGTCTTCTTCGTTGCGCGATATACACACAAGACAGTTTTCTGTGGTACTAGCTGCCATGTCATAAACGTCATCAGGTACATATTTAGATGCGTGAGATGTTACGTCTGTTGCGTCTGATCTATCTGTGTCATCGATAACGTAGTATTCCCTAACCGAGGTAAAACCACCACGTGTTGCAGGAAAATATACAACGTTACCAGCACTAGCAGGTTTAGTTGCAGTACTAGCTTCAAACTCAGTTGTCTGAGTAATCGATGTGTTTGTTGGTGATAAGTAATCAGCACCTTTTAAGATAAACTGTGTCTGGTCGCTAAACAATAACAGTTTCCTATCGAAAGGAATGGCATGTTTAAGTATCGAAACTTTTGTATGGCTTGCAGCAATGTCTATCGGATCGGTGTCCAACAAGTTACGTGCAGTTGTCGAGAAGAAGTCATAGTACTCAGACGTTCTCGACATAATAACATTCTCACCAGCCAAGAAACCAAGACGGTTTTGAAAGAAGAACACATCTGATATCGTCTGCCCTATGAATGTAGGGTCAGCTACAGATAGCTCATCCCCGACTGTTCGGTCACCCCACGTTGCTGGAAGTAGTGAAAAAGTACCATTAGCATTTCTACGTAAAAGATGGGGCATCGTAGACCCATCTATCTGGTATGGAATATTAGGTTTAACTGTCTCTACCCAAGTACCCTCTGAGGCTCCGTTCCCGCTACCTGCAGTAGCATTAAACTTGACGTAGTAATCATCAAAGTCATTTGTCTGGTCGCCCTGTACACGCGCTATGTAGCCATGAGGTGCCTGACGTGGTAGATCATCGAAGCGTTGCACTGTACCAATTGTAGATGACATACCAGTGTCACCCAAACTATCATAGGTAGCTATAGTAAAGTTAGCATTATCAGACCTAGTAATAACGACTGTGCTACCATTAGCTTCTGCAGTAAAACCATTGTTTCCGTCAATTGCAGTTGCAAGTCGACTACAGATATCATCTGTTCGTGTCTCGACTTGGTTTGTAGCAGATGTTGTTATATTGGCAGCAATGCTACCATTTAGGTAGATAGTATATCGCTGGTTATAATCACCTTGCTTAACCGCAACTAGTCCAGTTGTAGGCTGATTAGGTGATAAAGCACTACCCATGCTTGTTGTCACTTCAGTATTCAGAATGTACGTAAAGTCAGCAACTGTAACTGCACGGAAAGCAGTAGTTGCATCAGTACATGTTAAATAGTTCTGACTGTTGCCTGTATATCCAACACTTAATTCAACGCCATCCAATGTGAACACGCGTATGTTTTGATTCTCAATAACCACAAAATAACGTTCATTTACGTCACGGTTTATTAGGTGAATAAAACTTGAAGTAGTTGGAGTATTTAAAAGCTTTGCGATGTACTGCAGCGGTGGTCGCTTATGCAGCCCTTCAACAAGAGATGGGAATGCGTTGATCTGAGTTTCGGCTTGGGAAGGTAGACGTAGGGCTGGTGATTGTTGGCTAACCCCCTGAATAAGGTTAGGGATAGCAGTACTAATTTGTCCCATTATAAAATCCTACGATTAAAGCCTCTATTCATGACACGGGCTACAGAATAATTATCCATCATACTGTAATCACCAACATCACCTTCGTGTTGTTTGAGAGCAATTAGTGCTTTCTGTTCATCACGCAGTGTCATCTGGTGGATTGTCTCAGAGTTAATCATTCGGTCCGAGTAGATACGAGAGGCGCGTACTGTGATGTAACGTTTTGCTTGATCTGGAAGTACTAGGAAATCTTGGAAGTAAACTATGTCTACCTCGACATCATTCTTGAACTTGTAGCTTCGCTCTAAAAGGTTAAAGAGCTTACCTTCACGTATTGTTATGTCATAATATTTTGCGTCTATGCGAGCAACATCTGGTGGCACGACGATTTCTTCATTTGCATTAGGTGTAAGTTTCACACCCTGTTCAGTGTTAAAATGCCATCCATCAGACTGAACCTCACGACTAACTTCATTCAAGACCTGTTGCGCAACCGTAACATCGGTAACAACGTTTCCTGTTAATGAGTTTACAGGTGCCTCACCGATTGTCGTAAGTAAAATATTGACCGCTTCCAATTCGGTCATGGACGATGGTTTTGTCATGCTGTCCTCGTAAAACAAAAAAATGGGCCAGCCTAATAAGACTGACCCGAAAGGAATCATGCAGTAGCTTTAATCTCAACTGCACACTCTGGACGCAATACGCCGTGGCCCATCGCGTACTTCGCTGCCATTAGTGTACCTTGGTACATAACCTCGAAGTCACCTGATGTGCGCTCAACAGCCAAGTCCATCAGTTTAACTGTACCGATAGCTTGTTTCTGCATCACTAGAGCTTTAACGTTACTGAAGTCACCATCGTAAGTGTTGTTCTCACCAGAGACTGCAGAAATGTTAGTTGTTGGTAGGTTGTTAGATTTAACAATCTGAACACCTGCTACACGCAATACTGTACCGTCTGCGTATACACCTGCGCCACCCCAATCACGGTTGATGACGTTGGTTTCTTGTACGAGTTTGTAATACTCTTCTGGCTTCACGATTGCTACGCGCTCGTTCTCTGGAACGTCTTTCTCGTCCAAAGTCTGTGCGGCATCAAAGATAGCTGAAGCCAATTCTGCACCAGTGATAGCACCGCCGCCAACACCTGTAGTCAGAGTTGTACCGCCGTTACCACCTTGTACAGTAGCAGATGCACGTGCACCTAGTAGACCTACGCGCATTGTGCGTGTGTCAAATTCTTTAGCAAGAGCCATACCTAGAAGACGTGAGTATTCTGCACGTACATCGTAGTGGTTCTTTGCTTCATCGATGTTTGCGATGAATGTATCAGCGACAAGTAGATCGTCGATGTTGATGACGACTTCGTTGTGCTTGATAGCTTGTGTTCCAAGCAAAGGCGTGCCAGGGGTGTGGTATGCTGCGTTTGCTTTTCCTGTTACTGGGAAAGACGCTGATTTACCTGACGCGATTGTACGTGTCTGGTGTAGGTCTTTCATTACGTTAGTTTCGTCGAATGCGGTTAGAACTTCGCCAGCAAAGACTTTGAGAAACAGAGCGTTTTCTGTTGCAAAATCTGACGGCGTTGCACCATTGACCACACCCAAGCGGGATGGGGTTGCGTTTGCCATAATCATTATCCTTAGACAAATTGAATTGTTTTCGTGAAAATGACTGTCGCTTCTTACTTACAACGGTTGTCTGACGCATCAGGCCAAAGTGTTCATTAGAGATAGTCCAACGACCTAAAGAGGTCTGTTATTTTTTCTGGTCTAAGAATTGGCGGGGCACTATGGCCCCACCAGAATTAGTAAGAAATTATTTTTTCTTCGGGGGTCGGCCTACTTTTTTACCGTAGGTTCCTTTTCCTTTAGGCATAATATCTTCCTTTAAAATACCTTTGAACGTCCCAGCTTTTGCTCAACGTCTTTAGTGTACGCTGTGTCCTTGCCGTAACGTGGGTCTTTCATTGCCGCTACAACTTCTGCAGTTGAACGGAACTCATCACGTGCTGGTGCTGATGCCTTACCCGATACTAGGTTAGCCTCTACACCCTCTGCGCCTTCACGCTTTGACGACAACCATTCGACTGCCATCTTTGCGTTCTCAGTACCACCAGCGACCATTTGGTTATACAGATTGACTTCTTGTTCTGTCATGTTCTGTGCGGCCCATTGAGTTAACTCTTGGTAACCCTCTGGCCCACCAGCCGCTTGGTATACTTCTTCAACGTTAGCTGCAGCTTGTTGCTGCATTCCCTTGATGTATGTTTCCACCATGTCACGTGGATAGCCCATACCTTCAAGTTCTGTGAAACTGTCTTCCGATAGCTGTCCAGCTTCGGCAAATTCATCTGCGAACTTATCGAATGACGGTGAGGTATTTTCAGGTGTTTCCACCTCTGCTTCCTCAACTGTCTCTTCTACATCTTTTGGTGCAGATAGTTTTTTCTCTAGTTCTTGATAAGACTTTGCTAAGTCCTCTGGCGAATTAAACTTCTCAGGCAACCATTCAGGCCGTTCCGATTGGTTATCCGTTTGCTCTGCTTCTTGAACAGGAGCCTCTGGGCCAGTTTCAGGTTCGGTGATTGTTACGCTCTCTGCCATACCTAGTGGTCCACCCGTTTAATTTTCGGTGTACTTTTGACCACGGCTGGTGCCGCTAGAGGCTTCTTTTCAGGCGATGGTTTAGGTTTATCCTTCACCGCCTTGCTGTCTTTGGCTTTCAACATATGAATTTCCTAATGCTCTCACACCTTCTTGAATTGCGTTTGGTCCAGCTTGCGCCATCATTTGGGCCATCTGTGCCTGTTGCATTTCCTGTGCGATTTGTTCCTCAGACTTTATCAAACCTTCTGTATCAATACCTAATGCGGTAGCTCTACGTTTGATGTAGTCTTGAAGGTTAACGTATTGTTGTAGAACTTCTGGGCCTAGTGCTTGGGCCATACCTTGTACAAACAAATCTAGTTTGCGTAGATCATGCCCACGACCAAGAGCTTCCATACCTGTTACGATGGTTGGTTTAACAATATCATCTGGTAACTTTGGTAACTTCTTAGCTTTAGTTAACACATCAATCTTGCGGTTAACGTAAGGCAACTGAAATTCTTGTGATAGAATTGAGTAGATACCTGATAGGGTGTCTTCTAGTTCCCCCGCGAGGTATCTGATTTCTTCCGCTGTGACTCGCTCTGCATTGCGCTGAATAGAAGACTGTAACATGAACTGCTGTGATAGACGCTCTTCAATTCCCTGCATAGCTTGGTAAGCCACGCGATAGTCATTGAACTTATCCATCTGAAGAACAGAGACATCGTTACGGTTTCCTTCGATTATTGCTGTATTTTCCGCTTCTGCGATAGTACGCATACGTGTGGTTCCGTTAGGGTTAACCATAAACAGAACTTTAGCTGCAGCCGCTGCACCTTCAACGATTGCCTGTGACAATCCTTCAAGTGAACGTAAGTCACCTAGTAGCTCTTCAACGAAACCGCGTCCGTAATCTTCACCATCAATTCGACTGAATCGAAGAGGTAAAAATGGAACAGCATCACCTTTATACCGACCACGACTTCCACGTATTTTGGTTCCCTTTACTTCCTGATAGACAGTAAAGAAATCATTCTTACGTTCTACGTGTGTGTAAACTTCTACAGTCTTTTCGTCGCCTTCAAGTTTACCTGAGATGGCACTAGCTGTCTCTTTATCTAATGCGTTAGGTGAAACATGTTCTACTGTTACAACTTCTAAAACGTCACCATTTGGTGCGCGGTTAACGACATAACTATCCAAGTGAAACACTCGGACTTTATCGACACCTACGTGTAGCAGTACGTTACCGCCTACGATTAGGTGTTTGAGGGCTTCATGTACCGCAACTCGGTCGCCGCCTGACTCAATCTCATTCATTACCGCACGTTCATATTCGCCGAGTTGTTTCTCAACGTTAGTCCGTGCCTCTGGGTCTTGTGCCATTTCCTTTAAGGTGTATGGCTCAACCATGAATCTGAAGAATGGGGCGTTTGGTGGCATTAATGCTAGTGATAGTTTAGAAGCTAGGTTATTCACACCTCGTGCACCTATACCCTGAAAGGGTGTATACAAATCACTTGTTTCGTTGTGATTGTCTTGTGGTATTAAAGATGGAATGGTTAGCTCTGAACAATCTCTAGCTCTATCTAAATATGACTGCCGACCTTGCTCAAGTTGTCGATACCGCGCCTCTGCAGTACCCATACTCATTTATAAACTTTCTTATTTACTGATCTGTAGACCGTTACCAGTAGGCTGACCAATAGCTGTGGCATTGGGGTCTAAATCAATACGTAGTTGTTGTGTTCCAGAGGAACGCTTACGTGCTGCACCTTTTTCTTCTGCAATACCAGACTCTGGATTAGTTGGGTCATAGATATTCGACATTACTGGGTTAATAGCGTCTGTTGAACCACCGCCGCCGCCAATAGAAAGTGGGGCAGGTGGGGGTGGCGCGGGTGCTGGTGCTGGTGCTGGCGTGGGTTCAGGCGCTGCCACAGTCACCGTAGGGCTTTTAAAACACATCAATTAATCTCCTAGACGTGATGCTTCTTGTTCTTCGTAAATGGTATTTAAAAAATCTACGACTGAACGTTGACCACCACGCCACATCAGATCGCTATGTGTCTCATTTCGATCAGGTGATTTAGCGGGGAAACGTTTGTTCAGTTCTTCTAGTAGCTCTTTGTTTACTAATGGAAACATTATGTAAATCCTCTATGGTGCAACCTATCCGAAAGCCCGTGTCCAAGCCGCACATATTCCAGAGCGAACAACATCATCATGTGTGAAGTTACAATAGGCCGCTGGAATGTCGTGCTTGTGTAGTAAGTCGATAGCTACCTGTAGGCCACTATCTCCCTTTAGATCATGCTGAGATATGTCACCGTTAATTATCACCTTACTGTCCTCACCGATTCTGGTGAGAAACATTTTCATTTCGTGAGGTGTTAAGTTCTGTCCTTCATCAAGAATAACAAAGGCATTGTTAAAGCTACGCCCACGCATCACTTCGAATGGGACAATCTCAATATCACCACGCTTATGTGCTAGTTCGCATTTATTCTTACCTAGTTTCTCTTCTAAGACTTCAGTAAGTGGTACGACCCAAGGTGCTATCTTATCTTCTATAGTACCCGCAAAGAAACCTAAAGATTTACCTGCAGGGATGTTAGGTCGCGTTAGGATAATCTTATGTATCTGATGTTTTGCATACAGTTCTGCAGCTATTGATGCAGCTATGTATGTCTTACCAGTACCCGCTGGTCCCGTTACAAAAACCTGTGGGTATCTGTATATACATTCAATGTAGTTCTTTTGCGCTGGGTTCATTGGGACGAGAGACTGTGCCCGTTTGTTAGACACAGCCTCTATGTGTTCCACTTTTAGTTTGTAAGTAGATTTCTTACGCATTGGTTACCTGATTGGGCAAGCACCTGTCGCACAGCCATCGTCATCTAGTTCATCTAACGAGTTAGCTGCGTCTAGGTTGATTGGTTTAAGTTGTGCTGCATAGGTCTTGAAGGTTTCTTCATCGACCACTTCCTGTGGTAGATAAGGATACCCTAAGTCTTCTGCAGTTTTAGTAGGGTCATTGCGGAATATGAATGACACACCAACATACGAATCCCAGTTATTTAAGAGCCAGCTAATGATGGCATCCTTTTCACTTGGGTCGTAGCTGATGGTAACTGAACAGTTATGGTCTACATAATTATCCACCATCATCTTATATCGATCTAGCTGATCTACAGCCGATTCAATATTGACGTGCTTACCATCAACCTCAGTGAACTCTACGTTCTCATAGGACACTGGGAATGTTGCAAGTACACTGTCCTCTGAATAAGGGTCAGGGAACACACGGTAATCAGCTTCGCGTAGCTTATCCACAAGTGGGTCATGCTTACTGAAACGAATGTTATTAAAGATGTACTTACCGAGAGGCTTATGAACCCCCTCTGTGGTGTCCATGATTTTACTTAGAGTTCCGCTAGGCTTGACCGTTGTAACAGCTTTAGAGCGAGGTAGTCCTAGTTCATCAGCCATACTATGAGCACCATCAATCGCAGCTTCACGTAGCAACTTAAAGCGTTCTGGTTTGTCTAGGTGTTCCCATGTCACGATACCTGTAAGACCTACACCTGTTAGACGTAGGAACTCGTTTAGCTCATGCCATGTACGCTGAAGTATGCCATCGTCCAAATTAACACAAGTCTGACGATAGTTTGCACGAGCAAGAATGCGTATCCAGTAACGGATTGTATTAATGTCTTTTCCATTGCATTTATTCAGATCAAATTCCACAAGGTTGCAGAAACTCTTATCGCCCAATAATATTTCAGCACATGGATTTACCCCCTTAAACCAAGGGGCACGTTTTAGTGCTGATTCAGCATTAATGAACGCAGGTTCAGACCCACCACTATCAATCATCATTTGCATAATGTTGTTTAGTTCGTAGCGAGTAGGCTTGCGGTAGAACAACAAAGAGTTATTGGACTGTGCCCGTTGTGGGTTATCAATCCAATGGTCCTTCTTAGCTGTAGCAAACTCTTCCCACTGTGGTGAATCGTAAGGCATCACTGCAATCTCTGCAGATCGACGAGAGGATAGGGTTGTACCTAACCAGTTCATAATATCTAGGATATCAATACGATCTAGTAGTTGACCCGCCTTACGGTTGAGTACCTTACAGATTTCTACAAACGCCTTAGAGATACTTTCGTCACCTGATGAAATCCAACCGTAACCTGATAGGCGTTCACCCGCTGGGCGTATCTCTGAGAAGTCTAGCATAATCTTACGAACAGGTTGCTTCATCGCTAGGATTTTACCTATCGACTTAGCCCATGCCTCGGCACTATCTCCTACTTCAAGATACCAGATGTCATTTGCAAAGTAGTCTTTGTTATTATCATAACCACGATTGTCTCGTGATGAACGAATAACCTCTACCTCTACTTCTTTTGTAAACCCATTGAGTGTACCAACCACAGGCTCAAAGCCTACGCCACAGCCCTGTAGTAGTAGCCAGAAGCCATCAACTACATCGTGGATGGTTGCCACCCTGCCAAAGCTACAGTTGAACTGTGAGGCTTCCCTGCGCTTGGCAACGTTAGTCCCGCCTAGCCACAGTGTGCGACCTGATGGACAAGCTATACGGTCTAGGTAAAGTAACCGTAGGTCTTCTAGTTCCATTAGTTCGTTAGGCTGTAGGTGTGCACCCTTCGCACGTTCCCACAACCAATGCTGATGTTCGATGACACGATCAATTGTTTCTTCCCATGTTTCGAACTCTGTACCCTCTTTGTTCAGGGGTCTGTTATATGTACGGCGCGTAACTACCTGCGCCCGTGTTGAAAATGTCATCGATTATCACCGCTACCTTTAAGTACCCCCCGTTGTTTCCGAGAGGATAGTTTGTCTAAATTCTTTTGTGCTAATAAGGAGAGGTCGATGTTGTGTAGTCGAGCAAGCTCAGACACAAACCAAAGTACATCACCGAGTTCATCGATCAGATCATCCTTTGGATAGTCTCCATCCTTGCGCAACCACTTAGCTAACTTACCGTTAAACTCACCGACCTCAGACGACAGACCTAAACTCAAATAATGTAAGGCTGTCTTCTCTGGATAAATTGCAGTAGTCGCAGCCTGAAGCTGGTAACCATCTAACGTGTTAACTATTTTCATTTCTTTTTCCTTGCACATAACATCCTTCAGGCAGTCCCAGTGCCATAAGGATTTCATCAAATTGTTTGAGAGACATAATCACTAGATCGTGGGTGTTCTGTTCGTCGTCAAACTGACGGATACACACAGTTTCCTCGTCAAGCATGACTTGGATATCCTCGTGTGCACCCGCATCGTCTAGTGTTGTTATGATTGTAGAGTCGTGAACGTGTTCTATCGTGAACACTAATGCCTACCTAGATAAACCTTAACATGTTCATAACCGCCGACTAATTCACCGTCAGGACGGAATACCTGTGGGACTGTAGCTACCTTAGCCATTGCAAGTATTGTTTTCATGTAAGGGTTATCGTCGATGTTAATCTCTTGGTACTCAAGCCCACCTTCATCTAAAATGGTTTTAGTTTTTGTGCACCAGTCACATCTATTCTTTGTAATAACAATGAAGCTCATAGTTCTTCCTTACCTTTTAACTGATTGATGCGCATTTCTGCGTATCGCATTACTTTCTTCAGGTCTGTTATTTCAGACTCTGCTTCACACATGTCTGGGTAAGATTTGTACCCAGCACGTACCGCATACTTGATGATGTTACCTACGTGGAAAGGCAGTCCGTTGTGCATGATAAACTCAATAGGTTCGATGACATATCGAGTGTAATGCTCTGGTTTATTTACGTGGTCGGTGGTTCCCATAGTATTACCTGCTGATACTTTCTGTTGTAATCAGAGTCCCTGCAGATACGGGCAACACGTGCCTGTACTAATGCTTGAAACTCATTGAGGTTCTGTTTCTCAAATGCAGTGACAACTGCTTGCCACATCTGAGCTACTGTGGTGCAACCTTTTAGGATGCCCTCTGCTTTCTTGGGTCCGACTGTAGGACACCCCGCGTACCCATCAGTGCTATCGCCTGTCAGTGTTTGAAACATGTGATTATAGTCAGCTTCAAACTCTGAGATTTCACGTGGGTCTGTATCTTTTGCAGGGTTGTACAATGTACATGGTATTGTCTGTAGGTCTTTGTCTTCAGACACAATGATGCCACCACTACGAGTAGCCTCAATACCTAGAAGATCGTCAGCCTCTAACTGTGGTGCTGATGTTGCACCTAGTTCTTGTACCATCCATTGTTTAATAGCTGGTAGGACTAGAGGTTTACGCACGTCCTTACGGTTTGACTTATATGTAGGTAGTACATCTTTACGCCAATTAAGCTTGTCTGTTAGAAACAACTTAATCTCTACGTCACCAAACTTATCACGTAGTCTGTCTAGGTATGCATTGGCTGATGCCTGTGCGTCACTCTCATATGAATGCAACGTCCATAAACCATCACCCCAATATACAGGTTGTTCGGCAGATGATGCTGCTTTGAACGCTACGATATCAGCGTCAAGTAATAGTCTCATTGTATTGCCTCATGTCTACGAAGGGTAATCCACACGGTTAGCTGCATGTCTTCAAAATCAACTTTGAAAGCGAACTCTTCTTTGTTGCTTTGGTCCAGCTTGCTACAGATGTTGCCAATTGATAGGTCAAGTAACGCAGCTACTTCTGCTTCATCATCATCGTTACTCATCTGTCAGTGCCTCATATTTTATGTGGTCTTCGATGAAGTCATAGACTAACTGGAGATTAATTTTTGCGGCTGCACAGTAGAGGACTAGCTTTAAACCTTCCTCTGCTAACGTGTTTCGTGCCTCATCGTTAAAGTGAAATTGGTAAGTTGCACTACCATTCTCATGCTCTTCAACTTTCTCTACACCAATCATATCTACTTCTTTATTCATCTGTCAGTGCCCCCCACGATACAGGGAAGAGTGACTGCATCTGTTCGCCTAGTAGCTCTGCCCAATCACGTGTTTCTTTTTGTGTGTCAGGACTGATGCGTAGGTTATAGACGCGGGACCAGAACAAGAGTGAACCTGTCCATACCCACTCAGTTATTGCACCTTGTGGTAGGATAGCCCGTGCTTGTTCTGCGCAGATACCGAGAGCAACCATCTTGTTGTAGCAAGCAATCGCATCGATGCAGATGTCATGGTATTCATCCACAAACTCTTCACTTCTACGATGTTCCTCTTCGGATGAACCTTGCTTTACGTTAGCTGCAGATGACCGAAAGAAGTCTGGCTTCCAGTAAGACGGTTGTGACTTCACATATCTGCGAGATACTTCATTCCACGTGCCACCAATCTGATGTTTGGCTAACTGTCGTGCCACAAAGATTGGAGCACTACATCTGAAGGTGGCTTGTGGATGCGAGAACGGATGCATGTGGTTCTCACGTGCAAGGAAGTTAATGAGACTAGTGTTGCGGTTGTCGCTATAGTTTTCAGCTTGCTTATCAAAAGATACACGCGCTGCGTCTACAACTAGATCATCACTTCCCATGTGGGTCATGTAGGATACATCAATCATTGTCGTACTTTCGGGTTAGATTTGAGGAAATTAATATCACGCTCTTTGTGGACGATGCGATGACAGCAAGCACATAGTAAGTGACACTTGTCTGCTTCGTCTAATAATCTGTCCCACCTACTAGACATGTAGCGTTGTGATAGTGGAAAAGATTTTGTTTGAGGGTCGCGGTGGTGAAAGTCATAAGCGTAGTACGGGAGGATGATACCACACCGTTCACATTCACCACCCTTGTAGTAAACTAGTTGTTCACGCCTAGCATTCCTAGTGTGTTTCTGCCCAGTTTCTACCGACCTTGTATTCCCCAGTGATGGGGCATCTGAAGTTGAAGTGTTCTCCAGCTTGTTGAAAAGATTTAACTGCCTGTTGTCCGACGACATCAGCTATGTCCTCTCTGGCAATTAGCTGCACCTCGTCATGGACATGAGCTACTTGAGCGTAATCCACGCCCCAGATGTAACCCATTGCGGTTAGATTTTCATAAAGAAATACGGTTGCTTTCTTTGCGAGTAATGCACCCGCTGATTGCAGTAGCGTATTCAATGCAGCATGGTCGCTGCGTATTGGTAAGTGCCTACCGTCCAAGCCTTTCAGATATCCATTCTTCTTGACCTGTTGTGACACGCCCTCTCTCAGTTGTTTGATAGCTGGTGTAGCTTTCATAAACTTTGAGATTAACTTACGGCCCTCACGTTCAGACCCACCAACGATTGAACCAATCTTGGCTGGACCTGCCCCATATAAAAATCCGTAGATGAATGTCTTCGAACTGTTACGAGTAGGTAGACCAGCACTCTGTTGGTTAAGGGTGTGTATGTCACCATTGACAACTACTTCCCCGTAGGCACCGCCATCGTACTTAGCCATGTAATGAGCAAGGCAGCGTAGTTCCAAACCTGATAGGTCAGCACCGACAAGTCTGTAACCCTCTGGCGCAACGAAGAGAGAACGACACTCAGTGCCATACTCTGCGCCAACTGATGGGCACTGTGCGATGTTGGGTCTATTGTGGGTGCACCGTCCTGTCGCAGCCCCGTTAGTATTAACCTGTCCATGTATCTTTCCGTTTCTAACCAGCTTCAGCCACGCATTAGTACCCGTTGCTAACTGTCCGATACGCTTGTTGATTAACAAGTATTCGTTCAGGATTTTAGCTTCGGGGTAATCAAGTTTACTGAGAACCTGTTCGTCTACTTTAGGTTTACCCTGTGCTGTAAAGTCTTCAGGCTTCCAGTTGCGTAGCTTCTGCAATCTGTCTGCTATGTGGTCACGTGATGCTGGGTTAAACACAACTGTCTTAACTTTGTAAGTTAGTTGCCCCTTCACGTAGCCTCTGGTTTTGTTGTTTACCTTTGGAACAAATGGTTCTTTGATTTCCCAAGGTGGGAATGCTGTCTGTAAGTCTTGCTCTAGTTCAGCTTGGCGTACCTGTAGCTGGGCTAGTAGTTTTGTTGCAGCCTGTTCATCAAAGTTAAAACCATGACGTTCCTGTTTACGGATGACATGAGCAAAGTCGTGTTCAAGCTTGACGCTTTCCGCGCTGGGTTTCTTGCTCAATATCTTTTCGTAGAATGTCAGGTTGGCACGTGTGTCCTGTTCGCAGTAGTCCTGCATATCCTTGGACCATGCGTCCCATCCACCGTCATACTCATCCTTATGGTTGCCTAGACGGTAACCCCATGCTTTCAGTGAGTGAGAACCAATCAGTTGTTTAGGAAAATCTGGGTTCTTCTCTAGAAATCTGAAGTCATTGTGCTTGAGGTCTGACCAGATTAGTCGGGACATGATTAACGTATCATGTAGCTCTGCATCTGTATCGAACTGGTACACTTTGTGTAGTGCAGGTAGGTCGAACCCTTGGATGTTATGGCCTACCAAAAGTTTTGCGCAGTACAGGATATCAATACCCTCGGCTACTGAGATGTAACCCTCTTGATCTGCACAGGATACTAGACGACCTGTATCCAGATCGATAATCACCAACGAGTGTACTGTATCTAGTTCATCCAATAATCCGTTGGTTTCTATGTCGAACAATATACGTTCCATGCTGTCCCTTTCGACTAGCTAGAAGTCTTCGTCGATGTCATCACCGAATGCCGTGTTAGGGTCATCGGTTTCAATCATGCGACCAGTGTCTTTGTTGTAGTAAATGTATGCACCCACACCTGTCTCACCCGTGAAACGGTTTTTGAGAACACGAAGTGTGGATACATTAGGGTTGTCACCTTGTTGGTTACGCTCAACACCGATGCACATATCGGATAACTGAGCGATTGATGCTGAACCACGAAGGCTGTTCAAGCTTGTCTGAAGACCCTCTTCCCATCCCTTGTCACCTGATGGGCGACGAAGGTGAGACACGAGGATAAGACCGATGCCTGTCTCTTCAACGAGAGAACGAAGCTTGGTCATTATGACATCTATAGCCTTCCGCTCATCGCCATCATCAACGCCTGATACAACAATACTGAGATGATCGAGGACAACCCACCCAACGCCACAGCTTTTGGCAAGGTATCGGACACGGTTGAGAAGGTTCTCTGTAGCAAGAGAGCCGAAATGATCGTAGAGGAAAACACGACCATTACCAACGGTGTCGCTGAAAGCAGACTGAATAACATCGTCGTCTACTCCTTCTCGTGAGAGGTGTAAGGGCTTGTCTATTGCCAAACCCATAAGCCCCAGAGCCGTGCGCTTCACGTTCTCTTCGAGGGCTATGTAGCCTATGGATTCACCTTGTTTAATTAGGTGATAGGCTATCTCTCTACAGACCTGCGACTTACCAACACCACTACCTGCAGTGAAGGTAACTAGTTCACCCCGCCGCATACCTCTGGTCTTATTGTTCAGAGCTTCGAAGGGATATGGTATCGATGGTACTTCCTCTTGGTTGAGCACCAAGTCTAGAAGGTCACGACCATCAACGATACCATCTGGTCTGTAGACTTTTGCATCCCACATAGCGGATACAAGTTCAGCTTGCTTACCAGCTACAAGCATATCGCTTGCATCTTTGAGAGGGAGAGAGGCGATGTAAGCCTTGGATGGTGTAAGTAGGGAAGCAACCTCAACGGCTGCAGCGCGACCTGCATCATCCATGTCAAACATCAAGATAACTTTGTCAAAACTCTCAACAAAATCGAGTGAGTTTTGTATAGCTTTCTTTGCTGCCTGTGCCCCATTTGGCAAACTGCATACGGGAAAACGGTTCTGTTGACATTGGCTCATAGAAAGACAATCAAGTTCGCCCTCTGTGATAACCAACATCTTACCACCTTCACGCCAGAGGTGTTGACCATACAGGCCAGCCTCTTTTGGTGAGCCTAGAAACTTGAAGCTCTTATCCGCAAACCGTATCTTCTGCGCGACAATCTTACCTTCGTTGTTTCTATAGTTGGCTACCTGAACCAACTCACCATTGTATTGTGAAACTGTGTACCCAAACTTGCGACATGTTTCTTCAGTCAGCTTACGTTTGGCTAGTGCTTTAGGCTCACCCGTTGGGATAAGACCAGTGTTTTGTGAGGGACGTAGTTCAGTCACGTTGTCACCTCTCGACTTGCTATATGTTCCACAAGAAAAACACCATGTGCTACCATCATCATAAACACCCAAGGCATCTGATGAACCACAGGCAGTACATGATGTATGATGTACGAAGTTAGCTGAGTTTGTATTCTGCATACTTCGCGCCACTTGGTGCACGTTTCATTGTCATGTCGATTGAAACGCCACGATCTTTTAAGCGACCAACTACTGCAGCCAACCGCCAGATATTATAGTTGGACTGTGCCTCTAGTGGTGAGATGCTGCCGTATTTCTGCAGGTGCTTTTTAACGATATCCATTTGTGTCATGGTTTTCTCCTAGTTGTCAGGTTCGTTTGGATTTAGTGAGTCCCGAAGCATCTCGTAGATTGCGAGAACTGCGTCGAGAGGCCACAGTAAGGAAGCTATGAGTAGGCTCAGTGGTGTGAGGCTCTCACCTTCCTGTAGGCTGTCCACAATGACACCCATGAAAAGACATGAGGCCAAGAGGTAGACGAATAAAGTTAGCAAATTTTTTCTCCACAAAATAAAAGGCCCACCCGAAGGTGAGCCAGTGGAAACGTCTAGATGCTATGGTGCAACTTAATTAGAAAGTCTGCTCTAACTTGTTTTCATTGTACCATAATTCTGCGTCGAAGTTGGGGCATGTCTTGCCTTTATCAAAGTCCGTATGTCCTTTGACTTTAGCTGTAGGGAAATGCCAATCTTTCCATTGATCGATCAGATCACGAAGGGACTCGTACTGTTCATCAGTGAAGTTAAGTGCGGGTCCATCTTTTGATCGGTTCATACCACCAATTAAGCAGATGCCCTTACTGGAACTATTCATGCCTTTAACATGGGCACCGTTCTTATCCAGTGGTCGCCCTAATTCTACGGTTCCATCGCGCTTGATAACTGCATGATATCCACAGCCCATCCACCCCTTCTCACGATGCCATCGGTCAATTGTTTCAACGCCGATGTCCATGTTGTCTGGTGTGTATGAGCAATGCACAATGATGTATTTAATATTACTCATTTAACCATTCCTCGGGTGTAACCTTGGCGGCGTAAGGGAAGCCATGCTTCTCACACCACATCGCGTAGGTTGTCTTTGATTGTTTGGAAATTTTTGTGTTCGGATTGGTGAACACGAACCTGATATCCAGATCAGGATATTGCTGCTTGACCAAGATCATCTTCTGCCTGTCGGCTGTCAGAAATCGACCTTTAGTTTCAATGATGATGGTCTTGCCTGTGCGGGTCTTAATGTAAAAGTCTGGGGTATACCGAGCCTGTCGCGCTGGGACTGTGTAGAAAATCTTGTGCTCTTCATACTCAAACGAGATACCCTGAGATGTAAGAAAGGCGGCAAGGTGTTCTTCTAAACCTGACCGCCATCCGTTTGCTAATGCCTGTTTGCGTACCTTTGACTTCGACCCTAAGTTATTAGAAGTCTGCGTCTTCGCCATCGAATACGGGCACCTCTTCTTTTACTTGTTCATCAACAAATCCATCCTCGACACTGAATGCATCGGCTGCACCCAACGAGCCGCTGGATAACTGGATAACTTGGACTGCGTTGGGACGTAGTGATAGACCAACCATCTTGGTGGATGGCATTGCGTAACCAATAGCCGTACCTGCGATGCGTAGCTCTGAGCCACCACCAATCTGTACCTCTGTTGGTTCCTTGCGGCTGTTAAACAAAGCTACCTTCATGTTCAGGGTGGAACCTGATCGTGTCTGGATGACTGCTTTCTGTTTGAACTTGAATACGTAGTTACCTGTCAGGTCACCTTGGTCATCAACCTCTTCTTCATACAGGTCAGCCATTTTGTACTGCTTGACCTTTGGGTCTTTGCGGATTGCCTCTTCTAGAAAAGTAGAACGGATTGCCTCTAGCTGTTTAACTAGAGGCTGTGCGTCTTCCGCTGATAGACGTAGCTTTGTGTGGTACTCACCCTCGGCTACGAATTTTGTGTCGGGTGTATTTAGGTGAGGCCATACGGCTGTACCTTTTGGTGTTACAAACTTAGACATGTCTGTTCCTTATGAATATTTTTTGATATCAACACCCGCTTCCAGAAGTCGGGCTAGTAGATCAGTGGGAACTGCCATTGAGTTCCGACGATGGTACTCAGCGATGTTGATAAGTAGTTGTTTGTTCTGCATCTGGTTTCCTTTCGTTACTGCTAGATGCTATGGTGCAACCTAATCGTTTAGGGTTAGATTTAGGCAAAGAAAAACTCACTCTGCCTAACTTGTTCGACATCCAAATCACCACGTTCAGGTAATGCTGGTAGCTCTTTACCAATCAGAGCTTCGCCCTCGTCTTTAAATCGCTGCAGTGGGTCGTTCTCTACATACAATTCAACAAAGGTTTCACGGAGACAGGCACCAAGCATTTCAACGTCAGCCGCATGACACCCAAAGCTATCATGTATCATTGCAAAGTGTGTTACGCCGTTGAACGCGGCGGTGTTCACGGTCATACGAAGATGGCACCCATCGTTTGCATGAACCCAATTAGGACTGATGCCGTTGCCTTGACGACGACGATCAAGCTTGTTCTTGATAGCCTCAGTGATTGTTAGATACACCAACTGGTCACCAAACTTGGTCTTCACCCTGCGCTTTGCCATGTCTGGATAGTTCTGCATTACAGGAAACCCATCGATGGTGGTCCACACGATAGGCATGTTGTCGGCTGCAAGAACACGGGCGCATTCCTGTAGCCAATCCATCCCATCCTTTGCAGCAATCACTGTCTCGTTAATAGAGGTCCAGACATGCTTGGCTAGGTAGATAGCTGCTTCAAACTCAATGCCATTTAGGGCACTCACATAGTTAGGGTCTTCCTGTCTACGCTTTGCATCCGTATCCATGATGTACTCTTGGACAAATGCACGGGCTGAGTAGAGGGTAGAACCATAAACACGTGTCATAGTAGTACGCTTGGCTGTCTTACGGGTCATGCCGTAGTCTAGCCATGCCTGTGCCATGTCTTTCAAATCCTTTTGGGTTAGATCAGCACGTACTTTTTCTATCGTTTTGTCTATTACGGTCTGGTAGATATCCGCAGGTCTATCTGAGGGTATCAAATTGGTAGCTGCAGCACCGACAGCATCACCTAACGCAGCACTAAAATGCTGTAGACCAGAACAAGACCCATCCTTTGCGATGGGGATGTAAGACACGTGGTCATAGCCATAGTTGTGATAGCCAACCCACTCGTGACAGAACGCTAAGAAACACCAAGGGTCATCAGCTTCTTTAGCCCACCAAAGGTCACTCATAGGGTCTGTACCTGCCTGTAGAATACGCTCTTGGTTTTCTACTACCCAATCAACACGCTCTTGCATTGATGCCTTGTCATAGCCGTAGCAATTGGCACCGTGGATTGCGAGTTCACATGCAGCCTCGTTAGTTCCGAGAGCTTTACCATCAGCAAACTGTAGTAACCCTTTTGCTAGGCTATTGCCTTGCGGGTTCAGGTACATAGGGGCAGGGTAGATACGACCACGAAAGTCCATCGTGTGTGGGAAGTATATACAATCATATATACAGAACTTCTCAGCTATTGCCCGTATCTTTGAAGTCATCAATCGCTTTGACTTGATGCGAATGTTTTCTTCATAGACTGCAGTCGCTGCCTTTTTCCAAGCTTTAAACTTTACCTTCTCTTGGTCTGTAAGCTTGCTGCTATCCTGATCTTTTGAAATCGGAACTGGTGGGATTGGAATATCCTCACCACTAGGTAGATCAGCTACAGGCAACCCCTTGTCGTGTATGATCTGGAAGGTAGCCAACACAAACTCATTCACCTTCCAAGGTGTACGCTGGATGTGATTGATAGCCTCATAAACAGGGGCCATTTGATCTGGCATGTTCTCCAGTTCTTCGAGATAGTTTCTGTTTTTAGTTTTCACCAAGGTCAGAGGCTTCGCATCGATAGTGAGATAACCCCCACCACGTGGACCTTCCCAATCTACAGGTGGAATGACCATCGGTAGATACACAGGGTTCAACATCTGCGCAGCATCATGGTTCTTTTCGATGAACGAAATGACCTGTGCGCTGGGCGTTACAATCTTGTAGGTTCTGTTTCTGTCTTCACGTTTGTCTGTGATTTCAATGAACCCTGTAGTTTTCTTAAAGAGTTCCACGAGAAACATACCGACATGTAGCCGTTGCTGTTCAGGCCAGTTAGTCCATGCATCACAGTATCGATTGTATGCATTCACAAGATTACGTCTTTTACGAGAACGTGTTGTGTCTATCTCGTTCAACAGTTTCTTAAATAGCCAAGGGTGTTTCTCTTGGAATGATGCATACCGAAGTTCATCTTCTAGATTTTTAGATATCAACACGGCAACTGATTGAAGCTTGTTGGTTCTGCTAGTTAACTTGTCGATGACTGTCTTTGAAGTCATGTAAGCTACAACCTTCAGATCAAATTCTTTGATGATAGGAATAGCCGAATGTCTTACACCCGACTTACCACTATTAGCTTCCTTAATGGCTTCCTCTAAGGCTATCACCATAGGTTCTATAGCTCTCTTCATTAGTGGTGCCCCGTAGTAGGTAGCACTCTCTTCCTCTTTCTGAATTTTCTCAGTCAACTGTGAGTTAAATCTTTGGATAGTCATTGCTCGGCTCTCTTTTTCTAGAGCCTCTTGTGTAAGGTACAGATCGTTGGTCATTCTGTGGTTTCCTTTAGGGTTGGAGCTATGGTGCAACCTAATCGCCATGCTTGTTGCACCTTGGTGTAAATCTTTGGGTACTGACATGATGGTTAAGTCACCTTTCGGGTTAGAATATTTTCTTAAAAACCCCACGTTCCCTTAACTGAAACCCAAAGAAACGTGGGGTCTAACCGCCATTGACTAGTTGTATCTGTGTAACAATTCGTTATTCGCTACAAAATAAGATACAAATAAATCAATAACTTATTTGTTTACAAGACGCAGTGGTGTAACCTCTGCACCCTCTTTTGCTACCTCGTTTGCACCGTCAAGTGCAGCGACTGCATCATCAAGACGTTGAGGTATGAAGTGTGCATAGCGTTGTGTCATTTGCAGTGAGCTATGCCCCATCCATTGCTGGACAGTTCGAATGTCTACATTGTTTGCCAGTAATCGGGTGCAGCATGTATGTCGCAACATATGTAGAACAAATTGGTTGTCATTGATGAAGCCGAGACACTCACGCATTTCACGCCATGCCTTGTACAACAGGGTGTCTGAGATATCAGCGAACACAAAATTGTCACAGACTTTTGCACCTACACTGCGAACACGTAGGATATCTTTGACACGTTTAGTCATACGCACAGTTCTTGGTTCGTTAGTCTTGGTTTCCCAGAACGTGATGCGACCAGTGCGTAGGTCAATGTCTTGCCATTTAAGGTACAACATCTCGGACTTTCTAGCACCAGTATCGACAAGAAACATTGTTACCTCGGCATACTTTTCCATCCCTGCAGAACGAAAGAACGAAATCACCTTCGCTTCCTCTTCGTGTGTCATAAATCGAATGCGTCCGTTGCGTATCTTGTCACCCTTCACAACAGGTGCACGTTCAGACCTATGCCCCCGTGCATGTGCAAAGTTTAACATACTTCGGATGGTTGCATTCATCACATGCATAGTTGATGCCGAGTAACCTTGCTTGCGGTTATGATCTACAAAGTTATTCAAAGTAACCTCATCGATAGCATTCACACGTAACCGAGGCCCGAAGTAGGCAAGGATGTGAGTGCTTACCCAGCGCAGGTTATTTGACTTAGTTCTATGAGACTTCAAACG
>Ga0213867_1000256_pt1 | contig 24348 bp, 8 predicted proteins | sample PICome_12_FD_160120 | JGI IMG/M metagenome (GOLD analysis project Ga0213867, IMG submission 160120) | Coastal seawater microbial communities near Pivers Island, North Carolina, United States - PICO540 | ecosystem: Environmental > Aquatic > Marine > Coastal | place: USA: North Carolina | collected... | reverse complement strand
CATTCCACAGCAGATTGTGTTTATACCAAAATAAACTACAATTTTGCTACAAGAGTACGAGAAAATCATATAGCACAAGCAAGAGAAAATACCACTTCGGTGGAATTTTCTGTATAACGGTACTGTTTTACTGACTCCTTTTCACATGTCTGTCAAATGCGTACGACATCCGATTACGAGTCCACTGTCCAATGTTCAATGTCCACTTCCACTGTCCACAGCCAGCATGGCTGTTGCTTATCAACAACCACAGCGACAGTCACAGACAAACAGCCAGAGGCTTTGGCTGTCATCAAAAGTCATAAATCATAAACAGCCATCACGCAAAAAAAAACAAAAATAGAAAATAAAAAAGCATACATATCGAATGACCGAAACTAGTTCCGAACACCAACCCTCGCTGGGATAAAGAGTTATACGAGTGTAGCGAGTGCAGCGAGACGAAAATTAGCGTAATACATAATGAGCAATAATTATCTTCTATTAAAAAAGAGGAATATGGGATCTTCACGATTATTCGATCATATAAAATTTGCCGCTACCCCAACCCCAACTCTGAATCAGTGGCTGATGAAAATCTATAACATGTTAACAAAACAAGACAAAAGGTGGGGGAAATGAATCACATGTTCTATTTGAGATGAAAGGGAGTTCAATAAGAATGGAAGTACGTATGTCTTGTTGCAAAAGAAGAGCTCAGAACAAAGAAAGATTTGAAAAGTCCAGATGCATCGAAGACGCACTGCACTCTCTGCACAACATATATCATTTATCACTTATATGAGGGTAAGAAACACAAAACTTCAGGCGGTCACTTCTCAAGTATAGTGATGAAGCAAAATCTACGGTTAGCTTCGCGAGAGGATGGCTTGCTAGGTTATGCTCTTTTTGTGAAGTGGATGTCTGAGTCATTACGTCCTTTCAAGGTAGTCGAGTTTTTTGGATTCGAGAAATTTGTACGTTTCTGAAACAGTTGAGATCTAGGTACAGTACTAGTTATCATCTCTCAACGAAGACAGAAGGCAAATGATTATAGTCATACATTTGACATCTGGTCATTTGCACTAATGCAGAGTTACAGCCATGAAACTTTGCTTTACCTGACAGAAGTTTGACATTAAAATGAAATTGTTTTCTTGAAAGGGAGTCCCGCGGGGGAGTTTATTGCTAACTTCTTGAAAGAGACAATGTCCATTTACGCATCACGAATAATCCTCAAGCTTAGTGGACTGTCTAGTCTATCATTCATTGTAACAATCATCTAAACGAAAACGAAATATTGACATGCAACACAATTCAATATACACACAAATCTTACCCCACCTGAATTACGATTTTCAAAAGATGACCCTTCCTGTATACGACAGACTCAACTGCGAACTTTTCATCCTTGTAAGGCCGGCTACAAATAATCTTATAAAGAGACACCATTTTCGTTCGAGAGTGAAAATAGTCTTCCAACTTCCAACGACGTGAAAGTTGTAAGAAGCAGTTCAAATACATTTTAGAAGAACAAGCCACTGACAAGACCTGATATATGCGAAACACACGAGGAGCCCGCAGCAACGTGAAGATCTAGATATACAAGCATTCATAGAAATGGGGTTCATCTCCAACTTCTTCGGTTGCAGGCGCCGAAATATACATGTACTGTCGAGGGACGATGTATATGACACAGAGACGGACGATGAAGCGATTGAATCTTCATCATTACGAGAAAATCTGATTGATCCGGAACAAACTCCAGAGCTTTCACCTGCTATAAACACAACAAATCAAATTAATATTGAGACCCTCTGTGCACTTTACGAAAAACAACATCTTACGATTAGAAGAAATGAGAGGCAGAGAAAAGGGTTCTATGGAATGCAGTAAATGATGGAATATCACTCTTATTGCCGACATAGTGCGGGGTAGGGTGCGAACTGCGAACACCTGAATATCTGCATGACGTGACTGAAGTGAGTATATCTTCTACTTATGGTGCTGTTCTATATGCCTTTAGGAGAGGGCTAGGCAAGCCAACAGCTGTTTTAAGAGAAGAAGTCCAGCTCTATTGCTTATCAATTTGTTAGATAATAAGTCGCAAAAGATGGAGAGCGACTTGCATTTCAGCTCATGACAATATTGCCGATATTCTTACCAAGCGATTGATAAACGCTGGGAAACATCGGGAGTATAGCAGTATGATTTTCATATGCACTAGCTGTGGAGGTAAAGAGTACAGATATCGAATTTGAATTTGATCATTTTATGTTTCTGTGGAAATTATAGAATCATTTGCTGGAGCTCCACTATTTTGTTGTAATGGAGATTTAAATTCAATGTCTACATGTGGGTTGTATATTTTCCGAAACTGTTCTTATGTTTTGCCATACTTCCATGTTATTGTTATTTGATGCTGTTGGATCATATTAAAAAGTGATAACTGATAAATTGCTTTATCAAAAGGTGATTCCTAAGAAAAGTTGTCAAAAGGTGATCCCTAAGCTACAATAAGACAGTGATGCACATGGGCTTTTTGTCAGAAAATGACCCCGTCAATAGTAATGCACATGCAGAAATTGTCAAAAGATGTTCCCTGAACTTCTGGGATGAAATTACTATAAAATATCAATATCAGCATAGGGGCCACCTTTGACAATGACGTTACATGCAAAAATCGAAAGCTAGCAGAGCTACCAGTCAGGCACGGCAGTCTAAGTCTAAGCAATCCAACAACCACTTCAAAAGAGCGTTATTTGCGTTCTCATTAACAAAACCAATCATCTAATTTTGCAATGCTTCCTTGATTGACACTTTGAGGTTGTCGGAATCTTCCACGAAGCCTGTTTTCCAGGCTCGGAAAGCCTGTTCGGTCTCTCCGGCATAAAAGTGTTCAATTCGATCAGGCTTTCGAGTCTGGAAAACAGGCTTCGTGGAAGATTCCGACAACCTCAAAGTGTCAATCAAGGAAGCATTGCAAAATTGGATGATTGGTGAGAACGCAAGGAGGGAACAACTAACCTACATGCAACGCCATTTGGTCAAGCCCTTTGAAGTGACCCCAACCAAGTTCTTACAACGTATTCGGATCATGACTGCATTATTAGTGCATTTAATACATATTCTTTCTCGGCTGCATCGGTGATGGTGTATGGACCTATGCAGTCGACACAGAGAGTGTATCATGGTTGCGAGCACTCAGTACTTGTCAACCCCTCCATGTACGTATTCATGACATGAGTAGCGACTATAGGTAAACATTTGACTTTTGTACTTCCCGTGCAAGGAAGCTTATCCCTAGCAATACATTCCTTAGGCTGGGTCTTAGCATCATGGACGGCGTGGACGGATCGGACAGTGAAAAATGACAGTTCATCCATTTCGGTTTTAGTATCAAAAACTTGAAATGTGGATGGCTGGCTCAAGACATCACACATCACATCACACATGCTTCTCCAAACAACTCCAAAATAAATCTTAACCCTTTTTTATTACATTCATAACTCCTCTCCAGCATCGACGAGCACCTCCACATTTTTTATCAACTTCCTTGACATACCGAAACTTCTATTTTACCTAATCATTCAATATATCTTATGGATACGACTATGATTCTGACTCAAATTCTAATTCACTACTCAAAATTATAAACACCTACAGAGCATGTGCTGGTAGCCTTCTCAGGGTCAGAGAAGGATGATCATGATAAGGATTGCTACGATTACTTCTTATCACAGATGAAAATATGAATGGAAATGGCCTTTGGCAGATTAGTTTTAGTAGAGAGTCTTGAAATCACCGTTGAATGTTGCCTTAAAGAATGCTACAAGGATGATATACTGTTGCACCATTTTTCACAATTTTTGTACTAACGAAGGAGATATTGCACCTGACCTACAGCTTGGTGATCCAAGTGAGCTTTCACCGGAGTATTATGTATCGCGTGGCAGGTCAATCAGAGGACAATCTCATATGAGATAATATATATTGGATAAAGTGAACGAACACGGATAAATATCCTACGTAATGATGTTTAACAATAAATATACAAATCTTCATGACAATAATCAATCTAAATACCATAACTTTGAGGCAAAATCGTATTTCTTTGTTCTCAATCTCTTAAACGCTGCCACGTCGTCGTCATCGATATCTCTGGTACAGTGCTGTGTTGTACAATGGTTAGTGGGCTCGGACTCGGTCCGGTTAAAATGCTGACGCTTTAGATATTAACGCTGTTGTTAATACCGTTATTAATGCTGTTGCTGTCGTTGTTGTTGCTCATGGTTGTGGTGTTGGTTGTAGCTTGTTGCTGTATGCTGCTTATTGGTTGTGGCTTGTTGTATGTCGTCGTATGCTGCTTATTGTTCATCGGATATTGTGCGGGTCAAATGATCCAGCCCGTCCATTCCGTCCATCCACTCCAACTTCTATCTGCATAAAACGTGGATGGACGGGGAAAATGGACCAACTGTCGAAAAATTTGACAGCTGGTCCAGAAATTGACAGTTGGTTCACGCCGTCCATGATGCTAAGACCGACCCTTAACGTTGGTTTCGGCGTGCGTTTGACTCGACTTTACTAAGTGGAATTTCTAGGGACTCCTGCCGTGGCTAATGTTGCGAATATTGGACATCCTTTCAAATAGTGATCTCGACACACACTACTTACGTTTTCGTCGAACCATGGACCCAATTTGCCCTACATCCATAGCTATAAAACGAAAAAAATGAAATTATATATACATATTGTTGAACCCAGTAACTTTTTCTACCAACATTGAAGAAAATGCTATGGCTTCAGGGGAGGGAACCGGAATAAAAACTACTTCGCAACAACTTCGCAACAATTTTCTGAACAAGCCGTGCAAGAGACTGGTTTGGAGCCTGGAGATCCTACTATTGAGTGCGTCAGGGAAGATGAATGACCACCTTCCTCGACTAGATGAATCTGTCAGTATCAGAATATCTCTTGTTCAGGGAATTATTTGACACGAATGGAAACTTGGGCAATTGTTACGAGTATCTGCGGGGTGGAGTTCTGTGCGACTATCAGATTTATGCTGCATTGTTTAGGAGTGAATGTAGAACATGCGTCTTTAGTATGTGGAGATAATAAAGGGGTAATTCAGAGTTGTTCAGTTACTGATAGCCCTGTTACATATTGCTGTTTATTATCAAAAAACAAGAGAGGCTATTCCGTGAAGACAAGATCTTTAGATGATTTTACAGACGTCCGAACCAAAGCGGTCACGGGTAAGACGTTTTGGCATTTATATACGCAAGTTTACATCGGCAGTGACCAATGAACCAAAGAGAGTGTCAGAATTTAGCTAATCTTAGTTTATGATTCAAAGTTCGTGTATGATTTAATATTCGTCATGTTACTTGTTACTAAAAGATAAATTAAATAATACGAGGGTCGCCTTATAATTGTTGAGTTTGTGCTCACTCTCTACTGGTAATTAGATGCATCTCGAGCTTGTATGGCCATTACTGGTGTACTGTTGATTACTTATATTTGGGTCATTTTCTAACAAAAATCCATGTGCATCACTACCTTAGGGATCACCTTTTGATAAGTTTTTAATTTCGGTATCAACTTTTGGCAACATTTTTATTTGGATCACCTTTTGATGAAATCGTTTTTCAGGGAACACTTTTTAAAGATGATGCCATGCTGTGACGATGGCGATCCAAAGTATTACCGATTTGACTCGAGGAGAGTGATCCAAAGCGATAGCGCTGGCAGTGCTGACTAACACGTTTATCGTGTCAACGTACAGATATACACCCAGAACGAGGAAGGGTATTTCAATCATAACATGGAACGACTTTCCAGGTGCATTGTGAAGAATACGATGCTGATCAATGGCGACTATCATCATATGCACACAAGTATTCAAAATCTTATCAATGATAAGTTTAAGGAAGCTGAAATATGGGCTATTCGTGAACCCCAAAACGTGTTTCATGGCCCCGTTCCAGTTGAACAATACTGTGATCAACATTCGATCAAAGAGTTTCGTATTTCCAATGTAATGACTTACTACCATCCACATCGAAAAACGACTGGAAGGGTGTTACTACAAAGATGGATTTTTGAGGTGAAGACGATGCGAGTGGATAGTCACATGAATGAGTATAATCCTCGTAACCCTAATAGAAAGGCTATGGACAAGAGAGTTGCAAAGATCGAAGCTCACTGAGTGAAACGAGCTAAGACATTGGATGACACGTTTTCTGCAGGTAGTAACTGCAACCTATTCCTTCGCGCATACAAGACCTAAGGTAATCATGGACTCGATTCGCTTGTAGTTGGTCACCTTGGTGAAATAAAACAAAGGATTCAAGCAATTAAATTATTCCCCGGCGAAGATACCTGCAAAAGCACGAGAAAACATGGCCCCTGCGAGCTCTACGGATCAGAAAGGGAAAGGCACTTATAGTTATTCAAGAAGAGTTTGAATTTATGGCAATAACGACTCAGAGTGATTTATCGACAAGTCGGGTAAAATTCATAAGAAGAGCAAAAGATGCTGCTACTTACGAGCTCCGGCTCGTTATAAATCGTGCACGATCGCTATATTTCACATACACACACAAACACTAACATTTTACTTCTAAATGATGAAAACAGCAGCCGCCACATACACAATGAATTCACATACTTTCCGAGCACATCGAGCGCCACAACACATACGCACGTGCTCCTAATTATATTTATAATAAGATGGTGTTGAGTGACACAAGATATCTATTAGTGTTAAGCCAATTCGGGTCGATGCAAGTTTCGGCTGTCAGTTTGCGTTGAAATTTAACTAGGGGAAGTACGGGACGGGGGAAGGTCGAAAAAATATAAATTTCAATCGATCGAGAATCATCCATTTAACAAGCTTTGAAACTACAAGTTCGCGGACTGATAGACGCTTAAATAAGGTTTCCAAGGATGTATCGTCACATAGGATATCTCAAAGACTTACCATCGAACAAGAATTGAACTTACGCGACAATTAGCTGTTTTTCAGAGGATTTTTTAACGGTTTTCATTGGATACCAGCTCGAAAAAATTTTCGGACAGATAAAGGAACTATTTTCGTAGGACTTTACGATCAATCAATTTTTTGAACAAAGACTTTCTAGCTAATTGCAGTATTTACTTATTCTTCATGTGTCAAAGCGAAAAGTTACGCACACTTTACGGCGAGCCGGAGGCCGGAGCTCGTAGGCAGCATGTGATAGAATTGCCAGAGGATATTACTCAGAATATGAGAGTTCATGGTTCAATAACAGGGAAAATGATGACACGTATGCTTTTGTAGTATATATATATATAATATATAATACTTCATATATATATTATATATATATATATATATATATATATCGATTAGTGTAATACCTAACAAGTACTTGAAGTAATAAAATAAGTAAAAACATAATAATTGCTAGATCTACTCCTCTTCTTCCGAACAAGTAACCAGTAACTTATGAAGACGAGTTATAACTATGGAGTAATCTATAAATGTTACAAGAGTAGATATTAACAAAATAAATACCGGTATATGGGCATATGGGAGAAGCGATGGGAGCTCATCGTTCAATAATAAGGAAAACAATTACGCGTGTATGATATGCTTCGATCATATAAGAACTGCTACCACTCCTCTTCCGAACCAGTCACCGATGAAGATGACGAGTTATAACAATGGAGTAATATAAATGGTACAAGAGTAGATGTTAACAAAATAGGTACCGGGTACTTCGAAGTACACAGTTTTGGAAAAATATACGGATAATAGATAATGTTATGATTTTCATAATGTCTTGTTATACCCTTTCCTTCACTCAGATTGAACAAATTCCACAGTGCTCTTAAGTCACATCTAGTATTTACTTCAACAGCACGCTTAGGTGTCGCATACTGCTACTCTTAACTCGTAATGCAAATAATTCAAAACTTTCTCTACTCGAAACGCTTTACTACTTTGAAATTGCTACTTATGCTTATGCTATATCAGAAATCAACGCAACCCCAGCTAAAACCCATCGCGCCGGTGGACTTTTTGTTTTAAGTTGTGCATTAAAGAACCATGTTGGGCCGCGTTGTTCTGTCATGTACACGGGGCAATTATATATACCGCCAACATTTGCCTTCTCTATTGTTAAGGCTTTCACAGCCATTATTGGCATACGGCAAAACATTTCTTTAGGTTTGCTGGAATTGATATGTCCACTATTAAGATCCCAACGAGCTCCTTGCATAGAGAGACCAATGATATAAGCACCGTCACGGGATTTACTATCTATGCTTTCAACTGAAATTTTCTTTGTCACGTCTGTAAAGGTAAGTAATTTATCAAGCTCCCACTGATTCTTTTGTGCTGTAACCTGGCATATCGCGGTCAGAAAACTGGTTGGATTTATTAATCCACTGAGCCAAGTCACCTTTGGTATTTCGCTTGGATTTTCTGTCCATTCGTCCAACTGATTCAAACGATCATTGAAATTGTTCAACCACGACGCTAAGGAACGAAGACTAGGCCATGATAACTTCGACCAAGAGGATGGAATTTTGTCTAAATAAAATGAAGCCATTAGATTTTCCATGTTATCACTCATAGTAAGTTCTCCTGCAAAACCCAATTTAAGCTCCTTGATAGACCGCTTCATTTCTTCGAGAAGTACATTCATGATGTCCATCTCTTGGATAAAGACATTTTGATAAGGCCCTTGCTCATCCAAATTTCTTGCTAAATCTTCGATGTCGAAGTATCTTTCACCAAATTTTTCTATTATGTCATTAGCAACTAGTTCGGCTGTTTGTTGAGGTGATGCTGCTCCATCACCGCTTGATGCTTCTCTAGGCTGTAATTCAGTTAGAGTCGAGAACATTGTGTTACTTTGCTGTGTGCGAAACTCTATTTCAGCATTTGGGTGAAGCCCAAATGCCATCGGTGTATCAGATTGGATACCCTTGTCAATGTGGTCAATATATTTTTCGAATGACGTTGGTGCTGGACTAAGGAAACTTGTTCCATCTTGAGCGTACGGGTACATTTCAGTCTCATCAAGTAATTCGTCTTTCATGTAAAAGTTCAAGTACTCGTTCGCAAGCAATCGATCGAAATCATTAACGATATGACCGCCGTACATAATTTCGCCGAAAATATATTTCAAATCTTGCCACGGAATTTTTCCTCCACCACTATTATCCATGTAATTCTGTAGACAAGTTGCTGAATCACGCAAATCACCGATGCTAAATGGATACTTCATGTTGAACCCCATCGGACCAAACAACTTCCTTTCCATCATAATTGAATGAAAGTGACAAAGGCCGAACAAAATACTTTTCGTTTTCGAATCGACCTCTTCGACGTAATCTTTTGGGAAAAAACACCATGCGCGCTTAAGATTCGCTTTCAATCCTGTTGGCGGCTCATTTGTCAGCTTAATACACCGATTTAGAACTCCAATCGGTATAACTGTCGAAGGATCACTCGTTAAAAATACTCGGAATTTGTCATGGCTTCCCTCAGCAGCATATATATCAAGCTTTTTCTCCAATTCAATAAGCCATTTCGGCATAAGGTGTACATTATTCAAAATTACCCAATGTCCGTTCCTGTGAGCTGTTTCGAGACAAGACATAGCAACTAAGTCTTGACCCTGTCCCATACTCACATTGTGATAGGAAATTCCTTTTTGCAAACCATATTTGTCTGCCATCAGATCCAAATCTGCTACAACGTTTGCACCTGGACTTAAAATAAAGTATATTGGGGTTTTGGGTGTTGAGTCTGAGAGGCATTGCTCTAAGATTTCGATACTATTCAGAGTAGAGTCGCAATCACAGTAGGCAGAACCATTTGGTAATGTATGACGAATAAATTGTGTCAAAGTTGAAGTCATTCGATCAGGTCGAAGCGATCGAACAACCATCATTTTAAGAAATGGAGCACGATCTAAACCTGCCCAGTCCAGGGGTAATTTCTCATTTTCAGGACATATTGAGTTGAACCATTCCTGGAACCGTGGTGCTGCTTCAACAAGATCACTTGCGAATTTGTCAAATTCTTCTATATCAGATAAAGCCTGACATGTATCCCATGCATTATCTGGTAACCATTGCAACGGGTTTCGAACTCCAGGCTTCGTTGGGCCTCGCACGAGGAACTGAAAATGGTTTTCATTCCATTCGCTGTCCCCAATTATGTTTCGTTTCATTAAATTGAATGTTAGTTGAGAAAGTAAAATAAGCTTATGTCGCTCGAAGAGACCACGAGCAACCCATTTAAATATAGTCATTCTCAGAGATTCGCGTAAACTTGTAACACGATCTATCAAATTATCTTTAGAGGGGGCGCGAAGGACCGACTTTTCAAAGAAAGTTAGAAAACTATCCAGAGAATATTGATACATGTGGTCAATCGCGCATAACTTCGTAAGCAAAAAGTAAAGCATAGCTCCCTCGGACGCCTGTGGGCGATAAGATTCTCGAGCAGCTTCCACTTCTTTTTGCGTAACTTTCCCCACTTCAACAGCTTCATTGATTTCTTTGGCTGTTTTCTTAGTTGCTTCCAGGCCCTCAATTAGAGGAACATCACTCAGTATATCGTCAGGTGCATTTGCAAGTCTTTCCAATAGTTCGTCTTCTAGTTCAACCAGCTGAATCTTATACCTGATGGCCGCTTCTGTAAGTTCCCTGGCTTTGTCCTCCAAATCTTTTCTTTCCAGCTCTACAACTCGGGCGAGTAGCTGTTCTTCAAGGCCTTTCTCTGTGGCGATGAAATTTATTAAGGTGCATTGAGCTGCAATTTCGGGTCGATAATGAGGATTACTCAGCTTAGTTTGAAGATAAAGTTGAAAGGCAATATCGTATTCCACTTCTTCGTCACCAAGTTTCAAATATAGGCTTCTACCTTTTTTATAGATCGACCGGGACAATACTGGATCCAGTGTAGCGTCTATGTCAGACCCTAGATTTTCAATAATGACACATCTACCATTGGTAATTGCATTCCGTAATATCTTTAACCAATTCTTTTGAGTAAGTTGTATCACATCAAGATTATCGGCTTCTTTTTTCTTGAGCCATTTGACTGCTTGCACCTGTGGATCAATAAGAAGTGGCCATCGTTTGCTATTTATGACTATAGCACCATTTTCGACTGAAGTTCTATCGCTAGGTAATCCTTCTGAAATCATCTTAGCACTATTACCATCGGTTGTCAGCATTGAAAGTGGATCAGAATCTTCAGTCATTGGCACCGATCGCTCAAGTAAATCTTGCATCCATTGTGCTTTCCATAATTGCTCCCTTATCTCTTGATTAAAAGCACCCAAGTATGACACAAATCCAGCAGCTAACATACAATCTCCAGCAAGAGTTAATGAGCTGCTACGCAATTTTTCGATTTCATTTCCCCATCGTACATTCTAAAAAATAATAAGTTAGAGATGATGTTTGATATAAAATTAATTAAGACAAGGACAACAAGAAAAGAATCGTATGCTAGATTGGTAAGGCGCATGGCCTATTCCACACGTTGATATGCATTATACATCCATTCTCTTAGAACAAACCCTTCCACAAGATTCGTTGAAGAGTCAGTTTGCTACCAATCTTACCTCACTAGATAGTCCGCCGACAAGGCGCTTGGCAAGATCCGCTCTATTTGACAATGCATCAGCTTGACTTTGAACCTCGTCCTTTTCTTTGACCGCATTGTTGTACTTTTCTTCTAGCGATGCCAGCTTCTCTTGTACTTCGGCGACTTGCTTTTTTGCGGTATCCAAGCTTGCCAGAGCAGCAGCTTTGCTTGCACGAGCAGATTCAAGGGAGTCCATGAGGGGCTTTACATTAACATAAATGCGATTGAATGAAATAATATTTGTAACCCATGTACAAAGGTTGGCCGCGGCGGCAGATTTAGATGCCATTTTATCTGGAGAGAAGTTCTCGTCATCTGTGTAAGGTTTTAGGAGATTTATTTCATCTTCCGTAATGTCTTCTCCACGGAATTCAGCTAATTTTTTCTTGAATGCGTCCACATTTTGCATCATTTTCTTAGCACGATCCCATGTTTGCTTTTTGGGTTTATACTCTTTCTCGATAAGAATCAAACATGCATTAGTTACTTTATCAACGCCACTAGGGGGTTTAGGCAGTGATTTGAGCTCGGTAAGCATTGCCTTACTTAAACAATCAACAGCAGCGGCGGCGGCTTCCATTGCTGGTTTTGCCTGCGATAATTCTTTTTCAGCTTCTGCTTCAATAACCTTCGCTTTTTCAGACTCCTCATTTGCTTTTTCCGCTTCTACTTGAGCACAATCTTGTTGTGTCTTTGCATCCGCTTGTTGGACTTTCATTTCCTCAATCAATGCATCCGTAGCAACTTTCTTTTCTTCAACCTTTTCCATAGTTATTTTCAAATCTTTCTGTAGTTCAGACACGTCTTCTGCTGTTTTACGAAGCGTTGACAATCCAATGTCGAGTCTGTCAATGAGGTGTTGTAAATCAGACCTTTTCGTGTTCAATAAATATTTGTAGAACGAGATAAGCTCAAGATAAGATTTTGGAGTGACATAATTATAACGTCTTTGCGTCTGATAATAGCGAACTGACATATCCGCAACACTTAAATGCTCTGATGCCATATGTATTGCAAGACTATTACGTATATCGTCGACTCCTGATGTATCAATATCTTGAATAAATCGCGCTGCTACACTTATTAAAGCCTCCTTTGGCCAAGGGTGGAAACGATCAATCCCCGTGCAATTCACTAACCCTGGAAATCTCCTAGCGCGTATTCTAAATGTATCGCCAACTGGTGAAAATGCAAGTGCTAAATGTAAGTTTACACGAATCCGCGACGCAAAAAATTCAATCCGGGCCTCACGAGTATCAGCGATCCCTTCTGCTTTTGCTGCAGCGCTAATAGATGATAAAATATTATCAATATCTTCCTTCGGAAACAAGTCAGGTATCCAACCACTTGTAAGTACGCTATTGATGTATACAAGAAATTGCTCGTTAACAATTTGAGTATCGGTCATCAACAAAACAATAGGAGTGCATTTCACCCCAGAAGCAAGATACATATTCCTCAATTCTTCTTTCAAATCCTCAACCTTAAACTTTGATGTGACAGAAAGCTGTCTGACCTCAAAATCGCATATAAAAGCTGCCAGGCGACATAAACTTTGCTTTCCAGAGCCCCCAACACCTACCAGCATTGCATGCCCTCCAGGGTTTTGAATAATCCTGCTTATTCGTGCAATATGAAGCATAGCCTGCTCAAATAGAACTAAATCCATCATGGCATAAGTTTCATTGTATTCTGTCAGTTTTCCTTCTAGTGTATTGCGCAGCTTCTCTATGTCGGATATAGGAAGATATGCCCCATCAGTAGTGGTGACAAAGTTGGTATAAACAAGAGGTTTCGAAAATTGTTCGTCGGTGGAAATGCATCCGATTGTCTTCTTCATCACATTGACAAAGAGAGTATCAAACTCAGCCCCCTCTGCTTCGCTAACAAGACGATCAGAATAGACTCGCTGGGCTTCGTGAATAAAAAGCCTAATCAACATCGAGGGTTTGATGTAGTAATCATCCTTCGCTAAACAACAACCTTGAAAAATATTGGTTAGATCTCTCATATTCCAGTTGTACATAAACTTTATTGCCGACGGTAAGAAGTGAGAGGAAACGGTCTCATGAAGCGCAATAGCTGAATCAACGATTTTCTCCGATAGTTCTTGCATAAGAGGTTGAAATGTAGCCAGGTGTCCACCGAATAGACTGGAAAAGATCGTGGATAAATCTGAGGTCGAAGGCATAGCAATTGCAAATGTTGCAAAATGGCGCTGACATCTTTCACAGATTTCAAAAGATCCAGCGGTAGGATTCATTGCAGCAACGTATTGTACATCCTTTACTTGCTTCCGAATTCCAAGATCGGTTCGATCAAAGATAGACCCATATTGCATGTGTTGCGTGAGCAGAGATACAGAATTTTGCGTTCCATACGTCTCGATGTATGGTAAGTTCATATCATCTACGAAGAAAATCATTTTTTTGCCCATTGGAGGCCCGAAAATTGATCCCGAACGTTTGTCAATATAGCTTTCAATCTCCTGCTGTAAAGTAAATGAAGAGGTATAATATGACATGACTATATTTCTGCTCAAGATACCATCGGTCTCCTTGTCCAAGCTTGATAAGTAATTTTTAATGATTCCAGTCTTTCCTGTTCCTGCATTTCCAACAAACATTACATATTTTTCATTTCTTGCTAATACGTCTAATAGAAAAGTCATTCGACAAGTTTCTACAGTGCTGACGAACAAAGACGTAAAAGGTGTTTGGCCAGGTGCACATCCTATTTTCACGGGAACATATTTGGGAACTTGAGTATTCCAATGTACCCATCCTTCGGTCTCGACATCGTAATAATAGTCGAAACAATCACCTTCTTTAGGGAATTTGGAACCAAATGCAGCTGCAAATTCTTCCGAGAATTTTTTCCTATAATCTCCGGTCTTATCCACAACCATTGGCCCTCCAAATGACCACATTGCTGCGAACGAAAATATCATCTCTATTGTATCCGATGTTAGTTTTGACGTGGGAATTCTGGGAAGAAGTCCTTCCAATAAATAGATTATGGTAGAAACCTTGTTAATGAGTCTAATACTCGTTACTTCTTTATACCCTCGACGAGTCATCTCGACAAGGGTCTCGATGTATCGGTCGAACAGGGAAGGTAAATAATTCTTTTCTGCTGCACTTTCCCTTGACTGTATCCAAGTTTCCATGAAAGGTCGCCACCCAATATCAGTTTCATTAATATACAGAATTCCTGCTCGTGAGACTGTTGCTGGTGTGGCATTCTTAAGAGAATTGATCTCGAACACCATACGCATAGCCGGTGATAGGGGTACACGCTCATTGGAAACCAACGTCAAAACTTTGTTATCATCCATCACAGTATTCATTGATTCAATCCATACCGCGTCAATATCCCCGTCTAAAACGACCCACTTATGTGTTTGATAGTCGTGGTAACCAAGATCAGCGAAGTTCTTACTCATTCCGCGCATGATAATACTCAAAACTCCATCCTTCCAATCCTTTGCGAGCGTCATGTAGCCATATAATTCATCGCCAGTTACAGATTTAGGATTTACTGTTTCCGCTATGCACACTTTTTTCAGCTTATTCAGGTTATGAGCTGCCTGGAGAGTTTTCCAAATAGTCGTTTTTGCACTACCTGCAGGCCCTAAAAGCATTACAGAATGACGGACGTCAAGTAGCTCTTGGAAATTACAAGTTTTGTTGACAAAGGTATCATCGTATTGAAGACCCATGTTTTTTGCAACACGAATAATCTGTGCTTTAAGATCTTCATCTACTTTCGACTTAACTGTTAAACCCATGAACAAATCATTGATAACTCGCAAGAAAATAGGAATATCATGGCTGGGGATTTTCGGTGTATTGAAGTCTCTCAGTGCCCTCATTAATATTTGACTCTCGTCTAAATCTGGGTTCGCTCTCTTCATACCACCAGCTACTCTTAATACAGATTTGACCGCACGAAGTCCCCAATCATAATGCGGTTGCTTTGATAAAAGAGCAGCAGAGAGTTCGTAAAGTTTGTTGAACTTGACAGACAATATTCTCGCAGTCTGAAAGCCTTCCGCCATGAGCATATTTTCTTGGATTAACATCATATCAGGCCTAATCATCGCACAAGATCGAAAAAGCGCCTTTAAGTTTTCTGGTAACTCTGTCCTCCCAGCGTAACCTGGATTCATCGTAATAAAAAATCCACATGTTGGTATGAGGGATATTATGTCACCCATAAAGTCGAACGTTCCAACTTTTCCAGGTGGAGTCCCAGACGGTAAACACTGGTATTCTTCCTCACGATTCGAAGGAACTGAATATTTAACGATAGCATCTTGTATAGTTTTTACTTGTGTAGCAACAACGGATAGCACTTCTATTGGTATTCTGTTGAATTCGTCAAAGCAACCCCAGGCACCAGTTTGGGCGAGGCCTCGAAAGATATCTCCGATGGACTGGAAATTCATTTGGTCAGAGCTGATGACATACGATGACTTGTATTAGAAACGAGAGGAACCGATAACTCAATGTATACATATCTAACAGCAATCCCTTACCAGTTAAAGACGTAACATGGAATAGCTAGAGCACGAGCAAGATCTTTTGTCGTTTCCGTCTACATTTTTGATAATTATAAGGACAACAACCAGCTAAAAATTATTTTGCCTAAACAATGCCTTACCTTTCCAGTTCCTGCAGGTCCTGCAGGTGCACCTCCTAGAAATAATTTCAGCCCCATAGTAAGTGTTATATAGCATCTGTCCGTTAAAGGTGTGATTACTAAGCGCCCAGTATTACCAACCCATTCGTAAAAATACTTGCAAGAAAAATCGCAAATTTTTACATTAACGTCTTGGGTTGATTGGTCCCAGTCAAAACGAAGTTGCTGTTGCCAAGCAAACGCGGCTGGACCTTCGGTCTTTTGAGAAATAAGGCGATCCACCACATCTCGTGAATGAACATCCATCGTGATTAGGGAAATGATTTTAGTTCTATCAGCATTCTTTAGATCACCGAGTACAAGCTGAATCAGCGCAGACAACCGATCGTTACAAAGTTCCAAGTAACGCCTCACCGCATCTTCTTGACCGTTTTCGTATTCTTCGAGAGCAAGCTGAACTTCGTCAGTCCAGTATATCTGAGTGCCGGTTATGCACAATTGAGCAGGATAGTGAAAAATCCATTCATGTCGTGGCATCTCAATTTCCCAATTCACGGCCTTTTCCATTGCATCAGAAAGGATCGCACGCAAAGATTTTTGCATTGCCACAGTTAGTTGATTCAGATAATTTTCGACTTCCCTGTCAGTTGATCGAGAAAATGATATAAGCAGCATAATTTATGAGTTTTAAAACACTGATTCAGACCGACAGGCATATGCAAGACTTTTATTGTTTTGTTGTAGCAGCTCCTCTCTTGTATATGAAACTTACCCTTCCATTACAAAAATTTCAAACAACGGAGCCGTTTCACCATCTTTTGCTATCATCATATCAGTTGCTCGATCACTCTTCTCACCATTGTCGAGAATAACGAAGTTGAGGTTCGCAAGAGCGTCGTAGCAATCCCCAAGATACGGCATTATTTTCGAAGGATTAGTTCCATTTGCCAACATATCTAGCAAGGCGACGGCTGAAACAAAATAAAATCTGGGAAATATTTTCTTCTTAATATCCAAGTATTCATTTAATGATTTCTGACATAACTCTAAACGCTGGAGCATACTTTTCAAAAGCTCATAGCGGCCTTCTTTAGAGCAAACAGTCAGACAGTGAGACTCAGTTACGCATTCTTTCATCAGATCTTTAAAATCTGAATCGATCCCCTCGAAACGTTTGGTATCGTCAGGCAATTGTGCTCGGATATCCGCAGAGGCTAGAAAAATCGACTCGAGCGATGCCCATGATCTAGATACAAATGTCCACATGCGCAGGGTATCATCAACAGTACGAAGATTTGTTTGCCATGCCACAACACGATCATAAAAATATTCCATAAATTTGCCCATACCAAAAATACCCTGAAGTTCCATCTGATGTGCTTCCATATTTTCAATTACTTCTTCAGAAGGGCGAGGAACATACATTTCTGTATCTTTATGTGGAATGTAGTCAAGGACGGTCTTTTCCCAAATTGATTCGATCTCGACAAGTTTATTTTCGATTTTTAGCTCTTTCATTGCTGTTTCGACAATTTCTTCAATTTCTGCTTTATGCTTATGTAGTTTGAGCGATATTATATCATCCAAGGAGAACGCGTCTCTTGTAGGGTCCACAGCTTTAACGTTGCATACCCGAGCAAGTGAAGACCAATGTCGGGGACGCATGGCATTGGAATGCAAGTCAGCAACAAGCGGTAATTCTGTTGACATAATAACAAGACTCTCCTCTATATCTTTGTAAATTTGCCATCCTTTCATGCTTTGATATGAATTACCTTTCTCCTTAAGCATTTTACGTAGCTTTTTATTCTTATCTTCCAATGCGTCTGTGTCTACATCTCTCCACAAAATAGAAAGCCATGACTTGAATTCCAACGAAAGCATACTTTTAAAATCCCACAAAATTTGCAAGTGAAATATTTCAGTTCTAGTTTCTCCAATTTCGGGATAAGTAGCGTGTTGAAGCTCAAAAAGTTCTTCCAACTCATGGTACTCTTCGACCTTTTTATCAAGTTTATCAAGTTCTTTAGAGTACGATATTAATAAATTGTAAGCTTCAGTGCTGTCTTCGATAATCTTGAAAGGGGCTTTAGACCGGAAATTGCCACGAAATTCTCGAATGGACAAGTAAAATCTATCAAGATCCGATTTTAATGCTTCAACTGATGCGATTTGAAGGGGGAGGATCTCTTCTTTTTTCTGAAAAGTTTTCTTTACAACTGCTTCCCAAGCCAACGGAACCTCTTCCAGATAGTCTTGGATGTTCTTTCCCGCAATCTTGGAGCCAAAAATATCAACTCCATGCTTCTTTAATATAGAAACACATTCTCTTTGAGGTTCCATTATCTCTGATACGTATTCTATCTTCTTTCGAACGTCGCGGATATCCGACATGACAGCCATTAGCGTGTCTTGATGCTGTGGTCCTTCAGCAATCGCCCGATCCAGTCCTTTTTTCACTTCCTCCATAAATAAGTGCAATGTCTGCATGGTTTCTACCACACTTTGCAGCAAGAAAGTCGTGTAAGTATCTTTCCATTTGTTGGCATATTTTGTTACTTCGAGCTTTATCGGTGTCGTGTTGATTCTAAGCCAACCAACGTCCGTTGGAGATTTGACTTTCGAAACAGATTTTTTTATTTCATCAAAGCTGTCGATTGCCTCATCAAAACTTTGTAAATTCAGGAGCGTTGTTCCTTTCTCAGTTTTGAAGAAAGCTTTATCGCGGAACTTTTCAAAATGTGTCTGTATATCTGTATCCCATAAATGAGCGTAAACCTCGAACTCGTTCTTCAACAACATGCAATTATGCTCATTACTAGCGATCGATTCTGAAATGAACGCAATACATCTATTTACTTCAAGATCGCTGTGCATGTCTCGAATATAAGATCCTTCAGAGTCTAGCCGCTTGAAGAGTGTCGACACTTGCATGAAACCACCAATAAGACTCTCGACCATGCTATTTATACTATCATCTTTTCCACATGAATGACCCAATGATGGAGAAAATGCAATCAGATTTTCTTCAGTCAAAGTCAACTTTACTTCGATAAGTGGAAGCTTCTTCTCCTTTGCGATAACTTCGGAATTAACTTGGGAAAATAGCATATCAAGGGAAGTAACAATACACTTTGACAATCCCTCTATAACGACGCAATTAATGAAGTCAACGTATGCTCTCCACTCCACAGATGTATTTGAGATACGCAAGGCTTTATTCGTGTCCTTTAGAAGGCTATGTACCCGCTTACCAGACTCCTTGATCTCCGTAAAACGAGTAGTTCTGGTCGACTTGATTGAGTGCTCAAACTCCTCCCTATCAATCGGCTTTGACTTGCGAGTAAACATTGGCACGTTCCATTTTGATATGATTTGGTCAATGACGCGAAAATTGTCTGTTATTGTCTTTAGTAGACCGTGTACAATTTTGACGTGTTTCATTGATTCTGTAATAAACTCTTCAACTCCGTCCGAACGCCACGAAAGCTCTTCCAGTCCCTTCTCAACGACATTATCAAATTTAATCAAATATGGGGCGATAAGTGGTCTCTCAACCGGCAGCATTTCGTTTAAGATCGAATTGTTCATATTTACTATCAAATCTATGTTACCAATCCATGATCGAAATACTTCTGTAGATTTATAAATGGAAAGAGCTGAATCTGGTACGTGTATACCAAGATTTAGAAAGTATTTGACCTCACGTAAGAGCATTGTAAGGGCAGGATCAAAGTTTGTGGATAGTTCCCGGGATTTAGGATCTCGACAAAGTAATGGAAGCATAAGTTTTGAATCAGAAATCGATTTCACATTGCTACCCCATAGTTTGACATTCTCTTCTTCAAAGTTTTTCAAGGAGTCCAAGATTGTTGAGTGCATTTTGATAACTTCTTTAGCCTCTTCTCTGTCAATTATCCCTCTTCCAAGTTTCTGCAAGTTCTGCATTGGCAGATTTATCCGTGCGATTAGACTGCGGCACCATGTCAAAGCCCTAGAAATTGGAGGCAAATTTTTTGAATGTTCCTTTGGTGGGTCTTCTTTATAAGTTACAAATATTTCTTGTACATTTTTCAGGTCAGCACTATACGACTCAATAATTGAAACGTATTTGCTTTCAAGTTCGTCTTGAATTATTGTCCGACGGAGTAATTCACTATCAAATAAATTGAATAATTGCAATCCTCCATATACTGTCGAGCAATCTTCAACAGCAACAGAAATAAGAGTCCCAAGCCTCCTTTCAAATTCCTCAATGTGCGCACGAAACGACCGAAAATCCTGTTCGAATTCGACTGCATCAATATACATGATGTCATAGTCTAATGTTTTAATTTTTTCAAAGCACTCCTCAAAATCGTTGTATATTTGGTGAACTGTATTTGTCAAAACACTCCCTTTAGTCCCTCCAATTTCTACTTTTGAAAGTTTTGAAAAATGAATTATAGTTTTGGTAATTTCAAGTGCCTCATGGCAACGTTCTAGAAATAGATCCAGGCGAGAAAAGATTGCATTATTTTGTATCTTCCATGGATTTCCTGGACATTGTTCTGCCGCTTTTCGTTTGTATTCAAAGTACGCAATTTTGAAGGACTCGCATACCGTGTATGTGGCTCTGATTTGTTCGATTGCCTTGGTCGACTCGTCACTATCAATTAATGCAAAGATCTGCTCGCCTGAAACATAACGACAAGCTTGTTCTATTATAGCATTGCATATTTCACGAATAATTATAACCAATCGCGACGGTGTGTTGTAGTAATTCGAGTGTCGCCATACAAGCAGCAAGGCGTGCAATATCGGTACAAAGAGATTACTTAGCCTTGGAAAATCATCCATTGTTACAAGCTTTTCAAACCAACTTTCCAAAATCTGTAAATATTTTGTATTATCGTTTGCTTCCAATCGGGCTATATAAACGTCCTTACATAATCGTGCGAACGCAGTACAATACGTAGATTTTGCTTCATCAAGGGCTCGGAGAACTCTTCTCATTCGTTGACTTTGCAGTTGTTCAAATACAGAATTTAAGTTATTTGACTTGCTTCTCCAGAACTCGATTTCAACATCAGGAGTCGGATGCTGGTTTCGCTTCAAAAGTGCCTCTGGATCTTGCTTCAAAATGTTCTTAATCTGTTTCGTCCAAGTGGCGATTGCTTTTTCAAGGATCGATATCCTGTTTTTACTCGTCGTAGACACATCATGTTTTGAACTGAATTCTTTCTCTGGGGGAGGCATCGGCAACAATGTTTCCCCCTTAACCTGACCACATAAAATAGCCACGGAAGAAAGAAACGAATGAAAACGATCGTTCACTTCGCGCGAGGTAAGCTCTCCCCATTTTTGTTGGTTACAAGAATTCCCGATCATTGGTAAGAACACCGTATTTGCCAATTGATATAAATTCTCGAACGCATTCTTTCCACCTAGTTCTGTTGATAGAATTGCAACTGGAAAGTTTTTTGGTGTAACTTCTTTCTCTGTTTTGAGAAAAACGCAAAGCTTGGACTTAGGAAGCTTCGAAGGAGCTTCGACCGACATCTTGAGGGTTTCCGGAACAAACAAGAACCTTTGGTTTTTCTCTTTATAGAAGGTGTCGAGCTCATTTCTACACAATGTCGTGATAAGCAAAATTATTATTATCAATAGGATTAAATTTCAACTTCTTATGGTATAAACCTACCTATTATCGTCAGTCTGAAACAATTTATCAAATTTTGGTCCCTCACACAATTTTGAGTAGCACGTCAATATTCTTTCTTTTGTGTACAGTACTCGTGAGTCCATCCAAAACTCATCTCCTGCGTTACCTTCTTTTATGACCATTATTCCATTCCTTTCCCTTCCGGCAAAAGCAATAAATCAGCTATCGACTAACTTACAGGGATAACCTTCTTTCTCTTCGAAGCAACGCATTCACTTTCGAAAATTGCCAGTGCTAAGGCACGATTCACTTTGCTCGTAACCTAATGTATACGAAATTATTTTTGAAACGTAATGCGAATGGTTTTGGTAACATTCGACGTGCCCTCTCTTTACGTAAACGGGTCCTTACGGAGGTATCCTTGGTTAATTGTTAGAGAACATGGTCAAACTACGTTTTGTAATTACATGTATTGAAGTTCATATTACAAAAATTACACATTTATCTGCGATGATCATTCACTAGTCCTAGACTTCCAAGCTTACTTATCGATATAAGTAATCACTTGCAGTCTCTAGAATCAAATACATTGCCTTCCGTTTTGCATAAGAAGATTAGCGGTGTAACCTTTAATGTGAAAGTTGCCGCCTGTTGTGAAGTCATCTTTTCGCTAGACACAATTTGTAGTGCTAGAAAATTCTGAAAAAACTACCTTATCTACTTAAGGATGAAAATAAGATCCCGTCGGGATGCTTTATTAGGAGTTATTGTTATCCTTCCTATCACCGATTATTCATCGTTGTTGAATTTGGGCCATGAGCTATGAGCTATGAGCCTTGAGAAATGAGAAAAGAAGTGACAAGTGACCAAGGGTTGGAAGTTCGAAGGCTGGAAGGCAGCCAAACAAATTTCGTGTTTCAGCCAAATTTCGCTGAAATTTAGAAGTTCGCTTATTGAGCTAAAACTATTGCATCAGAATTTTCAGGACGAAGTTGGCGTCGCTGATGGCCCCGGACCGTCGCTCCCTTTACATTACGTACATGCCGATTGCCGATATCAAAGGAAAATGTTCTATGAGAGTTCTTCTTCATATAGTGATACTTATTGTACCTTACCCTCAGTATTCAAACACCGGCTAAGTTTTCAAGGCAATGAGATCGATTCGAACGAAGTTGTGATAAAGGTAGCGGAGGAGGAAGGGATATTGGTAGTGATTGCACCCAAGAAATCACAAACCTCCGGGGACATCTGTGACTATGACAGCAGTGACGGATATTTTCATCCGGAAGTGTCTAGTTTTTAAATGCGAACAATCGAAGTTCAGCGTCGAGATACTTCCCTAAATTTAAAAGGGAGTCACGCTTTTGCCCATATTTGACAGGCTGACTGGACATTAATCCAACAAAGTTTTCAAGGGAATGAAATCAATTTGAAGGAACTTGTGATAAAGGTAGCGGAGGAGGAAGTGACATTGATAGTGATTGCACCCGAGAAATCACAAACCTCAGGGGATATCTGTATTATGATTTTTTCAATACCACCATAGAGATCCTGCGAAATAACTGTGTATTATTGTAGGCAACTCACAGGATCATGAGGAACATTTGTCTACCGTTGTTCAGTCACATTCACAAACATATTATAAACTATGATAAAGTTCAATACACTTCAAAGCCAAGCTCCTTCTAAAATTTGATATAAAAGAAATCGTAACAAATATTAAAACATGCCAATCTTGAGACTACCACTGATGGAATTTCACGGAGAAAACAAGAAAGCAGCGATCAACAGGAAAAGTGGTCGAGGTTCGTTTAAAAAAATGAGAATCGCTTCGTATTCCCACGAGCGTACGAATCGGAAAGGTAGCTGTTCGTGAAAAGAGTGAAGAAGTGAGAAGTCAAGAGAACATTGCCACTTCAATGAAAGTCAAAACGCTTCATGGGATATGATTTTACATCAGTTTACATAATTATAAACTGTGTATTTCTGTATTTCTCTTCTTTCAGATGGTATCAAACTTGTAGAAAACCCGAATCTTTCGAGAAAAATATTGTACACATCTGTGACACGGAGTAGAAGTATGGAAGGTCTCCATAAAAACAATTGACATACATTTTTGTACATCATTCACGGAGAAAACACGACACACGACATCAAAATCAATAACTCGATCCATATTATGAATCCTTTACGCCTATTCGAATTTGAACATACTTATCTTATCGAGTTGCATCTTTCTGGAATTCGGCAAAAAGACGTCTGCGTTGAAGTCGCCCCGGACCGTCGCTCCCTTTACATTACATGCCGATATCAAAGGAAAATGTTCTATGAGAGTTCTTCTTCATATAGTGATACTTATTGTACCTTACCCTCAGTATTCAAACACCGGCTAAGTTTTCAAGGCAATGAGATCGATTCA
>Ga0213867_1000255_pt1 | contig 24373 bp, 36 predicted proteins | sample PICome_12_FD_160120 | JGI IMG/M metagenome (GOLD analysis project Ga0213867, IMG submission 160120) | Coastal seawater microbial communities near Pivers Island, North Carolina, United States - PICO540 | ecosystem: Environmental > Aquatic > Marine > Coastal | place: USA: North Carolina... | reverse complement strand
TACCTGGTTGTTATTATCTGCTACGATAGTATAATAGTATTACTATGAAGAAAAAGATACGTATAAGTGGAGTAGGTACTGAGTCAGGTAACCACAAGGATGGCAAGCGTTATCTACACGGTAAAAAGAATCCTGACTTAGATAATTTGGAAGCAGGTGACCCTGCAAATAACAAGGAGAAAGGAGATGATAGAGAGGATCAAGTATGGGAAGCAGATGATGTTAGACCACACCATTGGCGGTAACAAGGATAATGTTGTTAACCCTCGCAACACATTTAGGCGAGAGGATATGATACCACATACTACAGACTACAAAAAGAATACAAAAAGTTTAGAAGAACTTGAAAAATACAGAGGATGATATAATGCCTATTATTAGCGTACAAAGAGATGGAGATGGATATCTACTGAATATGAATGACTGGAGTGAAGATGTGATGCACGAAATGGCTGCGTGTGATAATTATGAACTCACTCCAGAAAAGATTGCACACATTATGAAAGCAAGAGAGTACTATGAAGAACACAGCACTGTTCCTGCTATTCGTAATTTTGCAAAGTATGTCGGCGAAGATAAAAAGGATATGTTTCAAATGTGGATGACAGGTCCTATGAAGCCGATCACAAAGTATGGTGGGTTGCCTAAACCCACTGGTTGCGTTTAGAGGAGAAAATATGAAAACTAAAATGCACGACGGATGGTATTGGATAATCACAGCAGTATTTTTTGCTATAACACTGTTTATTATCGATACCGCACAAGCCTATGACGGGGAAGTTGTAGTAACATTCAACAGAGAATTGCCCAATGGAACCTATAACTTCACACGGGTTTACGAAGACAAGGATGCCTTTGAAATGTGGTTAGCAGATAGATTGGAAACCAAAGGTTGTGATCCGTATCTAACTGATATGAAGATACAGTTCAAGCCAAGGAATCCATTAGACTTCCCAGCACAAGAGAAGTAACCAAAGGAAGCACCTTCGGGTGCTTTCTTTTTTGCTCATTGTAATCATCTTATAATCTCTTAAGAAATAAATACTCGTGACAAGAAACATTCTTGTTATCTATATTGATGGTCCAACAGGACAAACCAACATAGGAGATATAAAATGGTAAAATCAATCGTAGCCGTACTCTTGGCGGCGTTTGCTCTAACGAGCGTAGCAGAAGCAAGAGAAATCCGAGTTGTGGGTTCTTCCACAGTATATCCTTTCACAACAATCGTAGGCGAAACATTTGCCGCAGAAGGCAACACTGCTCCAGTTATCGAATCAACTGGTACTGGTGGTGGTATGAAACTATTCTGTGCAGGCACAGGTGCAGAGCATCCAGACTTCACAAATGCAAGTCGTGCGATTAAATCAAGTGAAAAAGAAAAGTGTGCGGCTAATGGCGTAACACCACTAGAAATGAAAGTGGGATATGATGGTATTGTGTTTGCTAATTCAAAAGAAGGCAAAGCACTTGAGATTACTCCACGTGAGTTGTTCCAAGCACTGGCAAAGGATGTGCCACAAGAGAACGGCAACCTTGTTCCAAACCCATTCACACATTGGAATCAAATCAATCCTGCGTTCCCAGCAATCAAAATTGAAGTGCTAGGACCTCCACCAAGTTCAGGCACACGTGATGCGTGGAGCGAACTTGTAATGGAAGCAGGTTGTAAGACTTATGGTTGGGTTAAAGACCTTAAGAAAGCAGACTCAAAAGCATACAAAGGTATCTGTCATGGTATCCGTGAAGATGGTGCGTATGTAGAAGCAGGTGAAAACGATAACCTTATCATTCAGAAACTTGCTAACAATCCTGATGCTTATGGTATCTTTGGATATTCATTCCTAGACCAAAACACAGATGTTATCCAAGGCTCTCCTATCAAAGGTGTAGCACCAACATTTGAATCAATCGCAGATGGTTCATATCCAGCAAGCCGCGGACTATACGTATATGCTAAGAAAGAGCATATGGGTGTTATCCCAGGCATGACTGAGTTTATGGAACTGTACCTGTCAGACGATATGGCAGGTAGTGACGGTTCACTAGGTGATGCAGGACTTATTCCTCTACCACAAAAAGAACTTGACACAGTACGTGCGAACGTGCTAAACTAAGCGTATCAAAATGGAGGGTGCTTCGGCACTCTCCTACATACGAGGTAGATATGTTTATATGGATAGGCCCTAAACAACGAACATCTGGCTTGAATGAGGACCTGTTAAAAGGATTCTTTAAACTATCAAGTTGGATTACCATAGGTATAACATTTGCTATTCTAGCAAGTTTGTCCTATGAAACTATAAAATTTTTTACTATGGTTCCGCCCAGTGAGTTTTTCTTTAACACCACTTGGAGCCCACAAACAGCATTTAGAGCAGACTCAGTCGGTAGCTCAGGTGAGTTTGGATTTGTTCCACTGATGTGGGGCACACTTTTTATTACTATTATTGCAATGTGTATAGCAGGTCCTATTGGATTACTTGCTGCAATATACACTTCAGAATATCTTAAACCTAGCCAGCGAATGATTGTTAAGCCTTTGCTTGAAATACTCGCAGGCATCCCCACAGTGGTATATGGATTCTTTGCCGCAATCGTGCTAGGCCCTTGGCTGAGAGAAGCGGGTGTAACATTTGGATTAGATGTTGCGACAGAGTCAGCACTTGCCGCAGGACTTGTAATGGGTGTTATGATTATACCATTGATTAGTAGTATCACAGATGATGTTATTAAAGCAGTACCAAGTGCGATGCGTGACGGCGCAAGGGGTCTAGGCTGTACCCGAGAAGAAGCAATTAAGGACATTATATTACCTGCGGCACTGCCTGGTATTGTAGCAGGATTTATTATGGCAATCGCAAGAGCCATAGGCGAAACTATGATTGTTGTTATGGCAGCAGGCTTAGCCGCTAATCTAACAGCAAATCCGCTAGAAGCAGTAACCACAGTAACAGTACAGATCGTAACACTGCTCATAGGTGACCAAGAGTTTGACAGTGCTAAGACGCTTTCAGCATTTGCCCTAGCATTTACTTTGTTTATTGTAACATTTGTACTCAACTGGATAGCATATAGGAACTATAAGAATGCAATCGATAGACTTAAACAGTAAACTAGAAGGCAAACGCAGACGCCTACAAAAAGGCTTAGAGTATTTGTGCCGCAGTGCTATCTTTTTAACAGCAGTGCTGATGATCCTATTCTTTGCCACGCTAGGCTACAGAGGCGTAGGAGCATTTACGCAAACTAAAATTGATGTAGAAGTAGTTGAAGTACAATCAAGTGTAAAGAAAACTATTAACGAAGCAATGTACGGTTTAGTAGAGGATCCAGATCGCAAGACTAAGAAAGGATTGCGACAGTTAGTCACACCAAATGCATACAGCACGATTGATATCGTAGTGCCCGGCACATATACTCTAGTGGCACACACAGATGTCGATATGTACATCAAAGGCGTGTATGACAAACTCACTGACACACAAAGAACGGTTGTGGATATGCTCGTAGATGATGGTAAAATATATCGCACATGGAACTGGGACTTTTGGCGTAATAGTGACAGTCGCTCGCCTGAGATAGCAGGCATATGGGGAGCAGTAGTAGGCACAGTTTATACTATTGGACTTGCTATATTGTTTGCGTTCCCTGTAGGTGTAGGTTGTGCTACCTATATGGAGGAGTTTCCCAAACGCAAAGGCTCAGGCTGGAAACGCTACAGAGACTTTATGGAGATCAACATCAATAACCTAGCGGCTGTTCCTAGTATTGTGTATGGTTTATTAGGACTTGCGGTGCTGATCAACTTCTTTGGTATGCCACGTTCAGCAAGCCTAGTTGGTGCTATGACACTTGCTGTTCTTGTGTTGCCTGTTATTGTAATCGCAAGTCGTACTGCCCTACGCACAGTGCCACAAAATATTAGAGATGCAAGCAATGGCTTAGGTGCAAGTAGGCTACAGACGACTGTCTATCAAGTATTGCCTGCGGCATTGCCCGGCATCATCACAGGCACTATTATAGGCATTGCGAGAGCAATAGGAGAGTCAGCACCCTTGCTAATGATTGGTATGGTTGCGTTTATACTTGTACCACCAAGCACTCCCCTAGACAGTGCTACAACATTACCTGTCCAAATCTTCCTATGGGCAGACTCACCCGAGCGAGGCTTTGCTGAAAAGACCAGTGCGGCTATCCTTGTTCTACTTGTTGCCCTAGTGGCACTAAACTTATTAGCAATCTGGTTACGGAAAAGGTTTGAAATAAAATGGTAAGAGACACATTAGAATTAAACAAGAGTGCGAAGATGAACGTGCGAGGATTAAACATCTGGTACGGAGATAACCACGCTATTATTGATGCGGACTTAGACATCCGCAAGAACAATGTAACAGCACTGATTGGTCCAAGTGGCTGTGGCAAGAGTACATTCCTTAGAGCCCTTAACAGGATGAACGACTTTATCGATGATTGTGTTACCAAAGGAAGTGTAGATATTGATGGCACAGACATTTATAGAACACAGTACACTAATGTAAACAACCTACGTAAGAGTGTGGGCATGGTATTCCAAAAGCCTAATCCGTTCCCTAAGAGCATTTATGAAAACATTGCGTATGGACCGCGACTACATCGTATGGCAGAAACAAAAGAACAACTAGATGCCATTGTAGAAGACAGTCTTCGCAAAGCAAACCTATGGAGCGAAGTCAAAGATAGATTAAACGATAATGCGTTCGGACTATCAGGCGGACAGCAACAGCGTCTATGCTTTGCTCGTAGCCTAGCAGTTGATCCGCAGATCCTACTGTTAGATGAGCCGTGTTCTGCACTGGATCCTATCTCAACTAATGCTATTGAAGAACTGATCCTTGAACTGAAAAAGAACTATACGATTGTTATTGTAACACACAATATGCAACAGGCAAAACGTATTTCAGATACAACAGCATACTTCCATTTGGGAGAGATTGTAGAGAAGGGTACGACAAAGAAAATCTTTGAGAATCCTAATCATCGTAAAACAAAGGCGTATGTAAGCGGCGACTTTGGATAGTGTTGCATCAATGTAACATCTTTTTTCATTTGTAGTCATACTTGAGGTAAATGCTGCACTGCAATGATAATTAATATAGTGAGCAACACACTCCCACCCCCAGCTCACTATATTATAAAAAAAGGAATTTATAAATGCGTACAGCAGTATTAGCAATAGTAGCCGCGATGGCCGCAACTTCAGCGACAGCAATGGACTTACCAGTTCCAGGCTTGGCGCTAAACACAGACGTAGTAGCACAACACAAAGTAGACGCAGAAGCATCTACACTAACAATCACACCAGAACTAGAGTTTACTCCACAAGACGGTCCATTGACTCTAACAGCAAACACAACATTCGATGTATGGGACAACACAAACAGTTTCACACTAGATGACGAGTTTGATCATATGCCAACAGTAAAGTTTGGTGCAAGTTATATGGCAACTGATTCTTTAGAACTAGAACTAGGTACATCATATGACCTAGAAGCAAAAGAGCGTGGCGAGATCACAGCAACAGCTACATTCTCGTTCTAAGATAAACACACAGAACAAAGCGGTGTCAAGGGGCAGGGAAACTTGCCCCTTTATTCTTGACTAAATAAACTTAGTATATAACTGTAAAGGAAATTCTATGAACGCAAAATTTGGAATAGGTGTTGTTGTTGCAATCGTTATGCAAGTGAGTGCATTTGTATGGTGGACAGCACAGCAGGCACAAACAATAGAAACACTCAAGGGCGAAGTAAGTGAACTAACGAGCAAGATGGCACTAGAGAATGAAGTTAACATGGCTCGTGACATTGCTGATATGAAAGCTAAACTTATAGAACATGAGCAATGGATAAGCGAAAACTACACTGACATTGAGGATCTAATTGATTTTGCAGAGTTCACAGAAAACAAATGGGCAGAGGCATACGACGAAGATCCGGGGTATGATAGAATCTTCGGAAAGAAACCAGCACCACAAAACTAGCATTTAAACGGAGGGCTAAGATGCAACAGAACAAATATGATGTAAAAGTCTTAAAGGTTGTTGATGGAGATACGGTTGACGTAGACATTGACTTAGGATTTGGAGTAACATTAACCGACGAGCGAGTCCGCATTATGGGTATCGATACACCTGAGTCAAGAACAAGAGATAAAGTAGAAGATTTATTTGGTGAAGCAGCAAAGGCAAGGTTAGCACAATTAATGGCGCATGGTGGTAAGCTAATTACCACAGAGGATCGCAAAGGCGAGGATATGAAGGGCAAATTCGGACGTATTCTAGGAGACTTTGAAGTTGAACGTTATGAAGGCCAAGTAGAAAAGGTGACAGATATCTTAGTAGAAGAAGGACATGCAGTAGCATATTTTGGAGGCAGCAAACAAGAGATTCAAATGAAACACCAAGCTAACAGGCAAAAACTTTTAAGAGAAGGAATTATTTCACAAGAAGATTACGATGCAGCCGTAAAATTAATGGAAAATAAGTAATGTTACCAAAATAATTGACTTTTGTACTTTTATTTGTTATTATAGATTAAATGTTAACAATAATAACAATAATAAGGAGTAACATTATATGAAAACTAAAAAAGCAATTGGTACAAAATTTTTTAACCAAGGCACACAAAATCAAAAAATACTACAAAAATACTGGGGTACAGGCAAGTCGTTTACTACTACCGATCTTAGAAAATCATTAAAGATTGCATCGCCGGGTGCAAGATTAACTGAGATTAAAGATGCAGGTTTTGATGTTAGAGTTGTAGAAACAGAAACATTAAAAACTGTAGGTAGACCTCAGGCAAAATATAGAATTATGCAAAGAAGAATTTTTGCATAATTTTACCAAAATAGGTTGACATCGATACCTGTCTTTGCTATATTAGTAATATAGGCAACACAAAGGCAGGTATTTTTATGACTATGCATCTAGTTGGTCCGTACATGACCACAACAAACTACAAAAAGCGTAAGAAAAAGAATCTTACTGACAATCAGCTAAAAAAATTAGAACAAGAATGGCGAGCTTATAACAAGCAAATGCGCAAGCAGCATTGCCATTCTGCTCAGTTTGATACTTTAGAAGATTATATTGCATACACACGTGGCGAGTATAAGCCGCAAGAAAGTGTATCAAATAACACATATAAGCCGCAAGAAAGTGTTCGTCGTGAGACTGTTGATTATCCTAGTCTGTCGAATAACGTTGCAGGATTTGCACCTAAAAAAGAGCCAACTAAATATACTGGAGATTATATTATTGGCATTGCAACGACACATAAATCTAATCTAGTTCCGGTAACAAGCAAGAAGCAAGCTGTAGAAGCTTCGCAAATGCGTAGAAACTAATCAAGAGGGCATTAATATGAAATATTTTTTAACCGCTGTGGCAATGGCTATTGTCGCATCAGCAGTAAGTGCTAAAGAATTGTATTCAAAAGAAAACCATCCAGAATCGTATTGCTTGGCACTCAATATATATTATGAATCACGTGGTAGCAATCTTGCTGACAAGGCAGCTGTAGCAGATGTTGTACTTAATCGTGTTAATGACTCTCGTTACCCTAATACCGTTTGCGAAGTAATATATCAAGGACAGAAAAAGCCGAGTTGGAAAGATCCTAATAAAATGGTAATGGTTAGAAACAAGTGCCAGTTTAGTTGGTATTGTGACGGAAAAGCTGACGATCCTGTAGAGGGAGATGCTTGGGCTAATGCACAACAAATTGCATATCTAATGATTCACATTGGACAATATCGTGGAATAGCAGAAGGCGCTACCCACTATCATGCTCATTATGTTAAGCCTAAGTGGGCTAGAGATCTACAACTTGTAGGAAGTATTGGAAGTCATATATTTTATCGTTGGAAATAATATAACCAAAAAGTCTTGACTTTGCAATTAAAAAGTGTATAATAGAATAATAAACGTAACCTTAATGGAGGCAAAAATGAAAGGCATTACTAAGGCCATTACTGCTAGTGCAGTGTTACTAACACTCGGAGCGTGTTCTACAATGAAAGAGATTGAAGTTCGCGACACGAAAGCAAACCCAGCGTGGTACCAAGACTGCGAACAAATTGGCAGTGAAGGTTTCTTATTCTGGAAAACTGATTACGCTTATTCCTGTGGTATGGGAGAAAGCAAATTTGAGCAAGCAAGCGAATCACAAGCGTATGCTTTTGCTGTCAAAGGATTTGCAGAAAGAATTAACGGCGTTGTTAATTCTAATACTACTGTAGACATTAATGGCAATTCAGGTGTAGAAACAAGAGTCACAAGGACTATTGTAGAACATGCAACAAAAAATACATCAATTAGAGAACATGTTGAAGTTAAGAAATTTGCTTACGAACTAAGTTCAACAGGTAGAGTACATACTTATGTACGAATTAAAATGCCTTTAGAAGTATTTGATGGATTGTTGCAGGAGGCCAAAGATGAAAAGAACGCTATTATTGCTTCTCAGCTTAACAACAATTAATTTGGCAGCTTGTTCGTCGGCACCTAAAATGGCCAATCCGGATAAACAACAGTATTGTCATACCAGCGAAGAGATTAACCTTTCCAACGGTACAACAGTAGATTCAAATGTTACTGTACAATGTTCTGATGAACCAAGTCAGCGAGCAAAATATGTTGGAGTTGATCCTAAGAGCTGTCGGTATTGGCAAAAACAAGTTTCATTCAATGGAAGGACAAAAAACTTAAATGGATATTTGTGCAAAGATGAAAACAATAATTGGCGTCCTCTTAATCAGTTTTAGTCTAGTAGGCTGTGGCTCTAATAATACATATTATCCTAATATGTCGGTAGCAAGTTCTTATAGTAAAACTGAAACATTGTATGACATTGCATTTAATTATGCTAAGTTTAGTGCTTATAGTGTACCGCCGGCCTATAGAAAAGAGCACGAAAATTGTGTATTCTTTTCTTTAGACACTGCTCAAGTAGGAGAAACTTGCAAATGGCGCAAGTCAAATGCAAGCGGAACAGTCCGGGTAAGTGCAATAATGCCTAGCGGATGCCATCATTTAACAAGTACAATTTGGTACAAAGGACAAACTAAGTCCTGGTTAGATACTGCATGTCCGCGAGGAGATAACTGGCGTTTTATCTCTCAATAGACATAAGGTTAAATATAACATGTTCTTAGCAATATTAACTTTATTGACTGCTTTGAGTATATCAGCAGTTGCAATATATTATTCGGTGGCAGGCCTTGTTGCTATTTTTGCCGCCGCTGCCTTGCCTATTATGATTATGGGTGGCGTCCTTGAAGTTTCAAAATTAGTTACCGCAGTATGGTTGCACAGGTATTGGAAGCAAGCAACTTGGTGGCTTAAATCTTATCTCAGCATTGCTGTTTTTGTTTTAATGTTGATTACTAGTATGGGGATTTTTGGTTTTCTATCAAAGGCCCATATCGAACAAACTAGTGCAAGCGAAGAAAGCGTTGCTAAAGTTGAAGTAATACAGAGCGAAATAGATAGGAACTTAGGGATAATCGGCAGAGCAGAAAATAGGATTCGAACGTTAGAGTCTACAGGCACAGGAGCAGACGCAAACATACAATCTCAAATTGATAAAGAACAAGAGCGTATAGATAAAGCGTTTGACCGTATACAGCCTGCTATTGCCCAACAAAACAAAATTATCGAAGATGCTAGAGCAAATGATGCAAATAGGACTAAGCCTTACGAAGATCAATTAACAAACATTCAAGCAGAGATAACTAGACTAGAAACGACTGCTAGAGAATATGAAGATAAAATTGCAAATCTTAGTGCTGACACAAGTGCAGTTCAGCCTTTACTAGATCAGATCAAAAAGATTGAAGAAGAAATAATACGTGTTACCAATCAATTGCAAAGTACAGAACAAGCACAGATAAGAGCAGGGCAAGCAATTATAGGTGTCACTAGTGACGGTTTATTTGGTAACAACACTAGAGAAGCCTTGGCTAAGTGGGTGGCCGCACAACAAGATCGTATTGCCCAGGTACAAGGTGATATTAGTAAATTAAGATCAGATGCAACAGGAACTGTTGACAAGGAAAGAGAACGATTAGCTGGTGTCGTTTCTGATATTAGAAACAAACAAATACCTGCTTTAAAAGACAGAGAACTATCTATGCTAGGCAAGATAGATGAAGTTCGTCAGACAGAGTCTCCTGTTATTAATACTGCTAGAGACGAAATCAAAAGATTACGCAAAACAGCAGAAGATCAAGTAGCAAAAAGTCAAGAACTTATTACTAGACTACAGCAACAACTGGCAAATTCAGATAATGCAGATCAGATACAAAAAGACATAGACGAACAAAACGATAGAATTCGGACAGCGTCACTTGAAATTGAAAATCTAACAGAAGAAAAAATAGCTTTAGAGGCTGAATACAGAAAATTAGAAGCAGAAGTAGGCCCTATCAAATATATAGCCGAGTTTATATATGGCGAACAAGCAGACAAAAATATGCTTGAGGAAGCAGTGCGTTGGGTCATAATAGTAATAATTTTTGTTTTTGATCCACTAGCAGTCTTATTGCTAATAGCAAGCCAATATACCTTTGAGTTTAGACGCAAAGATGATAGCGGTGGCTGGCTTCGGCAATACGAGCAAGCAAGAGCACAACGTATAGTTGACAACCCTGGCTATAATAATGATGATCCTAAGGAGGACACAGATGAAAACAGTAGAGAAAAAGATTCAAAAGAAGAATCGCAAGATGCTGAAGAACTTCGCGACGGGGAATCCGAAGAAAGGGTTCCGTCAGAGACTGGAGATGATCCAGTTGTGGCTACAGAAAAGGAAGAAGTAGATGATGTATCACCTACTGAAGATACACATAGCGAACCTGGAACTAATGGACGAGATTCTGGGCACGGAGACGACACAACTCTACAAGAAGACGACTTGGCAAATAATGAATCAACTGTCGATACTGTCGATGAAGAACCTGTTCCAACAGGGGAGACAGTGGAGGAAGGTGCAGGATCTACACCTAACGATGCCCAAGAAGTAGATCAAAAAAAAAGTTTAGAATTATCGGAAGAATTAAAAATTGAACGCCAAGCCGAGCTTGACGAACAAGAAGACGATATTACTTGGACCGAAGCAAAACGGGCTTGGAAAGACGAACATCCAGAACACACAATCAAATTCCACAAGCAGTTATATGTTAACGGCCACATAGATGAATTACCTTGGGCATCGTACCACGTAGAAAAGAAAAACTACATTATGAAAGAAGGCGATCAACAAGTGCAAAAGACTTCAGAACGGTTAGTACCTGATCAAACAGACGGATATATACAAAATGCAGAGCAAGATGAAAATTCGGTTTGGAAAACAATCAGGCAGGACAAATGAGTCACGTTAAATTAATTACCCCTCCAGATAAACTTTTTAACAACAACCTAAAGTTTTTACTAATATATCCTACGGAATTGTTGCAAAACCAATTCCAAGATCAAATAATGCTTTTCGATGATGACTTTGATGTTTATATCTATTCAATTTCAGACAATGTTGAAGAGGATTTTGAACACGATATAGACTGGTTATTATCAATGACGAAAATAGCTGATATTGTTATTTTAGATGTAGATAATTGTCCCACTATAGTAAGAGATTTAGCATCATATATAATTGCCAATTCAAACACTTTCTGGTTGACAAATTCAGGCGAAACAGTATATAATAAACTCAATAATAATAGAGTTTTTACTCTTGACTTTTTAGAAAAATTAATAGGAGAACACCTTGAACAGAAGAACGAAAAACTTTAACCAACGAGACCAAATTGGTGGTTTACATGTTGAAGTCCGTAATGGCGATTTCAACGGCGCAATGAGACGCTTTAAGAAAAAAGTACAGGAAGCTGGCATAATCCAAGAAATTCGTGAACGTAAAGAATATACAAAACCTAGTGAAAAACGTAAAAAAGCAAAAGCGGCAGGCAGAGCACGTTGGTTAAAAAAAGTTCAAAAGATGGACGAAAACTGGGGTGTGAAAAGGTAAAATAGACATGGCAATGCATTCGGAAATGTGGTTTCCGCAAGTTGTCTGGAGTGCAATGCTTCATAACATCGATAATAGACAACTAAAACACTGGGCATATGATAGAAGAAAAAATGATGAAGGCCGTAAAATAAGTAATTATGGCGGCTATCAAAGTTCTGATATTCTCCCAGGCGATAACGAACAAATAGATAAACTTGTCGAAACACTAAACAAAGAAATTTTTAATTGTACTAAACAGGTAGGACTTCCTCCTTTACAAATTTATAATATCTGGTTGAATATAAACGGTCCAGGAGCATATAATCAACTACATACCCATGCTGATAGTGTTTTAAGCGGCAGTTATTATATAGAAGCAAATCCACAACAAGGCAACATATTTTTTCAAAGAAATGATAATGCTGAATATCATTTGCCTGTACATGTTGAAAAGGAAACCTATTACACATGTCAAAGAGCAAATTATGCTGCTAAATCAGGAGCCTTGTATATTTTTCCTTCGTGGCTACCGCATGGAGTAGACGGAAATCAATCTAAAACTGACAGAATTAGTCTAGCATTTAATTATGGTGAAGAACAATGAGATTAGAAGAAGATGTTAAACTTGACTACAAGGACGTTCTTATACGGCCCAAGCGTTCAACCCTAGGATCACGCAAAGAAGTAGACTTAGAACGTGGCTATACTTTTCGTAATTATCTACCTGATTTTCCAGACAACATAGAAACTAGACATTGGCGTGGTATTCCTATTATGGCTGCTAACATGGACGGAGTAGGCACATTTGAAATGGCAGATCAGCTAGCCACCGCGGGTATTTTTACGTGTCTGGTTAAGACCTATAGTGAAGATGATTTGTTAGATTACTTTAACACAGACATGTACGAACGCACTAACTATGTTGCAATGAGTATTGGAATTACAGACAACGATAGAAATAAGTTTGACAGAGTATATGCTAACGCAGACGGTAACATTAAATTTGTTTGTGTTGATGTAGCAAATGGATATTCAGAAAGATTTGCAGATTTTATTCGCAAGTTACGTACCGACTATCCTAATATAGTAATAATCGCAGGTAACGTAGTTACGGGCGAAATGACGGAGGAATTAATTCTTGCTGGAGCAGATATTATTAAAGTGGGCATCGGCCCTGGGAGCGTTTGCACAACTCGTATTCAAACTGGTGTTGGTTATCCTCAGCTTAGTGCTGTTATGGAGTGTGCTGATGCTGCTCACGGCCTTGGTGGACATATCATTGCTGATGGAGGATGTACTACACCAGGGGATGTTGCTAAGGCATTCGCTGGAGGAGCTGACTTTGTGATGCTTGGTGGTATGCTTGCCGGACACGATGAAGGCGGCGGTGACGTAATTACTAAGATTTACGAAACTAGTGAAGTAAAAAAGACTGATGACGGATTCTTTGAGTCTGTCTACGAAGAAAAACAGTTTGTACAGTTCTACGGAATGAGTTCGAAGGCCGCGAACAACAAACATTTTGGTGGCCTTAAGGAGTATAGAAGCAGTGAAGGAAGAGAAGTTCTTGTGCCTTACAGAGGATCAGTGGCACGTACTATTCAAGATATTCTTGGTGGGGGGCGTTCTACTTGTACTTACGCTGGTGCAGTAAGATTAAAACATTTAAATAAGTGTACAACTTTTGTACGTTGTACACAAACACATAATTCAGTTTATGAAAAAAATACAATAGGGAATTAAAATGGATTATAGTTTATTATACAACGGGCAAATCTATCTATTGCTCATCGTGTTTGTTATGATGATTGCAGGCATGGTAAAAGAACACGGATTGTTTAAAGACATTTTTTGTTTCTTTGAACAGAATTTAAAAAGCAAAAAGGCAGTAGTTGCTGTGGTAAGTGCCTTAACAGGACTATTACCTATCAAAGGTAGAGTGACGGTAAGTGCAGGCATGCTAGAAACACTGGCACCCGACAAAGGCTGTTGTGGACGTGAAAAGTTTGGCCCTATTGATTATGTTTCTACACATCATTATTACTTTTGGAGCCCATTAGAAAAAACTGTTATCCTGCCTATGGCTGCATTTGGTTTAACCTATGCACAGTTCATGGGAATTATTTGGCCATTGTTGGCAATTAGCGTAGCATTTATTCTGGCATACCTTATTTGGGGTGTGAAAGAAAGTGATGTAGAGCTTGGAGACTGCTCTACAGAAATCAAAGTAAGTCGTATTACCCGTTATGTGTTTCCATACATTGCTGGTGTTGGTGCTATTATCGCAGGCATTGATTTTTTATGGGCGTTTGGCTCATTAACAGTTTATTATATGCTATGCACAAAAACATTTGACATTCCTAAACTTATAAAGTATGTTGATTGGAAACTTGTTGCGTGGGTAGCAGTGATTATTGCGTTGGCAAACTTTGCAAGAGAAAACACGGATGCGATCAAAACCTATCTAGAAAGCACAGGACTAGATATTAACACTACAACAGGTTTTACATTACTGAGCTTGTTGAGTTTTGGTGGTGCGTTTGCATTAGGTTCTAGTTCGCGATTTGGCGCTCTTACAGTGCTGATGGCGAGTATTTACGGTATTGAATACTTGCCTTGGTTTTTTGCAGTAGATTTTGTAGGATATCTTGTTAGCCCAATGCATAAATGTGTAGCAATTGGTATGCTGTATTTTGGCACAAAATTACGTTATTATGCAACTATATTAGGTGCATGGGGCGGATTAGTTATTGCTACAGCTGGAATTGGATTAATCTTTTCTTGACAATTTTGGGAAAAGATTGTATAAATAATAGTGTAGAAGCAGGAAAGAGTCTTGCTTTTACTGGAGTGCCCATAAGGGACTCTAAAATTAATCTTGCTTATTAAAGGAGAAAAAACATGACAAGACTAACAACTCTAGACTTACCCTCAATTCACAGACACTTTGTAGGATTCGACAGCATGTTCGATGAAATGGACAGAATGTTTGAAAACTCAAAGAGTCAAGGGTATCCCCCATACAACATTGTACAGATCAACGAAAATGAGTATATGATCTCATTAGCCGTTGCTGGCTTTGGTATGGATAACCTTTCAGTAGAAAAGGATAACAAGATCCTTAAAATTGAAGGTACTACTCCTGTAGGAAGTGACAGCGAAGATATTAAATATCTACACAAAGGTATTGGTACACGCAACTTCCGTAGAGAGTTTACACTTGCTGAACATGTAGATGTAGTAAGCGCAGGCCTTGAACTAGGTGTGCTTAATGTACATCTAAAGCGTGAAGTTCCAGAAGAACTACAGCCTAAGCAAATCAAAATTACTGACCATGCTGGTACAGTGATTGAAGGCAAAGCTCAAAGCAAGTAAACAGTCTAGGGGGAGTTTCGACTCCCCCTCATTAAAGGATAGTTAAATGAGTACAGACACAGAAATTATAATTGACGAAAAAATTAAACAAACGGTAAAAGAACCTCCTAAATATAAAGTTATCTTTCTTAATGACGACCAAACTCCTATGGAATGGGTAATGGATGTACTCCAAATGTATTTCAAACATTCAAGAGAAACAGCAGAAAACATTATGCTAACCATTCATGAAGAGGGTTCCGGTGTTGCAGGCATATATAGTTATGAAATAGCCGAAATCAAAGCAACAGAGGCTACTAATGCTAGTAGAGAAAGAGGATTTCCGTTGCAAATCAGAGTAGAAGCAGAATGAGTAATCTAAAAGAACTAACCAAAGAAGAACATACTAACGCAGAACGCCAAGCCTTTGTTAAAGTTTTAATGAGCGGAAAGATAAATCCAAAATTTTATGCAACTTATCTATGGAATCAACACAAAAAATATGACTTATTAGAGGCAATGGCCACAGCACAAGGATGTTTAGACGGTATTCCGGAAATTAAACGTAAATTAAAAATAGAACAAGACTTTTTAGAACTTTGGACAGATGACGAAATGCCAGCTATTGTTCCTAGTACAAGGAACTATATTAACCACATGAAAGAAATAATGCATGATCATGATGCACTTATGGCTCATATCTATACGCTACACATGGGCGATTTAAGCGGCGGACAGATGATCAAGAAAAAAGTTCCAGGTGAAGGCAGAATGTATCAATTTGATGGAGATACAAAAAAATTAAAAGAAAAGATTAGAGAACGGACTGATGATTCTATGGCGGAGGAAGCAAAGTTTGTTTTTGAATCAGCAACTAGCCTTTTTAAAGAGCTTATGGAGTTAGATATTGAGCATTATATGGAACCATCTGATACAGTGTCAGAATAATATAATTGAAATTTTCGAAAATTATGCAGAAGAAATACAAGAGGAAGGCTTGGACAGATTTAATCAACCTGGTAATGGTTGGATTAACCGTGTGTGGGCTAACAGCTCTGTTCGTCGTGCTCATATCGATGTTGTAGACGCTCGCGACACGAAGGGACTTTGGATGATGCATGTATGCTGTTTTCCTAACTTAAACAATGATGCACCTATTTACGGCTTTGATGTTATAGCAGGTAAAAATAAAATGACTGGAGCATTCCATGACTTTTCACCTAGTGCAGATCCAGATCATCCTATGATAGACGGATACAAAGAAAGTGTAGAAGATTTTATTCCCAAGAAACAGCGTGAACTACCTCAATGGGCAAAAAACATTTTTACAGATAAGATGCTTGCAGCAGGAAATGTTAATTCAGAAGAAGAAGCATGTGCAATTATTGATATTGCACTAAACAATCTACGTGCTTGGTTTGAAGAAGTTCCGCAATCAGATGGAAATGCTGTTAGAGAAATAGTTGCAGCATCGCAAGACTATTACTGTCACAATCAGCAACAAAATCCACACACACCAGCAGTAATGAAAAGTTTAGGCTTACCCGAAGAAGATGTTGAAATATTCTGTCGTGATATGTTGTTTCCTAAACTAGCATAAATACACTTATGCGATATAGAGAATTTAAAGTTTTAAAAGAATATGACGACTTGTCTCAAGAAAAAGACAAGATTCTTCGTTCTATTTCCGGCATGAATGCTGACAACGAACAAGAAGCAGAAATACTTGATAGAATTTGGAAGATATTAAATTCTGAAAGAGTACAAGATGCTATTAATACAGCCTTCCTTGCAAGCATTGAAGACGAAGATATGAGTGCAAAAGCAAAACAACAGATTATGAAAGACCTACAAGAGATTGTAGGTAATGTTAGTGCTGATTATAAAAGCATGAAAGTCTTCCTTAACAAGTTAGAATCGCAAGGAGCAATTAATGTCAAGGCTTTATCGCAGCCTGTGAGTACATTTGAGCAAGTGTTTGATAGTGACCCGGTTGCAATAAAAACATTCCATGCACTTAAAAGTTATGGCGCAGGTAAAAACCAAAAAGGACCGGGCGAGTATGCTATGGCTATTCTAAGTCCTAAAGTTAAACTTAGAGCAGGCGGCGGCGACCTAGACATTGACGGGATAGGCCAAGTAGAATTAAAAGCAGCAGTTGGTTCAAGTGGCGGACGACTCGGACACGGGGGATTACCACAAAAAGATGCAAAGGCCGTCCTTGCCAAATATCACGATAATGTACCTGCGCTAAAACAACACTTTGAAGATGGCGCAAAAGGAATGGGACTTGGACAATTTATACAGTATTTAAATCAAGGTATTCCGCCAAGTACATCTGAGAATATAGAGATAAGAAAAAGTATTGCAAAAGACTTGTACGGACCTGTATTTGGCGAGTTTGCAAATCCTGTTATTGAAGCTTTTGCTCAAGAAGATGCACAGCAAATTGAACGTACAATGGTTAAAGCAAACTTTGATCATTACCTTGATAAAGACTACTTTGACGTTCTGTTACTTTGCACATTCGCAGGACAAAAGTTTGCCGCATGTACGTCAGGTGACGACATCTTAAAGCTACGAGATGCCGGACAACTACAAGCGTTTAGCATTGCAGCTGTCCCAACTAATGCAGGGATGAGAGAAATCTTTGCACAAATGAGCTTATCTAAGGCAGCAGTAAAATGAGATTTAGTGACTTTAAAATTGTAGAAACAAAAAGATTAGCAGAATCAAAAGGATTCTTTGGACGTAATGCAGGCGATGTGTTTACACACCAAGACGGACGTGAATATAAAATTGTACAAGTAGTTGCATATCCAGATGCAGAACAAAGACAGTTTGAAACTCCTGAAGAGCGTGATGCAACTATAAAGGCATTTCAAGTAGAACATGGATCCGAAACGCAGCCTGTGGAAATAGAATGGGTCAATAAACCTGCAAGGAATATGCTTGCATTTGGTATTGCCCAATTAGATGATGCAGATGGCAATCATGTTTTCTGGGGCAAATATATGCAAGCAGTCGGATACGACTTGATGGGAGCATGGGCTAATAAACAAACTCCTCCAGGTTGGGCACTACAGACAAAAGGCGCACAAAAAAATGCCGCCGGTTATGATCCTCAACACTTAATCCGTACCGAACAAGAATTTGCAGGAACTGATTCTATAATTGCCACAGTTGAAAAAAATGCCGATGACCAAGTTAAGGATATATTTAAAGAAGCACTACAAAATCTTGCACAAGGACGCAGTGACATAAGATTTCCACAGATGTATGAACAACAGGCAGCAATTAGAGATTACTTTGGCGAAATTATGCAACCAGTAGCTTTAATGGGCGGAGTAATCAAAGGACAAGCTGAAGATGCAAGACAAGATCTAGCAGACGGTGCTGAATGGCGCGACTGTCGTGTATTTTTTCCGATGAAAATGAACGCAGCATTATGCGATTCGTTTATGCTTGCACCGAACGGTGCAAAAATTGGCATAAGTTCAAAAGGTGGACAAGGTGCTGCTGCAAGTTCAAAAAATCTCTATGATGCAGTCCTAAAAGCGGAAGAAAAAAATCCGGATCTAGTTGCAGAAGGCGGAGTTGCGAATTATGCAGCTCAACTTGTTAGAAAAATTGCAGAAGAAAATCAATACAAAGGACCTATCGAAGTTGGTAAAATGTTGGGAATAGACGGAATTGATGACGAACTAGATGCAGAAATAACAAGATACATCCAAGAAGGAAAATCAGATCTAGGTAATTTAAGTCCTCAAGCAGAAAAGATAGCAGAACCTTTTGCATTTAAATTAGAAACTAAAGGATTTAACACAGGGTATGCGTTGTTAAGTGCAGTTAGTAAGACTTGTGCAAAAGTTGTCAATGCAGACAATAAATTTTCAGATGGCGCTATTGCGCTCTTAAATCAGTCTGATATTATTCAATTATACACAAAGATGGGCAAAGATAAAGATGATGCTGTTTTAGGGCCGTTCAAAGCAATTTATCCGCCTACTTTTACAGGAAAAGTTTTACTCGAAGGCGGTAAGAACTACTATAGTTCACGTGTTGGTGGGAAAATGGCTTTTGCTATTGGGAAAAAGTAGACGGAAATCCGTACTTTTTCATTTTTGCAATTAAATTTGTTCTACCAATTTTTAATAGTTTTGCAGCCCTAGATTGATTGCCTTCGGTCTTAGCAAGAGCTTCACTGATTCTTTCTCTTTCTAACATTTCTACTTCTGTATGCAAAGATGTAGTATATTCTCTACTACGATAATGCTGTTCTAATTCGCCGCAGATTGCCCAAAGAGCATCTTGCTCTTCCATTCTACGTTTTCGTTCTAATTCAGTTTCTTTCTTCATATGGTATTTATTCATCATTATATAGGTGTTAAAATATTTACACTTAACGCTAAATACAATGCAGGAGAAGGGTGCAGGTAAATAAGAGTACAGGAGGGAAGTATGAAAATACTAACAATAATAGTTCTGCTCTTCACTCTAAATTCTGCTAGTTTTGCCAGCGAATTGGTATGGGGCTTTAAAAATCCTAGCTTTAGCGGACAAGGTTGGTCATCACATGTTTTAAGTAATGAACAACTGACATTCAATCGCAAGCAAGACATAAAAGACAAGGCAGATGCAGAGGCAAGACGAATTGAACGCGAGTTAGAAAATTCAACTCTTAATAAGTTTTTAAAGAACGTTGAGAGTAGAATATATGCACAAATATCTAAACAGATGGTTGATGCTATGTTTGCTGATTGTTCAGACTCGTGTGCAAATACAGGCACAGCAGAGATAGAAGGGTCAACTATAACATGGGTAAAGGCTGACGGTAATATAACTCTAACTATTGTAGGCGAAGACGGTACTATAACAGAGATTTCTATACCAGCAGACGGGGACTTTAGTTTTTAAAATGAAAGCCTGGTTCCTAATATTAGCTATTACCTTACTTGGTGGTTGTACTGCAATGAATAATAGTTTGCAAAGACTAGAAGATGCAGCTACATCACCTACAGTCCAACAGTCTCCTATTGCAGAGAGATTAGAAGATGTACCGATTATAGATGGACCTAAGATTACAATCGCTGTTTATGCTTTTACTGATAAAACAGGACAGCGTAAACCAGGTGACGGTGTAGCTAAATTAAGTTCTGCTGTTACACAAGGAGGCGAAGTTTGGGTAATCAAGGCTCTGCAAGATGTAGGTAACGAAGGATGGTTTGATGTTGTTGAACGTGTGGGCATGGATAACTTGATTAAAGAACGTCAACTAATACGTCAAACTAGAGAACAGTATGAAGGCAAAGAAGCAACAAAATTAAAACCATTGTTGTTTGCAGGGCTTATACTAGAGGGCGGTATAATAGGATACGATTCAAATGTTGCAGTAGGGGGCGCAGGCGCAAGATGGCTAGGCGTAGGAGCAAATACTCAATATAGAATTGATAACGTAACAGTAGCACTAAGAATAGTTAGTGTTAGCACAGGCAAAGTATTACTCAGCATTGCTACTGAGAAAACAATAGCAAGTCATCAGTCCGGAGCGGATGTGTTTAGGTTCTTAGATATGGGGACTAGACTGTTAGAAACTGAAACTGGGTTTTCAGTGAATGAGCCCGTAAACTATGCTACGAGAGCGGCTATAGAACAAGCAGTAGTTGAATTGGTTTATGAGGGAGAAAGAAAGGGACTTTGGAAGTTCCAAAAGGAGGGTAACAATGAAGTTAAAAATGTTAACATTATTGGCGTTGATGACACTGTACCTAGCACCAGCTCAGGCGAATGATATCTATATCACTCAAGTAGGTGATAGTTTAGATTTAGATATTACACAAGACGGTGCCGACAACCAGTTTGGTGACAGCACAACAGGAGTGTCATTAAGCGGTGATACTATGGTTTTTAGCATTACACAGACAGGTGACGGTAACGATATTGCTGCATTAATTAATGGTGATTCATACACAGGTACCTGGAGTTTCACTGGCAATACTAATGTCGTAGACATGAAGTGTGATAGTTTAGGAACAGCAGGTGCAGGAAATTGTGAATCTGTACAATTAGATATTACAACTACAGGTGACGATAACACATTTAAATTCTACATCGGCGAAAATGCAGACGCAGGTTCGTCAACAGTTGCGTTTACAGTAACAGGTGACGACAACGTTATTGATGCAGATGTTGATGGTGTTGATTCAGACATAACAGTGGTAGTATCCAATAGCACAAGTACTCACACTACAGGTGCTACAAGTGCAAACGATGTTTCACTGAGCTCAAGTAATGCAGGTAACATTATTGACATTGACGTAGACGGCGACGGCGATGCGAATGGACATTTAATAGACTTAGACATCACAGGTGGAGGAAATGTCTTCACAATCACTCAAAGCGGTACAGGCGACAATGTCATTGATGCAACTTTTAGTGGCGACGGTGGCACTATTGACATAACACAGAGCGACTAATGAAATATTTAGTCGCCCTGTTTTCTATATTTCTAATAATCGCATCAGCATCTGGTGCTACAATCGGCACAGTAACTGAATTAGACGGAGATGGTCAAATTCTTAGAGACAAGAATGCCATCGGAGGGTCTGTTGGTACAGGTATTGAACAGATGGATGAGGCGGTAACTAATAAAGGAAAAATGCGAATAGATTTTGTGGATGATACAAGATTAGACGTTGTAGATCACAGTAGAGTAGTTATAGATGAATTTATTTACGATCCTGCAACAGGCACAGGTAAACTAGATATGAGAGCTACACTAGGAGCAGTAAGATATGCAAGCGGACAAATTGCAAAAAATTCTAGACAGCAAGTAAGACTTCGAACACCTACAGCAACAATCTCAGTCCGCGGCACAGATTTTAGTATGATAATAAACGAAATAGGAGAGAGTTATGTTACCTTACTTCCTAGTTGCGAATATGATGGTGTAGGTAATGCGCTTAATTGCATAACAGGCGAAATTCTAGTTGAAAATGATGCCGGCTTTGTTATTATGAATAAACCCTTCCAAATGACTCGGGTGAAAACACTTTGGCAGAAACCAACAAAGCCTATTATAGTAGATTTAACAGAACCCCAAATTACCGGCATGTTAATAGTTAGAAGGACTGATCCAATAGACGAAGCAGTGGAAAAAGATGTATTGGAAAAAAGGAAAACAGATATTTTAAATTTTGACTTTTTAGAATTTGATGAACTTGAGAAAGACGAGCTTGTTGACAGTATTAAAGATATATGGGTAACCGAATTAGACAAAGGAGCAGACTATTATTTGAGAGAATTGCTACTAAATATGATTGATGAACTTAATAAAGCTCTTATGGCTTTATTCAAAGATCAACTAGAAAAAGAAAACGAAGCATTTTTTGCAGAAAAACAATTAGGGTATGATGAAGAAACAGGATTTTTCTTAGATTACGAAGATCCTATGTGGCATGTTAAAAGACAAGACGTAAGCACAGAGAATACTTTAGATTTAAGATTAAATGGCAACTATGGATATAAACTTAATGTGGAACAGGGCGATGAAGCAGTTTATGATTACATGCTCGGTGTTGGTAATAACAATATTACTATCACACAAAAGTAATGCTAACGAAATATACATCAACCAAGCAGGCGACAACCTTGACTTGGAAATACAACAGCGTAGTGAAGACAACTATGTTAGTTTAAACAGCAGCGGCGGTTCTAATAATATTACTATTCGTCAAGGTATACACAGTGATGGTACATATGACGGAGACGAAACAGGTGGCCACGAAGCATACTGGACTGTGACTGGAGGTAGCAACACTGTATCAAGTTATCAAACAGATGAAAATAGAGGCGGAGGTGGCGGAACACCACACCATCTTGCAAATATAGTAAATGGTGACAACAATGTGGTTAAGCATACACAAAAGGGCAAAGCAGGACACGACGGCTTTGTTGAAATAGACGGTGACGATAACTTTGTTGATTTATATCAACGAGGTAATGGTGGACAGAAATGGGCAGACATTGTTCTAACAGGTGACGGACACAGTGTAGACGTAAATCAACGAGGAAGTAACTCGGCAAGCGCCGCAATAGATTTAACAAATAGTGGTGGTGCATATACATTAGACTTGGATCAAAATGTTACCACAAGTAATGACAGTTATAGCATAACAGGTACTTGTGCAACATTTGGTGGCTGTTCAGTAACAGTTAACCGTAATAATTAACAACACACTTAATTTAGTAATATACCTACTTAAATACATATACAAGCAGAGCGTGAGGGCTCTACTATCATATGAAAGGGCAATTAGTATGATAGATCCAGTTTCGGCATTAGGTATGGCCACAGCCGCATACCGAGGGCTAAAGTCAGCAATCGACACGGGTAAAGAACTGTCAGATATGGCAGGGACACTAAACCAATGGGCAACGTCTATAAGTGATTTAGATTTTGCACACAGACAAGCAGAAAATCCACCAATGTTTAAAAAGCTATTTGGTTCAAGTCAAATAGAACAAAATGCATTGGAAGTCTGGGGACATAAACAAAAAGCAAAAGAAATGCGAGACGAACTGCAAAGTTACATCTCACTGTTTTATGGTCCAAGTGCTTGGAAGGAAATTGTAGCAATTGAGGCTAAAATGCGTAAAGAACGCAAGCAAGCAATATACGAAGCAGAGGAGAGAAAACAATTGATATTAGAATGGATTGTAGGAATTTTATTTGCAGGCGTTGCTGCATTAGTAATTGGCTTCTTTATCTGGTACGCCGGAGGCGTTACAGGCAAGTGGTAAATACACTATGCTTAGATGGTTATTTCACTCGTATCTGCAGGATTATGTCGACCAAATAGTCGATAAACGTTTTCAGGAGCGGATGTATGAAAAATATTGGGAACAACGAACAGAACTCCTCCAAGAACGAATCCAAAGACTTAGAAAAACCATCCCACATAATACAACAC